>Ga0310696_10002462_pt1 | contig 24395 bp, 16 predicted proteins | sample AusTroGonzalo_MG_4_FD_203885 | JGI IMG/M metagenome (GOLD analysis project Ga0310696, IMG submission 203885) | Bovine rumen microbial communities from tropical cattle in Woodstock, Queensland, Australia - Gonzalo_02 (v2) (version 2) | ecosystem: Host-associated > Mammals > Digestive system >...
ATCCACCACCTGATACATCATTTTCTGTGTATCCTGGGCGGTGTACCCCATGCGCTTAGCCAGTTCTGCTATGAATTGCTTATTGTTCATAGACTATATTCTTTGGGTTGTTCCATACAAATCAAACTCTTCTGCGTCGGTAATGCGCACGTCGTAGAATTCGCCCACCGTCAGCTGCTCCCCTGCTGGTATCAGCACTTCGGGGTCAACTTCCGGCGAACAATACTCCGTCCGCCCTACATACCAGTCGCCCTCGTGGCGGTCAATCACCGTCCGCAGGGTCTGCCCTATCTTGGCGGCCTCTATCTCGGCGCTGATATTCTGCTGTATGCGCATTAGCTTGTCAAGTCGGGCCTGCTTCACGTCCTCAGGGACATCGTCCTTATAGTGCTCTGCCGACCATGTGCCTTCTTCTTCTGAATAGGTAAAAGCCCCCATGCGCTCAAATCGTGCCCACTTCGTGAATTCAATGAGCTCTTTGAAGTCTTCATCCGTCTCGCCCGGAAATCCCACCATCAGCGTCGTCCGCAAATGAATGCCTGGTACCTCGCATCGGATACGCTCTACCAGTTCGTAGGTCTCAGCCTTGGTCACATGGCGCTTCATGCGGTCGAGCACGGGGTCTGCGATATGCTGCAAGGCGATATCCAGATACTTACAGACATTCTTGCGTTCGCGTATCACGTCGAGCAGTTCCCATGGGAAATGCGTCGGATAGGCGTAGTGAAGACGAATCCACTCCACGCCCTCGATGTCAGCCATACGGTCAATCAGATCTGCAATATGCTGCTTGCCGTCGATATCAACACCGTAGTAGGTCAACTCCTGGGCTATCACCTGGAACTCTTTTGTGCCGCCTTTGACCAACTCCCGAATCTCATCGAGAATCTCGTCCATCGGGCGGCTCTGATGCTTTCCAGTTATCAACGGGATGGCGCAGTAGGCACAATGACGGTCGCATCCCTCACTAATCTTAATGTAGGCATAGTGGCGGGGAGTAGTTAATTTTCGTGGAGCGTGGAGTGTAGAGTGTGGAGTAAGATTACTCGAGATATCCTCCAGCAGTTGCCTATAGTTGAACTTCCCATACCAACCATCCACTTCGGGAATCTCTGCTTCAAGATCGGCTAAGTAACGTTCTGAAAGACAGCCCATCACGTAGAGCCTTTCTATCCTTCCTTCAGTCTTGGCCTGCGCAAACTCGAGGATGGTATTGATGCTCTCTTCCTTCGCGTCGGCTATGAAGCCACAGGTGTTGACGACCACAATCTCGCCCTGAGGGTCATCACTATCGTGAGTACACCGATAGCCGTTGGCCTCCATCAAGCCCATCAGCATCTCGCTGTCAACGAGATTCTTCGAGCAACCGAGCGAAATAAAGTCAATCGTCATTACTTCAATTTTTAAATAGCGAGTCAACGAACTCCTTGCGGTCAAATAGTTGCAAGTCCTCCATTCCCTCGCCCAGTCCGATGTATTTCACGGGAACCTTCAGCTGGTCGCTGATACCGATGACCACACCACCCTTGGCCGTACCGTCAAGTTTAGTGATAGCCAACGAGGTAATCTGCATCACGGCAGCAAACTGCTTGGCCTGCTCAAAGGCGTTCTGACCAGTAGAACCATCAAGCACCAACAACACCTCGTCTGGAGCATCGGGCAGCACCTTTTTCATTACCTCTTTTATCTTCTTCAGTTCATTCATTAACCCCACCTTATTATGTAGGCGGCCTGCCGTGTCTATCAACACCACGTCGGCACCATTGGCTTTTGCACTCTGAAGCGTGTCGAATGCCACCGAGGCTGGGTCGCTGCCCATCTGCTGCTTCACGACGGGAACCCCGACGCGCTCACCCCAAATACACAGCTGCTCGACGGCAGCGGCACGGAATGTATCGGCAGCACCTAAGTAAACCTTATTGCCCGCCTGTTTGAACTGCCATGCCAGCTTACCGATGGTAGTCGTCTTGCCAACACCGTTGACGCCAACTACCAATATCACATAGGGGGCCCCACTCTCCTTCTTCTCTTCTCTCTCCTCACTTCTCTCTTCAGTTTCAGCCAACAACGCGGCAATCTCGTCGCGAAGAATACCGTTCAGTTCACTGGTACTCACATATTTATCGCGGCTGACGCGCTCCTCTATGCGCTCAATAATCTTCAGCGTCGTATCAACGCCAACGTCAGAGGTGATAAGCACCTCCTCCAGGTTGTCGAGCACGTCGTCGTCCACCTTCGACTTACCAGCCACGGCGCGGGCCAGTTTGTCGAACACCGACGTCTTGGTCTTCTCCAACCCCTTGTCAAGTGTTTCCTTGTTCTTTTTACCAAAAAATCCGAAAATTCCCATATAGTTATATTAAATACGGTGCAAAGGTAAACTAAAAAAGGGAAAACGCCAAAAGGCGGTCTTCTAATTTTTCCTAATTCATAAACTTTCACAGTTTTTTAGACCAAAATGTGAGATGTGATTTATGGGACTATCCCGAGCCTTAGCGGCAACCGTCAATCACGGTCGTCGAGTACGCGGAAGCGGCTGCGGATGCTATCGAGAGAGGAAAAGTCCAGCGAAACGGTCTTTGCCTCTTCTTTATTAGCCTCGCATATCAGTATGGTCTCTCCCTGGGAATCGCATACGAGACTTTCGCCCAGGTAATGGCAGTATTGGTCGTCGCCCACGCGGTTGGCCCCGATGAGATAGCATTGATTCTCAACAGCTCTGGCACGGGTAAGCACCCGCCACGCCTGCTGGCGCTTCTCGGGCCAGTTGGCAACGACGATGATAGCGTCGTACTCTCCTGCCCTACCGTAGCGCGCCCAGAGCGGGAACCGCAGGTCGTAGCACGTCAGCAGCAAGAATCGGTGGCCCTGCCAGATGGCAACGACATGGTCGGTACCTGCTGTGATGTACTCGTCCTCATGGCCGTAGGTGAAGAGGTGGTGCTTGTCATAATAATAGGTGTCGTCGGGGGTGACGAAATAATGACGATTGTGGTAAGAGTCGTCTGCCGTGCGTATCAGGAGGCTTCCGGAGATGGCGCACGAATGTTTCACGGCCATCTGTCGCATCCAATTTAGTGCGATGGAATCTTCGTTTTCTGCAATATCATGTGGTGTGGTGGCAAAGCCTGTCGCCCACATCTCGGGGAGAACATAAAGGTCGGAACCTGCGGTTTCATCGAAGAGCCGCTGCACATTTTTGACGTTTTCATCGGGATTTGCCCAACTTACGTTTGTCTGTAGAATCGTTACTTTGAACATGGAAGAATTGGAGATTAGAGATAGAAGTCTTTTGTCAGTTGCTGATACCAGTCGGAGCGTTCGTTGGGTGCCATCTCGATGATGCCCTCCGTGAGTTCCAACTCGCAGGGATGCTTGCGGAAAGCCATCAGGTAGCGACGGGGCTGCTTGCGCGGCGTCGTATGGACGGCACACTCTCGCGACTTAAAAAATCCTGCCAACGCGGCCACACCTTCCAGACGTGACTTGCAGTCGAAGGGAATGACTACCGACAGTTCCCCGTCATCGGCCAGCAGTCTCCACGCTGTAGCCATCAGGTCGTGATAGGTCAACGAGGCAGTATGGCGGGCTAAAGTGCGCTGGCTGTCGGGACTTTCCAACGACTCGACGAAATAAGGCGGATTGGAGACGATAGAGGTAAAGGGGGAAGAGCTTTCGTGGACTGTGGAGTGTGTAGTGTGGAGGGAGATTTCTGAAGGGTGAAGAGTGCGTATATCGGCATTTATAATCTGAATCCGACTGGCAAATGGCGATATCGCGACATTTTCGCGAGCCTGGGCGACGGCATCGGCATCCACGTCGACACCTACCACCTGCGTCTCCGGAAATCGTTGCGCCATCATGAGGGCTATCAGCCCTGTGCCTGTACCGATATCAAGCACCATCCGTCCCCCTCGTGCCCATGCACCGAGCAGGGTTCCGTCGGTACCCACTTTCATGGCACAACGGTCTTGACGAACCGTAAATTGTTGAAATTGGAAATAATTATTTGCCATAAACGGGTACAAAGTTACACATTTTTTGTTAATTCTTGAATCATCTTGCACTTTTCTTAATTAAAATGTGTAACTTTGCAGGCTCTTATTGATAGGAATAATATGTTTTTAGAAAGTCAGAATAACAAGGCATTCTCAATGATTGCCGATATTGAGGGAGATTTTAAGGACCTTATCAACAACGTGCCGACACCCGACGAGGTGCCCATCCTGGCCGTACGCAACCTGGTGTTGTTTCCTGGCGTAGTCTCGCCCATCCTCATCGGACGTGAGTCGAGTTCTACCCTTATCAAACGTGCTGAGAAGCGGTCGTTGGTGATAGGTATCGTTTGCCAGCGCGACCCTGAGGTGGATGAGCCCAGCAAGGATGACCTCTATGAATATGGTGTGTTTGCCAAGATTATCAAGCAGCTGACCTTGCCCAATGGCAACATCACAGCCATTGTGCAGGCTCTGGGTCGTCTGCGCCTCTTGGAAATTACCAACGACCAGCCTTTCCTGACCGGCCGTGTAGAACAGGCCCCCGAAATTCAGCCAGAGAAGGGAGACCGTGAATTCCGTACCGCCATGCAGGACCTTCGCCAGCAGGTGAACGACTATATCAACATGAGTGAGGAGATTCCCGACGAAGCTACCTTTGCCGTTCAGAATATCTCGAACGACGTGATGGCGCTGAACTTCACCTGCGCGAATATGCCTTTCAGCATCAAGGACAAAATGATGCTGCTGGAAACCGAGCTGGTCAAGGAACGCCTGTTTGCTACTATGAAGGTGCTGAACCGCGAAATCAACCTTCAGCACCTGAAGGCCGACATCCGCAACAAAACCCGTGAGGATCTGGACGAACAGCAACGCAACTACTTCCTGCAGCAACAGATCAAGAACCTGCAGGCAGAAATGGGTGGCGAGTCAGCCCCCGAGAAAACGGAGCTGATGAAAAAGGCGGAGAAAAAGAAATGGCCGGAAGAAGTGGCAAAGGTCTTCTACAAGGAAGCCGACAAGCTGGACACGCTGAATCAGCAAAGTCCCGATTTTAACGTACAACTGACCTACCTGCAGACGATGGTCGACCTGCCCTGGGGCGAGTTTACCGAGGACGACCTGAACCTGAAGCGCGCCCAGAAGATACTCGACCACGACCACTACGGCATGGAGAAGGTGAAGGAGCGCATCCTGGAGCACATGTCCGTACTCTCGTTGCGTGGTGACCTGAAGTCACCCATCATCTGTCTTTACGGTCCTCCGGGCGTAGGTAAGACGTCGTTGGGCAAGTCGATAGCCTCTGCCATGAAGCGCAAATACGTCCGCATCTCCTTAGGTGGTCTGCACGACGAAGCTGAAATTCGCGGACACCGCCGCACCTACATTGGCGCCATGCCCGGACGTATCATCAAGAGCATCCAGAAGGCAGGTTCGTCGAATCCCGTCTTCATCCTCGACGAGATAGACAAGGTAACACAGAATACCCACAACGGCGACCCTGCATCAGCCCTGCTCGAAGTGCTCGACCCTGAGCAGAACAATGCCTTCCACGACAACTACCTCGACGTGGACTACGACCTATCAAAAGTACTCTTCATAGCCACTGCCAACAACCTGGCCACCATTCCCGGCCCGCTGCGCGACCGCATGGAAATCATCGAAGTCAGCGGCTACATTACGGAGGAGAAGATTGAGATAGCCAAGCGCCACCTCATTCCACGCGAGATGGAAAACACGGGACTGAGCCTCGTGACACCCAAACCCGCCTTTAACAAGGCAGCCATCGAGATGGTCGTTGAGCGTTATACCCGCGAGAGTGGCGTCCGTCAGTTGGAGAAGCAGATAAACAAGGCTATGCGCAAACTGGCCTTTAAACAGGCACTCAACGGCGAGATACCCTACACGAAAATCACGCCGACAGAAGTGGAGGAGCTGTTAGGAAATCCCCCATTCTATCGCGACATTTACCAGGGCAACGACTACGCCGGCGTGGTGACAGGACTGGCCTGGACGAGTGTGGGCGGCGAAATTCTGTTCATCGAGACTTCGCTCTCGAAGGGAAAGGCCGGCAAACTGACGCTGACGGGTAACCTGGGCGACGTGATGAAGGAGTCGGCGGTCATCGCCTTAGAGTATGTCAAGGCACACGTCAAGAAGCTCGGCGTCGACTACCGCATTTTCGACCACTATAACATCCACATCCACGTTCCCGAGGGTGCCACGCCCAAGGACGGCCCATCGGCCGGCATCACCATTGCCACCTCGATAGCCTCGGCCCTCACTCAACGCAAGGTTCGTAAGAACACGGCCATGACGGGCGAGATCACCCTGCGCGGAAAGGTGCTGCCCGTAGGCGGTATCAAGGAGAAAATCTTAGCAGCAAAGCGAGCTGGGATTACCGATATTATGATGTGCCGCGAAAATGAGAAGGATGTGAATGAGATTCCCGACATATATCTGAAGGGTGTTACCTTCCACTATGTCGAGAATGTGCAGGACGTATGGGACTTTGCCCTGACTCACGAAATGGTGAAGACCCCCATGCCGTTTGAAATACCTGAGGAAGAAGAGAAAAAGGATTGAAGAATTGAAAACTGAAAATTGAAGAAGTGAAGTTCGAAGTACAACATACCGACGCAGCCAGCGATGCCCGTACCGGTCTGATAACAACAGACCACGGTCAGATCAAAACTCCTATTTTCATGCCAGTAGGCACGGTAGGGTCGGTCAAGGGCGTTCACTTTGCTGAACTTCGTGAGCAGGTGAAGGCTCAGATTATCCTGGGCAACACCTATCATCTGTACCTGCGTCCGGGGCTTGACACACTCCGCAAGGCCGGCGGACTCCACAAGTTCAATACGTGGGACCGTCCCATCCTGACGGATTCCGGCGGTTTTCAGGTCTTTTCCCTGACGAGCATCCGCAAGTTGCGTGAAGAGGGGTGCGAGTTCCGCAGTCATATCGACGGTTCGAAGCATATCTTTACGCCTGAGAACGTGATGGACACGGAACGTATTATTGGTGCCGACATCATGATGGCCCTCGACGAGTGTCCGCCTGGTCAGAGCAACTACCAGTATGCCAAGAACTCATTAGGACTGACCCAGCGATGGCTCGACCGCTGCATCAAGCGGTTCAACGAGACGGAACCACTCTATGGCTACCAGCAATCGCTGTTTCCCATCGTTCAGGGCTGTACTTATAAGGACTTACGCCGTGAGGCTGCTAAGCACGTAGCCGACAAAGGAGCCGACGGTAATGCCATCGGCGGTTTGGCCGTAGGTGAGCCGACGGAGGTGATGTACGAGATGATTGAAGTAGTCAACGAGATACTGCCCAAGGACAAACCCCGCTACCTGATGGGAGTGGGTACGCCGCAGAACATCCTTGAGGCCATCGAGCGCGGCGTCGATATGTTCGACTGCGTCATGCCTACCCGCAACGGCCGCAACGCCATGCTCTTCACCTATGAAGGGACAATGAACATGCGCAACAAGAAGTGGGAACAGGACTTCTCGCCCATAGACCCCGACGGCTGCGATATTGACCGCATACACACCAAAGCCTACCTGCATCACCTGTTCAAGGCGCAGGAACTGCTGGCCCTGCAGATAGCCTCCATCCACAACCTGGCCTTCTATCTGCGACTGGTGACCGATGCTCGCCAGCACATTGAGCAGGGTGACTTCACAACGTGGAAACGCGGCGTCATAGAACAACTTGGAAGAAGAAGATGAAGAAACGACAGAAGACATATAGCCAGATACGACGCCACCAGAAGCGTTACCATCGCCGCCGTGCCGTCAGTCGTGCCTTCCGAAAGGTCGGCCGCTGGTTCAGATGGTTGAAATACCTGAACCCTTTCCACTATCTGACGCTCCTTGACAGATACATCATCAAGAAGTTCATCGGTACCTACATCTACTCCATCATCCTAATTATCTCCATCTCCATCGTCTTCGACGTCAACGAGAACTTGGCCAAGTTCACCACGAACCATGCGCCGCTGAAGGCTATCGTCTTCGACTATTACGCCAACTTCGTGCCCTACTTCGCCAACCTCTTCTCACCTTTGTTCGTATTCATCGCCGTCATTTTCTTTACGTCGAAGCTGGCGGGTAACAGCGAGATTATCGCCATGCTGGCGTCAGGCATGAGCTTCAAGCGCCTGATGCGTCCCTACTTCATCTCAGCAGCCCTCATCGCTATACTGAACTACTATCTCGGTTCGTTTGTCATTCCGCAGGGAACTATCATCCGTCAGAACTTTGAGGTGCTCTACAAGAACAACGACAAGATAACCTCGGCCTCCAACGTACAGTTGCAGGTGGGACGAGGCATCATCGCCTATATTCAACAGTACGATGACAACACGAAGACCGGCTATGGATTCTCGCTTGACAAGTTTGAGAAGAAGAAACTGGTGAGCCACATGACGGCCAGCGTCATCCACTACGACACCATCAGCGAGTCGCGCTTCCATTGGCGGGCCCGCAACTACAAGATTCGAACGCTGAAGGGACTGCGTGAGGAAATCAAGTCGGGGGCCGAGATTGACACTACCGTCATGATGGAGCCTATGGACTTGGTGTTCTCAAAAGGTCAGCAGGAGACCTTCACCAGTCCCGAACTGTTGCAGTATATCTCGAAACAGCAGGAGCGTGGTTCGCAGAACGTCGTTCAGTATGAAGTGGAATATCACAAGCGTATCGCCATGTCGTTTGCCTCGTTTATCCTGACCGTCATCGGCGCCAGTCTGTCGTCACGCAAGCGAAAGGGTGGCATGGGACTCTACTTGGGTATCGGACTAGCTCTCTCCTTTGCCTACATTCTGCTGCAGACCATTTCGGCTACGTTTGCCATCAATGCCGGCACACCAGCCATGCTGGCCGAGTGGATACCTAATATATTATATGTGTTCATCGCCTACTTCTGTTGGAGACAAGCTCCGAACTAGAAGTGAGAAGTGAAAAGTAAGAAGTGAATAATGAAGTTTGAAGAAACATATTTGAACGACAACATACTCGACGCGCTCTACGACATGCGCTTCGACGAGATGACTCCCATCCAGGAAAAATGTATTCCAGAAATCCTCGATGGCTATGATGTTTTGGGCGTAGCCCAGACGGGTACCGGCAAGACTGCCGCCTACCTGCTACCCATCCTCTCCATGCTCGACGACGGCGATTATCCCAAAGATGCCATTAACTGCGTCATCATGTCGCCCACACGCGAACTGGCCCAGCAGATAGACCAGGCCATGCAAGGTTTTGGCTATTATCTGGACGGTGTATCGTCGGTGGCTGTCTATGGCGGTAACGACGGTAACCGCTACGACCAGGAATTGAAAGGGATGCGTCTGGGGGCAGACGTGCTCATCGCCACTCCAGGCCGACTCATCAGCCACTTGAAGGTTGGTAACCTCGACCTCTCACGCTGTTCCTTCTTTGTGCTCGACGAGGCTGACCGTATGCTCGACATGGGTTTTTCTGAGGATATCATGAAGATTGTAGCCCAGTTGCCCAAGTCGTGCCAGCGTGTCATGTTCTCAGCCACCATGCCCTCCAAGATACGGGAGTTAGCCGTCTCGCTGCTCCACAATCCTGTGGAAATAAAGTTAGCTGTCTCAAAACCTGCCGAGAAGATTCAACAGTCGGCCTACGTCTGCTACGACTCGCAGAAACTGGGCATCATCGAACATCTGTTCAAGTCCGGCGACTTGCAGCGCGTCATCATCTTCAGCGGTAAGAAAGAACGCGTAAAAGACATCACCCGTCGATTGAAGCGCATGAAGATAAACTGCGCAGAGATGCATAGTGACCTCTCGCAGGCAGAACGCGACGACGTAATGTACCGCTTTAAGGCCGGACAAGTAGATGTGCTGGTAGCTACAGACATCGTCAGCCGAGGCATCGACATCGACGACATCCGCATCGTCCTGAACTATGATGTTCCCCATGATGCTGAGGACTACGTCCATCGCATAGGACGTACTGCCCGCGCCGACCGCGATGGGGTGGCCATTACATTCGTCAGCGAAGCCGAGATCTATAAGTTCCAGGAAATTGAGCACTTTCTTGGCAAAGAAGTTGAAAAACGTCCCATGCCCGAAGGTCTTGGTGAGGCTCCAGCCTATATCAAGCGTGAGAAGAAGCGTTCCAACACCCGTCGTCATGGCCGTTGGCATAGTCATGGGAACGGTAAGCGAAACCAACGCCCACGCGGCAAGCAAAATCCTCATGGAGCCGCATAATCAACACGACAACGATTGATTTATACTCTTTTCCGTAATATCGTACGGAAAAGTTTGGCCTTTTGTTTTTTTTTGTGTACCTTTGCAGCGCCGTTGGAGAAGGCCCCACTCGTTAAAGGGGCACCGGCGGTAAGATAAATTGCATAGAAATATGAAAGTAATGAAATTCGGCGGAACGTCCGTAGGTTCCGTGAAAAGCATTTTGAGCTTAAAAGAGATTGTAGAGGCAGAAGCCGGACGGGGGCCTGTCGTAGTAGTTGTAAGTGCTCTGGATGGTATCACCGACAAGCTGATTGCCACGTCAGAAATGGCTAAGCGGGGCGATGACCGCTATCGCGAGGAATTTGACGCGATGGTGAAACGCCACCACCAGATGATTGACACCATCATCCAGGACGACAAGAAGCGCGTAGACTTATTCAACAAGGTAGACCAGCTTTTCGAACAGTTGAAGAGCATCTATTATGGTGTGTTCCTGATTCACGACCTGAGTGAGAAGACGCAGGATGCTATCATCAGCTATGGTGAGCGTTTGTCTTCAAACATTGTCGCCACGTTGGTGAAGAACGGCGTACGCATGAACAGCCGCGACTTTATCCGTACGGAGCACAAGTTGGGCAAGCACGTCCTTGATACCGAACTGACAACGAAGTTGGTGAAAGAGGCATTCGGTCCTGTATGCAACGACCCTTCCGCCCAGAAAACCATCTGTGTTGTACCAGGATTCATCGCTCGCGACCGTGACAGCCATGAGACCACCAACTTGGGACGTGGCGGTTCAGACTATACTGCAGCCATCATTGCTGCTGCCCTCGATGCTGAGGTGCTGGAGATCTGGACGGATGTCGACGGCTTTATGACTGCCGACCCGAAGGTCATCAAGAGTGCCTATACCATCAACGAACTCAGCTATGTGGAGGCGATGGAGCTTTGTAACTTTGGTGCAAAGGTCATCTACCCGCCGACCATCTATCCCGTTTGCGTCAAAAACATACCTATCAAGGTCAAAAATACTTTCAACCCCGAACACCCCGGAACCCTTATCAAGGACCATATCGAGAACGATCTGAAACCTATCAAGGGTATCAGCAGCATCAAGGGTACTACGCTCATTACCGTTACCGGTCTCTCGATGGTGGGTGTCATCGGCGTCAACCGCCGTATCTTCACGACCCTTGCCGACCGTGGTATTTCCGTCTTTATGGTTAGTCAGGCTTCTTCAGAGAACTCTACCAGTATTGGCGTACGTGATGAGGATGCCGAAGCAGCCGCAGAAGTACTCAACGAAGAGTTTGCCAAGGAGATTGAAACGGGCGCTATGTTCCCCATGCAGGTAGAGAGTGGTCTGGCCACCATTGCCATCGTGGGTGAAAACATGAAGCAGACGCCGGGTATCGCCGGTAAGCTGTTCGGAACGCTGGGACGTTCAGGTATCTCCGTGATTGCCTGTGCCCAGGGTGCCTCTGAGACCAATATCTCGTTCGTCGTCGATGGCCGCTTCCTGCGCAAGTCGCTCAACGTGCTGCACGACTCGTTCTTCCTGTCAGAATACAAGGTGCTCAACCTCTTCATCTGCGGTATCGGAACCGTTGGCGGTATGTTGCTTGAGCAGATTCGCACGCAACAGCAGTTCCTGATGCAGTCACGTCGCCTGAAGCTGAACGTAGTCGGTATCAGCGATGTGGATAACTTCGTACTCGACCGCGACGGCATCGACCTCGACAATTACGAGAAAATCCTGCGTGCAGGCTATCCTGCCAATACCGAACACATGAAGGAGGAGATTGTGAAGATGAATATCTTCAACTCGGTCTTCGTCGATTGCACCGCCAGCCGTCAGATAGCTCAACTCTATCAGACGTTCCTGGAGCACAATATTTCGGTGGTGGCAGCCAACAAGATAGCTGCCTCCAGCGACTACAACAGCTACCTGAAGCTGAAGCAGACCGCCCGCGACCGTGGTGTTTGGTTCCGCTACGAGACTAACGTGGGTGCCGGACTGCCTATCATCGGCACCATCAACGACCTGTGCAACTCAGGCGATAAGATACTGAAAATCGAGGCCATTCTGTCAGGTACGCTCAACTTTATCTTCAATGAGATTGCCGCCGACGTTCCCTTCTCTGAGACCGTCCGCCGTGCCAAGGAACAGCGCTACTCCGAGCCCGATCCGCGCATCGACCTCTCAGGTACCGACGTCATCCGCAAGCTGGTCATCCTGACCCGTGAGGCTGGTTACAAGGTGGAGCAGGAAGATGTCGAAAAGCACCTGTTCGTGCCTAATGACTTCTTCGAGGGTTCTATCGATGACTTCTGGAAGCGTCTGCCCGAACTCGATGCCGACTTCGAAGCTCGCCGCAAGGTATTGGAAGCAGAAGGCAAACGTTGGCGCTTTGTGGCCACGATGGAAGCCGACGAGGAGAACCAGTCGTCATTCAAAACCAGCGTTGCCCTGAAGGAGGTCCCCTCCGACCATCCGTTCTATCCGTTGGAAGGCTCTAACAACATCGTACTGCTCACCACCGAGCGCTACAAGGAGTATCCCATGCTCATCCAGGGCTATGGTGCAGGTGCTGCCGTGACGGCTGCAGGTGTGTTTGCCAATATCATGTCAATCGCCAATATCTAATAATGAAACACCTTATTATATTAGGCGACGGTATGGCCGACCACAAGGTGGAACGCCTTGGTGGAAAGACCTTATTGCAATACGCCCGTCCTGAATATATGAACCGCCTGGCACGTGAAGGCCGTTGTGGACGGCTGATCACGGTGCCCGACGGTTTCCCGCCCGGTTCTGAGGTGGCCAATACAGCCATCTTAGGCTATGACCTGAATAAAGTGTACGAAGGCCGTGGACCGTTAGAGGCCGCTTCCATAGGCTATGAGATGGCAGCCGATGACTTTGCCATCCGCTGTAATATTATCACCCTTGAGGAGGGTCGCATCATCACTCACAACGGCGGCAACTTGGAAACTGCCGACGCCCGTGTGCTTATTCAGTATCTGAACGAGCATCTAGGTAACGACCGTGTACGCTTTATTACCGGCATCCAGTATCGGCATCTGCTCGTCATCCGTGGTGGTTCGAAACACATCGTCTGTGCTCCGCCTCACGATCATCCTAACGAATCGTGGCGTCCACTCTTGGTGAAAGCTGAGGAGAATGCTCCCGTCGAGCCAGGCAGGATGACGGCCCAGGAGACGGCCGACTTGATAAATGAGCTGATTCTGAAGTCGCAGGAACTGCTGGCTAATCATCCGTTCAACGTCGATCGCGCCAAGCGTGGTGAGCGTCAGGCTAACAGCATCTGGCCGTGGTCAGGCGGCTATCGCCCCTCGATGAAGTCCTTGCAGGAGTTATATCCGCAGGTGAAGACGGGGGCCGTCATCTCGGCCGTTGACCTCATTCGCGGTATTGGCCATTATGCTGGACTTCGTATCATTGAGGTACCTGGAGCCACGGGACTTGCCAATACCAACTATGAAGGCAAGGCACAGGCAGCCATCGACGCCTTGAAGACCGACGACTTTGTCTTTGTCCACGTAGAAGCTACCGACGAAGCAGGCCACGACGGTGATATAGAGCTGAAACTAAAAGCCATCGACTATCTGGACAAGCGCCTCATCAAGCCCGTTCTGGAAGCTATTCAGCAGATGGACGAGCCGGTCTGTGTGGCTGTTCTTCCTGACCATCCTACGCCAGTTGAACTGCGTATCCATGTCAATGAGCCGGTACCGTTCATCATCTGGCATCAGGGCATCACTCCCGACGACGTTCAATACTACGACGAGGAGAGTTGCGTCAGCGGTTCTTACGGTCTGCTGCGTCTGCAAGAATTCATGCAAACATTTATCAACGAAGGATGATAGCACACACACACTATCTCAGAATGTTGCTCACGGGCATGATCAGCATCATGTTCATGCCGCAAGCAAAAGCCCAGCAGTATGATACTGTGAGCTATATGGATAGTGTGGAGTTCTCTCTCATTACCTGTTCGCCTCATGAGGAGATTTATAGTCTCTACGGCCATTCTGCCCTCCGTATGCATGATCTGCATCAGGGGAAGGAGGAGGATGCGGTATTCAACTGGGGCATTTTCAACTTCAACAAGCCCTACTTCGTGCTCCGTTTTATCTTCGGACTGACGGATTATGAGTTAGGAGTTGCCGGTTTCCCTGGGTTCTGCGAATACTATCGCCGTTGGGGCAGTAGCGTAACGGAGCAGGTGCTGAATCTCACTTCCGAGGAGAAATACAGACTGAGCCAAGCGCTCGAAACGAACTACCGTCCTGAGAACCGGGTCTATCGCTATAATTATTTCTACGACAACTGCTCTACCCGTCCACGTGACATGATAGAGCGTTGTATTGATGGTGAAGTCGTCTATGAACCTCATGACGACTATACTCCGTCGTTCCGTGAAATGATTTACGAGAAGACCAGCCATCATCCGTGGGTTGTCTTCGGCAACGACATGCTGTTAGGAGTTAGAGCCGACTTGAAGACTACCCGTCAGGAGCAGGAATTCCTGCCTGAGAACTTGCTTTATGACATCGATCATGCCCGTATCAAGGGAGCAGACGGCAGTTGGCGCCCGCTTGTCAAGACACGCAATATTCCGGTAACGCCGGGGGTACAAGTGATAGAACATGATTTCCCGCTCACCCCGACTCATTGTGCCGTTATCCTGCTGATGGTCTCGCTGACCATCTTCCTCTGGGAATGGCGGCGACGCAAAACCTGCAAATACTGGGATGCGTCAATCATGCTGCTGGTAGGACTGGCAGGCTGCGTCCTGTTTGTCATGCTGTTCTCACAACATCCCACGACCAGCACCAATCTTCAGCTACTACTGGTGAATCCCGTTCACCTGTTCTACCTGCCTGCCGTTCTGAGGCGTCGTAAGACACACTATTGGTATGTGCTGTTGGCAATGGTGTGTTTATTCTTAATTGGTGGCATCTTCCAGCATTATGCTGAGGGGCTATTGATTTTGGCATTGTGTTTGCTATTACGTTTTTGGATACATTTGAAGAATGAGAAATAAATACCTGTATATCACCCTGCTGGCCGTTCTCGGTTTTACTCCCGAGATGTTAGCCCAGGCCAAGATACAATACGCACCGCGACTGGTCGTCAACATCACGATTGACCAATTGCGAACGGACTATATGGAGGCTTTTGCCCCGCTCTATGGCAACGACGGTTTCAAGCGATTGCTACAGCAGGGAATGGTATTTACCAATGCCAATTATCCGTTCAGTCCTATCGACCGTGCATCGGCGATGGCTTCTGTGGCAACGGGAGCCACACCTTATTATCACAGCATCGTCAGCGAGAAGTGGCTCAGTCGTGAGACACTTCGCCCCGTCTACTGTACAGGTTCTGATTTGACGCCCGTCGAATTGTCGACATCTACTCTTGGCGATGAGTTAAAAGTGTCTACCGAGGGAAAGGCCAAGGTCTACAGCATCGCTCCCTTTAACGATGCCGCCATTTTGTCAGCAGGACATGCTGCTAATGGTGCATACTGGATTGACGACAAGGATGGACTGTGGCATACGTCAGCTTACTATCAGGCACAGATGCCCAGCTGGCTCCTGACGTTTAATGCCCTACATGCTCCTGCCAATGAGAGTGGCCGTCAGACGTGGGAACCAGTCATCGAACTATCAGGAAAGTTCAACTACTTCCAGCATACCGAAAACGCCCAAAAGCCCTTCAAACATAAGTTCTCTGGGGCTTCGCGTTTCCCGCAGATGAAAGCCAGCGGACTTATCAATGCCTATGTTACCGAGTTGGCGCAGCAATGTGTCACTCAGGAGTCTATGGGTACCGACCGCGTGACTGACTATCTGGCAGTCAACTACTATGCCGGTACATTCAACCATCGTCCTGTGTCAGAATGTCAGATTGAATTACAGGACACTTATGTCCGCCTTGACCGCGAATTGGGTCGTATCATCAGCGGCATTGAGAAGAAGGTGGGCACAGAGAACGTGCTCTTCGTTGTTACCTCTACAGGCTATAGCGATGCCGAGGGAGCTGACTACGAGAAATACCGCATACCGACGGGTACGTTCTATATGAATCGTTCGGCCAATCTGCTGAACATGTACTTAGGAGCCATCTGGGGACAGGGACGCTATGTGGAATCCTGCTTCCGCAACCAGATGTTCTTGAACCAGAAGTTGTTGGAGTCGAAGCGCATCTCCATGAACGATGCCTGCCAACGCGCTCAGGAGTTCCTGGCTCAGTTGTCAGGCGTACGCAACGTATATAGCGGTCTGCAATTGCTGACCAACATCAACGAGCAAACCCAGAAAATACGTAACGGTTTTAATGCCAGTCGTTGTGGCGATATACTCATTGAGGTGTCACCAGGCTGGAAACTCTATAACGAAGACAATCAGGACACCCAGCTCTCACGGGCTTCGTTCGTCCAGTTCCCCATCATTTTCCTTGGCGCAGGAACCAAAGCGGGACGTATCAGCGACCATGTAACCGTCGACCGCATTGCACCAACGATTGCCAAGTCCATCCGCATTCGAGCCCCGAATGCATGTTCCTCGGAACCCTTGTTCTGACCCATCATTACCCATGGGCCTCATAAGCCCTATTAGTCCCAAATATTAATAAAAAAACATCAAGATATGAATTTTACAAAGATTTTGAAATCATTGTTCGGCGACAAATCGTCGCGCGACATGAAACTGATTCAGCCTCTCGTTGAGAAGGCTAAGTCATTCACGCCGCAGGTTGAGGCCATGAGCAATGACGAGCTGCGCGCCCGTACCAAGGCCATCCAGCAGCAGGTTCAGCAGTCTGCCAAGGAGCAGAAGGATAAAATCGCCGAGCTGAAAGCAACGATTGAGGACACGCCCATCGACGAGCGTGAGACCATTTTCAATCAAATTGATAAATTAGAGAAAGAAGCCCTTGAGGTCTATGAGAAGGCCCTCGACGAAGTCATGTTCGAGGTATTCGCCATTGTCAAGGAGACCGCCCGCCGCTTTGCCGAGAACGAAGAGACTGTGGTTACCGCCACAGACTTCGACCGCGAACTGGCTGGTGACCCGAAGAAGGATTTTATTACTATCGACGGCGACAAGGCCATCTACCACAACCATTGGACAGCCGGAGGTAACGACCTGAAGTGGGAGATGATTCATTATGACGTTCAGCTCTTCGGTGGTACCGTCCTCCATCAGGGTAAGATTGCCGAGATGGCTACTGGTGAAGGTAAAACGCTCGTCGCTACCCTCCCCGTTTTCCTAAATGCCCTGACGGGTAACGGCGTACACGTGGTGACCGTGAACGACTACCTGTCGAAGCGTGACTCTGAGTGGATGGGACCGCTCTATATGTTCCACGGTCTCAGCGTCGATTGTATCGACAAGCATCAGCCTAACTCCGAGGCTCGTCGTCGTGCCTATCAGGCCGACATCACCTTTGGTACGAACAACGAGTTCGGTTTCGACTACCTGCGCGACAATATGGCGACATCGCCTGCCGACCTTGTACAACGTGCCCATAACTACGCTATCGTCGACGAGGTCGACTCCGTGTTGATTGACGATGCCCGTACACCTCTTATTATTAGTGGACCTGTGCCCAAGGGCGACGACCAGATGTTTGAAGAATACCAGCCGTTGGTCGAGAAACTCGTAGGTGTTCAGCGTCAGTTGGCTACCCAGTACCTGGCTGAGGCCAAACAGAAGATTAGCGAAGGTAACCGTCTGTTGGAAGAAGGTCAGAAGAAGGAAGGCCAGCAACTGCTCGACGAGGGTTTCCTGTCGCTTTACCGTTCGCACAAGGCGTTGCCTAAGAACAAGCCGCTCATCAAGTATCTGTCTGAGGAAGGCATCAAGGCCGGTATGCTGAAGACGGAGGAAATCTATATGGAGAATAACAACCGCCGTATGCCTGAGTGCGTAGAGCCTCTCTACTTCGTCGTCGAGGAGAAGATGAATTCCTGCGACCTTACTGACAAGGGTACGGCTTGGCTGGCCAATCAGGTGAACGATGCCGAGCTCTTCGTGTTGCCTGATATTGCCGGACAACTCTCGGCACTCGAGGGTGAAACGGGCTTGACCGACCAGGAGCGCGTCGACAAGAAGGACGAGCTGATGGCCCACTACGCCGTACAATCGGAACGCGTACACACGCTTCAGCAACTGCTGAAGGCTTATTGTATGTTCAACAAGGACGATGAGTACGTCGTCATCGACGGCGAGGTGAAGATTGTCGATGAGCAGACAGGCCGTATCATGGAGGGTCGTCGCTGGAGCGACGGACTGCACCAGGCTGTCGAGGCCAAGGAGCACGTCAAGGTGGAGGCTGCCACACAGACCTTTGCCACCATCACCCTGCAGAACTACTTCCGTATGTACCACAAACTCGCTGGTATGACGGGAACTGCGTCTACCGAGGCTGGTGAGTTCTGGGACATCTACAAGCTCGATGTGGTGGAGATTCCCACCAACCGTCCCGTCATCCGTAACGACCAAGACGACCGCGTCTACAAGACTGCCCGCGAGAAGTACAAGGCTGTCATCGACGAGATTGTCGCTATGCGCAATGCCGGTCGCCCGACGCTGATAGGTACTACCTCGGTCGAAATCTCAGAGTTGCTGAGCCGTATGCTCGATATGTACGTCAATCCTGAGACTGGTCGCCGCGAGGGTATTCCCCATCAGGTGCTGAACGCTAAACTGCACCAGAAGGAGGCTGATATCGTGGCACTCGCCGGTCAGCAGGACTCTCAGGGACGAGGTGCCGTGACCATCGCCACCAACATGGCCGGTCGTGGTACCGATATCAAGCTGTCGCCTGAAGTGAAAGCAGCAGGCGGTTTGGCTATCATCGGTACGGAGCGTCACGAGAGCCGCCGCGTCGACCGCCAGTTGCGTGGTCGTGCCGGACGTCAGGGTGACCCGGGTTCTTCCGTCTTCTACGTTTCTCTTGAAGACAAGCTCATGCGTCTGTTTGCCTCTGAGCGTATCGCCTCCGTTATGGACCGCTTAGGCTTCAAGGAGGGCGAGATGATTGAGAGCCCGATGATCTCGAAGAGCATCGAGCGTGCCCAGAAGAAGGTTGAAGAGAACAACTTCGGTATCCGTAAGCGCCTGATTGAGTACGACGACGTGATGAACAAACAGCGTACCGTCATCTATGAGAAGCGTCGCCACGCCTTGATGGGTGAGCGTATCGGCATGGATATCTCGAATATCATCTGGGACCGCATTGTCAACATCATCGAGAACAACGACTATGCCGGCTGCAAGGAGGAGTTCCTGCACATCCTGTCGATGGAGGTTCCCTTCACCGAAGAGGAGCACATCAATAAGCAGCGCGAGCAGTTGGAGGAGGAAGCCTTCCAGGCAGCTATCGGCAACTTCAACCGCAAGACAGAGCGCATCCGTGAGGTGGCAAACCCCATCATTTCTCAGGTTTATGAAAACCAAGGAGCCATGTACGAGCGCATCATGGTGCCCCTGACCGATGGTCGCCGTATGTACAACATACCGTGTAACCTGAAAGAAGCCTACGAGACGGAGTCGAAGTCCGTCGTCAAGGAGTTCGAGAAGGCTATCCTGCTGCACATCATCGACGACTCTTGGAAGGAGAACCTGCGCCAGCTTGACGAACTGAAGCATTCCGTTCAGAACGCCAGCTACGAGCAGAAAGACCCGTTGCTCATCTTCAAGCTGGAGAGTGCTAAGGTATGGGATTCTATGATTAACGAGATGTATAATCGCATTACGTCAATCCTTACCCGTGCCCAGATTCCTGAGGTACAGCAAGTACAGGAGGCAGCTCCCGAGCAGCACACCCAGCGTCAGCAGTACACGGAGTCGAAGCAGCAGGTTGGCGAGGAACAGCTTAGCGATCCCAACCAGCGCGCCGCCGCACAGCAAGACACCCGCGCCCAGCAGCCTCGTACGCCCATCATCAAGGACAAGCTGCCCGGACGTAACGATCCCTGCCCCTGCGGCAGCGGCAAGAAATTCAAGCAATGTCACGGTCGCGGACTGGTATAAGCCGTCTTTGCTTTACCCTGTCGTCTGACATCTGACATCGCTAATAAGATTCCCCTATATACCACCCCCTTTGCTCCGACCAAAGGGGGTGGTTTGCTTGGACTAAAAGTGGAGTTTAGTCCGACTAAAATGTTTCGCATCCGCAACATTTTGATAATTATTCTTGGAAGTTTCGGAAAAAAAACTTATATTTGCACACAGAAAGTGTAATCCTTTTCCGAGCCTATGAAGAAAGACAGCCTGCTCTACCGGGTGTTCGACCTCTATTACGACGGTTTCCGCAACATGAAGCTGGGACGGACACTATGGGCCATCATCATTGTCAAGCTGATCATCATCTTCGCCGTGCTGAAGGTGTTCTTCTTCCCCAACTTCCTGAAGGAGCACGCTCAGGGCGACGAGGCAGGCTACGTGGCGACTCAAATCTTAAACCAATAACATTATGACAAACATCCTATTAAACATTGATGCCGGGACCATCGACTGGTCGAGAGCGCAGTTTGCACTCACGGCAATCTACCATTGGCTCTTTGTGCCCCTGACGCTTGGCTTGGCGGTCATCATGGGCATCATGGAGACCTGCTACTATCGTACGAAGGACGACTTCTGGAAAACTACCGCCAAGTTCTGGCAGAAGCTCTTCGGCATTAACTTCGCTATGGGCGTGGCTACGGGTATCATCCTGGAGTTCGAGTTCGGAACCAACTGGTCGAACTACTCGTGGTTCGTGGGCGACATCTTCGGCGCGCCGCTGGCCGTCGAGGGTATCGTGGCCTTCTTCATGGAGTCAACGTTCGTGGCGGTCATGTTCTTCGGCTGGAAGAAAGTGTCGCCGGGCTTCCACCTCGCCTCGACGTGGCTGACAGGCTTAGGTGCCACCATCTCTGCCTGGTGGATTCTGGTGGCCAACGCGTGGATGCAGTATCCCGTAGGCTGTGAGTTCAACCCCGACACGATGCGCAACGAGATGGTGTCGTTTGCCGAGGTGGCGCTGTCGCCCTTCGCCGTCTCCAAGTTCTGTCACACGGTAACGTCAGCCTGGATCATCGGTGGCATCTTCTGCGTAGGCGTCAGCTGCTGGTACCTGATGAAGCGGCGCGAGACGAAGATGGCGCTGGAGAGCCTGAAGATTGGCGCCTGGGTAGGACTGGTCGCTGCGGTGTTAGCTGCTGCTACAGGACATAAGTCGGCACAGGACGTAGCCGAGGTACAGCCCATGAAGCTGGCCGCAATGGAGGCGCTGTACGACGGTGGTACAGGACAGGGACTGAAGATTATTGAGGGTATTGAGGTGCCCTACGCCCTGTCGTTCATGGCTACCAACGATTTTAACGGCTACGTGCCGGGCATCAACGACCTGCTGAACGGCTACACCACGCCCGACGGCAAGACGGAACCGTCTATCGACGAGAAGATGGAGCGCGGCCAACAGGCTATTGAGGCGCTGGCCGCGTATCGCAAGGCCAAGGCCGAGGGTGCCGACGAAGCCACACTCTCCTCGCTCCTCGCTACGCTTAACGACAACATGAAGTACTTCGGCTACGGCTATATCAAGGACAAGGAGCAGGCCGTACCGCCTATCGCCGTCAATTTCTGGGCGTTCCGCATCATGGTGGGCATGGGTTGCCTGTTCATCCTGTACTTCGCCCTGTTGCTGGTCATTTCCTACAAGATTCCGTTCCTGACCATCTTCACACGCCGTCTGCTGGCCACCATCGGACTACTGCCTGAGACGGAGGCCGACGGCTACGACATCACCCGTTTGCCCGACTGGCACTACTGGCTGGCTATTGCCCTGATACCGTTGGGCTACATCGCCTCGGAGAGCGGCTGGCTCGTGGCTGAGTTTGGCCGTCAGCCCTGGACCATCCAGGACATGCTGCCTACGTGGGTGGCTGTCAGCGACCTGAAGGCGGGAAGCGTGGCCCTGACGTTCCTGCTCTTCCTCATCCTCTTCACTACTATGCTCGCAGTCGAGATTAACATCATGCTGAAGCAAATCCAAAAAGGTCCAGAGTTTAAATCGTAAATTGTAAATTGTAAAATTGTAAATATGAGTTACGAATTCTTACAGCACTACTGGTGTTTCATCGTTTCACTCCTTGGTGCAATATTAGTGTTCCTGCTCTTCGTGCAGGGAGCCAACTCCGTGGCCCGCTCCTTGGGCTATACGGACGAAGGGCGGCGGCTCGTCTACAACTCTACCGGCCGCAAGTGGGAGTTCACGTTCACCACGCTGGTCACCTTCGGCGGTGCCTTCTTCGCCTCGTTCCCGCTGTTCTACTCTACGTCGTTCGGCGGGGCCTACTGGCTGTGGATGCTCATTCTCTTCACGTTCGTACTACAGGCCGTCAGCTATGAGTTCCAGAACAAGATAGGAAACATACTCGGCCCCCGCACGTTCCAGTTCTTCCTCACCCTCAACGGCATCGTAGGCCCGCTGCTGCTGGGCGGCGCTGTGGCCACGTTCTTCGAGGGTTCGAACTTCATCGTCGAGAAGAACAACATGATTGACATCGGCGCGATGACGCCCATCATCAGCCGCTGGGCCAACGCCTCGCACGGTCTTGATGCCCTGCTCAATCCGTGGGTATTGGTCTTTGGCTTCGCCGTTGTATTCCTGGCTCGTACGTTGGGCATCCTCTACGTGATAAACAATGTCGACGACGAGGACATCCGCAGTCGAGGTAGTGTCCGGCTCATTGGTGCCGTCGTTCCCTTCCTCGTCCTGTTCGTGGCCTATCTCGTCCACCTGCTGTTGAAGGACGGTTACGCCGTCAATGCCGACGGAATCGTCTATATGGAGCCTTACAAGTATCTGAACAACTTCATAGACATGTGGTACCTGACCATCCTATTATTAATAGGTGTAGTGCTGGTGCTCTTCGGCATCGGCAAGACCATCATGGACAAGAACTACAACGCCGGCATCTGGCCTGCAGGCATCGGCACCGTACTTACCGTACTGGCCCTGCTGCTCAGCTGCGCGTGGAACAATACGGCCTACTATCCCTCGACGGCCGACCTGCAGTCGTCGCTGACGCTACAGAACTCCTGTTCGAGTGAGTTCACGCTACGCACCATGTTCTATGTATCGCTGCTTGTGCCCTTCGTCCTTGCCTACATCGTTTACTGTTGGCGGGCCATCGACAAGAAAAAACTGACGAAGGAGGAAATACAGACAGACCACGCCTATTGACAAAATAAAATCCCCGAGTGTGTTTGCTCGGGGATTTTGTTTTGTTTACTTCAGCGTCTCAAACTTCGCGTTCTTCTCGATAGTCCATTTATCGCGCTTCGACAGTTCGCAGTCAGCACCCTTGAACATCTTGGCGGCCTGCTGGTCACCCTTCAGCTGCCAGTTCAGCCAGGCTAAGGCCACAACGGAGAACTCGCCACCGTGAGGCTGACGATAGGTGCCACCATGTCCGACGGGGAAGTTCGTGGCGCAGGCGGGAACATGGTCGATTCGGTGGAAGTCGTCCATACCATTGCCATAGGCAATATCCGTCTCGCCGCCGAGGATGTAGATAATAGAGGTGTGAATCTCCTTCAGCTTCTCCTTCGGGGGCATCGGCATACCGCCCACAGCCTGTCCGGCATTCTGCTGGTTGAAGAGTCCGCTGTTGCAGACCATCAGCGTCGTGATACGGGGGTCAGCGCAGTTGTAGAGCGTCTGCAGACCACCACACGACATACCGGCAACGGCAATATTCTTCGTGTCAATCTTCTGATAGTAGGGCGAGTTCTTGTCAGCATTCTGAGCGAAGGCCCAGTCAATGGACTCTATCTGCTGCTCGGTGGTTGACATCGGGCCGCGATAGGGCTGCTCGTCCATCGGGATATAACCCGTAGCCAGGACGATGTAGCCATAGGAGGCAATCTCGTTCAGGAACTTGTAGTGCTCCCAAGGCGAGTTGGTACAGGCACCATTACCCCATACGAGGACTGGCAGTTGCTTGTCCTTTCCGAACTTCGACAGGTCCTGCGGTACGAACACGGTATGGGCAGCCAGCGAGGCTTCCTCCTTCATGACGGCCTTGTAGGGACCCGTTCCGCCGTCCTCGACGACACGCGACTTTTCCTCGGTTGTG
>Ga0310696_10002464_pt1 | contig 24392 bp, 14 predicted proteins | sample AusTroGonzalo_MG_4_FD_203885 | JGI IMG/M metagenome (GOLD analysis project Ga0310696, IMG submission 203885) | Bovine rumen microbial communities from tropical cattle in Woodstock, Queensland, Australia - Gonzalo_02 (v2) (version 2) | ecosystem: Host-associated > Mammals > Digestive system >...
AATCACGCGGTTCAGCTCGTCGGCGAACTCGGTGCCGTAGAAGGCGGCGTTCTCGCGGACGGAGTCCACGCTGATGAACAGGTCGCCGTTCAGGCGGTCGCCTTCGCAGTAGTCGAAGGTGATGATGTCCGTGTAATAATCGTGCTGCAGATACTTCAGGTTCACGTCCAGGATATAGTTGTCCGAGCAGAAAATGATGGAGATGTCGCCAAGGCGACGGATCTCACTTTCGGCGACTAGTTTGAGCCAGCGGCTGGTGAGACGTTTCTCCTTGAAAGTGAACGAAGTATCTTCGGTAAAATAGGTAACCATACGCGATTATTTGTGCAAATCTACGAATAAAATGGCTATTTTTGTAAGAATATAGGCCGTATTCGGCCAAGAACCGCGTTTTAAGGAAAATATGAGTCAGTACAAGACAGAGAAAGCAGTATTCGTGGGCGTCGTCCTCGAGAAGGGAGGGGAGCGCAAGGTGCAGGAATATCTGGACGAACTCCAGTTCCTGGCCGAGACCGCCGGCGCCATCGGCGACAAGATGTTCATGCAGCGGATGGACCGGCCCGACAAGGCCACTTACATCGGGACCGGCAAGCTCCAGGATATCAAGCAATACTGTGAGGAGAACGAAATCCAGTACGTCATCTTCGACGACGAACTCACCGGCACCCAGCAGCGTAACATCGAAAAGATCATCGAGTGTTCCGATGTCATCGACCGGACCAGCCTGATCCTGGAAATCTTCGCCCAGCGGGCCAAGACCTCCTATGCGAAAATGCAGGTGGAACTTGCTCATTATCAATACATGTTGCCCCGACTCGCCGGCATGTGGACCCACTTGGAGCGGCAGCGCGGCGGCATGGGCACCCGCGGCGGTATGGGTGAAACCCAGATCGAGGTGGACCGCCGTATCGTCAAACAGCGCATTTCCAAGCTCAAGGAAGACCTGAAGAAGGTGGACCGGCAGATGGCCACCCAGCGCAGCAACCGCGGATCCCTGGTACGCCTGGCGCTCGTCGGCTATACGAACGTAGGCAAAAGTACCTTGATGAACCTCCTGGCGAAGTCCGACGTCTTCGCGGAGAACAAACTCTTCGCCACCCTGGACACGACTGTCCGAAAGGTTGTCATCGAAAACTGCCCGTTCCTGCTGTCCGACACCGTCGGCTTCATCCGGAAACTGCCCACGCAACTCGTGGAAGCGTTCAAGAGCACCCTCGACGAGGTCCGCGAGGCCGACATCCTCGTACACGTGGTGGACATCTCCCATCCGGACTTCGAGGAACAGATGCAGGTGGTGGAACAGACGCTCCGGGACATCGGCGCGGCGAACAAACCCGTCTTCGTGGTGTTCAACAAGGTCGATGCCTACACCTACGAGCCCTACGACGAGTTCTCCCTGACGCCCAAGGAGGCGAAGAACCGCACCCTGGACGAACTGAAAAACAGCTGGATCGCCCAGGAAAAGACCCCTTGCATCTTCATCTCGGCCAAGGAAAAGATCGGAATCGACAAGCTTCGCAACGACCTGTACAAGATGGTGGCGGAAATCCATGCCGGCCGCTATCCCTTCAATAACTTTTTATGGTAAAACGACTGATACTCATTGCTTTGTCGCTGCTCTCCCTGGCCGGAACGGCCGCGGCGCAAAGCGAGGATCCGGAAGGCTTGTACGCTGGAATCTTTCGAGGAAAGCTGCCGGGAGTCTACCCGTACAAGTACAACGGCACGTACTACTGGGACCGGAGAGAATTCCAGCCCGGCGACGTCATGTACAACGGACGGCTGTACAAGAATGTCTACTTGAACGTGGACGCCTACCAGGGTGAACTGGAGGTCCGGCCGCTGGAGAACACCAGCGCCATGGTCGTCTTCCGCGACCAGGTCGCCTGGTTCACCATGGGCCCGAAGACCTTTGTCAATCTGCGTTACCTCGGATACGCCGATGCCCCGGAGGGGTTCTACGAAGTCCTGCGGGACGGCGAGATTCCCCTGCTGCTGCGGGTCGACAAGCAGATCCGCTTCGACGGAAACAACGGCGGCCTGAACATGATCGGGGGCGACAATGAAAACTATAACTCGCAGATTCACAACTTCTTCTACCGGAGCGAGACATTATATGCCCTGGAAAAGGGCCAGCTGCGGAAAATCAGCAAGCGGAACCTGAAAAGGCGGCTCGCCACACCGGCGGGTACGCCCTCGCTCGGACTGGAAAGCGTTACCTGGCACAGCCATGCGGCCGCGGCGCCGCGGGGGAGCGTCGCGGAAGCGAACCTCCCCGGGACCGGAAGCGGCCTGCCGGACGGCTACTTCGAGGAAATCAAGGCGGACACCGTCATCGTACAGTATGTGGACAATCCCCTGACGGCCACCTACCGGAACAAGGTCTACACCGTCGGCGTCCCCGGACAGAACAAAGGGATCGTGCCGAGCCGGGTCCATGGAACCGTGACGGAAGCCGAAACCGGCGAGCCGATGTACGGGGTCCTGGTCTTCGATGACGGCACCAAGACCTACACCCGGACGGACCGCCGCGGCCAGTACCGCATCAACCTGCCGGTCGGAGAGAATGTCCTGCACTTCAGCGCCGACGGCAAGGAAGAGCTGGCCCTGCGGGTCCAAGTCCATTCCGACGGCGGCCTGGACGTCATCCTGACCGAAAAAGTGACGATGCTCAAGGAAGCCGTCGTCTCCGCCGAGAGCATGGCTCAGCACCGGAATACGGAGATGGGCGTGGAAAAGGTGAGCGTGAAGACGGTGAACAAGATCCCCTCGGCTTTCGGCGAGGGCGACGTGATCAAGGCAGTCCTTACCCTGCCGGGTATCAAGACCGTGGGCGAAGCCTCCGGCGGCTTCAATGTCCGCGGCGGCAGCGCCGACCAGAACCTGATCCTGTTCAACGGCAACACCATCTACAATCCGTCCCACCTGTTCGGCATCTTCTCCGCCTTCAACCCCGACATCGTGGACAACGTGGAACTGTACAAGAGTTCCATCCCGGCGGAGTTCGGCGGCCGGGTGTCCTCGGTCCTGCAGGTCGACAGCAAAACCGGCAACCTGGACCATTGGGGCGGATCCGCCGGCATCGGCCTCCTGACGAGCCGCCTGCACGTGGAAGGGCCCATCATCAAGGGGAAGACCTCCATCATCGCCGGAGCGCGGACCACGTATTCCGACTGGATCCTGAAGCGGATTCCGAAGGAGAGAAGCAACTACGGCGGCGGTACGGCCGGATTCACGGACGCAAACCTGGGCATCACCCACCACATCGACGATGACAACACCATCCAGGCATACGGTTATTACGCCACGGACCGCTTCTCCTTCGGCGGGGATACGACGTTCCGGTACGGGAACCTCAACGCCTCCCTCGTATGGAAGCACCGCACGGCCGAGGGCCGGCTCGAAATCCGCGGCGGCTATGACCAGTACCACAACCGGATCTCGGCCCATGAATGGGAATACGGCGCCTACGACCTGGACACCTATATCCGGCAGGCGTTCCTCCGGGCCGACCGGAAACGGCGGCTGAACGACGCGCACGAGCTGTCCTGGGGAATCCATCTGACGGGCTATGCCCTGGACCCGGGCACGATGGTTCCTTATGGCAACAACTCCGGGATCGCCGCCCGCGCCCTGGACCGGGAAATGGCCCTGGAACCGGCCCTGTACGCGTCCGACACCTGGAAGCCGACCGAGGAGCTTTCCGTGGAGGCCGGCGCCCGCCTGGCGGGTTTCTACGGCCAGCGGGGCCATGCCTTCTACGGATTCCCCGAGGTCCGGCTGGCCTTCAAGTATTCGCCCGAGGAGAACATCTCGTTCAAGGCCGGCGCGAACACCCTGTCGCAGAACATCCATCTGATTTCGAACACGATGGCGGTTTCGCCGATGGACACCTGGAAACTGAGCGACGACCGGATCAAGCCCACCTGGGGCTGGCAGACGGCCGCCGGCGCCTATTGGACCGAACTGAACACCGGCATCGACTTCTCCCTGGAGGCCTACTACAAGAACACCTACCGGGCGCTGGATTACCTGCCCGGCGCCACCCTGACCATGAATCCGAACCTGGCCGACGAACTCGTCCAAGTGCGGGGACGCTCCTACGGCGTGGAACTGATGGCCCGCAAGACCACCGGCAAGATTACCGGCTGGGCGTCCTACAGCTACTCCCGCGCCCGCCTGAAAGAAATGGGGGACCGCGGCTTGGAAGCCCTGGCGCACGGGCGGTGGTACAACGCTCCGTACGACAAGCCGCACGAGTTCAAGCTGGTGACGAACATCGCGCTCACCCACCGCTACAGCTTCTCGGTGAACGTGGACTATTCCACCGGCCGGCCCGTGACGGTGCCTATCGGCCTGTACTTCTACGGCGGAACCTACCGGATGGCCTATTCCGAACGCAACGCATACCGGATTCCGGACTATTTCCGGACCGACGTCGCCTTCAACATCGACCCGGGCCATTACCTGAAGGCTGCCTTCCATACGACCATCACGCTGGGCGTGTACAACGTCACCGGACGGAAGAACCCGTACTCGGTCTTCTTCAAGACCATGGGCGGCTCCAGCGTGGCGAAAGGCTACCTGCTGTCCGTCTTCGCCACCCAGATTCCCTACATCAACCTTAACATCCTGTTCTGATGAGAAAGATCCTTTCCCTATGGGCCTTGTTCCTGTGCGCGACGGCCTGCATCTATCCGTACACGCCGGAACTGGATGAGGCGCCGGAAGGCGTCCTGGCGGTTGATGCCAACATTTCCATCGGCGATGTCTCCTCCGTCCGGGTGAGCACGCTCCGCTCTGTCTGGCCCAGCGACAATGCTTTCTATCCGGACCTCAGTGGAGTTCAAGTCTGGGTGGAAGACGAGACCGGTGTGACCTATCCCGGAGTTCCTGACCCGGCCTATTTCGGGTATTACGATTTTATTTTCCCTGGCAACGCCCTGTATACCATCGCGACGGAAAACGCGCCCGCCGACCGGCGCTACCGGCTTTGCATCAAGACCCCGGATGCGCAATATGCCAGTGACTGGAGCGATATCGCAGCGCCACCTGTCATCAAGAAGATCGACTTCACGGCCGACGACGTGGCGGTGAGCGTCAACGTCAGCGTGGACGGCGGCGCAGCGGCGACCGGCTTTTTCCTGCTCTCGTACGACGAGACCTGGGAATTCCATGCGGATTATGTGCCTCGCTTCGCGGTCACCGTCCGAGGATCGCGCGTGAGCATCGAGGAAACGTATCCGGATTACAGCCGGTACTGGTGCTGGAAAAGCAGCAACAACAACCAGATCTATCCGGTGGATTATACGGCGATGTCCGAGTCCGGCGTCACGTCCTGGCCGCTCACGCGGTTCTCCCGCAGGGATGACCGCAACCACAAGCGCTACTGCGTGACGGTCAAGGCGAGGACCGTGTCCAAGGAAACCTACCGCTTCCTGAAAAACCTGGAGACCAATACCGGCGCCGGAGACAATCTCTTTACGCCAACGCCGGGCGAGCTCCCCAGCAACCTCCATTGCGAAAGCGATCCGGACCGGACGGTGCTGGGCTATGTGCTGTTCTCGCAGACCGCCCAGAAACGGGCCTGGCTGGACAGCCGATATCAGCAGCTGGCCAAGCTGCGCTCCCTCCTCTACCCCGAGGAGGACCAGTTCAAGGAATTCTACGAGACGGGATTCCTGCCCTTGGAAGAGCTGCTTCCTGAACAGATACAAGAGGGAATGGGCCCGTACGGCTGGGGCGCACCGTACTGCTACGACTGCACGGCCGCCGGGGGAACGCAAAGAAAACCTGACTTCTGGGACGACGCGGAATGAAAAAGATCGTATTAATCCTGGCTGCCCTGGCCTTCGCCGGGACCCAGTCCGTGGCGGCGCCCACGGAGCGCATATTCGTTTCCACCGACCGGAGCGCCTACCTGGCCGGCGATGCCGTCTGGTGTTCCCTGACCTGCCTGGATGAAAACGGTCTGTTCTCGAACGCCAGCGCCGTTTCCTATGTGGAACTCGTTTCCGAGGAAGGAACCGCCTGTACCGCCAAAATCGGCCTGCTGGAGGGCCGCGGCGCCGGTTCGTTCCGGATTCCGGTGACGACCCCTACCGGCACGTACCGCATCCTGGCCTACACGGCCGTCAACACCGCCGAGAACGGCACCCCCTGGCTGGCCGGTTCCCGCCTCGTAACGGTGTTCAACACGACCTCCCGGGCCCGCGTGGCCGGCAATGTGGTCATCGGGAGCGGGAATGCTCCCCTGGCCCAGGAAGGACGACCGGTGGCCGAAGGCCTGCTGGAGCTGTCCGCCCGGGTCCGCGTCCCGAAAGGACAGCCCGCTGTCCTGAGCCTCCACAACGGGGGAGCCGCCGCTTCGGTGAGCCTCTCCATCTACCATGCGGACGACCTGCCGGAGGGCGCTCGGGAAAACACGCCGGCGGGCTTCCTGAAAGCCCTTCCGGCCTCGGTTTCCACGGTCCGGGCGGTTACCGTGGAAAACGACGGGGAAATCATCTCGGCCCGCATCCGGGGGACGATCTTGACTGCGGATGACCTCACCCTCGCCACCCTATCCGCAGCCGGTTCCCCGACCGACCTGTACATCGGCAGGACCGAAGGCAACGACCGCCTCCGCTTCTACACCTCCAACATCTATGGAAACCGGGAAATCGTGTGCGAGGTCTCCCAGCTGGACCGACAGGAAGGATATATCGACTTCGAGAGCCCGTTCCTGTTCCCGGAGACCGGTCCCCTGCCCAAACTGACGCTGGATCCGGCCCTGCGGCCGGACCTGAACGCCCGGAAGGCCGCCCTGCGCGCAGAAAAGACGCGCCGGATCGACACCCTGACGACCTACATGACCCACCGGGAAGACCTCCTGCTGGCGTCCATCCCCTCACGCCGGTACCATCTGGACGACTACACCCGTTTCCATTCGGTGAAGGAGATCCTGGTTGAAATCACCCCGGAACTCCACCTGCGGACGGACCACGGCGTCCCCTCCCTCCTGCTCACCTATTCCGACGCGCTGGACCGGAGGAGTGACCGGACGGACAACATCGCCGTCATGATGGACGGCGTGCTCCTGAGCGACCTGAACCTGCTGCTGGGTTTCGACGCGATGCTCCTGGAAGACATCGACATTTATGACCAGCCGCTCGTATGCGGGCGGACGCCGCTGCACGGAATCGTGAACTTCATCACCAAGAAGAACTACGTCACCGCCCTCCACTTCCCGGCCAGCGTGCGGGTGGTGGATTTCCAGGGCGTCGCCTACCCGGTCGCCTACAACGGCGCCGTCCCGGAAGGGGAGGGACAGGACCTGCGCCAGCTTCTGTACTGGCACCCGATCCTGAACCTGGACGCCGGTTCCGACTACCGCCTGGAATTCAATACACCGGGCTATGCCGGCCGTTTCAAGGCCGTCGCCGAAGGCTTCACGGAAGACGGGAAGCCGGTCTATCAGGAGTTTACCTTCGAGGTGGAATAGATTCCCGGTCAAGCCGGGAATGACGGAAATAGAACGACCGTCATGGCCGACCTGATCGGCCATCTGATACAATCAAATCGGGCGGCCCGTGAGGGTCGCCCGAATCATTTTTTGGGTTGTCCTTCTGCTAGAAGGAAGGAGGCGTGCACTGCTCGGCGGAGAGAACGCCTTCCGTGTTGGGATTGACATCCCACCAGAGGCGGCTGTCTCTGTCGTCCTTGCCACCGCGGAGGTCCTTGAGGGCATCCGGATAGTTCTCGCCGTTCAGCTCTTTATCCACGCTCGGGGAATAAGCGAGGCGATACGGGAAGTGGTGGGTGAGACCCTGGGTGACAGCGGCAGGACCGACGAAGAGCTTCGGGACGTCCATACGACGCCAGTCAGCCCAAGCCTGGACACCGTCGGAGAGATAACCGGCGATCCAGCGCTGGAGGGCGATCTGCTCGAGACCGTCGTTTCCACCCTTGTAGGCGACGGATGCGCTGGCAATGTAGTCAGCAGCGCCATCAGCGCCCCACTGGTCGAAGGAAGCCTTGATGCCCGCCTCGTAGAGGGTCTTCGCATCGGCGGAGATCCAGCCGCGGTTGGCGGCCTCAGCCTCGGTGAGGAGGACGCGGGCGGCGGTGATCACCGGAAGCGTGGCGTCCATGGCCAGCATCTTCATGTTGATGGAGCAGATATACGGCACCCATGCGGTGACTTCGGAGTTCTGCTCGAGGCCGAGCGGAATGCCATAGAAGGAGTCATAGGAGTCACGCGGGAACTTCTCGGGATCGCGGGCGCCTAGGTAACCTTCGATATCGAAGTACTTGAACATGCGGGGATCCTGGAGCTGCTTCATCTCGTTGACGATGTAATAGTTCGGAGCGTTGCAGAAGCTGGCGCTGGGATAGGTCGGGTTGTTCCAGTAGTACATCATACCCTGGTTCAGGTCGTCGTGCGTGTGGAACAGGCCGTCGGAGGCCGCGGTCATACCGCCGTCACTGTACGCCTTGGCGAAACGGGACTTGCCGGTGGCGGGATCCACGTCGCTGAGCTTGATGGCCGCGATCATGCGGAGGGAAGCATTGAGCTTCTTCCACTTGGCGATGTCGCCGCCGTAGTTGGCATCGGCCGAAGCACTCAGGTTGCCGCTCGTGTCGAACAGGGCATAAGCCTCGTTCAGGGACTTGTCCAGGAAGTCATACACTTCCTTCTGGGTGTCGTACTTAGGCTTCCAGATATCGTCGGAAGAGCCCTTGAAAGCCTCGGTGATGACGATCGGGCCGAGGATGTCGGTGAGGTTCATGTAGTAGAAGGCCTGGAGGGTCTTCGCGGCCGCAATCTGGTTGGCGGACGTACCAAGGGACGTTACGTTCGGGAGGTCCTTCTGCTCGGGATCCTCGTTCCACTCGATGATGTACTGGAGGTTCTTGATCGGGGTGAGATACATCGTACTGATGCTGTACGTGGTGGTCGTTCCGAGCGGGCCGTACTGGTTGTTCTTGCACTCGGCCAGATAGCCGTTCCAGAACTGCTGCCAGGGGTCATAGCCGTTGGTCGCGGTACCGGTGACATTGTAGTACAGATAACGCTGCGCCTGCGTGAACATGTAGCTCGTGAACGCGGTCGAAGGTGAGTTCGGGCTCTTGTTGATGTCACCGAAATCCCGGATCTTCTCGCAGCTGACAAACATGCCGGCGACGACAACAGCGGTTAAAAGGGCATATATCTTTTTCATATACATTCTCCTAAATTAAGTTAACCATAATCTAGCGACGGGAACGGGCTTCACCGAAGGAGGCCTTCAGCGTGATACCGAAGGTACGGGTGGAGATGGCCTGACCGCCCTCGAGGAAGTTGTAGGAGGCGCCACCGAGTTCGGAAGGATCGATGTTCGGGGCGGCGGAGTAGATCAGCCAGGGGTTCGTGGCGACGAAGGCGATGCTGACATTCCGCATGCCGATGCCAAGCTTGTCGACGACGCGCTGCGGGACGGCGTAGCGGACGGAGAGTTCGCGCATCTTCAGGTAAGTACGGTCATACAGCCAGCAGTCGTTGCCATAGCGGTACTTGTAGTAGTAGTGGTACCAGGCATCCATGTAACCGGAGAGGGGATTGCCGTCGGCATCGACGCCTTCCATGTAAACACCACCGCCGACCTGGACCGGCTCACGGACGTTCACACCCTTCGGGTTGATGGCGGCAGACTCAGCGAGCAGACCAGAACCCAGACCCCACATGTTCGTCCAGGAAATGAACTGACCGCCGATGACGAAGTCGAAGTTGGCGCCCACGGTGAAGTCGCCGATCCGGAAGTCGGTGCTGAAGCCGCCCGTGAAGTCGGGCTGGACGTTACCGATCTCTTTCTGCACGTTGGTCTCCCAGGTAGGACGGACCTCGCCGATCGCATCGGCGGTGCTGCCGGAAAGCTTCTGGAGGATGAGCTGGCCGTTCTCGTTGGTCTTCCAACGGGCCTCGGTCTGGATGATACCGACCGGCTCACCGACGCGGGACTTGATGGAGTAATTGTAATAGAAGCGGTTGGAGTACCAGACCCACTCGTCATCCGGGTTACCGAAGAGTTCGATGAGCGTGTTGACATTCTTGGCGATGTTCGCGCTGATGTTCCACTCGAAATTCCGGGTACGGACGGGGGTGCCGCCGAGGAGGATCTCGATACCCTTGTTCTGCACCAGACCGGCGTTCATCTTACGGGTGCTGTAGCCGGAGTAGGCGATGACACCGGAATTGATGATATCGTCCTTGGTGTTCTTCTGATAGAGGTTGATGTCACCGAAGAAGCGGTTGTTGAACAGCTTGAACTCGGTACCGACCTCGAAGGAGGTGGAAATGGTCGGACGGATGTTCGGATTCACCTGGGTGGACGGCTCGGACATGGTCGGCTGGCCGTGGAACTTGGTGTTGACCGAGTAAACCGGGGTCACGGAGTAGGCGCTGAGGGTGGAACCGACCTGGGCGAGGGAGCCGCGGATCTTCCAGAAGTTCAGCCAGGGGGCGTTGATGAGCTTGCTGACCATGAAGGACAGGGAAGCGCCGCCGTAGAGGTAACCGTTGTTCTGGACCGGCAGACGGGAGTCGAGGTCGTAGCGGATGGAACCGTCCACATAGACGAGGTCATCCCAGCCGATGGTGGCGTTGGCGAAGAACGAACGGGTCTTGTAGTGGGTCTCGCTGCTGCTGGCGCTGTACGTGCTGTTGGAAGCGGCGAGGTTGTAGAAACCGTCCACGCTCAGACCGCTGTTCGTGTTGCCGCTCAGATAATAGTAGTCATAGCTGCGGGCCTCGGCGAAGGCGGCGGCCTCGATGGCCAGACGGTTGTCGGCGAACTGGCCGGACCAGGTCAGGTAGCCCTGGGTGGTCAGGTCGTTGGTCTGGCTCTGGCTCATTCCATAGTACGTATCGAAGTTGATGGAACCGGAACCGTACTTGTACTCGTCCTTGCCGGTGTTCATCATCTCGGTGATACGGGCACCCAGGCGGAAGTTGTACGGAAGGGTGGCATAGATGTCACCGGTGATGGAGTGGTAGTTGGAGGTACCGATGCGGTTGTAGGTCTCCATCACCGCGAACGGGTTGTCATGGAAGTTGGCGGCGTTGCTGTAGTTGCCGGCGTCGAAACGGGCGGCGGAAGTAGCACCGACGATGTTCCAGGTACGCCAGGAACCGTCCGGACGCTGCCAATCCTTGAGGGTGGAGATGTCCACGTTGGTGTGGCCCCACTGGGTGAAGTCGCAGACGTAGTTACCGTTGGCGGAATAACCTTCGCTGGACGCGTTCTGGTTCTTGCGGAGACGGTAGCGGTAGCTGATGTCGGCGGTGAGCCAGTTCGTGGGCTTGATCTGCGAAGAGAGGCTGAAGGAACGGCGGACGGCCTTGGAGTTGTAGAAGATACCGGGGCGGTCCACGTTGCTGAAGGAAACGCGGGTGTTCATACCGCGGGTGGCCTTCGTGAAGGAGACGTTGGTATTGTTCGTCCAGGCGACGCGGGTCAGGTCACGCATGTCCAGGCGATAGCTCCAGGTGTCGGTCTTGCCGAAGTACTCGGAAGTCGGATCCCAGGAGAGGGCGGTACGGTAGAGGGTCTTGTCGTCGAAGCGCGGGCCCCAGGACACGTCCTCACCGTAGTCGTACACATAGGTACCGTCGGCGAGCTTCAGACCGTTGTTCGTGAAGCAGAAGGCGGCGTCATTGACATCGCCCGTGCCGTCATACTGGGCGGTAGCCTGGGAGGCCATGGAACCGCCACCAAAGAGTTTCTGGAAGTTGAGGTGGTTGTAGTACACCTCGGCGGAAGTCGTCTGGGTGAATTCAACGACGGAAGAACCTTCCTGAGCGCGCTTGGTGGTGATGATTACGGCGCCGTTGGCTCCGCGGGAACCGTACAGGGCGGTGGCGGCAGGGCCTTTCAGGATGTTCATGCTCTCCACATCGTCCATGTTCACGGCATTCGCATTGCTGTAGATCGCGCCGTCGACGACATAGATCGGCTGGGAGCCTTCCTGGGAGTTGTAGGAGGTCGGACCACGGAGGACGATACGGCCCTCATTGAAGGTGGAACCGCCGGATCCCCAGAACTGGGCACCGGCCACCTTGCCGGCCAGGGCGTTACCCACGGCGGGGCTGTGGGTGATGGTCAGTTTCTCGTCGCTGAGGACCTGGGCAGAATAACCGATGGCCTTCTGCTTTCTCGTAAGGCCCTGCGCCGTCACGATGACCTCGTCGAGGTACTCGGTGTCCGGCTCGAGGGCGACGTTCACGACGGTCATGCCGTTGACCTCGACAGACTGGGTCTTGTAACCCATGTTGCTGACGACGAGGACGCCGTTTCTAGGAGCCGTGAGCGAGTAGGCACCCGACACGTCCGTGAGTGCGTAGGAAGTGGCGCTTCCCTGCACGACGACGGCTGCACCGGCGATGGGCTCACCGTTGGAAGCGTCGGAGACGGTTCCCTTGACGGTGATGTTCTGTGCCCACAGCGCCGTCGAAGCGACAGCCAGCAGGCACGCCAGGAACAGTTTTACTTTTTTCATAAGCAAGATCTTTGGTTAAACATATTGTAATTGGTAATAATTCCTTACCTTTTAGTCGAAATACACTGCTAAACGGTCATTTACACTACTACTCCGGTTGCAAAGTTGTAAAACAAAAACGAAATCTGCAAATTCTATAAACTGCTCATTCTTTGATGATTTTGGTTGATATTTCTTGAGTAACAAACAATCTTGACACAATAAGCGGGCAGAATGTTTTAAATTGAAAGAATAATGTCACTTATGATTTAAAACAAAAATATTTATTTATTCAAAAAATCTTCTTACAACACCTCTTTCAGGTACCTGTAAAGCGTGTTTTTGTGGATTCCGATCTGGTCTGCTATGATATTATAAGGTGTTTTTTCCTCCCGCAGCCTGTGAATATCATCAAGCTTTTCTTCAAAACGGATCCGCTGCTTCGTTTTTCCACGGGGTCGACCTAGTTTCTTTCCTGCCGCCCTTCTTGCGGCCAGCGCCTCTTTGGTCCGCTGGGAAATCAGGTTCCTTTCTATCTCGGAGGTTAGGGAGAACGCGAAAGCGATGATTTTCGAATGGAGGGATTCGGACAATTCGAAATTGTCCTTGATGGACTGTATCCTGATTCCTTTCTCGCTGCAGTAGTTCAGAATAGACATGACCATCATCATGTTACGTCCCAGCCGGGATAACTCCGTGCAAACCAACAAATCGCCCCTGCTCATTTTTCCGAGCGCTCTTCCGAGCGTCCTTTCGCGCAGATTTTTCATACCGGACACTTTTTCTTCCACCCAGGTGTTGATCGTGATTCCGCAGCGGACACTCCAGTTCTCGATTTCGAATCGCTGGCCTTGCCCGGTCTGAATCTGCGTACTGACTCTAATGTAAGCAATAGTCATAATTGTCAAACTGTTAATGAATCATTCTTCTTTTCACTTTTCAAATAGTACCAATAAATGACCGTTTATAAGTGAATCTTGCATCTGACCGGTATCGACTATGGCGTTCAATATGATAAAGGTATATGCTGCTGAAAACACGCGTATTCCTTGTCCCGTTATTATTCTACGTTGGCACGTCAAGGACATTAACATTTTACGGGCTCCCGATTCCCCTGTAAATGCCTGACTCCTATGGTCTTCAAGCTCTTTTCAACAACCATTTGTGAATAATTATTTGCATATTTGAAATCTATTTTAGAACTTTGCGAGTTCATTCCGCCCATAATGGTCGTTTTGGATTGAAAACTATTATTGTTTTATAGTGTATTTTGTTTAACTAATCTAATGCTTATGAAAAAAGTAAAGCTTATGATCGCATCTTTGATGATTCTGGTCGCAGGCTCCGCGTTTGCGCAGAACATCAGGGTGTCCGGTACCGTTACGGACAGTAATGGCGACCCGGTTCCCGGTGCGGCTGTCATGCTCCAGGGAAGCACTTCCGTGGGTACGGCGACGCTCGCGAACGGATCCTATTCGCTTTCCGTCCCTTCCAATGGCACGCTGGTGGTTTCCTCCGTCGGCTACAAGGAGGCTTCGGCTCCCGTCAACGGAAGAGCGGTCATCAACTTCGTCCTCGAGGACGACGCTGAGGTCCTTGAGCAGGCCATCGCCGTGGGCTATGGTTCCGCCAAGAAGATCAGCTCCATCGTGGGTTCCGTCTCGACCGTGAACTCCGAGACCATCAAGAACGCCCCGTCTTCCTCCGCCCTCGACCAGCTCCAGGGCCAGGTGGCCGGTCTGTCCGTCCTGTCCTATTCCGGTATCGCCGGTGATAACGCGGTGAGCATGACCCTCCACGGTGTCGGCTCCCTCGAGGCCAGCACGACTCCGCTCTACGTGATCGACGGTATTCCTTCCTCCAGCACCGCTGTGATGAACATGAACCCGAACGATATCGAGAGCGTCAGCGTCCTGAAGGATGCGTCCGCGACCTCCATCTACGGTTCCCGTGCTGCGAACGGTGTCGTCTACATCTCCACCAAGAGCGGTTCCTACAACACCAAGGCTTCCGTCACCTACCGTGGCCAGTGGGGTGTTTCCACCCTCGCCGACACCTCTCTCTATGAGAGCATGATGAGCAGCTCCGAACTGATGGACTTCTGGGTGCGCGCCGGTATCCACGACCAGGCTTACATCGACAATACCTACCTGAGCAAGGGTTACAACTACGACACCCCCTGGTACAAGTACATGATGGATCTTTGGAATCCGCAGTACCAGAATGACCTCACCATCGAAGGTGGCGGCTCCAAGGTGGCTTACATGATCGCCGCCTCCCAGTACCACCAGAAGGGTTACACCCCTGGTAACTTCTTCGACCGTTACACCCTCCGTTCCAACGTGCAGGCCCACCCGCTCGAGTGGCTCAAGACCGGTGTCAACCTGAACCTCAGCCTCTCCAACACCCAGCAGAACCCGAACTGGGGTTCCGCCGCCAACGGTATGTCCAACTACACTTCCGGTGGTCTGTCCTTCCTCCTCATCCCGATGTATCCGGCTTTGGACGAGAACGGCAATGTCTACGAGAAGAAGTTCCCGGGGCAGAACCGTATCACCCCGACCTACTACATGGACAACCATATCGACCAGTACGACCGCTACGGTGCGAACGGCAATGTGTTCGTTGAAATCGAGCCCATCCGCAACCTCAAGTTCGTCTCCCGCGCCGGTGTCGACGGCTATATCCGTCTGAACAACTGGCTGACCAAGCCGTCCTACGTGGCTGCCAACGGTGGTACCGCCACCGTCGGTCACTCCAGCGCGCTGGAGTATGCCGCCAACATCACCAACACCGTCGAGTATTCCTTCCAGATCACGGATGACCACAAGTTCAGCGTCCTCGCCGGTCACGAAGGTGTCGAGAACTACTACACCTACTTCTCCGCCTCCTCCAACGGTCAGACCGATGACCGCCTGGCCCGTGTCAACGACGGTACCGCCGATTCCCGTTCCGTCAGCGAGAGCTACTCCGAGAGCCGCTTCCTGTCCTTCTTCGGACACCTGGACTACACGCTCATGGACCGCTACATCTTCGACGCCACCATCCGTAACGATGCTTCTTCCCGTTTCGGTAAGGACGTCCGCAACGCGCTCTTCTGGTCCCTCGGCGGCATGTGGAAACTCAAGAAGGAGAACTTCCTGAAGAACGTCCGCGCCGTCAACGACCTCAACCTGAAGGTCAGCTATGGTACCCAGGGTAACGCCGGTATCGGCAACTACTCCCACCTCGGCCTCGTCGGTTCCACCGGCAAGTATGCCGATGCCAACGGTATCCATGTCGCCCAGCCGGCCAACTCCCACCTCACCTGGGAGCGCCAGGGCCTGTTCACCACCGCCCTCACCGGCCGCCTGTTCAACTTCCTGGACTTCGACCTCGAGTACTACCTCCGTAAGACCTCCTCGATGCTCCTCGACGTTCCCCAGCCGTACACCACCGGTATCGACGAAGCTACCAACAACGTGGGCAGCCTCCAGAACACCGGTGTCGACGTGACCCTCGGTTTCGACATCCTCCGCACCCGCGACTACTGGATGCGTTTCAACACCACGTTCAACTACAACGCCCAGAAGGTGACCGAGCTGTTCGACGGCAAGCACACCTGGCCGATGTACTCCTACATGATCGCCTACGTGGTCGGCAGCCCTGTCATGTTCTACAACCCGATCTTCGCCGGCATCGATCCGGAAGACGGTATGCCCATGTGGTATGTCCCGGGTGACGATCCCGACATCACGACCATGGACAAGACCACGAAGGTTTTCGACTCAGAAGGTCTGACCCAGAACACCGGCAAGAAGCGTTACGCTCCGATCAACGGTGGTTTCAGTCTCTCCGGCGGCTGGAAGGGCCTCTCCCTGCAGGCTGACTTCTCCTATGTCCTCGGCAAGTACCTCGTTTCCAACGACGGTTACTTCTATGGCAACCCGGCCAACTTCTCCACCATGAACACCAACAAGGCTGTCTCCGATTTCTGGACTCCGGACCATCGGGATGCCAAGTGGCCTGACTGGTCCAAGGGCGCCGTGATGCAGTTTGACACCCACCTCCTCGAGGATGCCTCCTTCCTCCGTCTGAAGAACCTCCAGATCGCCTACAGCCTTCCGAAGGTCCTCCTGGGCTGGCAGAATGCCGTGAAGGATCTCAAGATTACCTTCACCGGACGTAACCTCCTCACCTTCACCAAGTACACTGGTATCGATCCGGAAATCAACTCCAACCTCACCTACGGTGTGGGTGGTAACTCCAAGCAGTTCCTGGGCGGTATCGAGGTTAAGTTCTAACGGATAAAACAGAACGAATATGAAAAAGATCATCAATACCCTTGCGCTCGGCGCGGCCGTCACCCTGCTTGCTTCCTGCGACCTGGACCTGATGCCAAATAACGCGATCGCCTACAATCCCGAGCAGATTGTGGAGACTGCCAGCGACCTCAATGGTTTCGAGAACGGTATGTTCTCCTACTTCCGCGGTACGCAGTACGGCGTGTACAATATCGCTTCCGAGGTGATGTGCGACGGCTTCAACGCCATGGCCGACTTCGGTAACAACTACGGTTCCATCCACCGTACCGACAATTCCTTCTCCGCCACCGATTATGACGCCGAAGATCACTGGGAGAACATCTACCACGCGATCATGCGTTACAATGTGGTCATCAACGGCCTGCAGGAGAATGTCCCGGCCGACCTTCTTGCGAAGGCCGCCGTCGTCCGCGGTGAAGGCTACTTCTTCCGCGCCGACTCCTACCTGCGTCTCGTCCGCCTGTATGCGAAGGCCTATGCGCACAGCACGCCTTCTTCCGACCTGGGCGTTCCCCTGGTGCTCGAATATGACCAGACGGCCCGTCCCGCCCGGAACACCATCCAGGAGGTCTATGACCAGATCGGTAAGGATCTCGACTCCGCCGCCGTGCTTCTCGCCGGTGTCAAGGGCGAAGTCCGTGCCCAGAAGCCGACCATCGACGCTGTGAACGCCCTGTATGCCCGCTACTACCTGGACATCAAGGACTATGCGAAGGCTGCCGCCGCCGCCAACACGGTCATCACCTCTGCCGCCGGTTACAAGCTCTCCGCTTCCGCCGAAGAAATGACGAACGAGTGGCTCAACGACAAGGGCAACGAGCCTGTCTTCCAGATGTACGCCACGTACGCCGAGCGTCCGAACCGCAACTTCGACGCCTGGACGAATACCAGCCGCGATCCCGACCATGGCGACTACTTCCGTCCGTACTTCATCCCTTCCTCCAACCTGATGAACCTGTACGAGGTGAACGACCTCCGTCTGGCCCAGTGGTTCGACAAGGGTGGCCACGAAGTCTTCTTCAACAGCGACTATCACAACGACGTGTTCTACGTGTTCACCAAGTACCTCGGCAACCCCGCTCTCCGCTCCGCTCCGGATGCCATGCCTGACGGCTACCAGGCCGTGAAGCCCATCCTCATCAGCGAGATGTACCTGATCGCCGCCGAGGCGAACCTCGCCGCTGGCAACGCCTCCTCCGCGAAGTCCGCTCTGAACACCCTCCAGTCCGCCCGTGGCGCTTCCCTTACGGAAGCTTCCAATACCACAATCCACAACGAGTGGTTCAAGGAGACCGTCGGTCAAGGTTACCGCATGGTTTGCCTGAAGCGTTGGAACGAAGGTTTCAGCAGCCGTCCCGGCCAGGCCTCTGCCATCGAGGCCGGTGCGCTGGCCCAGGGTGCCGCCTACGAGTCCAAGTCTCTCCCCGCCGGTGATTTCCACTATCTGTGGCCGATCCCGTCCCACGAGTTCGAGGTGAACAACAATCTGGTCCAGAATCCCGGATACAGCGCCGCAGAATAATCATATCCTTAAAAGAATTTGAATATGAAATATTTAGCTAACATATGCCTCGCGGGTCTTGCGGCTCTTTCCCTGGCTGCCTGCTCGCACGTCGCTCATTTCACGAGTGAGGATTTCGTCGCTTTCCACACGGGTTCCGTCACTGTCTCCGAGCGTGCTGGTTCAGTAAAAATCCCCGTGCATGCCTATCCGCAGAACGGGAATCCCAACACGACGGTTTCCTTCAAGGTGGTCGAAGGTTCTGCCAAGTCCGGCACCAACTTCTCCATCGAGCCGGCTTCCGGTGTCCTGACTTTCGCCGGGGATTCCACCCAGTACATCACGGTCAACGTGAAGAACCAGGAAGGTCTCTACACCGGCAATCTCACCTTCAACATCGAGATTGCCAGCACGACCAACGACTACAAGTTCCCGAACTACAACTCCGTCAAGTTCACCATCAAGGACGAAGACCATCCGCTCATCAATTACTTCGGTTCCTATACGACTTCCTATTGCATGGGTTACTGGGGCGATAACTACAGCGGTCACACCATTGAGCTGGCTGCTTGGGAAGGTGATGTGAACAGCTTCTCCATCTCCAACCTCGAGCCTTATCTGGGTGGCAATGGCTTCAAGGGCCCCGTCAGAGGCGTGCTGAATGCGGAAAAGACCGTCATCACCGTCGCCGCCGGTCAGGCTACCGGTTATAACGGTGTGAACTATTACGGTTTCGACGCTCCCAATCCCAATGATGCCGAATCCTCCGAGGCTGACATCATCATCAACATTCAGGAAGACGGTTCCCTCTTCATCCCGAATGCATGGGGTGCTGCCAGCTCCAGCGGTTGGTATGAAATCCTCCTGGGTGGCGTTACCTACAAGAAGAATTAATTTTCTACTGCTTTTGAAGGGAGCCTGTCCGCTTGCGGACGGGCTCCTTTTACCCTTTATTATTTGCAACCATGAAAAGAATCGTTTTCCTGCTGCTGGGAATGATGGCCGTCCTTCCCGCTTTTGCGCAGCCCAACCGCGATAAATGGGCCTTCAAGCCGAAGGACTCCTGGCCGTTCCTGTATGAGGATTTCACCGAGGGCGTCGTCTGCTCCGATACCGGGGACGACATCCTGACCGGAAGGGTCAATGTGTCCGTCTTGAACCAGAAACTGTACTACATCAAGGGTGAGGACATCATGGAGGCGGACATGCTCAAAGTCTTCTCCGTTCGCGTCGGTCTGGATGTCTTCGTGAACGTGGCAGGAAAACTGTACAAGGTCCTGGCAGAGTCGAAAGGCGGCGCCGCCGTCCGGGCGCTTTTCCTGGACACGGAGCAGCTGAACAAGGCCAGTATCGGATACGGGGTCAGCTCCTCCGTCGCCGCCACGCAGAACGTGGCCGGCCTGGCCATGGACAGCAACGCCGGGATCAACATCAACCAGGCCATCGCCTCCAAAGAGGGAGGCAAGGAAATTCCCATTGCGGAAAAGACCTATATCCTGTTCTGCCGGAACAGGATCGTACCGGCCCTGAAGCGGGAAGTCATGGACGTCCCCGGGCTGGACAAGGACAAGGCGAAAGCCTTTTTCAAGGAACACAAGATCAAATGGTCACAGCCGGAATCCCTGACGGAAGTGGCTGATTTTCTGACTGAAAATCTACTCTAGAACCATGAAGGACAGATTGATTCCCTTCGGATGGGCCCTGGCGCTTTTCCTGCTGGCCGGCTGTCAGCAGGAAATGGAAACCGAAATCGCCACCCGGGTCACTCCGGAGGAAAAGCAACCGGAAAGCATTTATGTCCCCGGAACGGCGAACATCCTGCTGGATGAGGAGACCGTTGCGTGGATCGAACAGGGCATGCCGGCGACCCGGGCCTCCGCCTCTTTCAACGAGGCCGTCGGCGAAATCGGCGTGACCGGCCTGGAAAGGATTTTCCCGGATGCCGGCGAATTCGAACCGCGCTCGCGGGAAATGGGACTCCACCGCTGGTATCGGGTCCATTTCAGCCCCTCCGTCCGGAAAGACCGCGCCGCGGATGTCCTCCGCCATGTGAAGGGCGTCGTCGCCTATGAACCGGTCATCAAGGCCAAACGGATGAGCTATCCCTTCAATGACCCAAAATTCAGCTCCCAGTGGCAGTACCACAATGAAGGAACCAACACCGCCTGGGTGGCCGGAGCCGACATGCAGGTCATTCCGGTCTGGAAGTATTATACGACGGGCAGTTCTACCGTCGGTGTCACGGTCGTGGACGGCGGTATCCAGCTCAATCATGAGGATCTGGTCGGAAACACCGATGCGACCAATAGCTACAACTTCGCCACCAAAAGCACTTATATCACGCCGGACGACCATGGTACCCATGTGGCCGGCATCATCGGAGCCGTCAACAACAACGGCATCGGTGTCGCCGGGATGGCCGGCGGAGACGCCGCGGAAGGAATTCCGGGTGTCCGCCTGATTTCCTGCCAAGTCTTCTCAGGCGAAGGCAGCGGCGGTTTCGAAAACGCCATCAAATGGGGAGCGGACCATGGCGCCGTCCTCTGCAACAACAGCTGGGGCTATGATTTCAGCAATGACGACGGCTCCTACAAGGACGAGGAAGCCCGGGAAAGCCATGAGTTTTTCCTGCAGCCGAATACCGGGGAATATGCTTCTGCCTTAAAGTCTGCCATCGATTACTTTAACAAGTATGCCGGCATGGACGCCAATGGCAAGCAGGTCGGTCCCATGGCGGGCGGTGTCTGCTTCTTCTCCGCCGGCAACGATAGCAAGCCCTGGGGCCCTCCGGCCGAATATCCGGGCGCTGTCGCAGTGGGCGCCATCGGCCCCAACGGAGGCCGGGCCTATTATTCCTGCTACGGAGACTGGGTGGATGTTTCCACGACCGGTGGAGACTATCACTACGGCCAGATCTATAATACCTGGGCCAACAACGCCTACGGCAATTTCCAGGGCACGTCGATGGCCTGCCCGCACGCTACGGGCGTGGCGGCCCTGCTGGTTTCCTATTTCGGCGGTCCCGGGTTTACGCGCGAGATGCTGCTCGAAAGGATGCTGAACGCCCAGAATCCCACCGTTTCCCTGGATGTCCAGCAAATCGGTGTCATGCTGGATGCTACGGCGGCCTTTACCTACGGGGAAGACCGGACTCCTGCGAAAGTGACGGACCTGTCCGCTACGGCGAAGGCCAACACCATCACGGTCTCCTGGACCGTCACCGGTTCGGACAAAATACCGGCGGCCGGTTACTACCTGTTCTCCGGCACGGACCAGAATGCCGTGGCCGAATCCACGCAGGACAAGACCGGGAAAGGGGTCAAGAAAACCACCGTCATCTCCACCCCTTATTCGGTCGGAGAGACGATTACCGCTACCCTGAAGTCCCTCAAGTTCGAAACCCCTTACTGGTTCAAGGTCATCGGTTTTGACAAGCAGCCCGCCTATTCGGAAGCATCGGATCTGCTCACCGTCACCACCCCGGCCAACAATCCCCCGGTCATCACGCCCGACGAACCGACGGAAGGACTGGCCATCCGCAGCTTTGAAAGCAAGGAGATTTCGTTCACCATCACCGACCCGGACGAGCATGTCTTCATCACGGAAGTCACGCCCGGATCCAAGGCGGAAACCTGGACGGAAACCGCTGGTGGACAGACCGTCAGAATCGACGGGAGCAAGGTCGAGTCCGGCACCTACCAGGCCGTCATCACGGCCATGGATGAATTCGACGCCGTATCGACCTACACGCTCACGTACCGGATCCTTCCCAATACGCCGCCCGCGGCCGTCAAGGATATCCCGGACATGCTTCTCAGCGGCCAGTCCGATGCCGCCCAGATTCCTATGGCGGAATACTTCAGCGATCCTGACGGAGAACCGCTTACCTACGATGCTGAAAACACGGCACCTGCCGTCCTGCATGCGACGGTGAACTCCGGTGTCCTTCACATCACTCCGATCGGTTTCGGTGCCTCTACCGTGACGGTTTATGCCATCGACGCCCGTGGAGAGAAAGCCTCCATCACATTCCGGGTGCTGGTTCGCCAGTCCGGTGTCGAATATCAGGCCTATCCCAATCCGGTGTCGGATTATCTCCACATCGCCACCGGCATGAACGAGGAAAGCACGGGCATCAAGGTGGTTTCCGCGACCGGTTCCACCGTCTGGGAAGGAACGGTCAATGCGAGCGCTTTCAATCCGGCCCAGGTCGATTTCACCTCCTTCGCTCCGGGACAGTACGGACTCTTCCTTAAGTTCGGAGGAAAGGAATACCATGAAACCATCGTCAAAAGATAAACGGCTATGAAAAAGATATTTGTTGTCGGTATCCTTTCCTTGCTCTGGACCGCTGTCAACGCGCAGGACGCCCTGCCGTTCCTCCGAATAGACCGGGACCCCGCCACGGCGGCGATGGGCGGAATCCAGGCCGTTTCCGACCTGCAGAACCCGGGTCTGGTTCCCTTCAGCGGAAGTAACATCCTCTTCAGCTATCAGAACTGGGCTCCCAAGACTGTCCATTCCACCAACCTGAATCTGCTGGGTGCGTTCAAGGTAGGGGATAAGATGGGCATTACCCTGACGGGCGCTTTCCAGAATGGAAGTCCGTATACGACTGTGGACGCTTCCGGAAATGCGGGCAGTTCCTTCACGCCGACGGCCCTGCTGGCCGGGGCCGGCTTCGGTTTCCGGTTCACGGAAACCCTTTCCGCCGGCGCCACCGTCCGTTTCGCGTCGGAAAAACTGTCGGATAAGGATTCCTACAGCGCCCTTGCTGCCGATATCCTTGTTTCTTACAAGAAAGACGGTTTGAAAGCCGCTGCCGGCGTGGCCAACCTGGGCACTCCGGTCAAGTCCGGCAAGAATTCCTATTCCCTGCCGATGTCCGTGAAAGCCGGTGTCGGGTATGGCGTGGACCTGTCTGGAAACAAACTGAATTTCGGAGCCGACCTCGACTATTTCTTCTCCGGAGGACTTGGAGCGGCGGCCGGTACCGAATTCGCCTTCAAGGACATGGTCTTTGTCCGGGCAGGCGCCCACATCGGCACCGGCCGGTCTCCGCTTCCCACCTATCTGTCCCTCGGAGCCGGAGCCAAGTTCTCCGGTTTCCACTTCGACCTGTGCTTCATGACTCTTAACGAGGCCATCGGCAATACGCTTGCAATCGGTCTCGGATACGCCTTCTAAAGCATTCTCTTTAAAGTAACAGGGCGGCCCTTTCGGGTCGCCCTTACTTTTAATAGATTCCCGGTCAAGCCGGGAATGACACCTTAGTCGTCATGGCCGACCTGATCGGCCATCTTATTACTCGCTGAAACGCGCCTTCAGATATTCGCGGTTCAGACGGGCGATATGATCGATGGTGACATGCTTCGGGCACTCCATCTCGCAGGCGCGGGTGTTCGTGCAGTTGCCGAAGCCAAGTTCGTCCATCTTGGCAACCATGGCGCGGGCGCGGCGGGCGGCTTCCGGCTTACCCTGAGGGAGCAGGGCGAGGGAGCTGACGCGCGCAGCCACGAACAGCATCGCGGAGCCGTTCTTACAAGTGGCGACGCAGGCGCCGCAACCGACGCAAGCGGCGGCATCCATGGACAGTTCGGCGTCATCGTGCGGAATCAGGATGGTATTCGCATCCTGCGCGGCACCGGTGCGGACGGAGATGAAACCGCCGGCCTGGAGGATCTTGTCGAAGGCCTGACGGTCCACGACGAGGTCCTTGATCACCGGGAAGGCGGCGCTCCGCCAAGGCTCCACGGTGATGGTGGCGCCCGGCTTGAAATGACGCATGAACAGCTGGCAGGTGGTCACCTGGTCGTCCGGACCATGGGCGCGGCCGTCCACATACAGGGAGCAGGCGCCGCAGATACCCTCGCGGCAGTCGTGGTCGAAGGCGATGGGCTCCACGCCCTTGCGGATCAGCTGGTCGTTCAGGATGTCCAGCATCTCCAGGAAGGAGGCATCCTCTTCCACGTCGGTGACATGATAGGTCTCGAAGTGACCCTTGGCTTTGGCGTTCTTCTGACGCCACACTTTCACGTTATATTCCATAATCGTCGTTAGTCTTTATAGTTACGGGTCGCAATCTTGATGTT
>Ga0310696_10002465_pt1 | contig 24390 bp, 22 predicted proteins | sample AusTroGonzalo_MG_4_FD_203885 | JGI IMG/M metagenome (GOLD analysis project Ga0310696, IMG submission 203885) | Bovine rumen microbial communities from tropical cattle in Woodstock, Queensland, Australia - Gonzalo_02 (v2) (version 2) | ecosystem: Host-associated > Mammals > Digestive system >...
CCTGGGGCTTGAGGATCGGATGACCGTGAAGGTGGGGCTGCTGTCCGGCGGACAGCGGCAGGCGCTGACCCTGCTGATGGCAACGCTGAAAAAGCCAAGGCTTCTGCTGCTGGACGAGCACACCGCGGCCCTGGACCCGCGCACGGCGGAAAAGGTATTGCAGCTGTCCGAAACCATCGTGCGGGAAAACAAGCTGATGACCCTGATGGTCACCCACAACATGCGGGACGCCATCGCCCACGGAAACCGTCTGATCATGATGAACGCCGGGCGGATCGTTCTGGATATCTCCGGGGAAGAAAAAAAGGCGCTGACCATCAGCGACCTTCTGGAGAAGTTCAACGCCAGCAGCGGAAACGCGGAAGCGGACGACAAGCTCGTACTGGGCTGAATCCATTCATAAAACACAGAAAACGAAGGCCGTGTCCCTGAGGGATACGGCCTTCGTTTTTTCGTTTCACACCACCTGGAACAGGTAGAATTTCAGATACTCCGTCTCCGGTACGTTCCAGAGCACCGGATGATCCGGCGCCTGCTGCCTGGCTTCGATCTGCCGCAGGGATACGGCAGCATCCCTTGCCGCGGAAGCCAGCATCCGGCGGAACATCTCGTCGGTCATGAAGTGGGAACAGCTGCAGGTGGCCAGATACCCTCCCCTGGGCAGCATCTTCATCGCCCTCCGGTTGATCTCCTTATATCCCCGGGCAGCCGCTTCGGCCGTATCCCGTGACTTGGTAAACGCCGGCGGATCCAGAATGATATAGTCATACTCCCTGCATTTCTCCTCCGTCAGCCGGGTGAGCAGATTAAAAACGTCTTCGCACAGAAAATCCATCCGGTCCGCGAGTCCGTTCCTCTCAGCGTTGGCCCTGGCCATATCCACCGCCTGGGCAGAGATGTCGACACAAGTCACCCGCTCAGCGCCGGCAGCGGCGGCATTCAGGCCGAAGGAGCCGGTGTGGGTGAAACAGTCCAGCACGCGTTTTCCGGCCGCGATGCGGGCCGCCGCTCTCCGGTTGTACTTCTGATCCAGAAAAAAGCCCGTCTTCTGCCCGTTCTCCACATCCACAAGATACCGCACGCCGTTCTCGACGATCTCCGTCACGGCAGAATCCGGGACCGGCCTGCCCTCCAGAGGGTACCATCCCTTTCCCTGCTCCAGGCCCTCCTTCTCCCTCAGAGCCAGGTCGTTCCGTTCGAACAGCCCCGTCACCGTCTGGCCGGCTTCCTCCAGCAAGGACACCAGTTCCCGGTATACCGTTTCCCTGATGAGTTCCATCCCGAGGCATGCCGTCTGTACGGAAAGCATAGGTCCGTACCTGTCCACCGTCAGACCCGGCATTCCGTCTGCCTCGCCGTGGATCAGACGGCAGCAGGAAAAGTCCTCCCCCGGCATCACCGTACGCCGGTATCTTACGGCGTATTCGATCCTGCGGCGCCAGAATGTGACGTCAAACGTGTCGTTGGCGTTCCGGGAGATCAGCCGCACGGCGATCCTGGACCGGCTGTTGTAAAAACCCGTTCCCATGTACGCATTTCCGGCGAAAACGTCTGTCAGACCTCCGTCGGCGAGGGCCCCTTCCGTCCGGCGTATTTCTTCTCCGTAGATCCAGGGATGCCCGTTCTTCACGCTTCTCTCCGCCTTTGGAGAGATGATTACTTTCGGATATGCTCGCTCCTGTTTCATGGCTTTTCCTCCGTTATTCCCTGTGAAGGATCATATCACAAACGCCGGTCCGCCACAACCGCACCGGCGCCGTCCGGAGATTCCCTGTGGTTTTTTCCCGCTGGCTGTGCTATCATATTTTCCGCGCACGGTCAGCGCGAACCCACAGAAAAGAGGAACCCCCTGTGAAGATACTGGTGATCAATCCCGGTTCCACCTCCACCAAGGTGAGCCTGTTTGAAGACAGAACGCTTCTCTTCGAGGAAAGCCCGTTTCATGACGCGCCGGAACTTCTGGCTTTCCCCACGGTGAACGACCAGATCCCCTTCCGCGAAAAAGTGATCCTGGACATGCTGGATCGGCGGGGCATCGATCCGGCCTCCATCGACGTTTTCGTCGGACGGGGAGGCAGCGCGTATCCGCAGCCTGCCGGCGTCACTATGATCGACGAACGGCTGTACCGGGATACGGAAGCCGCCGTCGGCGGCAGCGAACATCCTGCCAAACTGGGCGTAATGCTCGCCTACCGTCTCGGTACCCGGTACGGAAAGTCCATGTATACCGCCGATCCCACCAATGTGGACGAATACTGCGACCTTGCCCGGATCACCGGCATCAGCGGCGTATACCGCAACGCCCAGTCCCATGTGCTGAATCAGAAGGCGGTAGCCAGATTTCATGCCTCCTCCATGGGCCGCCGCTACGAGGACTGCTGTTTTGTCGTCTGCCACATTGACGGCGGAGTGACCGTCAGCGCCCACGACCACGGCCGTATGGTGGACGGAAACGTCGGCGCCGGCGGAGACGGATCCTTTACCCCGACCCGTCTCGGAAGCGTGCCCGTTCTTGTGCTGCTGGACTATCTGGAGACTCATTCCGCGGAGGATGTTCGCCGGATGTGCTCCCGCTCCGGCGGTTTCGTCAGCCACTTCGGGACCTCCGATTCCGACCGCATCCGCGCCATGGCGGAGCAGGGCGACGAAAAAGCCCGCCTGATCTGGGACGCCATGATCTACAACGTGTGCAAGCAGATTGGCGCCATGAGTGCCGTGCTGAACGGCAGGGTGGACGGCATTCTGCTGACCGGCGGTCTGATGCGCTTCAACGACATCGCCGAGACCGTCCGGGAGCGCTGCGGCTGGATCGCCCCCGTCGCCGTTTATCCGGGGGAGATGGAGCAGGAAGCTCTGGCCGAAGCCGTTCTCCGGGTCCTGTCCGGAGAGGAACGCGCTCACGTCTACGCCGGTCGTCCCGTCTGGACCGGCTTTGACTGGGAATGAGGTCTGTTCTTCTTGCCATGAAACGGCATATCCTGTATACTGACAGAGTAGGTTTTTCTCCCGCAACATGTGAATAAAAAGGAGCCTGAACATATGAGAACTATTGGAACCGTCGTGCGCGGTGTCCGCGCCCCCATCATCCGTCAGGGTGACGATATCGCCAGGGTGGCGGCCGACGCCGTGATGGAAGCCTGGAAAGAGGCCGGCATCACACCCTGTGACCGTGACGTCGTCGCCGTGACGGAATCCGTCGTCGCCCGCGCTCAGGGCAATTACGCCACCGTGCAGCAGATTGCGCAGGACGTCCGCGAGAAGACAGGCGGAGAGACCGTCGGCGTATGTTTCCCCATCCTCAGCCGCAACCGTTTTTCCCTGCTGCTCCGCGGCATTGCCGCCGGATGCAGAAAAGTCGTTCTGCTGCTCTCCTATCCCTCCGATGAAGTGGGCAACCCCCTTATCGACTGGGATCTGCTGGACAAGGCCGGCATCAATCCCTACAGCGATGTGCTGACGCTGGAGCGCTTCCGCGAACTTTTCGGGCGGGTGGAGCATCCCTTCACCGGCGTGGATTACATTGATTTCTATACCGAACTGATGGCCGGGGAAGGCGCAGAGATCGCCGTTGTCTTCTCCAATCACGTGCAGACGGTCCTCGACTATACCGATACGGTCATCACCTGCGACATCCACACCAGAGCCCGCTCCAAGCGGCTTCTGAAGGAGGCCGGCGCGAAAGTCGTCCTCGGACTGGATGACCTGCTCACCGCTCCCGTGGACGGCAGCGGCTACAATGCCGATTACGGCCTGCTGGGCTCCAACAAGGCGACGGAGGATACCGTCAAGCTGTTTCCCAGAGGCTGCACCGCCGTGGCGGAGGAGATCAGCGCGATCCTCAGCGAGGCCTCTGGGAAGCAGATCGAGGCCATGGTGTACGGCGACGGTGCTTTCAAGGATCCCGTCGGCAAGATCTGGGAGCTGGCCGATCCCGTGGTGTCTCCCGGCTACACGCAGGGCCTGAGTGGCACTCCCAACGAGCTGAAGCTGAAATATCTGGCGGACAATGATTTCGGCCATCTGACGGGCGGCGATCTGCGCGCCGCCATCGAGGACCGCATCCGCGCCAAGACGGGCGAGAGCCTGGTCGGCAACATGGTCTCCGAGGGCACGACGCCCCGTCAACTGACGGATCTGATCGGCTCCCTGTGCGACCTGACCTCCGGCTCAGGCGACAAGGGCACGCCCATCGTCTACATCCAGGGCTATTTCGACAACTACACCTCCGAATGAAGCCCGGCCCGTTACCGTAAAAAAGGAACCCGGCCGTGAAGCATCTGCTTCACGGCCGGGTTTTTCTGTTTTCATTCCGCTCCGTCCGGTTTCGGGACCGTCAGGATCCATTTTTCGATCTGGATCCCCTTTTCTCTGCACAGGGAAGAGTACTCCATATTGTCCAGTGGCCCGAAGATCTCGTCCGTCTCCGTATCGATGAAATAATAGAAGCGGTCATAGTTCCCGTCTTTCTTTCCGGGATACTGCTTGATCACGATATATCTGTCATCATGCCAGAAAGCCGAGATATACGGCCCCACCGCTTCATGCGGAGACCCCTTGCCGTCCTCTTCTGTCATCGCAAGATGGATATCCTCCGGATCGGTCCGGCATACCTCATATCCCCCCGGGAGGGCCTTATATGTCCAGTCCTCCCCGTTCTCGCTGAACAGTCCGGGCAGCACGGATTTCACCAGCAGGACCACTGCCAGGACGATAATTGCCATCATCAGGATATACAGGACCGCTTTTATCAGTTTTTCACGCGTACGATCAGACATTTTTGCCGTCTCCTTTCCAGCGGGAACTCATGTGTTTTCCGGCAGTGTCTCGTTCAGGCTGCCGGTACGGTAACCGAGCAGGTCCAGGGCGGTGTAAGAGAACCCGATGCTGCGGAACTTCTCATACACTTCCCTCCGAAGATCTTCGTCCCCGAATCTGGGGATATCCTCCGGCAGCACCTCGATCCTGGCGACGGTGCCGTGGACCCGGACGCGGTACTGGGAAAAGCCCTGCTGTGCCAGGATCTGTTCCGCCCTGTCCGCCAGCAGCAGTTTTTCCTCCGTGATTCTCTCTCCGTAGGGGATCCTGCTGGCCAGGCAGGCCATGGACGGTTTTGATGCCGTGGGCAGTCCCATCCGGACAGACAGGGCCCGGATCTCGTTTTTGTTCAGTCCCGCCTCCAACAGCGGACTTCTTACTCCGAGTTCCTCGACTGCCCGCATGCCCGGCCTGTAATCTCCGACGTCGTCCGTGTTGGATCCTTCCGCCACGCAGGCATAGCCCGCTTCCCGGGCCATCCGGATCACTTCGGTAAAGATTGCTTTTTTGCAGAGGTAACACCGGTCAGACGGATTCTCCGCCACGCCCGGTACCTCCAGGATATCTCTTTCCAGCATCAGCAGAGGGATCCCTCGGCTCCTGCAGAAAGCAGCCGCTTCCTCCGTCTCCCTTTCGGGCAAAAACACCGACCGTATGTTCACCGCAGCGGCCCTGTCACCCAGCGTTTCCCAGGCTGCCGCCAGCAGGAATGTGGAATCCACTCCTCCGGAGAAAGCTACTGCCACGCTGCCGCAGGCCCGGAGCAGCTCCGTCAGCCGGTCGTATTTATCCTGAAGATAATTCCCTTTCTCCACAATATCCATCCCCTTTCGTGCCGTCCGCTTGACGCAGTCCGGCAGTCAGATCCTTCACCACCTCGCCGGCTATGATCAGGCCGGCCGCCGAGGGCACGAAAGCCAGACTTCCGGGAGCAGTTCTTCTGCATCCTCCGTCGTCCTCTTCCATGGGTCCCCCGTCCGTCCGGGGGACCATGGGCGCCTCGTCGCTCCATACCACCTTCAGCCGGTCGATGCCGCGCTTCTTCAGTTCCCTCCGCATGACTCTGGCCAGCGGATCCGTCCGCGTTTCCGAAATATCTGAAACCCGGAATCCGCTGCCCTCCAGCTTGTTCCCGGCGCCCATGGCGCTGATTACCGGAATCCCGTATTCCTTCGCCTTGCCGGCCAGTGCCAGTTTGGCGGCTACCGTATCCACCGCGTCGACGATATAGTCGTACGACCCGAAAGGGAACTGATCTTCGTTCTCCGGCAGGAAAAAGCAGGTGTGCAGCCGGATGTCCGCGTCTGGATTGATATCCAGCATCCTCTCTTTCATGACTTCCGTCTTATAACGCCCCACCGTGCTCCGCAGGGCGATGATCTGACGGTTCAGGTTGGATATGCTGACGGTATCGCTGTCCACCAGATCGAAAGCCCCGACGCCGCTCCGGACAAGCGCTTCACAGACGAATCCGCCCACGCCGCCGATCCCGAACACCGCCACTCTGGAGGCCGCCAGTTTCTCCATCGCCGCTTTTCCCAGCAGCCTCTCCGTACGGGAAAACGCCTGTTCCATACCTTATCTCCCTCCGGCGGAGTTTTCCTTCATCTCCTGCCATTTTTTCTCCAGCCGCTCATATACCAGGCGGTTGGGGTGTCCGCCCTGAAAATAGGCGGAGTCGTCCTTCCCGAACATTCTGACGGCGAACGCCGCCGCTGCCCGGGAACGGGACTGTCCGGCATAACAGTGGATCAGCAGTGTATCCGCTTCCCGGTTTCGGAGAATAAATCGGATCATCTCCTCCGCCATCTCCTCACTGAACGGCACCGCACCGGGAACATCGCTCTCCACATCGTCAAACCGCAGCGTCAGAACTTCCCGGCAGTGCCGGCTTTCGGTGAATTCAAAGCCGAATCCTCCGGACTGCGCGTCCTGGATGGAAATCACAGCGTAGGTGTCATCCCGCTGGACCATTTCCTCCATGCCGTACGGCGCGTAGTGATCCATCACGTAATCGAAGGCTTCAAATACCGATTTCAGAAGGATCCTTTTCATATGTCCTCCCTTTGTGTTTCCATCAGGGCCTTTCCCCTTTTCCGTTCTCCCGTGTTTCGTCGGGAGATCACTTCTCCATGCGCTTCACGGATGTCGGCGGCCAGGATACGGGCGGTTCGCACGCCGTCACATGGGGAGCGTTCCGCGGGATGATTTCCGTTTCCGTCGTTCCGCACAGTGCGCAGGCGCGCACTCTCTCGCCACGCTCTGTCTTCGTTGCTTCTTTCAACGTCTCCCATTCGTTCCATTCGTGGGCCTCCGGGTCCGGCGCCAGCACCTTTGTTTTCACATGAGCCGGGTCGCTCAGACAGCGCAGCTTCAGATAGCCGGCATCCGCACACGTAGGCTCCAGATGCTCCTCCGTATCCCAGTCGTGCTCCGCAGCGACCCTGCACAGCACCGTCAGTCTGTTCTGCGAGCATTCAAGGATCTCGCAGGGAACGCAGTCCCCGTTTTCCGTGTCCAGGAGCAGCGCCTGTGCCGTCTCCTCGAACCGGTATCCTTCGGCTGCGAGGAACATGATCACCGCAGTATACGTCTCTCCGCCGATGAACATCCCCATATATGGAACGGAAGCCCAGGGATCCGTCTCGTTGATATACATGGCCCAGAGGCACGGTTCGTCCCCGACCACAACATTGTCTTCCTCCGGCCAGACGCCCGGCACATCGGGCACGTGTCCGCACAGAGGCGGATCGATGCTGAATCTGACCTCGCCGATCGTCTGTTTCTCGTCCGCGGCAGCTGCCGTGAGCGCCGTCAGAAGGAGCATCAGCATCGCAAGCAGCGCACACAGCATCTTTTTCCGCAGCGTCATGTCATTTCTCCTTCTTGCAGGCCGCCGTCTCCGGCTATAATCTTCAGAGCGGCGCCCAGCGCCTCCGACAGCCGGTCCGCCGGGATCCCGTCCGCCGGAACATGAATGAACCCTACGCGCATTTCTGTCCCGCGGTACCTGTTCAGAAGTGTGAACAGCACGTCATTGCATACAAAAGTTCCCGCTGAATACGACAATTCGCACGGAATGCCCAGGGCAAGGATCGCGTCCCGGATCTCTCTCACCGGCAGCGTGGAGAAATACCCGTCCCCGGCGCCGGGGATCACTGGCTCACCTGCAGGCTGCCTGCCGGCATTGTCCGGGATGGAAGCCTCCCGGAGATTGATCCCGATTATCTCGGGGGTCACGCTTTTCCGTCCGCCCGCCTGGCCGACGCAGAGTATGGCGTCCGCCTCGATCTCATCCGCGCATTTCATGGCAGCCAGCGCGCCTTCCCCAAACACGGTGGGGATCTGCAGCCGGCGGACCTCGCATTCGGCCGTCGTGTCCGGCAGCCGGGAGACCGCCTCCCATGACAGGTTTATTTCACTGCCTCCAAACGGCTCGAAACCCGTCACAAGGATCCTTCGCATCTCTCCATCCTCCTCTGCGTTTTTTCATAAAAGGCGTATTCGATCGTTACCATCAGTGTAGAACGGATCGGCCCAAATTTCAAGAACCAGGTTTGTGCTCCCGCGGCGTCACAAACCGCCTGTCTTGTAATCCCGGTCCCGTCATGATATCTTGGCAGCAGAGGACTTCAATTCCCGGAAACGGAAAGGATGAGAGCCATGAGGGACACTGCAGGGATTATCAGGGATCTGATCGAGCGGGACGAGCGCTCCTTTGACGAGATGAGCGACGCCATCTGGGACTTCGCCGAATATCGCTTTCAGGAGTTCCGGTCCTGTGAAATACAGAAGGAACGCCTCCGCTCGGAGGGCTTCAGCATTACGGAAGGTCTGGCAGACATGCCCACCGCCTTCATGGCTGAATGGGGCGGGAGCGGGCCGGTGATCGGCATCCTCGGCGAATTCGATGCCCTGCCCGGCCTCAGCCAAGAGGCAGATGCCATAGAGCCGCTGCCAATCCCCGGACAGGCCTGCGGCCACGGCTGCGGACACCATCTGCTGGGTACGGCTGCCGTGCAGGCCGCCGTGGCCGTTCGCCGCTGGCTGGAGGAAACGGGAACTTCCGGCCTCATCCGTTTCTACGCCACCCCTGCGGAGGAGGGCTGTTCCGGCAAGACCTTTATGCTGCGGGCCGGCTGTTTTGCGGATCTGGATATCTGCATTTCCTGGCATCCGGACTACCGGCGCGGCATCGGCGGCAGCACCCTTGCCAGTATCGGCGTAATCTACCGGTTCCGGGGGATCAGCGCCCATGCCGCCGCCGCCCCTCATCTGGGCCGCAGCGCTCTGGATGCGGTGGAACTGATGAACGTGGGCTGCAATTTCCTTCGGGAGCATATCATCCCGGAGGCGAGGATCCATTATGCGATCACCGACAGCGGCGGCTCCATGCCCAATGTCGTCCAGTCCCATGCCGAGGTCCGCTACAGCATACGGGCTCCCCGTTCCGGCGATCTGGCGGATATCTTCCGCCGCGTGGAGGATATAGCAAAAGGCGCCGCCCTGATGACCGGCACCTCAGTGGAGAGCCGTCCTTTCAGCTACTACGCCGATTATCTGGATAACCGGACGCTGAATAATCTGACAAAGAGATGCATGGACGCCATCGTGGACGAAAACTACTCCGAGGAGGAGCTTTCCTATGCGCGTCGGTTCCAGTCAGTCCTGCCTGAGTCGTGGCTCGAGGAAAACGCCCGTTTTGCCGCTGCATACGCATTAGACAGGAGCGAAGCCTGCGCCGACAGTCCCATCGCCCTGTACGAAATGCCCGTCGCCTGCCCCAAGCCTCCCTCCTCCGATCTTGGAAACGTCAGTTGGGTCGTCCCCTGCGCCTGCCTCAACACCGCATGTTATGCGGCGGGGACAGCGCTCCATTCCTGGCAGGCCACCGCGCAGGGGCGTTCCTCTCTGGCTCACCACGGCCGCACGAACGCAGCGGCATCCATGGCTCTGATCGCGGCGGAACTGCTGCTGCATCCGGAACTCATTGACCGGGCGAAAGAGGATCTTGTTCTGGCCCGGGGCGGCGAAGAGTACGTCTGTCTTTTTCCGGACTCCGTCACGCCCGGAGGTCTCTGATCCTCTTCTTCCAGGGAGCCTGCAGTCATGGAATACATTTCTCATTACACCTCTCCCCTGGGCCGGCTCACTCTTTCCTCTGACGGTCTTTCACTGACCGGCCTCTGGTTCGAAGGACAGAAGTATTACGCGCGCGCCCTGTCGTCCGGGTATGAGGAACGGGTCCTTCCTGTGTTTGACAGGGCGGCGGTGTGGCTGGATGCTTATTTCAGCGGAGCGGATCCCGGTCCGGTGCCCCCGCTCGCCCCCCGGGGAACTCCTTTCCAGCAAGCCGTCTGGGCGGTCCTCCTGACCATCCCTTACGGAAAGACTGTGACCTACGGTGATGTTGCGAAGGCCCTGTCCGAACGGGACGGCCGGACCCATACATCCGCCCGGGCCGTCGGCGGTGCCGCCGGCCGCAATCCGATCTCCATTTTCATCCCCTGTCACCGGGTAATCGGGGCCGGAGGGGATCTCACCGGTTACGCCGGAGGTATGGACAGAAAAAGAAGACTTCTTCTGCTGGAGAGGTCCGGCAAACCTTTTCTCTGAAACGGCAAGCCCCGCGCCGCAGGACAACTGCGGCGCGGGGCTGTTTTTCGTCCGTTTTTTGCTGGCTCAGTATTCCGGATTGAAGGCCGTGATCTCCTCAAGGCAGATCTTTCTCGCTTCGTCCAGGATCTTAAGGAATTCGTCCACCTCTTCTTCGGTGTTGTAGATCCCGAAACTCACGCGGATCATTCCGGCCGTTCCGGAATCATCGCACTCCAGAAAGCTTCTCTGCAGCTCTTCCGATATGCCCATCAGCCGCCACACATAAGGGTGGGCGCAGAATGCGCCTCTCCGGGTGGCGACAGCGCCGATCTCCGACATCTTCCGGGCCAGATGCAGAGAGTTGACATCCGAGAAATTGAAACTCACGACGCCCACTCTGTCGCTCAGATCCTCGGAGTCGCCGTAGATGATCACGTTCTCCTCCTTCTTCAGTCCGTCCACCAGTTTCCGGTTCAGCACCTTTTCATGTGCCTCGATAGCGTCGAATCCGACCTCCTCGAGGATCTCTATGGCTTTTCCCAGCCCGACCACTCCGGGATAATTCGGAGAGCCGGCCTCATATGCCGCAGGGGCATCCTTGTATGTCTGCCATTCATCGGATACGATGCGGACTGTGCCGCCGCCGTAAAACTCCGGCATGTGTTCGTTCAGCACGTCGGTCAGCCCGATAACGGCCCCGCCTCCGTAGGGCGAATACATCTTGTGGGCGGAAAACACGAAGAAGTCGATGTTCTCCTCTTCCGTCTCTCCCAGCATGGAGAAGGCGCGGTGCGCCACGATCTGCGCGCCGTCCACCACGATCTTCGCCCCGTGCCGGTGGGCCATCGCAGCCACGCGGTGCACATCCGTAACGTATCCCGTCACGTTGGAGGCCGCGGTCACGGTGACGTAGTCCACGTCGTTCTCCTCGAGCATCCTTTCAAGGTCATCGTAATCGACGCGGCCCTGTTCGTCCACCTCGGCGTAGATCACCCGGCAGCGCTCCCTCCACGACAGGTCGTTGGCGTGATGCTCGATCCTCGTTGCCAGGACCAGATCTTCCTCGCTCTCGATCAGCGCCGAAGCCAGCTTGTTCAGGCCGTCCGTCGTGTTGTTGACATAGAAGCAGGTATACCGCTCCGGATCCGCTCCTACAAAGGCCAGGACCTTGTCCCTGGTTTCGTTGTACAGATCCGTGGAGTGGTTCGATTTCTGGGAAAACCCTCTTCCGATGGAGCCGTACATGGCCAGCTCGGCATCGACCTCATCCACCACCGGCTGAAGGGCCGGAGTGGTGGCCGCGTTGTCAAAATTGATCAGCGGTTTCGTGCTGCCGTCCTCCAGTTCGACAGGTTCATCGACCCCGACGATATAGCTGCGGATATTGTCGATGGTATACGGCCCCCCGGCCGCCGGAGCGTCCGGGGTATCCGCCCTGTTCTTTCCGCAGGCGGAAAGGCCGGCCGTCAGCGTCAGCGCAAGGCAGACCGTCAGCAGCAGTGAAATTGTTTTTTTCATCTGAATCTCTCCCTCCGGGGTCATTTCCCTGACATTTTATCACAGCAGCCGTACGGTTTCATCCCTTTTCTGACCGTTCTTTTCCGCTTCCTGTGACGGATGATTCTCTCCCAAACGGGATGTTAGTGTTGTTTTTATCCAGAAAAAGCGGTACTATCTGTATCAGACAATAGTCATTCGGAATGTATGGAGGAACTCGGGATGAAGCTGGCGGAAGCTTTACAGGAACGGGCAGATCTCAACAGAAAGATCGAGGAACTGCGGCGCAGGCTGGGCAACTGCGTTCTGGTCCAGGAGGGCGAGGATCCTCCGGAGAACCCGGAACAGCTGCTGAAGGAACTGGATGAATCCATCCTCCGGCTGGAGGATCTGATGGCCCGCATCAATCTTACCAACGGCAGAACGAAGGTCGGCGGCAAGACGCTGACGGAGATCATTGCCAGGAAGGACGCGCTGTTTATCCGTCTGTCCGCCTACCGCGATCTGGTATATACCGCCGGCCAGAACACCGCCCGCGCCCGCGGCACGGAGATCCGGGTAAAAGCGCTGCTGAAAGCTTCTGCCCTGCAGGCGGAGGCCGACCGGACGGCAAAGGAGATCCGGGAACTGGACAACCTCCTGCAGGAGACGAACTGGAAAACGAAGCTGATCGAATGACAGACCGGCTGGTAGTTCCACCGGCGTGCGTATCGGGCGGCAACTGCCGAAGTTGCATTTGATCGCGGCAAGCCGGGAGCAGGCGAGGGGTTCGAATCCTCAAGCACAGTTATGCTCCGATCGGGTACAGGCGCACGTTCACCGTGCATCGTTATGACCGGATACGGACGGCGGAACGAGGGTGGCGTAAGGGGAATATACGGCCGGCACACCGCAAGCCGGCAGCATACAGAAAGAAACGGGAGGAATAATATGAACGCGAAAACATACTTTGAGCCACAGACGACTGTTCCCGTCTATGACGAGTGCGACGTGCTCGTGGTCGGCGGCGGTTCGGCCGGCCATTCCGCTGCGGTCGCCGCGGCGAGAGCCGGCTGCCGGAACGTCATCCTGATGGAACGCTACGGTTACTGCGGAGGCGACGTGACCGGCGGCTATGTGCTGCTGATCCCCAGCCTGTCCTTCCATGAAAAAACGTACGTGCGCGGCATCCAGGAGGAATGGTTCACCCGTCTGTCAAAGATCCCGGGCGCAGTCCGCGGTCCCTCCGCCGATCTCGCCGGCAGCACCGATCCTCAGCTCGTGAAGGAGTGGGGAGACGTGGGCGGCGCCACGCGCATCCCGCCCGCGCGGGTCTGCCACGGCTTCATGCTGGATCCCACGCAGCTCAAGATCGAGATGGACGTCATGCTGTATGAACTCCGGAACTCGATCCGCGTGATGTATCACAGCCTCGGTGTGAAGCCGATCATGGAAAACGATGTATGCAAAGGGGTCGTGTTCGAATCCAAGGAAGGCCGCCGGGCGATCCTCGCCAAGGTGGTCATCGACGCCACGGGAGATGCGGATCTGTGCCGTCTTTCCGGCGCTCCGACCTCATCTGCCATCGACGACGAATGCCGTTGCTCCTCCACCGCTCTGGTCTACCGGATCGGCGGCTTCAGCAAGCAGGCTTACAACGACTGGCGTGAAACGCATCCGGAGGAGGCGAAACGCCTGTTTGACGCGACAGCGGAGATCCACGGGTTCCGCTCTGCGATCATTGCCGGTCCCACCGACGATGTGAGCTGGGTGAACAACTGGCAGCCGAAGCGGGACTGCTCAAAGATCACGGACCAGACGGCGACGGAAATGGGCACCCGCCTGCAGCTGCGCCGGATCCTGGAACTGTACAGGACCTCCTGTCCGGAGATCTTCGCAAACGCGTTCCTCTATGACATCGCGCCCCAGCTCGGCACCCGCGGTTCGCACAGAATCGTCGGCGAGCACATCATCGGCGCTAACGACTGGGCCTTCCCCAAAGAGCATGAGGACTGTATCGCATGGCACTGTACGGTGGATACCCTCAACGACAACGCGCCCATCGAGATCCCCTACCGTGCGATCCTGCCACAGCGGGTGGAGAATCTGCTGGCGCCGGGGCGTCACATCTCTGCGGACCGCATCGCCATCGACAACGTCAACCTTATCCCCCAGTGCGTGGGGACGGGCCAGGCGGCGGGTGTGGCCGCCGCGGTAGCCGTGGCAGAGGGAAGCAGCACGCACACCGTGAACATCTCCCGGGTGCAGGATATCCTCGCAGGTGAGCAGGATGTTCCCCTTCCGCGCAACGTTCACACCGATCCCAGTTACATGGAATGCCTGATCGCTCACGAATACGGGCTGTACACCGCGGCCGCGAAACGGGCCCGCGAAAAGCACGACGCAGCGGGGACCTACCGCCACTGGACGCTGTCCGGTGGCTCCGGCGACGCGACAAAATCATAATTTCTCTGCGACAGACGACGGCAGGGACGGTCCTGAAAGACCGTCCCTGCCGTTTCTGTCATTATTTCTTTTCTGCCGGCGCAAGCCCGTCCGGAGTCAGTCTGTACGTCCTGCCGCACACTTCCCCGATGTATTTCCGGTCGTGCGAGACGCTGATGATCGCCCCGGGAAAGCCTTTGAGGATCCCGCGGATCTCCGGTCCGGAAAGCGGCGAGAGATTCCTCGTCGGTTCGTCCAGGATCAGCACGTCCGTCTCGGTCAGGCTGATCTTCAGAAGGAGAAGCTTTGCTTTCTGTCCTCCGGACAGTTCCCCGACGGGGTGGAACATCTCCTCCGCCGTGTACCTCATGGCGCCGAGATACGTTCTGGCGGTCGTCACCTCTTCCTTTTCCCCGGACGGGGCAAGATAATCCACCGGGGTCATGTCGTACGGCAGCGCCTCCTCATAATCCTGGGGCATGTAGCACGCCGTAATGTCCGTCCTCGCGCAAAGTTCCTCGGCGATCTTCCGGATCAGTGTCGTCTTTCCGCTCCCGTTGCTTCCGATGATGCAGATCTTCTCCGGGCCCCTGACTTTCAGAAATACGTTCCTGGCAAGGACCTCTCCGGAAGGCGAATTCAGCTCCGGAACAGAGATCTCCAGCACGGTCTTTCCCGCCGGCATCGCTTTCTGACGGTCAAAGCGGATGGCGATGGCGGATTCCTCTTCCGGGAACTCCGTCATTTCCCCGTGTTCCCTTTCGAATCTCCTCTCCAAGGAGCGGACGGCCTTCATCTTTTTCTTCAGCAGCCGTCCTCCGTGGGGATCCCTGCGGCTGATATTTCTCTGCCCCTGTTCGACGGCCTGCTCGATACGCCGGAACCTCTCCATCGCTTTCTTTTCTTCCCGGCGTTCGCTCACGGCCTCCTGCTCCTGTTTGGCAAAGGCTCTCTGCCGTTCCTCGGCGAACGTCCGGTAGGGCACGTTGGCGACGGTCGCGCGCGGGACCGTTTTCTTCCTCAGATGCTCAATCAGAATGACTCGGTTGGCCGTGCGCTCGATCAGCGTCTCGTCATGGGATATATACAGGACCGCTCCCGGGAACCCGTTGATCAGTTCCTCCAGCCACAGAAGCGTATCTATATCTATGTCGTTGGATGGTTCGTCCAGAAGCAGGACATCCGGCCTTGCCAACAGCACGCCGGCCATCTGAAGCTTGACCCTCTCTCCCCCGGAAAGGGACCCCATCGTCTGGTCGGACCAGAAGATATCCTCCGGAAGGCGGAGCTCCGCTGCCGTCCGCCGTACTTCCGCCGCATCCGCCTCCTGAAACGCCGGCAGATCCATACAGTATTCGCAGACGGTCTTTTCCTTTTCCTCTGCCGACAGTTCCTGCGGGAGGTATCCCAGCAGTTCCCCCTGTGTGGTCCGCGTCCCTTCGGCTTCGGCATACCCCTCCACAAGCCGGGGATCGCAGATCCACTTCAGCAGCGTGGATTTTCCGTTGCCTTCTTCCCCGATCAGCACCGCCTTGTCTCCCCGGTTCAGGATCAGACTGAATCCGCTCAGGATGGTCCGCAGGTCCCTTCTGTGTATGATCGTCAGATTATCTATCTTCAGCATAAAAAAACACCTCTCTCTGACATGCGCAGACGAAAGAAGTCTGTCAGAGCAAGGCGGCCCCCTGTTTGCGAAGACCCGGGATCCTGCCGGGCCGGCTAAACCGCCCGCCCCGGTCCCGCTGCCGATCCAGACATACTTCCATCAGTCCGCGCAAAGCGACCATGGGTGGCTCACCGCCCCTCCATGGTTCAGCCTGATTCACGCATACCGAAGAAAGTCATCTGTTTCTCATGTTCTCACATCCACAGGAAATCCTGTGCCTTTCAGGAAGACTACAGTGATAATACCATATGCGGTCCGGTTCTTCAATCCCTCGTTTTTGGCGCATCTGGCGCGGTTATGCCGCCTGTTCCGTTCCCCGCGGACAGAAAACTCCGGGATCGGCTGAGTCTTCCGATCCCGGAGCATTCGGCTTCCTTCCGGCTTCTTACCAGCGTGTTCCGAGTTCCATTGCGGCGTTGAACGCGAGACGGTTCGCCTCGTAGATGTTCTTCGCGGCCAGACAGTCTCCAACCTGATAGAACACCGGCGCCGCCTGTGCGAACGCAGCTGCCTCTCTCTGGCGTCCCTTCATTCCCGCTGCGATGATCACATGATCCGCCGGGAAGAAGATCTCTCCGTCCGGTCCCTGGCAGGTCACGCCTTCGGCACCGATCTTCAGTGCCCTCGTCGACGTGTGTGTCTCTAGGCCGTTGCGCCGGAGCTCCGCCCTGACGCCCATCTCATGGATCCTGTTCTCGCCGCAGTTCAGCTTGTCAGCCATCTCGATCACCGCGACGTCCCTTCCCATGTTCTTCAGATAGATGCCCAATTCTATGCCCACGAGGCCGCCGCCCAGGATCACGGTCCTGCCGTCCAGCTCATCCGTGTGCGTGTAGGCGTATTCCGCATGCATCACGTTGGCTCCGTCCACGCCGGGAATCGGCGGAGTCACGGGATCCGCGCCGATCGCTGCGATAATCGCGTCGGGTCTCATCTCTTCCGCCTGGTCCGGCGTCAGTTCGGTGTTCAGAAGCACCTCGATCCCGGCTTCCCCTACGCGGCGGATCTGGTTTTCTATATACTCATGGAGATGGATCTTGAACGGCACGTCCGCCTCACACAGAAGTATCCCTCCGAGACGGCCGCTCTTTTCGGCCAGCGTCACGCTGTGACCGCGCTTTGCGGCCGTCAGCGCCGCCTGCATGCCCGCAATGCCTCCGCCGAGGACCAGCACCTTCTTCGGATGCGTGACCTTCAGCGGCTCCGTGGTGTATTCGTGCTCACGTCCGATCTCCGGGTTGATCGCACAGGCGTACTGCCCCGTGTTCATGAGATGCGAGAAACACCAGCTGCAGCGGAGGCACTTGTTGATGTCCTTTTCGTTTCCCGTCCGCGCCTTCAGCGGAAGGTCCGGATCCGCGACCAGCCCGCGGGCCATGTTCACGATGTCCGCCTTCCCGCTGGCGATGATCTCTTCCATCAGGGCGGGATCGGAAAGCGCTCCTACGGTGCCCACCTTGCTGTATCTGATGTGCGGCTTGATCGCGGCTGCGTATTTCACGTTCACTCCATCGGGCAGGAACATGCTCGGCGTCATGACGGTGAACGCCTCGTCGAACGTCGCGTGTCCAACGGAAACATGGATGATATCCGGATAGCCGTCTATGGATTTTGCGATCTCGATGCCGGTCTCGACGCCGTACCCGTCCTCCGTCCCTTCTCCGCCCGAGATCCGAAGTTCGACAACAAGTCCCGGCACCTGTTCGTGGATTCCCTTGCATATCTCTCGCACGATGCGCGCACGGTTCTCGGTGCTGCCTCCCCATCGGTCGGTCCGGGTGTTGAAGAGCGGAGACAGAAACTGTCCCAGCAGCCAGCCGTGTCCTCCGTGGACCGTGACCATGCCGAAACCGCACCGTTTCGCCCACTTCGCGTGTTCGATGAACGCGTCTATCGTGGAAACGATCTGCTCTTCCGTCATGGGAAGCGCGTGGAACCCGTCGAAATCGCCCTCCACCGGCGCATAGATCGGATGTCCCTCCATGGCGGACTGCTGGGCAAATGCGCCGCTGTGCTGCAGTTCGACAGAGGGGACAGCTCCATGGCGGCTGATGGCATTCGTGTAATACCTGAACCACGACAGGCCGTGACCGCTTCTCAGATTGACACGGTTGTCCCCCCAGTTCATTCCGGAGACAGGATCCACATTGCGCACGCCCATGCAGGTGGTGGCGGCGCCGCCGATGGCTTTCCTCTCGTAATACACCGTAACCTCCGGGGTGGGACACTGTTCCCCGTCAAGATATGAGGACCCCTGCGGCGATGCGAAGATGCGGTTCCGGAAGACCGTGTTCCCGATGATCAGCGGCTCAAACAAATGAGGGAATTTCAAAACGCTCATGCAAACACTCCTTTTCCAGGCGGGATATGTCTTCTGCCTGTTCTGTTATCTGAATATATCATCCCACATTTGGTCCTATCTGGCAAGAAAAAGAGCCGGCCGGTCGGGAAAAACCGGTCAGCTCCTGTTTGTCCTGCCTCTCAGCGCCGCGGAGGCTTCAGCATCTCCGCGAACTTTGACATGATGTCCGGGACGGCGATGCCCTGCGGACAGATGCCGGTACAGGCGCCGCACCCGACACAGCGTCTCGGATCCATGGCGGCGTCCGCCCTGTCCGGATCGTAGCGAGCCATGAAATCATCGTTCTTGACCGCGTTGTACGCCGCGATGATCTTCGGGATCTCCAGTTCCATGGGACAGCCTTCCGTACAGTAACGGCAGCCGGTACACGGCACCAGGTTCATCATGCTCTCCGCCACGTCCGTCAGCAGATCCTTTTCTTCGTCGGTCAGAGGCTCCGGTGCGGCGAATGTCTCGACGTTCTCCCGGATCTGGTCCAGCGTGGTCATTCCGGAAAGCACTACAGCTACCTCCTGCAGGCCCTGGAGCCAGCGGAGCGCCCAGCGGGCAGCGGAATCCTCCGGACGCACTGCGCGGAGCCTGGCCATCTGTTCTTCCGGAAGCTGAGCGAGCCTTCCTCCGCGCACGCCCTCCATGACTACCACTTTCAGTCCGTGCTTCGTGATGACCTCATACTTTCCTTTTGCGTCCTGAAGAGTCCAATCCAGATAATTCAGCTGGATCTGCACGAAATCAAAGACTCCTTCGTGTCTGGTAAGAAAATCATCGATGGTGGCCGCCGAGGAGGCGTGGGAGCTGAATCCGAGATGCCGGATCTTTCCCTCCCTTTTCTTCTGCTTCACGAAATCCACTACACGCAGATCAGGATCATCGTAGATGACGAGGGAATTCTCGTTCACGTTGTGCAGAAGATAGAAGTCAAAATAGTCCACCTGGCACTTCTGCAGCTGTTCCGCGAAAACGCCTTCCACGGTATTGTCCGGCCAGCCGGCAAGACCGCTGGTGAAGCCTACGACGCCGCCGCCCTTCTTGACCATCATATGGCCGGGGAATTTGCTGGCGAGCAGGAAACTGTCCCTCGGGTACTTCTTCAGCGCCTGGCCGATGAACCGCTCGGACTCCCCGCCGTGATAGCGGTAGGCCGTGTCATAGTAGTTGATGCCGTGGCTCATGGCGTAATCGATGATCTCCTGCGACTTTTCCCTGTCGACATTCTTCTCCACGCCGTCGAAGGTCGGGAGCCGCATATTCCCCATCCCCAGGGCGGAGACCTTCTCCCCCGCGAGTTCTCTGTAGTACATATGCTTCCTCCTTCAATGTCTTTCCGATAACATACCCCGGCTCTGTCGGGCTGCCCCTGAGCAGGAGCAGGCGGAGATCAGCCCGTGCGGATATCAGTACAGCGGATGTTTCTCACAAAGCTCATCGACGGTAGACAGTATCTCACCGCGGCTCATCTCAAAATCAAAGACCGCCTTAAGGATCAGGTCGCCGACGATCTTCATCTCGTCCTCCTTGAAACCTCTCGTCGTTACGGCAGGAGTGCCGATACGGACTCCGGATGTTTCGGAAGGCGGCCTCTTGTCCCCAGGGATTGCGTTCTTGTTCACCGTGATACGCACACGGTCCAGCCTGTCCTCGAGTTCCTGCCCGCTCATGCCGAGTTTTCTCAAATCCAGGATCATCAGATGATTGTCCGTTCCTCCGCTGACCAGATCGATCCCGCCTGCCATCAGTGTTTCAGCCAGAGTTTTCGCATTTTTCACGATCTGTGCCTGATAGGTCTTGAATTCCGGATTCAGCGCCTCTCCCATGGCTACGGCCTTCGCAGCGATGATGTGCATGAGCGGCCCGCCCTGAGTTCCCGGGAACATGGCGCGGTCGATCTTTCTGGCTATTTCCTCGTTGTTCGTCAGAATGATCCCTCCGCGCGGCCCGCGCATGGTCTTGTGCGTGGTCGTTGTGACCACGTCCGCATAGGGCACGGGGTTCGGATGCTCACCCGCGGCGACAAGGCCTGCAATGTGCGCCATATCGACCATCAGATATGCCCCTACACCGTGAGCAATTTCTGCGAACCTCTTGAAATCAATGATGCGCGGATAGGCCGAGGCTCCGGCGATGATCATTTTCGGCTTGTTCTCCTGGGCAATCCTTTCCACTTCGTCGTAGTTGATATACCCCGTTTCGGGATCGACTCCATAAAAGACGGAATGATACATCTTTCCGGAAAAGCTGGCTTTGCTGCCATGCGTCAGATGCCCGCCGGTGGACAGGTCCATGCCCATGACCGTATCGCCAGGGTTGCAGAGGGCAAGATAAACGCAGAAGTTTGCCTGCGAACCGCTGTGCGCCTGCACGTTGGCGTACTTCGCCCCGAATACCTCTTTTGCCCGGTCTATGCATATCCTCTCCGCCATATCCACATATTCGCATCCGCCATAATACCTGTGCCCCGGATACCCTTCCGCATACTTGTTCGTAAGCACGCTGCCCATAGTCGCCATAACTTCCGGACTGACGATGTTTTCCGAGGCGATCAACTCCAGATTGTTCTGCTGGCGCTTCAGTTCCAGGGAAAGCACGCGGGCGATCTTCGGGTCTTTCTGTTCGACCAGTCTGATGTTTTCATTTAACATTTTCGCACCTCATCTCCATGGGTATCCGCCTTCCGGCGGACTTCAGTTTTCATTCACAGAACCATTATCCGTCCGATTATTTCCTTGTGTCATTTCGCACAGACATCCCTGCTTTTTTATTTTACAATAGAGCAGGGGTTGGAACAAGCGTCATTCGAAAAGTTGGATGATTTACTAATATCGGAACATGAAAAAGCCTCACGCTGTGACATTCTGCCATAACATGAGGCTTTAAGATTCATTAAGTGTTTTAGGCTGTCAGCTCTCGACAAGGTTGTCAGGGAATGAGTTGGATATTACTCGTATTCCACCGTGGCGGGCGGTTTCGGCGTATAGTCGAACAGCACGCGGTTGATGCCAGGAACCTCTGTCGTGATCCTCTTAACGAGATGATCAATCAGGTCCGCCGGAAGGTGCTCCACAGTGACCTCGATAACGTCCGTCGTGTTGATCGCACGGATGATGCACGGCCAGTTGAATGTACGTTTTCCGTCTTTGATCCCGGTCGATTTGAAATCAGGAACAACAGTAAAATACTGCCAGACTTTTCCTTCTAATCCGTTCTTTGCGAACTCCTCCCGCAGAATCGCGTCAGACTCTCTGACCGCCTCCAGCCTGTCTCTGGTTATGGCTCCGGGGCACCGCACACCCAGTCCGGGTCCGGGGAACGGCTGACGGTATACCATATTATCCGGCAGGCCAAGCTGTTTCCCAACCACACGTACTTCGTCTTTAAACAGGATACGGACGGGTTCAACAAGTTCAAACTTCAGATCCTCCGGCAGGCCGCCGGCATTGTGATGCGCCTTGATACCTGCTTCGCTTTCCAGAATATCCGGCCAGATGGTCCCCTGACCGAGAAACTCGATGCCGTCCAGCTTGCGGGCTTCTTTGGCAAACACTTCAATGAACTCGTTTCCGATGATGTGCCGTTTCTCCTCAGGATCGGTAACTCCTGCCAGTTTGTCCAGGAATCTGTCCACAGCATCGACATAGATCAGGTTGGCACCCAGTTCCTCACGAAACACCTGGATGACCTGTTCCGGTTCTCCCTTTCTCAAAAGGCCGTGGTTGACATGGACGCAGACCAGCTGCTCACCGATCGCACGAATCAGAATCGCAGCACAGACAGAGGAATCCACGCCTCCGGACAGCGCCAGCAGCACCTTTTTGTCTCCCACCTGTTTCCGGATCAGGTCCACCTGTTCCTGAATAAACGCGTCCGCCTGTTCCGGCCGGGTAATCCTCTCCATCGAATCCGGGCGTCTGATGTCTTCCATCCTGTCGTTCCTTCCTTTCGTTATCCGAATGGTTTTTCTTATTATGGCACGGCCGCAGAAAGGCCGTCAATCCTTTTCAAACATTACACTGCCGGCTTTCGTCGGATGATCGAGATACAGCGTCTCGGCGGCCTTGCCGCGGGCTTTCAGCAGTCTCAGAGAGATGAGCACGTCTCCCCCTGCTCCTCCGATCATGCACAGGCCGAAGATCAGCAGAAGGAACGACCCGGTAAACACCGATATCACGCAGGGTACAATCCCCAGGATCACCAGCGGCATCAGCGCACCGACCAGATACGGCACCAGCTTCAGCGGCGCCTTGCACGTACAGTACGGAGTGAAATACTCTTTGATATAACCGAACTCGATGTCCTTAAACCTGTTCTCCGCGAACAGGCCCCAGGTGACCCCGTGCAGCAGCTCGTGTACGACGGAGAATACCAGGAACGCTACAATCAGCAGGACGAACCCCCATACGGACCCCCTGAAGCTCTCCAGGGAGTTTTTCGCGAAGAACAGGATGAAAAACAGGAGACCAAACGGAAGGAAAACGAGCAGGGCCTTCGTATTGGCCTCCTTGATCCCCGCCGTCAGCTCCGTGATCCGCCAGCCCTTCTCCTCCATCTCCTCACAGTAGTCCTCGAAATCCGCCAGACGCTGTTTTTCCGCCGCAGTAAGCGGCCTTTCCTTTTCGGAATTATATCTGTTATCCACGACAAAATCCCACTTTCCGGACAATGTTATTTCTCTCCCGCGTCGGAGACCATGAAGAACGGGAAAACGGGGACGGGGACAGCGGTGTTTCCTCCCCGGACTTCTTTCCCGAAAGCAGCGCTTCCTTCATTCATTTTCCACAGTATCCTTTGTCAGGCCTCTTGTCAAGACAAAGGTCCGTCCCATGTCTTTCTTCCAATGAAGACGGGGGCCACGCCTTTGTCTCTTCTGCATGTGTTTCGATCGTTGCTGTCTTGCTTGTATTTCCGTTCGCGCCGGTTCCGGCTAAATCAGGACGGCGTCTCTCAGCGTGCAGTACAGGTATTCTCCCTCCAAATAGGTGTCAAATCTCCCGAGCACCGTAACGTCTCCGCCGACCTCGGGATAATCATCCGGATAAACGTAGTCGTCTGTCAAAACGAATTCGATTCCCTGGGAACAGCATGCCGTGGCGTCGCGTATAATGCAGGCAAAATAATAAGTGTCGCTTTCCTCATCATAGTAATAGGCAAAAGCGCCGTTCATCTTGACGGTTTTCCCAATATAGTTTTCCGGGGTTTCCAGCATGCTGAAGACTTCGGAATAGACCATTGTGGAAGACATCTCCGTCAGATCGATATCAATGCGCTCGTTTTCGGCGGAAAATCCTTCTCCGCGGTTCACTGCCTCAGGAGCCGGACTGCTTTCTTTTCTGTTTTCCGACTCTTCCGGCACTGCAGCAGGGGGGGCCGCATAGTCTTCCTGTACCTCCCTTGCGGAATCGGCAGCAGCTATTCCGGACTCGATTACTTCCGAAACTCCGGCGGTCGGCGCTGCCGTCCGGTCGCTGGTTTCTACTGCCCCGCCGCATCCTGACAGGATCAGCGCAGACAGTCCCAGCACCAAGATCAAACAGAGCAGTTTTTTCATTGTCTTCTTCCTTTCAGGATTTCTCCTGCACATAAGCAGATAAGGAATGCCGCCACATCTGCCGCAACGATGGTGGATCCCACGGGCGTTCCCGCCAGGATCGATGTCAGCAGTCCTGTGAGCGCGCAGACAACTGACAATACAGCGGCACACACGGTCACCCGAAAGAAACTCCTGAACAGCCTCATGGCGGACAGTGCGGGGAATATCACAAGTGCCGAAATCAGCAGAGATCCCACCAGATTCATGGCAAGAACGATGATGACTGCAATGACGACAGCGATCAGGAGATTGTACAGTTCTGTCCTCATGCCTGCCGCTTTCGCGAAATCCTCATCGAATGTTACGGCAAATATCCGGTGATAGAACAGAATGAAGAAGATGACCACGGCAATGGAAAGCCCCATGCACAGCCAGACGTCCCTTCTGGTCAGCGTCAGGATGGATGTCGACCCGAACAGCGTGCTGCAGACATCGCCGGACAGA
>Ga0310696_10002468_pt1 | contig 24383 bp, 17 predicted proteins | sample AusTroGonzalo_MG_4_FD_203885 | JGI IMG/M metagenome (GOLD analysis project Ga0310696, IMG submission 203885) | Bovine rumen microbial communities from tropical cattle in Woodstock, Queensland, Australia - Gonzalo_02 (v2) (version 2) | ecosystem: Host-associated > Mammals > Digestive system >...
CCAGGCAGGGTTCACTGCATTGAGATCCAGAATGCCGTCGGCCGACGGTTTGGCAAGAGGCTGCTGGGCAATCTCTTCTTCGGCCTTGGAAAGGTTGCCTTCTATTGCGGCAATCTTGTCCACGCACACATCCACGGCCGAAGCAGTTGCAGGGTCGAAGCTGATTAGCCTGCAGCGCATGAAATAGTCGGCCACTTTATCCTTGATGGCTTCTACTGCAGCAAGGGCATCGGCAGTTTTGTCGCCAAAGGGGAATACCTCCTTGGTGCCGGCTTTTTTCCATTCGGCATAGTCGGCACATGCAGTGTAGAATGATTCTACATGGTCCTCTGTAATGCCGGGAACGCCGCTGCGGTCTGTTGCGCTTTCAATTCCGGCTATGGTTTCTATAAGTTTTGCAGTTGCCTCGTCGTCGGCGCTGGCGGGGGTGATGATGCCGTCGCCGTTGAACTTGGTATCGGCAAAAATTTTCACATTGTCGGCGGTATCTTCCAGGCCGATGCTGTCCTTTTCCAGTTTGAGATTCTTAAGAATCTGACGGGCCGATGCAAGCAGGCGGGCGCCGTCGGCATCGTCGGCATTGAACTGGTCGAAGGTCATAGAGCTGTTTTCCTTCAGAAGGTCGTCCGGGTTTTTGACGATACGGGTTAGCCACTGGGCTGTTGCGATTACGTCATCGACCCTGATTTTGCCGTCGCTGTTTGTGTCTATGAGCTTGAGCGTTTGGGCGTCAAACTCCAGGCCTTCGGCGGGGCAGCTGAGTACTGTCCACATTTTGCGGTCCAGTTCACCAAGATGACGGATATCTTCACCGTTCTTGATAACTACTCGCACAGTTCCGCCCACGGCAGCGTACTGCCAGGGATAGGAAGTTTCGGGGGTTTTGCGTTTCATATTATGTGTGTTTTGGTTATTGTCCGTAACAATCTTGTTAGCACAAATATAGTAAAAAATTTTGTGCGTTTACAATTTTTTTCTACCTTTGCAGTCCATTTAGAAAAAGGAGGTGTAAAAGCAATGATCATCGTACCCGTAAAAGAAGGCGAAAATATCGAAAGGGCCCTGAAGAAATTCAAGCGCAAGTTCGAAAAAACCGGTGCCGTCCGTGAGATGCGCGCCCGCAAGAACTTTGAGAAGCCTTCCGTGAAAAAGCGCATGGCGCTCCAAAAGGCTATCTATGTTCAGCAGCTTCGTCTCAAAGAAGAGCAGTAAGCTTTTACGCCATCATTATAAAGCCGGTTCCCTTTTCGGGGGCCGGTTTTTTGTTGCTCCGGGTGCATTTTTGCCCCCTGGTGCACCCGGGGTGGGGTAAAACAGACAGTCCAGGTGCAAAATCGGTCTCTGGTGCACCCGGGGTGGGGTAAAACAGACAGTCCAGGTGCAAAATCGGTCTCTGGTGCACCCGGGGTGGCAGCTTGCTATAAAAATAACTCAGGCGACCATCACGGCCGCCTGGGTTATACCTTTATTAACTAAACCAACTATTACTAACCGGTTTTAGTATATTGCAAGAGGTGTGCCAAACTTTTAAAACACGCCTTTTTCGTGCTCAACTTCGGCACGGGCGCGCTCTACGGACTTGGAGCGTTTGAGGACGAAGCCGGAGCCAAGGTATTTGGTGCGCACGTCTTCGTCGGCGGCCAGCTGCTCCGGCGTACCAGCCTGGAGAATTACTCCTTCATAAAGCAGATATGCGCGGTCGGTAATGGCCAGGGTTTCACCCACATTATGGTCCGTGATAATAACGCCGATATTGCGATACTTCAGTTTGGCAATGATGTACTGGATATCCTCCACGGCAATGGGGTCAACACCGGCGAAGGGTTCGTCCAGAAGGATAAATTTGGGATCCACGGCAAGGGCGCGGGCAATCTCGCAGCGGCGGCGCTCACCACCGGACAGCTGGATACCCAGCGACTTGCGCACTTTGGACAGATTAAACTCGTCGATAAGCTGCTCCATGCGGGCCAGGCGCTGCTCCTTGGTCATGTCCTTGGTCGATTGAGACATTTCCATGACGGAGAGAATATTGTTCTCTACCGACATCTTGCGGAACACAGAGGCCTCCTGCGGCAGGTAACCCAGGCCTTTTTGGGCACGCTGGTACATGGGCAGATTGGTAATCTCTACGGTGCTGCCGTCGTCGTAATCAAGGAAAATTCGGCCATCGTTGGGCTTGATCTGGCCTGTAATCATGTAGAAGCTGGTGGTTTTACCGGCGCCGTTGGGGCCAAGAAAGCCAACAATCTCGCCCTGCTGAACATCCATGGATACGCCCTTCACAACAGTGCGCACGCCATACTTCTTGACTAATTTTTCTGCTCTAAGTTTCATCGCTATTTGGTATCAAGTCCCAACTGGGCCACAAATTCTCGGACATCGGGGTTCTTATCCATAAGGTCCCTGGCTTTATCTTCCGGCATGTAGGCCTTCTTTTCCTCCTCCACTACCGGCGTTACGGAAACGGTCACATTTATGCGTGGATAGGCCGACAAATCGCGCAGCCTGCCTTCCAGTTCACGGAGCATCTTTTCCTCTACCCACTGCTTTTGGGCCTCGTTGGTCACAAAGAACTCTACAATCTTTACGCCATCGGCCTCGCTTAGCTGGATATTGCCGTTAAGCAGCATGTTGGCAAGGCGCGGTTTGGCGCTGTAGTCCCCCGCCAGCAGTTTCCATTTGGCAATAACGGTTTCGTCCGATGGCACCGGGGCCGATGTTGCCTGGGCCTGGTCGGCCGCCTGTTCCTCCTGAGGCTTTTCCTCCATGATGGAACTCATGGACAGGGCCGATCCGCTCTTGGCCGCCCTGCGCCTTGGGGCAGATGCCCGATCGGAGTCGGGCATGACGGGCGCCGCGGAGGGCATGACGGGCGCTGCGGAGGGCATGACGGGCGCTGCGGAGGGCATGACGGGCGCTGCGGAGGGCATGACGGGCGCCGCCGGTGCTGGGGATGAAATTCCCGGAGCATCGGCCTTTATTTTAGCGGAGGGTATTTCATTCCCAGCACCGGTGGCCTGAACCGGTGCGCCGGCAGAAGGCTTGTTAAGCAGATAGCTAAGCCGCATTAGGGCAAATTCTATGTGCAGGCGGGGATTTACGGCGGCTTTGTAGCCGGTTTCGCAGCTTGTGGTTATGCCCAGGGCATCGTACAGGAACTGATGCGAGCAGCGGGCGGCTTGCTCCTGATAACGCTTTTTGAGGGATTCCGGCAGCTCCAGAAGGGGCTCCAGGCCGCCTGTTTTGGCAACTACAAGGTTGCGCAGATGGCTGGACAAAGACCCTACAAAGTGCAGGGCATTGAAGCCTTTGGACAGAATCTCGTCGAAGGTTAAGAACGCCCCGGCGTAGTTTCCTGCAAGGAAATCGTCCACCAGCTTGAAGCTGTATTCATAGTCCAGGACGTTAAGGTTGCGGATAACGTCCTCATATTTTACATCCGTGCCGCAGAAAGCCACTGTCTGGTCGAAGATGGTTAGGGCGTCGCGCATGGCGCCATCGGCCTTGGAGGCTATTACGTGCAGGGATTCGTCGTCAATATTGATATTTTCCTTACCGGCTATGGCACGGAGGTTACGCACCATGTCGGGGATAGAGATACGGTTGAAATCGTATGTCTGGCAGCGGCTTAAGATAGTTGGCAGAATCTTGTGCTTCTCTGTGGTTGCCAGTATGAAAATGGCATGTGCCGGCGGCTCTTCCAGGGTTTTCAGGAATGCATTGAAAGCAGCCTGGGACAGCATGTGAACCTCGTCTATTATATACACGCTGTACTTGCCAACCTGCGGCGGCACCTGCACCTGCTCCATAAGGGTTTTGATGTCCTCTACGCTGTTGTTTGAGGCGGCATCAAGTTCATGGATGCAGTATGATCGGCCTTCCTGGAAACTCACGCACGACTCGCACTGTCCGCAGGGTTCCATATCGGCCCCCGGATTGGCACAGTTTATCATTTTGGCGAAGATTCGCGCAGTGGTGGTCTTCCCTACTCCGCGCGGGCCGCAGAAAAGGTAAGCATGCGCCAGCTGTCCCCTTCTGATGGAATTTGACAGCGTTCGGGCAATGGTATCCTGGCCTATCAGGCTTTCGAAGGAATCCGGCCGGTATTTTCGGGCCGATACGATATACTCACTCATCTGCTACAGCGTTTTAAGGGCCTGCTCCAAAGTGGTGTCAACAGGCATGTAGTACTTGTAAAATGCGTTTTCCCCAAGCTTTGAATACCTGGCTATAAGGGCATTAAGCTGAGGAACAAGGTAAGGGGCCGTCTGGTCCCATTCGGCCTCGGTACAGGCTATTCCGTCTTCGCGGCGTGCAAAGGCCGGGAATTCCACCTTCAGGTTAAGGCCGTCCAGGAAGCGGTCCATATCGGCATAATTGTCAATTGCCGTAAGACGGTTGGTATATTTGTCGAAGATGTGGGAGGCGTACCTCATCTGCGTTGCCTTTTTGTTGCAGGCGATGTAGAATGCCGATACACGGGTGGTGTCCATTGGAACAAAGACGTCCGGCATGATTCCGCCGCCGCCGTAAACCAGGCGTCCGCTACGGGTGTGGTGCACGTCGGAGGTGTCCAGTTTTACACTATCGGCGCTGAAAATTTCGCCGTCGGTGTAGCGGTGAAGGATGTCGTAGGCGTAGTCTTTTTCGCTGTTGTAGGGCTTCTGGATGCATCGGCCGCTGGGGGTATAATACCTTGCCACGGTGAGCCTTATGCCGGAATTGTCGTTGAAGAAGAAGGGCTCCTGCACCAGGCCTTTACCAAACGAGCGGCGGCCCATGATGGTTCCCCTGTCGTTGTCCTGGATGGCCCCGGCAAAGATTTCGCTTGCCGATGCCGATCCTTCGCTTATTAGCACTGTTAGGCCGATATTCTGGAAGAGGCCTTTTCCGTCGGCCGTATAAACCTCTTTGGGCCTGTGGAGGCCTTCGATGTAAACGATTGTGTCGCCCTTGCTAAGGAAGTCGTTGGAAAGCAGAAGAGCCTGGTCCATGTAGCCGCCGCTGTTGTCCCTAAGGTCAAAGATAAGGTGCTCCATGCCTTCCTCCAGCAGATTCTTGGCAGCCGTGTGGCATTCCTTGAAGGTTGTGCGGGAGAACTTGCTAAGCCTGATGTAAGCCGTTTTGTCGTCTATCATGAAGGCGGCGTCCATGCTGTGCAGGGGAATCTTGCCGCGGGTTATCTCGAAGGGAATTACATCGTTGCCGCGCTTTACCGTAACTGTGACTTTGGTGCCGGAAGGGCCTTTCATGCGGCGAACCATGCTGTCCTGCGGGAATTTTACGCCTGCTATAACTTCGTCGTTCACTTTTAGCAGACGGTCGCCTATATGCAGGCCTGCTTTCTCCGACGGACCGCCGGCAATCACTTCCAGGACTATGGCAGTGTCGTTGGGAACGTTGAACTGTATGCCGATACCGTCAAAATTGCCTGCCAGTTCCTGCTCCGATTCCTTGAGCTCCACAGGCGGCAGATATACCGAATGAGGATCCAGCTTTGCCAGGGCAGCCTCTATGGCGGCGTCCGACATCTGCTCCCTGTTAAGGGTGTCCACGTAGTTCTCTTCTACCAGATCCAGAATAAGGTTAAGCTTTCTCCAATCGGCATATTTTGTGGTGAGCAGATGCTGGTTCTGGCGGTAGCGCACCACCGTAAGCGTGATAAGGACACCGATTACGATGCCCAGTACCACTTCCATTATTCGAACTACAGGTTTTCTCATTGGCTATGCTGTCTGTTCTACCTCTACCCCGGCCCTTTTAAGAAGGTCTATTCCGTCCGTGAGCCTGTATGCATCGCGGTACACTACCCTTTTGATGCCTGCCTGGATAATGAGTTTTGCACATTCGGCACAAGGCGATGCCGTCACGTACAGGGTGGCGCCTTCGCTGCTGTTGCCGCTTTTTGCAACCTTGGTTATGGCGTTGGCCTCGGCATGCAAAACGTATGGCTTTGTAACTCCGTTTTCGTCTTCGCAGATGTTCTCGAAGCCGCTGGGGGTGCCGTTGTAGCCGTCGCTTATTATGGTGCGGTCCTTAACAAGCAGGGCGCCCACCTTCCTGCGCTTGCAGTAGGAGTTCTGGGCCCAGACTTCGGCCATTTCCAAATAGCTTTTATCAAATTTCATAGATTCTTCGCTTTGCTCAGAATGACAGGGAACTACAGAATGACAGGGAACTAATTTCTCTGGTATAGATAACGTTTGATGCTCTTTTTGGGCGTGCGCTCGAAGTCTTCCGGCATAAGCTCTATCTTTTTCACCTGGGCATATTTGGGAAGTTCGTCGTTAATTGCGGGCAGCATGCCGATGATGCGCTGTTTGAATTCGCTGCGGGTGAAGCCGTCCAGTTCGCCCTGGTGCCAGTCCGGATAGATTAGGGCCGTGAGGCCGCCGTCGTCCTCAATTACAAGGGAGTCAATTACATACACAAAGTTGTTGATGGTTGCCTCTACCTCTTCCGGATAGATGTTCTGGCCCGAAGGTCCAAGCACCATGCACTTGGAGCGGCCGCGCAGGAACAGATAGCCGTCCTGGTCGATTACGCCCATGTCGCCTGTTCTGAACCAGCCGTCCTCGGTGAAGGAATTGGCCGTGGCGTCCGGATTCTTGTAGTATCCCAGGCACACGTTGGGGCCTTTAACCTGCACCTCTCCGGGCACGTTGCGGGGATCCTTGGAGTTGATGCGTATTTGCATATTCATGGCTGCACGGCCTGCAGAACCAACTTTTACCTTGTTCCAGTGGGCATAGCAGATGATGGGTGCACACTCTGTCATGCCATAGCCAACGGTGTAGTGGAAGCCAATCTTGTGCAGGAACTTTTCTACCTCCGGGTTGAAGGCGGCGCCGCCAAGGATAACTTCCTCGAACTGACCGCCGAAAGCATTGGTGAGCTCCGAGCAGAACTTGTTGGCTATAACCTTGTCCAGCACCGGGATGCGACGGTAGAACTTGGTTTTGTCCACAAGGGGTTTGAGCTTGCTCTTGTACACTTTTTCCATCACCAGCGGCACTGCAATGATGATGTCCGGATGAATCTCGCTGAATGCCTGCATGATAATCTTGGGGCTGGGTACGCGACTGAGGAAATGCACGTGCATGCCGATTGTCATCTCGAACAGGAATTCGAACATCATTCCGTACATGTGGGCCGACGGAAGCATGCTAACTACGTTCATGCCGGCTTTTAGCATGGGGCAGGCATCCTTGGTAGCGAACTCTATGTTGGAATAGAGAGCGCGGTAAGGAATCATAACGCCTTTGGAGAAGCCGGAAGTGCCCGAGGTGTAGTTGATTACAGCAAGTTCTTCCGATGTGTCCTCGTAATAATCAAGGTCGTTTGGCTCGAAGTTATTGGGATAGCGCTTGCCGAATTCTTCGTTAAGGTGCTCCCTGACCTGGGCCAGCTGAGGAGTGGCGGCATACAGGAACTTGAAGTTGTTAATCTGTACCACCACGCCAAGATCCGGCATTTCCTCGGCCGAAAGGCCTTCCCAGATAACCTCGTCCACAAAGAGGGCGCGGGCCTCTGAATGATTTACCAGATAGTGTATATTTCCGGGTTTGAATTCGTGCAGGATGGGAACGGCAACGGCGCCGTAGGTAATTGCAGCAAGGAAACTTACGCCCCAGTTGGCCTGGTTGCGTGAACAGATTGCAACCTTGTCGCCCCTTTCCAGACCGCACTGCTCGAATGCTATGTGCAGTTTTGCAATTCGGCGGGCTACGTCACGGTACGCAAGTGTCATGCCCTGATAGTTGGTTAGGGCGGGCCTGTCCCAGTTGCGTACGAAACTTTGCTGAAGAAGCTTGTTTACCGATGTAAATTCCATATTGTAAGGTAGGTTTAGTTCAGTTTAAAGTCACGGTTGCGGCCGTCGTAACAATCGGCCGATATTCCCTTGCCGGTGGGCTTTATCACGGAGTCCGGCTTAATCATTTTGCCGCCTTCCTCTTTGGTGAGGGCCTCGCCGCCTTCGAAGGGATATATGAGGGTGCGTACCGATGTGCGCACAACCCAGTATCGTTTGTCTTTTACCTCTATCAGTTCCGGCAGGTTCTTTACTGTTTCCGGGGCTTTGATGCCTTTCCAGCCTTCCGGCTTTTGGCCGTGCAGGTTGTAGCGCTCCAGGGAGTTGTCTTTGTGAAGAATCATTACCGTATAGCCGCCTGCGCCGGTGAAATCGTATGCATCCGGGCCCAGCAGCACGGGCTTGGGAAGGTTAACGGGGAAACCGTTTACCCAGTGTCCCAGGCGGTCCAGCAGATAAAGCTTGGAACCTGCGCAGAATAGGAACTGTATCTTTTTGTTGTTGTAGTAGTCTATGCTTTGGACACGGCCGCAAAGGTCTTCACTGAAAGGAATGCCCCATACACCCTTGCCGTTTTCGTCGTTAAGACAGATGGACTTGTGGGAGTTCTGGTAAAGGTAATTGGTTTTGCCGGTGGTGTAATTTGTTACCGGGAAAAGACCCGTGGGAACCACCACGGTGGTGTCTCGTTCCAGCACCTGCACCTTGGTGCCCTTGAGGGCGCGGGTGTCAATCCTGAGCTTTAGCTGAGGACGGTCGGCCGATAAATCCATTCCCAGCGTTGCGGGAGCGAATCCGGCACCTTTCACAAAATCCTGCACCGGCTGTGCCACGTTTGCGGCAAGGAGGTTGGTGATAACCTCCGGTGCGTCCGACAGCGAGGCATATTCAACTATGCCGTCCGGGATATCGGCCGATGCATCGGCCAGCCTGTTCTTGAGGCTGTAGTCCAGGAAATCTTTATCGGCAAAAAGCCTTACTGTGGGAAGGTCCGAATAAACTGTCCAGCGTGAGTTGACGGATGCACAGCAGGTGTCTGTGACGGCGAATTTTTCGCCCAGAACCGTTGCCATGCAGCCGCTGTAGGGGTTGGCTGCTTCCTTGCCAAGCTTAAGGTCCCTGGCGCTTTTTACCAGTATGGCTTCCCTTAGTACGCCGTCTTCCCCACGGAAGGTGGCCTTAACAATTTCCCTGGGCTGAAGGCTGCGGAACCATTCCTCCGGACTTAGCTGACGGCCTTCCTTGGCCTTGAGGGCCTTGTTGTAGCGTATCAGGCGGCCGTTTCCGTCTTCAAAGCTGCGCCTGGCCGATATGGCTGCATCCGGGTCCGTGACAGGGATGGATGTGGCGGTGCAGGTGTAGTACGGAAGGGCTTCCGGGAATTCGGCTTTTGTTACAGGCGTGCCTTTGTAGGCGGCAAAGAAGCTGGCGGCATTGTCGGCCGGAAGGGCTGTGCCTTTGAAATGGAGATGGTCTTTATCCATGTCCTGGAACGACCATGCGCTCCAGTCGGTGAGGTTCTTTACCACGTTTGCATACTGGCGGAAAGGTTTTCCGGCGTATGTCTGGACCAGTTTTCCGGCCTGCGAATGCGAAAAGAGCAGGACTGCCGGGCCCGAAACGCCGCGGAGCAGATCCTGCAGGTGATTGGTTCCAAGGATGGAGCTTTCCTCTTTAATATGACGCACGGCGGCGTTGATGAAGGTTTCTGAGCGCGAGGCCAGAAGATAGCCCTGTTCCGTGCGGGTTTTGAGACCGGCTTTGGAGGCGAGGTCAAGGACCAGGGAATCGGCTTCCGTAGCTTCTGCGGCCACAAGCGGGACCAGCGAGCCGCTGTTGTGAAGGGAAACTGCCACGCGGCGGCGGCCAAGTGCGCCCAGGAAGTCCATGAACGGCTGGTTGCCAGGGGCCACGATGCCCTGGACTATGCCCGTTGAATCGGCCATTATCTTTACGGCCTTGGCCGATCCGTCGAATACCAGAACGGCGTTTGCGTCCGACGGAATGGCTTTTAGGATGCCCCAGCCGGCTGGAGCGGCCACTTCCGTGGTTATTTCAACGGGGGTGGGACGATACAGTTTCAGTATCGCCAGAACTATGCCTGCAATGAGGAGTGCGAGGGCCGCTACGGCCGCTATGGTAGAGCGTTTTCCCATATCATGCAAAGTTAAGCATAATTTTGGGAATACACAACCTATCCGGCAATGAACCCTATGCGGTGACTTTCCAGGGCTTCCCCTATGGGGACTTCCGGCTGGCGGTCTTCTTTTATTGCGTTGACGAAGTCTTCTACCAGGGCAAGATCGGCATTGGCGTGAAGGGGCATTGCGGCGTCTTTGGAGAAGTCTAAAATCTTTGTTTGAGGGCCGATGATTTTGAGGGTGCGGCCGTCGGTTTCCAGCCGGCCTTTTGTGCCATTTATTATGGTGTTGCGGCCGTCCTTGTGGGACACGCCGTCCATGGTGATTTTTATGGTTAGCGGGCCGGCTTTCAGGGTGGCTGTCTGGTAGTCGGCCACGTCGTTTCCGGCCTTGAAGGCGCACTTGCCAAAGCGACCTGTTTTTAGCTCATTTTCAAGCACTTCCGTTTTGGCTTTTCCTTCCGGAACCGGGAAATTATCGGTCCATGCGTTGCGTCTTAAGTACATGTCCACGGCCGAGTACGGACAGGTGGTTTCTGTTTTGCAATTTATGCAACGAGTTGCCGCGTTTTCGGGGGCGTTTTCCGGACGGTAAAAGGTAAGGCTGCCTTCTGATTGGATGTCCGTGACTTTGGAGCCGGTCAGCCACAGCAGCATGTCAAGGTCGTGGCAGCATTTGGAGATGAACGAGGGGGTGGTTTCATCGGCCTTGTTCCAATAGCCGCGCACAAAAGTGTGCATCATACGATCCTTGCCAACATGCACAGTATGAGACACTTCCGTGAGTTGGCCAATGACGCCGGCGTCTATGAGCTCCTTGATTTTGCGGTAGAGGGGCATGAAGCGGAGGACGTAGCAGACGGCAACGATAACGTTTTGTTGTTGTGCAGCTTTTGCGATTGCCTGGCACTGCTGGTAACTTTGGGCTATTGGCTTCTCTACCAGGACGTTGTAGCTTTTGTTTATGGCTTGTATTGTTTGCTCGTAATGGAACTTATCTGGGGAGGCGATGATCACCCCGTCGCAGGGGCCGTTGTAGTTCTGGAAGAATTCCTCTGAGGTGCTGTAGTGCTGGGCTGTAGGGAATTCTTTTAGTGCGGCTTGTGCGCGGATGGGGTTGGGTTCTACAATTGCCGTGATGCGTACGTTGTTTTCCCGGCCCTTGAAGTACCTCAGATACTTCCCGGTCCGGTTCCCCACCCCTATTGCCGCAATGTAAATCATATCTTTGCAAAGATAGTTGTTTTTTCTGAAATGGTGGGAGCCTTGAAGCGCTATTGATGGTGGTAAGGATGGGTGCTCCTTCGTTCAGATGTCGAAAAAGGGGCTCACGCCGAAACATCCCATCCAACCACCACATACTGGTCGCTAAGTTACTGATAATCAGCGTATTCCTATAAAGTAATCGTTCGCTTTTCGAACGAGGACTTTGCAGTAATGTACTGATATAGAGGCAATTAAGCACCAGGGGTATAGCATGGCTTCAGGTGGTTTGGGGGTGAAAGTGGTTCTGAGGGTCCACCAGATGGACCTTCGGGAGAGGCTTGCATGTTTTTTCACAGCGGGAGCGCTGCGAGTTCACAAACACCCTTCACTGGCAAAACCATCGATAGATTTATTTTGTTGTATCACAGATTTTTACCGATTTTTCGTAAGAAACAGCATAAAATCTTAAGAAACGTGAAAAACTGCAGAATGTTTTTTACGATTGTTGGATTGTTGGCTCCACTATCATATGTTTGCATAAAAAGCGCCCTAAGCGACTTGCAAAATTTCAACTATTATTATTTGCTAATCATAGAAAAATATCTATCTTTGCAATGTTAAACAGAACGATCTATGAAATATGACGAATTCCATGACCTTGTAAGGTCAAATGGCTGGACAAAACTCCGCCAGAATGGAACCAGTCATATCATTTACATCAAAGGAGCCAAAACCTATCCCGTACCTTATCACAAAGGAAAAGAATTGGGTAAAGGCCTGGAAAGAAAAATCCGTAAAGAAATGGGATTAAAGTAATTATGGGCAAGACAAGAATCAAAGCCATCGTCGAGAGGGCCTCTGACGGGACGTTTACAGTTTACTGCAAGGACGAGATTTTCTCCGGCGCGGGAGACACTTTGGCCGCAGCCAAGGCCGATATGCTGGAGCAGATGCGTTTCTATAGGGAGACGGCGATTGAAAAGGGATTCAAGTATCCGGCATTTCTGGACGGCGAATTTGACGTGGAGTACAGCGTGGACGCCATAAGCCTCATGAAGTATTACATAGAGTCAGGCGTATTTTCCCTGGCCGGGCTGCAAAAGGTTACTGGCATAAACCAGAAACAACTTTGGGCCTATATGCATGGCACAAAACCCCGCAAGGCCCAGGAGGACCGCATAGTCTCCGGCTTCCACAACCTGAGCAAAGACCTGCAAACAATTTTTGCATAAGACAGTCATTTGCCGATCATTATCGGGTGTTTAGGACACCCCTGAATTAGCCCTATTATAAATATTATTGGTAAAATCCCGTTCTTTTTTGGGTTTTACCAGTTTATTTCGTACCTTTGCAGCGTTTATGCTTTTTGCATCCACTATGGCCGAACTAAAGGACAGTATAACCAATAAGAATAACAGCACAAAATGAAATTATCCTATTTAAAACCTCAAACAGAACTCGTGAACATCGAGTTCTCCGACGGAGTCCTTAACCAGACCTCCGGTTTTGCTAGCGGGTCTAACTTGACCGGCCCTAATGATGAAGTGGATCCTTGGGACGATTAATTCAGGATGAACATGAAAAAAAGTATAGTTTTCCTTTTTATTGCAGGCATCTTTTTTTGCTCCTGCACCAAAGAAGTAGATAACGAGCCTACTGAACAGCATATCAAAGAGGTTGACAACCAACGTGTTCTTACAATAACGAGCACTTTATCAGATGTCAAGACCACATATGAAGGGGAGAGAACCTTCAAATGGATTGAAGGAGACGTGATTGGTGTGTATATGACCCTGGGAGAGACTTCTGGAGTGTATGAGTTTACTGCAGCGGCCACGGGAGCATCTGTGAAATTCACACATGTGCTTACGGACGAGGAACAAGCTGCGCTAGGCAGTGGGGAACCTGTTTATGGTACGCATGCGTATTATCCATATAATAGTGGAGATGTCTCAATTACAGTTGGTGGTACTGATGCTAATCCCACAGTCACTCTTGCTGGTACTATTACTCAGCCCACAACAAATCCCATGTCTGTTATTCCCATGGTTGGAAAAAACGATGGTTTTGACACATATTCGTTTGTAGCAATTACTGGCATACTGAAACTGACCATTAGCGACATGCCGGAGAATGCCCAAAAAGTTCATCTTCTTGCTAATGGGCAGGCATTCAATGGTGAGTTTTATCTACAAGAGGCTTCAAGCGACCTATATGTGGATTTAAGTCATTTTCGGCCGAATTATGGCTGGGTTGACAAACAAATAGTGTTTACGCCAACTAATGATGGAGATGATCATGATGATCCCGTATCTACGGGTGACACAAGAGTTTTCTATTTCCCTATTCCGGAAGGAACAATTGCTAGCGGAATGACCGTAAAACTCAAAGATGGCTCCAATAATGTACTAATGTCAAGGACCACTAATACGTCCATTACAATTAATCGAAATAAGATTACCCCTCTTGCTACATTCACTACTTGGAAGAGTCTAGGGACAGGTAAATTCATTGATTCCCGAACATTTATGGAGTCTGGGAAAACTGCAGAATATGTTAATGTTGAGGTTCAGCAAAGTAGAATTTATCCCAATCGTTTTCGTTTGGTTAATCCGTACGGTACCGCATGGACCCACTTCTCGTACACTTGGCCTGAGTCATGGACTCCTGAAGGGCCGAGCGATTATCTCTCCTTCTATACAATGAGCCAAGGAGAGAGTTATCCCTATGGAACACCTAAGCCACAAGCCGCCTCTGACGGAAAGGTGTATTTCTATCCTCATTTTACCGGTTCTAGTAGCTCAGCGACGCATAAGGTTGTTAGCGAGAACGTTAATGCTGAAATTAGGCTAACTCATTCGAATTTTCATAACAATGCGTACTTGGCAGAAAGTCAGGTATATAAGTATCAAGCATCCGGCCTTCCCGCTAATGTTAGTTTGCGTCCGAGATATGGTTATCGAAAAGATGGGCAGGGTAGTGATTTTGTCGAAGATACAAACATTTTAATCGCCTTCCCGGGATGCGGTGAACTAGATTACGGCGACTATTCTGCTAATATTACTGCAGGCGGCACTTCCAATTCAATCACGGCCACGCTCGATTTAGGTGCAAACGTAGCGGAAGCAAAGGTAGTGCTTGCAGCTAGCGAATCAGCTGGCATAACTTTGATAGATGCGAACAATGCTGCTGTTCAAACGCTTACTGCCGATGGGACGACATCGACTTTAAGCGCAACAAATGTAACAGCTTCCGGCCCATGCTACATAGTAGTGTGTACCTATGACTCTGGCGGTAACAAAATGATGACCTATAGCGTTCCGGTTTATTATTTGACAGACGCCGATACAAATAAGTTCTGTAAACAACATACGGATGGCCATGACACATATTGGGATTCTACGAGCAGTGAAACGATGACCATTACTTTTGCAGTTAGTGACAATCCTTCAACCAGCAACATTATGATTACTGAATTTGATGGAATGTCATACAATGCAGCCCCTGTTGCTAATGCCAAATTCTACGCACGTGCAAGTGTCGCAAAAGGAAAATCTTTCGCGTCTGGTACTCCGATGAGGGGTATATATAATCCGGCTTTAGGGTTCAATGCAATGAATTGCGAGTTTACTGTACCGTATAACGCACAACCATTCTTCACGTATAACGGCCAGTCCTACACATTGCAGATGAATGGAAACACCACTGGTTATATGAAATTCCGCCTTAATAGGAATTATGATGCAGCTGGTGAGAAATATTATATCCGAGTAGAGAACAATGAAATAAAGCTAAGGTGGATGTCCCCCACTACTCAAAGTTCGACATATTCGAATGCTGGCTTCAGAGCTTATGCTTGGACTACCTGGCAAGAGGACTAATCTTTACATGCCCCTGAAAGACTGATAGCTTTCTGGTTTTTTTTCTTTCAGAACCATAACCGCCATAACGGGGTAAGTATTTGGGCTTTAAATTGATATGAAATCAGGGCGGCTCCAATGGGGGCGCCCTAACTATTTAATATAAAGGAAAGTATTGAAAAGGCCGCCCAACCCGGGCGGCCGATTTAGTTATCTACTCTAACGATCTTGTGGCAACAATTGCAGTACATGTGCCTGCACAAGGGATCATTTTTGGGGGGATTCACTTTCCCAAAAGTGATTTTTGCGAAATATTTCACTTTTCCAAAAGTGTTTTGTATCTTTGCCGGTAAAGAATACGATTATGGAACTAAACGACCTACGTCCCATTGTGGACTTCTATCACAGCAAACTTGCGCAGGTTACGCTTACTTTCAAGCGCTACCTTTATCCCCAGATTAACTGGGATGCTCGCGTGATTGGTATCAAGGGAGAGAGGGGTGTGGGTAAAACCACCATGCTGTTGCAGCGCATAAAAGAGAAATATGAGAACCCGGATGACACCTTTTATATGTCTCTGGACCACTACTGGTTCAAGACGCACACGCTGCAGGAGCTGATTACGTTCCTGTACAATCGCGGCATCACCGAGATGTATATTGACGAGGTGCACAAGTATGAGGGTTGGAGTGGTATTCTAAAGAACCTTGTGGACCAGTATGCAGACTTGCGTATCGTCTATACGGGCTCGTCCCTGCTGGAGATTGACAACGCCAAGGTGGATATGTCCCGCAGGCAGACGCCCTATACGTTGAAAGGGATGTCTTTCCGTGAGTATCTGGAATATGAAGGTGTGTTGAAGACCGAAGCCGTCCCCCTGGAAACACTGCTTTCCTCCCACATTTCCATATCGATGGATATTGTCTCCAAAACGAAGGTGCTAAAGCAGTTCGAGGCATATCTTCAACACGGAGTATATCCTTTTTACAAGGAGGCTGGGGCGGACTTCCTCGTACGGCTCAAAGAGGTTGTGAATACCGTCATCGAAAGTGATTTGCCTGCCGTGGAAAAGATCACTTACGAAACCATTGAGAAGTGCAAGAAACTATTCATGATTATTGCAGAGAAAGTGCCGCTACAACCTAATATTGAGCGCCTTGCTGCATCGCTATGGACAACCAGGGACACGCTGCTAAACATTCTCTACAGTTTGGATAAGGCCGAGGTTCTGGAGCTGCTAACCGTCCAGCTCAAGAGTTATAAGAAGCTGGTGAAGCCTGAAAAAATATACCTGGGAAACACCAATCTGATGTATGCCTTCACGCCGCAGATTCAAGTTGGCACCTTGCGAGAAACCTTCTTTATAGATCAGCTATCGGCCGATAGCACTGTCCAGCTGCCGGAAAAAGGAGATTTCCTGGTTGGCGAAAAATACCTTTTCGAGATAGGAGGGCCCAGTAAAGACTATGAGCAAATCGCCGGCATCCCGGATAGCTATTTGGCGGTGGATGGCTTAGAGACGGGATATGGTGCTAGTATTCCCCTTTGGATGTTTGGATTATTGTACTAAAATAATGAAGAAAAGAGTCCCGAAAGCAACCAGTCTTTCAGGACTCTTTTTTATAATTACATAATGATTGTCTTCCCTATTGCTTCGTCCAGATGGTCTCGCCATCGAAGAATCTGGAAGACAAATAGGAGGATGTGATAGCACCTGACGAAACTGTGGTGCTGTACCCGATTCCTATCTTTGAAGTAACCAGGTTCGACCCGTCAACAGCGAAAACGATATCCGTAATCACTGCAGGGCTGCCTTGTGACGATGCGGACCAATCGCCAATAATGCAATGTGTTGTGCTACTTGTAAAAGTAGTATAACGTCCATCTATTGTTATGGATGAAGAACCATTATATACACCATATATATTGCCAGACAGAGACCATATCGATGTTCCTGTGATCTTCAAGTTGCCCTTTAAACAGTCATCTGATACTGCAAAAGTCCATGACACAGTTTCTTCACCTCCCCAAACTACAGATCCGGTATACGAATACGTCCCCGCAATACCAGTATCACCAGATGCCAAGTAGTAGAATGGAATCTGACCTCTCGCTATTATGTCTCCATCATCAACTTTACTGCAGTTGTCTCCCTTGTATTTAACAGGGGCAACAAGGTAATGCAGATAATATTTTCCTGACGCATTTGACAAGCCTGCTCTGGGAGAACCTCCTGGGGCAAAAGACCACGTGATTGTATTATCATTTGCTTGAGAAGGATCATGAGTAAACTTCATTCCATCAATATAATCCCCTTTAGCTAATGTCGCGCTAGAATTACTGATAGTAAAGAATACTGTTGCGTTCTCACGATAGAATGTGCCATTCGGCTCAGTTGCGGTCCCACCCACGGTGACTTTGTACTGAGGCATCGTAATGAGCGAGAGAGGAGTAATATGGCCGCGAGTGATGGTAATGCTCTTTGATGAAGTTACCGTGTAAAGCAACGTGGCATCCCTATAGAATTTGATTGTCAGGTCAAGCAGTGTTCCGGTAGGAATAGGGAAATAGAACGTGTATGTATTTGCTGGGTCCAGACCAGAGAATGAATAGCTCTTTGTGGCTGTACCGGAAAACCATGACATGGGTAGACCTGCTTCGGCATCATAAAGCTGACTGATTAATGATGTTTTGTACGAGGCGTCAGTCTTACCCGTAATATTCCCTGTCGTTCCACTCAAGGCCTTACCAGTCGAAGAAATGGTAATTTTATTGGCTGTAGTAGGAATATTTGTGGCCTCAATTGCGAGAACACCGGTTAAAGGTTTAAATATATAATCTCCATTTCCATCCATTTTACCGACCATCGGCACAATGTCCTTCAGAGTATTATCTTTGTCGTAAGTTAATGTCTCCTGTAAAGTCAGTTTAAAGATAGTACCTTCTGTAGGGAATCCAAGATTAGCGCCGTTGGTCTTATTAACAGGGTACAGTGCTAACTCTGTGTCATAATTACCATCGGTGATTGCATCGCCGGCAAATTGACCAGAAGCTGTTGACAGTTCTTCGGTCGAGGTGTAGTCTATTTTGGAATAGGTGGTGAAGTTCGTACCGCCATCTCCAGATGCTCTAACAAGCTTTCCAAACACTTCGGTACCACTCCACTTAAAGGTGGCAGTGCTGCCCTCGATTGTATAGTCTGTTTTTACCTCCGAACCATCTAAATCTTCGATGGTCGCATTTAGAACAACGGCCGGAGTGGGAACGACGTCGGGAACTATCACTTCATCTTCTTTCTTACATGCGACAAAGAGGATGGATGCAATTGTTGCTAAAAATATAAACTTCTTCATAATTCAATTCAATTAATAGTTCCAATCGGCATCCGTTTCATCATCAACCGAAAGATTTGTGCCAGAGCCTAATCCTGAGGTAAACAGGATGCCGCTCTCTGCGGAAAGAATTAGTTCTTCCGCCTCAGGCGCTAAATACATTTTTTTCTTCATGCTATAAAGTTTGTTTTGGTTAATATTCAAGTATTTAAAGGTTGTCCTTTAGTTCGGCCATAAGGGGGCCGCATTCGTGGGCAGGAAAATGGCGAAAAGTCTGCCCGCGGAGGGGAAAATCTGGTGTTCGGGCAGGGAAACTGCCTAAAATCTGCCAACATCGGCAAAATCATCGGTAGATTTATTTTGTTGTATCACAGATTTCTACCGATTCATCGTGGAGATGCAGCGGAAGAAAAAGAACTCGTTCAAGAACAGGATGATGTATTACGGCGCATCGATGCTGCATGGCCAGCTGAAGCCTCGCGCATGCACAACCTTCCGGACGACGAAAAGATTCAATACCTGCGCAATATGATTACCGAAGAAGAAAGACTGGACATGGGCCAGGCGTACTACCAGGACGGCTTCAAAGACGGATTCGATGGTGGCAAGAAGGTTGGCTTTGAAGATGGCAAACAGGAAACTCAGAAAGACAACATCATGCGCCTGCTAAAATTCGGCATGTCCCCCAAAGACATTGCTACAGCGTTGGACGTTCCAGAGGAAACGGTGAAATCATATGTCTAATTAACCTCAAGCGGCCTTGCCCGCAAGCAGCCAGTTTTCGGCGCGGGCGGCCAGGCAGGCTAGAACGTAGTAAACGGCAGTCTGAATGGTCATGGCCCAGAGTTCGGGGGCAATAGCGCTAAGGGAGCCGCTGTTGCAAAGTGTCATGTAGGCGCGGCAGCCGAAGCTGGTGGGGAAAACGTAGGAAACTATGCGCCAGAACACCGGGAAGTTGGAAACGGGCCAGGTGAAGCCGGTGAGGAACACGGCAATGGGGCTCACGAACAGCAGCAGTACCAGCACGGTTTCGCGCTTGCCGATGGCGGCCGACCAGGTGAAGCTGAAGAAGATGATATCGGCAACAAAGAAGGCCAGAAGCACCAGCATGTCCCAGAAACGGGCGTGCACGGGCATGTGGAACATCCAGGGAACCAATATGGTGCCATAAACGCCCAGGAACATGAATATAATAAAGTACGCCGCTCCCCTGCCAATCACAATACGTCCCGCGCCGCCGCGGCCGGCAAGGAGCGCAAAGCTGCGACCCTCTTCGCGCAGCGTTCCGGCCAGCGTGGAAGACCCATAGAACATCACCTGCTGCAGAATCATGAACAGGCACATGTACACGAAGAACATGGTGAAGGAGATGTTGGGGTTGTACAGCCGCACGTCATCGTACTGCACGGGCTCCACCAGCTGCATTGCTGCCTGGCCTGTGAAACCGTCGGCAGCATAGCGTTCAAGCTGGATAGCGTGCACCTGGTCCAGCATCACAAGGGACGTTCCTATGGTTAAGCTCTTGTAATACAGGAAGGTGGACATATCGGCATAGGTGCTTATGACGCCTTGCTCGCCGTGGACTATCCGGCTGTCGAAATCGGCCGGGATATATACTATGCCATGCACGGAACCATCGGCCATCAAACCTCGCGCCTCTTCCAGTGAGGTGCAGTCAAAGGCTATGGCACATTCGCGCGTGGCGTCCAGTTCCCGGATATAACGGCGGCTGTAGCTACCCTGCGACATGTCCACTACGGCTACAGGCATCTCGTCCACCGTACCCTTGGAGTAAATCCAGTTGTACAGCAGCGGATATATAAGCCCGGCGAAGCAGAAGATAATCATGACGCCACTGTCGTGCAGCACCAGGGATAATTCGTTATTCAGAAGGTTCCAGGTATCGCGGAACCATTGGTTCAGGTATTTCATCTAATTGCGCGGATAATTCTGGTCGCGGTAGGCTTTATATAATCGCGTGTGGGTAATGAACGGCAAGAACATAAAAGCGGTAAGTGCCAGAAGATAAGGCCACCAGCTGCCAAAGCCGCAGCCAAAGTACACAACCTGCGAGTAAATCTTATAGTAAAAACGCAGCGGGAACAGCACGCTAAGGCCTTGAAGGGCCGATGGCAAAGCCTCAACCGGCAGCGTAAAACCGGCAAAGGAGAAGCCCAGGACACTGTACAGCGCGCTTACGCACACGCCAAGGCGAAGGGTGGGCAGCAGCGACACGATGAACACCGCCACCGACTCGTAGGCCAGCACAAAAACAAGCGTAGTAAGCAGCAGCCAGCCGATGGAGCCCGCATTGGGATAATGCAGAGGGCCGAAGAGCAGCAACTGAATGCTAAGGCCCAGCACCCAGAACAGTACGGTATATGGAGCCAGCTTGCCCACCAGCGCGGTGAAAAGGGAATCATCGGCCGATGCAAGCAAATGCCTGGATGTGCCGTATTTGAGCTCGGCACCAACCGAATAGGCCACAACAAGCGCTATGCACATGGCCAGGATGCCCATCAGGATCATGTTCACCAGATAGTAGGCATAATTGGTTCCGGGATTGCCGATGCAATGGGCGTCCAGCGCCACAGGCTGCAACCGGCCCATAATCTCCCACTCGGGAACGCCCTTGGCACGAAGCACCTGACGCTGTACGGCACCGTTGGTAAGGTTCACCATATACAGGACGTCCTTGTAGGCCAGGGCGCCGCCAATCACAGGATACATAAGGTTCACCTGAACCTGCACTTTAGGGCAGTGGAACGCCTGTATCTCCTGGTCAAAGTGCTCCGGAATAACCACATATCCGTTTATCCGGCCTGTTTCCAGCTCCCTGCGGGCATGGGCGATGGATTCAAATTCCACAACCCGTCCCATCTGCGTGGCGTCCAGCTGCTGCCTGAAGTTGCGGGAGGTGGAAGAATTGTCAAGGTCCACCAGGCCGATGCGCAGCTTCTGCGGCAGTCCTTCGGCCATGAAAGTGGTGAAGAACAGCACGCACACCGCCATCACGCCGGCCGATCCCAAAAGATAGATGGGACGCCGCGCTATGATGCGAAGCTCGCGCCTGATTACTTGTAGGAGGGTTTTCATTTCTCGCGGGAAATCATAATCACGCTCATGCCGGGACGGAGACCGTCAACGCTCTGATTGGGCCGGGCCCTAACCTCGAAGGTGCGGGTGTCGAACTCCCCTATCTCCTTGGTAGCGCGCCAGGTGGCATAAGATTCACGTACGGCAATATAGTAAACGGTAGCTTTTACTTCCCTGTTGTCCAGGGCTGGGATGCGAAGGGTAATCTGGTCGCCCTGCTGCATGCTGTGCAGCCTGTCTTCGCGAACGTTGAAGGTGAACCACATGTCGCTCAGGTCCTGGATTGTCATGATGGGCGAACCCTGGCCAACCAGCTCCCCTACCTTAGGATAGCGGGCAGCAATTATGCCGTCGGACGGGGATGTGAGGCGTATTTCGTCCTGGTAGGCATTCACCAGCTCCACGGCGGCATTGGCCCTTTCCACCAGGGCCACGGCGGCATCTTTATCTTCCTGACGGGCGCCTTTCACTGCCATATCGTACTGGCTTTTTGCGGCCTTGGCAGTTGCCACTGCGGCACGATACTGAGCTTCAACTTCATCGAATTTCTGGTCCGAGACTACTTTCTGGTCGTGAAGGGATTGCATGCGCTCGTAGCTCTTGCGCATCACATCCTCCCCTACCAGGGCCTTCTGCCACATCTCGTATGCGCCGGTAATCTGCTCCTGACGTGCACCGTGCATGGCTTTTTCCTTCTGGGCGGTTGCGGCGGCCTTGGCGGCGTTTGCCTCGGCCATCTTTGAACGGATCTCCGGAGAGTCGATTATCACCAGCGTGTCGCCTTTGCGCACCTGCTGGCCTTCCTCGCCGCGGAACTCTTCAATTCGGCCTGGAACCTTGCCGGAAATACGGTATTCGGTGGCTTCGGCCTCGCCCTGGATTACGATGTCCTTGGGACGGGACACAATATAGCCGATGATTGCAATTATCAGCACCAGGCCCAGCAGGCCGGCGACGCCAATCAGTAAGTTGTAATTCTGTTTCATATTCTGTTTTACTTATTTCCTTCTGCTTTGTTCAAGTTTGCGGCTGCCATCTGCAGCTCGATTCCCGCGTCAATATAGTCACTGTGGGCGCTAAGCCAGGCGGTCTGGGCGCCCAGGACGGTGTTGGTGGGGATAACGCCGGCCTCATGGCCGACGGTGGCCATACGCAGGTTTTCCTCGGCGCTTTCAAGGTTGGATTCGGCCATCTGGAGCTTCTGACGGGCTTCGTCCATAAGCTTCCGCTGCTGGGTAACCTGCAGGTTGATTAGCTCTTTTGCATCGTCCAGCTGGTCGGCATACTGACGGGCTTCGGCCTTGGCTTTCTTGTATTTGAAAATGCCTTCGCCGCCGTGACAGATGGGCACTTTTACCACCACACCAACGCTCATGTTTCCACCCTGCCAGGTGTTCTGGAAGCCGTTGTACAGGTTGGGGTTGCTAACCGTGAAGGCGCCCATGAGGGCAACGGTGGGCAGCATGTCGGCACGTACTACTTTGGCTTTCTTGTCAAAGATTTTTTCAGCCAGCTCCAGGCTGCGGGTTTCGGGACGGGAGGCGTAAATGTCGTCCATGCTCTTGGGAGTGCTGCCGGCGGGTTCGGGAATAACTTCCAGGCTTTCATCGGCAAGCACAATGTCGCTTTCAAGGGGCAGGCCGATACGGTGGCACAGCAACATCTTGGAAAGGATAAGGCCGTTGGAGGCTTTTGCAAGCATCATATCGGCCTCGTTGGCCTTCACTTTTACCTGAAGGGCATCGGCTTCGGTGGCTACGCCGGTGGCGATGGCGGTTTCCACGTCCTTTTCCATGTGATGCAGCAGGTCGGCATAGCTCTCGGCCAGCTTTTTCTTGTTGGAGATTGAGATTATCTGCCAGTAGGCCTGGTCAACGTCCAGGATTACGTCGGCCTCTTTCATGTCGTATTTCGACTGGGCCAGCTCCTTGGCCAGGGAAGCCATCTGGTTGCTGTAGATGATTTTACCGCCAACAAAAACGGGCTGTTCCACTACTACGGCTCCTACCCATATATTATGCAGGTCCGGGTGCATGGACTGGTCAATTTCCTGGCCGATGGCGTTTACCGGCGTTGCGATGTCAAAACCGCCGTTGGCGCGGGCTTCGTCAAGGAACTTGTGTCCCAGGGCCCTGATATTCTCGTTGGTAATGGCCTCGTCCACCCTGTTGTTTAGGGCATCCCAGATGCTGTTTTCAAGCGTGGTGCCCATGGTTTGCAGGCGGGCGCTCTGGGAATCGCTCACAAGGGAGATGTCCCTGTTATTATAAATGTATGCACCGGTGGCGCTAACTTTTGGGAAATAATTGGCCAATGCGATTTTGCGGTCGTAGTCGGCCATTTCCATCTGGATACGGGACTGGTCCAGTTCCTTGCTTTGCTCTATGGCCATTTGCCGGCAGTCGTCAAGGCTAAGTACTTGCTGCGCATTTGCGGCGGGCACAAGGGCCAGAAGCAGGCAGCTTGTCAGAATGCTTTTTTTCATATTTGTCATCTAGTCAGTTTTCTTTTTGCGTTGTCCATTATTGCAAATAAATTGCCACAAATACCCCGTTTTTGACGCCTTTTGGCCTTATCTTTTTCCTTTTGGTCGAAAAATGCGAATTTTTGCAAATAATGACTATCTTTGCGGCAAATGAATTAACAATGGATCAGGCTTTACAGACCGTAGATGTTGCCAGACTGCTGTCGCTGGCATCTATTGCCGATGAATATGCCCTTGGGCATTCGGCCATAATGGGTGAAATTACCGGCGCACAGGCAAGCCAGAGCAGTGCGCTGCTTGATATTCTTAAATACCCGTTCCGTTTTGACGGGTACATGTTCTTTTTCCTTAAAAAGGGCCAGCTGCAGATAGACTTCAACCTGTCCAGCTTTAAGGTAAAGGAGCGTTCACTTCTTATGGTGATCCCCGGCAATATCGTCAAACTGACATC
>Ga0310696_10002470_pt1 | contig 24348 bp, 17 predicted proteins | sample AusTroGonzalo_MG_4_FD_203885 | JGI IMG/M metagenome (GOLD analysis project Ga0310696, IMG submission 203885) | Bovine rumen microbial communities from tropical cattle in Woodstock, Queensland, Australia - Gonzalo_02 (v2) (version 2) | ecosystem: Host-associated > Mammals > Digestive system >...
GTGACAGTAGTCTCACTTTGAAGGACTTGACCAAAGCATTCTCTGTGGATGCGGTCAGCGATATGTTCTTTGATGGCTACAAGAAACAATACGAAGACATCATCCAATACATCACGGGCAAGCGGATGGTGAAGGTGGCCAACAAGTGGGAGGAACAGATCAAGAACGATCCCTGCGAGGAAATCATGCAGGAGTTTGCCCACTTCCAGAATCCCGAAAAGGCTGTCCGTGACTATGTGAAGAAACTGATGGGCCGCCTTGTGTTCCTTCAGTTCCTTCAGAAGAAAGGTTGGCTGGGTGTGCCCGCTGGTGCTGAATGGGGAACGGGCGATGCAGAGTTCATACAAACCCTCTTTGCTCAATGTCAGGATAAAGACCACTTCATCGACAACGTGTTGGAATCGCTCTTCAACGACCTCAATAGCGAGAACGAGAAGCAACTTCCTCAGTATCGCACGCCTTATTTGAACGGAGGATTGTTTGAGCGCGGTGCCACAGACGAAACCGAATTCCCTCTGCCTGCCAAGTATATGCAGAGTCTTCTTGAATTCTTTGCCTCCTATAACTTCACTATCGACGAGAACGACCCCGATGATGCAGAGGTTGGTGTTGACCCAGAGATGTTAGGCCGCATTTTCGAGAACTTGCTGGAGGACAATAAAGATAAAGGAGCCTTCTATACGCCAAAGGAGATCGTCATCTATATGTGTCGTGAAAGCCTCATAGCCTATTTACAGACAGATGTAGAGGATGAGGCTACCAAAGAAGCCATCCGCCAGTTCGTGACCACCCACGACGTTGTAACTCTTGGAACTAACGAGAGGTTCCGTCAACAGGTGGATGAAGCGTTGAAGAACGTCAAAATATGCGACCCTGCTATCGGTTCTGGAGCCTTTCCAATGGGTCTGCTAAAAGAACTTTTCCAATGTCGCACAGCTCTCGAAGGCATCAGTCAACATCAGGCAGCAGAGATTAAGAAACACATCATCCAGCAGAATATCTATGGTGTAGATATCGAACGTGGTGCTGTTGACATAGCCCGCCTCCGCTTCTGGCTCTCACTTATTGTTGATGAAGAAACGCCGCAGGCTTTGCCTAACCTCGACTTCAAGATTATGCAGGGTAATTCTCTGTTGGAGCAATACCAAGGTGTTGATCTCTCCACGATGACTGAGAAGAAAGCTGATGAATCAGGGATGCTCACCATCTTCGATGATATGATTGATGTCTTCCGGCTCGACCTCCGCAAGATGCTTGCAGAATACTACAACTGCACAGACCACCACAAGAAGCAAGACCTTCGCGCACGTATAATAGATAATGTGAAGCAACAACTTCGTGAGCAAAGCATCAATGTTGACTTTGGAGATATCGACCTCTCGGGCAATAATCAGTTTATGCTTTGGCACACTTGGTTCTATGATGTGTTCTCACAAGGAGGTTTTGATATAGTGATTGGCAATCCGCCTTATATTAGACCCCACAAGGTTAAAGATGACGAAAAAGTAATTCTATGGAAGTCGTATTATGTAGCTCAGCAGAAAACAGATATCTATGCATTTTTTATTGAAAAAGGTTGCGATTTGCTAAAAGTAAACGGTATTCTTTCATTCATTACACCCAAAACATGGTATAGCCTTTATTCATTCAAGAAATTAAGAGATTTTCTACTGCATAAATACAACATTATAAAGATTGGAGTTCTTCCTGAAAAAGTATTTGATAGCGCAACCGTAGAGACTGCTCTGATATTTGTCAGAAATAACAACAAGTACACTGATATTAGTTTTATTGACGTTTATAAAAGCAGCCTAATAGCAAGTAGGTCAAAAGATTCAATACTATCTGATGCGGATTTGAACATTAATATTGAAGAAACACAACGAACAGACTCAATTCCACTAGGTGAATTGTGCAAAATGATTGTTGGTATAGTTAGTGGTAATGATAAAAAGTATTGTCGATATGAGAAACTGACGGATCTTGATAAACAATGTATACGAGGAACGAACATCTCAAGATATTCTATAAATTATGCAGGGGAATATATCTGGTATAACCCCATTGAAATGGGGAAAGATAGTGATGCGAAACCCAAATCCACATTAAAGGGAGGGGGAAGGCAATGTAGCCCCAAGAAACCCGAAGACTTTGAACTGCCCCAGAAGATTGTGATGCAACGTATTTCAAAGAAGGTGATTGCTGCATTAGATACGAATCAGTATTATGCACATAGTTCTGTGGTTATAATCAAGCCATGTGAACGTTATGACTTGAAACTTATCTTGGCTATTCTGAACTCGAAATATGTAGATTCGTGGTTGAAGAAAAACTCCTCCAATATATCAATCAATATTGGTACTGTAAAAAAGATTCCAATTCCATCTGTTACGAATAGTCAACAGACAGAACTCGTCTCATTAGTTGATAGGATTCATGCTGCAAAACGAGAGAATCCCTCAGCTGACACTTCTGTCTTAGAAACTGAAATTGATCAACTAGTTTATCAACTCTATGGTCTGACGGAAGAAGAAATCAAAATTATAGAAGAATCATAAAATACTGGCGTTATGACGAAACTTGAAAAACTATACAGCATCATTGAGAACTCTCGCGATGTGGGAGTGAAACTTCCTAAGGGAGTACTCCAACAGGTAGAAGAACTGGAGGAGGGAATCATTAAGGAAGAGATTTTACCTGCCCTCAGTAGTGATATTGCGCCAAGGCTGAACCCCATTCAGCGCGACTTGGTGCTGGTGGTGGAGTATCATCCTGGCGAACCTATCAGCGTAGCCCTAAGTCGTAAGACGAAGATTAGCGAGATGACTGGAGCTAAAGTGCTGACACCTCGCAGCAGCACGCCTGTAAAGAGTGAGGAAGAACCAGAGGAAGTGGCCCCCCATGAGCCTACAAAGCATATAGAGAACGTGACAAAGGGCATGAAAGTGACGTTCCCTGATGGTACCGTCATCTGGCATCGTCAAGCTATAGATACCTTCATCGATGCTCTCAGAAAGATTGGCTTGGAGCGCATCCCTGCCGTAGGCATCCAGCATGGAAATGGCTACAACCTCGTCAGCAAGGACAAACGCCCCACAATGCCTGGCCGCATCTGGCAACATGAGTGCGATGGCTGGTACATCTACTCGAACATCAGCAATAGTACAAAAGCTGAAGATCTAAAGCGCATCTCGGACCACTATCATCTCGGGCTGAAGATAGAGGAAGGTAAACCAAAATGATAAGTCTATAAGCATTAACCATCTGCTCTATGACACTTAGTACTTTTCTTGACTATTATAAGCCACTTGATTCCGAAGAGAAAATCGACAAGTTGTTTGCTCTTTGCTTCAATTGTATACACCTATCCATCAGTACAACTGACTATGCCCAAATATTGGATGCTACAGATGAAGACATAAGACCGTATTTCATAGAGAAAAAAGAAGAATTGGATAACCGTATTACGCAGTCAAAGAAGGCGAAAAAGAAACGCGAAAAGCTGAAGAGAAAAAAGGGAAAAAGAAATAGGAATCCGTCGTCAGTATTTAATAAAGATGCTATAGTCTATAAACGAATACACATCATTAGTACTGCTATGTGAAACTTCTTTAGCCCAACAGCTCCGCCACAGAAAAGACCTCTTCCTCATAGAGGAGGGGATAGGGTTGATGTCCTGGCACCTTGATGATGGATGAAGTAAGGAAAAGTAGAATGGCAACGCTGTTTTTTTACTCTCAAAAGTTAAAATTTAGCATCAACAAACCAGTTCGCGAGGTGAATGTGTTGCGAATGAGAGATGAAACGACAAGGACGGTCATAGTGAGGTAGATTTGTTAAAACTGAAACAGGGGCGCAACTCTATGAGTGCCCCTGTTTCGTCTTAGTGTAGTGTGTAGTGTTTTTGAATAAAAGAATTCTGGATGCCGATATTCAACAGGCAGAATAACGATGACTTTTTTCTTGCTATACAGACGGCACAGGTGTATCATCGTGGTTACCGCGGCACGACATTTTCAATTTCACAAAAGGAGGGGTGAAGTAAACGGCTTTTTACTTGTCATAGAAGCCGTTTAGGTGCCGAATTGTACCGTTTTATGAGCAAAATACAGCTTTTTTGCCCTGATTTAACCTTTTTTCTCGCGCACGAACCTAATAAATAAAAGATTTTTCTTTAGCTTTGTCCTCATAATAGGGCAAAAGATGGGCTTTTGAGGTCTGATTTGTGCCCAGAAATACGAAATGTATGTACAGCATTAAAGACATCGCAGAATATATTGTGGCACTCATTGCTGCTTTTGCACGTCGCTTTTCTATAACCGAAACAGAGGCTTACGAATACCTCCATCGCTATGGTGCAATCTCTGTAGCACATGAGTATTATGATGTGATGCATACCCAATCCTTCAATGACATGGTGGAGAGCATGGCATCATATTGCAGAAGGAAAGGAGGTCAGCTATGATAAAGCTCTATCATGGTTCTACTGACAGAGGAACATGGTCTGTCGTTGGAAGAAGCTATCGACAAAGTCTATTCCTCAGAGTTATTTTCGAAACTTGGCAATGCAGAGACGGGACTTTTCTTCCAGTCTCCACGATATTTACTATCATATATTCAATCATCATAGAACTGAAACAGGGGCGCAACTCTATGAGTGCCCCTGTTTCGTCTTTGTGTAGTGTGTAGTGTTTTTGAAAAAAATTCTCCGTTTTTTGTCAAGGAGTGTTCCTGAAAAAACGGTGGGGGATTGCGATTACTCGATGACTGCAGCGAAGCCGCCATTGCGGGCCATCTTGATTTCCACCTGGCTGGCGGAGGTGACGGTCTGCTCCACGACATTGTAGTGCATGGCCTGATAGCCGGCGTTGACGCCATCGACGTATGCCTTCATCTTGAAGGACTGACCGGCGGGCAGGAAGTCGAGGCTGACCTTCACGGTTTTCTCCTCGTTGGTGCCCTGGATGGCTCCTACGAACCACTTACTGCCGCTGCGGCGTGCCATCACTTCGTATTCACCCACCTTGGCGCCGAGGCAGCGGGTCTCGTCCCATACGACGGGTACGCTGGTAATATAGCGTGCGCAGTCCTCATTCTGATAGTAGCGCGTGGGGTTGTCGGCCAGCATCTGTACGCCGCTCTCGAGTACTACGTAGAGTGCCATCTGGAAGCAGCGGGTGCCCATGGCTGCGGAGTTCGGACGACGGGAGGCATAGATGCCAGGCTGTGCGTTGAACATTCCGCCGGGAGTGAAGTCGGCAGCTCCCACGGCATTGCGGATGAAGGGAATGTAGATGGTGTTGTCAGGCGGGCAGCCACCCATCTGTTCCAGTCCCTTCACGCCTTCGTAGGAGATGAAGTTCGGGAAGCGGTATTCAAGTCCTGCGGGGGTGTAGGCTCCGTGGAGGTCGATGAGGAGGTGGTTGTCGGCGGCAGCTTTGACGATGCGCTCGTAGAAGTTCACCATCCACTGGTCGAAGTGGTCCATGAAGTCGATTTTCACGCCGGCGACGCCCCATTCAGCATACTTCTGGAAGAGGTCCATGTGGAGCTCGGCGGTGAGCCAGGGCAGCCAGAGGATGACACCGACGCCCTTGGCCTTGCAGTAGGCAATGAGTTCGTGGAGGCGCAGCTCGTCGTTGCCGACAAAGGGATCGCGGGTGTTCTTGGCCCAGCCTTCGTCGAGGAGGATGTATTCGATACCGTATTTGGCGGCGAAGTCGGCGAAGTAGCAGTAGGTCTCGTAGTTGCAGCCTGCCTTGAAGGTCACGTCGGGACCGAAGGGTGTGGCTCCGTTCCACCACTCCCAGATGACCTTGCCGGGCTTGATCCAGCTGGCGTCGGCGATTTCGCTCTTCGGCGCAAGCTGTGTAGGTACGGTCTGAGTGAGGAGGCCTTCGGAGTTGGTGATGACGACATAGCGCCAGGTGAAGGAACGTGTGCCCTGGGTCTTTGCGTAATAAGGTGCTTCTTCGGTAACGTTGAAGCCGCGGTCGCCCTGCCATTCATATTTTGCAGGGGCAGGGGGGAAGGTGCTCTCGATGGCGCCGTCGTCGGTGGGACGCAGGCAGAGGTGCGGATAGTCGCGCAGGTCGGTCTCGGCGATGAGGAGCTGCAGATCGTTGTCACCAGAGAGTAGGGCAGGTGTGAGGCCGAATTTGCCACCGGCTTTCCAGTCGGCAATACTCTGGTGGGTGTAGCCTTCTTCGCAGGAGGTGCGCCAGCTGCCGGGCTGCTGCACGTGGGTCTGTGCGTCGAAGGCGGGGCGCAGGATGAAGCGGTCCTCGGTGACCTCTACTTCTCCCTTCACCTTGGTATGGAAACGATAGGCTACGGCGTTGTTCATGACGCGCAGCAGCAGGGTTCCGTTCTCGACCGCGATGGTGGCTTCTGTGTAGGCGTTCTCGATGCTCGAGAACTTCAGGGGCACCACGGGCTTCAGGGTTTCAGTGGTGGTGCGCTGCTTGACGCTGCCGGCAGTGACGCCTACGGCTTTGCCGCTCATCTTCATGCCGACGTTTTCCATTGTGTAGATTTTCTGTCCGCCGCGGCTGACGGTCCAACCGAGCTGTCCCTTCTGGGTATTCAGCTCTACAATGATGTTGCCGTCGGGGGACTTTACCTGCACCGCTTTGGCGGCGAGGGCAGGCGAGCAGGCTACTGCGGTGAGCAGGGCTGCTGCCAGGATTTTCTTCAGTTTCTTCATGTGTGTTAATTAAAAAGCGGTTATAGAGAATGATCAGTTTTCAATTTTCAATTACTCTACCGAACGACAGTAGGTCACTCCCAGCTTGTCGTAGAACTTCTGCAGCTGAGGCAGACGTGCTTTGAAGCTCTCGAAGTCCTTCTGGTCGGGGTTGCACCACTGCACCTCGCACATGGCGCCCAGACGTGGCAGCAGCTGGAAGAAGGCGTGTTCGGGGAAGGCCACGTGCTCTGTCCACAGGTTTGCCTGCACGCCCATGATGCAGGTCTGTTCCTCCTCTGTCAGCTGGTCGGGGATGAGGGGCTCGAAGGAGTATATCTTGCTGCATGACACCTGGTAGCTGTCGGTGGTTTGGGGCTGCTTGCTGTAGTCCTTGAGCTGGGGGTGGTCGATGTATGAGTAGACATTAGGACTCATGATGACGCGATGGTGCTGCTTGGCAGCCTCGATGCCGCCCTTGGTGCCGCGCCACGACATCACGACGGCATTCTCTGTCAGTCCGCCGGACAGGATCTCGTCCCAGCCGATGAGGCTGCGTCCGCGCGAGGCGAGGAACTGCTCAATCTCATGGTTGAGGTAGGTCTGCAGCTTGTTCTCAGCACTTTTGCCGTCCTGACTACCTCTTCCGCCGGCACCGTCGTCCTTCGGGTCGCTGGTCAGTCCCAGTTCCTTGATCTTAGCCTGACACTTTGGGCACTTCTGCCAGCGTTCCTTGGGGCATTCGTCGCCACCGATGTGGATGAATGGAGAGGGGAAGACGTCGCAGAGCTCGCCAAAGACGGTTTTCAGGAAGTCCAGGGTCTCAGGGTTGCCGCCGCAGAGCACGTCGCGCATCACACCCCAGTAGGGAGCGACGGGGTAGGGGCCTCCCAGACATCCCAGATTGGGGAAGACGTGGAGGGCTGACAACATGTGGCCGGGCATGTCAATTTCGGGCACTACGTTGATGTAGCGTTCTGCGGCATAGCGCACGACCTCGCGGCACTCTTCCTGAGTGTAATATCCGCCGTAGGGAATGTTGTCGTAGATGCGGTTGTTACCAGGGCCGATAACAGTCTTCTCGCGCACGCTGCCCTTCACGGCGAGGTCGGGCAATGCCTTCACCTCGAAGCGCCAGCCCTGATCCTCGGTGAGATGCCAGTGGAACTGGTTGCAGCCGTGCAGCGCCATGACGTCGAGGAACTGCTTGATGACATCCACGGTGAAGAAATGACGGCCACAGTCGAGCAGTACGCCGCGGTAGGTGAAGCGTGGCTGGTCGGCAATCTGCACGAAGGGCAGTTCTACTGAGGTGAGCTGCTTCACGGGCAGGCTCTTGCGCAAGGTCTGCACTCCACGGAAGATACCTTCAGGCTGTGGACCGCAGATTTCGATGCCGCTGCTGCCCACGGTGAGGGTGTAGGATTCCTGCTGCTGGGGTGTCAGCTGCTGGGGTTGCTGTTTTTTCTTGTTCTTCTTAGACTTCTTGTCTGCCTGCGTTCCAAGAACGAGGCGCACGGCTGCCTTGGGGTCGCTGGGGGTCAGCGCCAGCTCCACACCCGTAGCTTCCTTCACCCATTGCTGGAGGAAGGCGGCGTTCTGTGCTATCTGCGGATTCTGAGCATCGTAGGCAATTCCCATTCCAGAACGGAGGGTGAAAAACTGGGTGGTATCAGTCTGCACGCTCTTGGGAAGCGGAATGATACGATAGTCAGCGCGCTGGGCAAAAGCCCAGACGCTGACAAATATGAGTAATAGGCTGCTAAAAAATCTTTTCATCGTTATTTTAAATTGTTAGGTAAGTAGGTGTCGGTTTATCGGATGTCAATGACGGGAATGTTGTCCTTGTCGTTGTAGTAGAGGTTCTCGCCAGCCATTCCCCAAATGAAGGTGTAGTAGTAGGTGCCGGCTGCGGCGTGAATCGACCACTCGGGCGACATGATGGCCTGCTCGTTGTGGAGCCATACGACGCGGCTCTCTTCGGGCTGTCCCATAATGTGTGCAATCGTCTGGTCCTGCGGGAGGTTGAAATAATAGTAAGCCTCGATGCGGCGACCGTGGGTGTGAGGTGGCATGGTGTTCCAGGCAGCACCTGGGTTGAGCTGCGTCAGTCCGAGTTGCAGCTGGCAGGGACCTTCTTCGAGGACGTCGTTGACGATGAGCTTATAGACGGTGCGGTTGTTGCACTCCTCCAGGGAGCCTACGGGTCCCCAGACAGCAGCCTTCAGCGAGCCCTTGCGACCGTCGAGGGTGATCCACTGGGTCTTGTAGTGTTGGTGGGCGGTGGCGCTGTTGAGGTAGAACTTAGCGGGCTTTGAGGCGTCCTTGGAGCGGAAGATCACTTCCTTGTTCACGTCCTTGTCCTTGGAGATATGTCCGCGGCCGATGTAGAGAGCCTCCTTCGGAGAGAGGGCATACTCCTTGCCGTCGACGATGACCACTCCGTCGCCCTCGCCGCAGTTCACCACGCCGAGTTCGCGGTTGTAGAGGAAATATTTCTCCTTGATACCAGGATCCACGTCGAGACCCAGCTCGGAGAAGTTCTCCAGCTTCAGGTCTTTCGTGACAGGCATGGCGCCGCCGAAGATGAAGCGGTCGTAGTGGGAATAGGTGAGGTTGATTTCATCGGCCACCATCACCTTCTCCATAACGAAGCGCTCGCGCAAGGTCGGCGTGTCATAGTGTTTCACGTCCTCGGGATGACAGGCGGTCTGGAAATTCACGTGCTGCTGGGCCGAGACACTAATGCCGCAGCAGAGAACAGAAAGGAAACAAATAAACTTTTTCATAACTATAATGGTGATGTAATGAATAATTAATTTTTGTCGCGAATTGGGAGAAATAACGGGGTCACGAATTGGGAGAAATAATGGGGTCACGAATTGGGAGAAATTATCTTAGTTATAATCTTTATTTATGTTATATATTCTTTGTAGTTGTCGTGAGTCAGGAGGACAAATTCATCATATTCAGGGATGTAGAGGTAACGTTCTGCATGGAGGTTTGTCTCACCAAAGTTGAAAAGTATACCTCGATCTAAATGAGTAATACGCAGGTAATTCAGTAGCTGGGCACGATGTTCCGAAGCAAGCTCTGTCAGGGACTTGAACTCAATAAGAATGCCCTTGTAGTAGAAATCAGCATAGTAGCACTTTTCTAAAGCCATACCTTTATAGGTCAACGTGAGTTTCTTCTCACGTTCGATTTCCATACCGCGCAACTTCGCTTCCATGAGAAAGGCTTCTTGATATATCTGCTCTGCCAAGCATCGCCCCAAAGTGTTATATACCTCCATGGCAACGCCGACAATTTCATACATATCCCTGTATTCCTGTCTCGTCATATTATTTATCCCAATTATTGATCTTTTATTTATCCCAATTTGTGACAAGTCATTTATCCTTATTTGTGACTACGCTCGTCAGCGATAATTCGCTTCCTGTTGATGAACATCATCACGAGGGTGGCACCGGCGAGGAGGCCCATTCCGATGTATTCCAGACTCTTGCAGGCGCGGAAAATTACCCAGCCGAAGAGCGAGGAGCAGAAGTCGAGGGCGCCGGCCAGGAATCCGTCGGGCACGTGGGCGGCAGCGTCCTGCGTGGCGGCATAGACGGAGTTGGCAGCGGCGGTGAAGTCCGAACTCATGTCGGTGACGAAATACAGACCTACGATGAGTGCCACGAGTCCGATGATGAAGGTCTTCACCACATTATTCTTCGTGATGGGCAGCACCAGGGGGAAGAGGTAGAACATTCCAGCCAGTGATGCCAGCGGCAGGAACTGATTGCCTGGGAGCACGACGGCGAGGAACAGCACGGTGGGGATGAGCAGGAGGCTGACCACCAGCGTAGTAGGATGACCGATGACGAGTGCGGGCGACATACCGATGTGTACTTTTTTGCCGTTGAATTTCTTCTCCACCACTTCCTTCGTCTTCTGGCTGATGGGCATCAGACCGTCGATGAAGAGCTTGGTGATTCGGGGGATGAGTTCCATCACGGCACCCATAATGACGCCCAACGAGAGGATGGTCTTAGCGGCGTCGCCGTTCCACTCCTTCACACTCAAGGCACCAATCAGTGCTCCCACGATGACGCCCAAAATGAGTGGTTCGCCCAGCACGCCGAACTTCTTCTTCAATCCTTCTGCATCAATGTCGAGCTTCGAGAAGCCGGGAATCTTGTCCAGCAACCAGTTGATGGCGAGGGCAAACGGTACAAAGCTCTGGCAGAAGGGCTGCGGGATGCTGATGCCGTCGAGGTCGTAGTGCTTCTGGAACTTCTCGGCAGTGAGATCGGCCATGACGAGGGTGAACATATAGCAGATGATGGCAGCGAAGTACCCCCACGCCAGGCTCTCGCCCTGCACGAAATAGACGACTGCGCCGATGAAAGCGAAGTGCCAGTAGTTCCACAGGTCGATATTCACCGTTCGTGTGGTCTTCGTCAGCACCATCAGGAAGTTCACTCCCAGACAGATGGGAATGATGAGGGCGCCCACGGCAGTGTTGTAGGCTACAGCGGCAGCGGCAGGCCAGCCCATATCGAAGATGCCGAGCTGCAGGTCATAGATGTCGGAGATGTTCTTTAGCGGACCGTTGAAGTTGGTGGTCAGCAGGGCTGTCACAATTCCCAAGCCTACGAATCCGACGCCCACATAGAGGCCGCTCTGCAGCGATTTTCCGAACTTCAGTCCTATACACAAACCAATAATAGTGAATAGGATGGGCATCATGACTGATGCTCCCAGCGAGATGATGTAAGAGAATACTGCTTCCATAGGAGACCCACCCCTCACCCTCCCTGGAGGGAGGGAGTAGTTACCTTGGTGGGTAAAGGATTTTATTTGTTAAACATTTAATTATTTATTTCAGGAATACCAAAATCGACGATGACCACTCCTTGTTATATCAAGAAAACAAGAATCGATGGTGACCACTCCCTCCCTCACAGGGAGGGCGGGGGGTGGGTCTACTTCTCAAAGCTAATGCTTCCGCTTCCGATATTCTTGCCGTCGGCAAAGATCATCACACGGTACTGTCCGGCGACGAGCATTTCGTTGACGTCCCAATAGACGGTGATGGGGGTTTCCTCGCCGTTATACTCGATATCCTTACGGATACTGTACTCGAGGTTACGGTTCTCGAAGGGGAAGGTGCCGCCTCCGTTCAGTACCTCGCCCGTAGGCTTCAGTATGCGTACGAAGATGCTGCGATTGCCTGCAGCGGCCGTGACGTTGCGCGAGATGTTGAAGCTGATCTGGAACTTCTTCACGTCCTTGGTCTTCTTCGCCTCCTTGCCGCGTTTGTTTAGGGCGCTGATACGCAGTCCTGTGGCATCCAGCTGACTGGCGATGGCCACCTTGTCGGACAGCGATTCCTTCTCCTCGCTGAGGGAGGATATCTGCTGCTGTTGCTGCACCTGTTGCTGGCGCAGGTTCTCGTTCTCGCCCATCAGCTGTTCGTTCAGCCGGTTCAGCGAGTCGATTTCAGCGACAAAGCTCTTCAGCACTTCGCGCATCGTTGCCAGTTCCTTCTTCAGGCGGGCAATCTCAGCTGCATCGTTGCTCTTGGTGCGCCGCAGTTCCTCCAGGAGTTCCTGTGTGCGCTGCTGCTCCTGCTCGAGCTGTGCCATCAGCGAGTCGTTATTGACTTGAGTCTTCATCTCGTTGTACTGACGGGCGAAGTTCTCGTACTCATTCTCCATCTCGCGTTTGTCCATTTCGGCGAGCTCCAGCATCTGCTTGTTCTCTTCGTTGGACTTGTTGAGCGAGTAAATCAGGTAACCCATTCCTCCTAAGAGGAGGACAACAATGGTTACAGCAATAAAAATAATGGTCTTTTTGTTCATTTTTTCACGATTTACGGTGCAAAGGTAAGAAAAACTTTAAACTTTAAACTTTAAACTCTAAACTTTTTCCTACATTTGCAGCCAGAAAAGGTAAAAAACTAACGTAATTATGGTAAAACGTCTCTCTTTCTTCCTTCTTTTTGTCCTTTCAGTGACGATTTTCCGCGTGACGGCTCAGGTGACGGCCACTCGACAGAGTCCCACGACCGTCGAGGTGCGAATGACCGACCGCCAAGTGCTGACGTTGGACTTCTATGGCCCAAATATTGTTCGCCTCTTTCTCGACCCCAAGGGTGGCAGCGTCCGTGATCCGGAGGCAACGCCTCCCGCTCAGATCCTCGTCAACCAGCCGCGCCGCAATCCCGGCGAGGTGACCGTAGAGGACCTGGGCGGCAGCTACCTGATTCAGTCGTCGCAGCTGACGGTCTCTGTGGACAAGGCCAGTGGACTCCTCTCCTTCACCGACCGCCGCAGCGGCAAGATGGTGACCCGCCAACTGCCCGCTGCTGAGTCCGAGGGTTCTGCCGGAGGTGCTGGCTTCCAGTTCACCGACAAGAGCACCAGCCTGCTCCTCTCTGCCCAGCCCGAGGAGTATTTCTACGGCGGTGGCGTGCAGAACGGACGCTTCTCCCATAAAGGCAACATCATCGCTATCGAGAATACCAACAACTGGACGGACGGCGGCGTGGCCTCGCCTACGCCATTCTATTGGAGCACAGCAGGATATGGCATCCTCTGGCACACCTTCCGCCCAGGTAAGTATGACTTCGGAGCCACGGAGGCCGGAACGGTGCGGCTGATGCACGAGGCATCCTACCTCGACCTCTTCCTGATGGTGGACGACGGCTGTGTGCCCCTTCTCAACGACTTCTACCAGCTCACGGGTCATCCTGTCCTGCTGCCAAAGTTCGGTTTCTACGAGGGACACCTCAATGCTTATAATAGGGATTATTGGGCCCCCCTTAGCCCCCCGGCGGGGGGCGATTCCACCAGCAAAGAACTGTCCCCCGCCGGGGGACTACAGGGGGCCTCCGGTTCCGTTCTCTTCGAGGACGGCCACTTCTACAAGGAATCCCAGAAGCCGGTGGAGGGTGGCATCCGCGAATCCCTGAACGGCGAGCTGGAGGGGAACTACCAGTTCTCTGCCCGCGCCGTCATCGACCGCTACGAGCAGGCAGATATGCCGCTGGGCTGGGTGCTGCCGAATGACGGCTACGGCGCCGGCTACGGACAGACCTCCACCCTCGACGGCAACATCGAGAACCTGCGGCAGTTTGGCGACTACGCCCGTTCCAAGGGAGTGGAGATTGGACTCTGGACCCAGAGCGACCTGCATCCGAAGGAGGGCATAGAACCGCTGCTTCAGCGCGACATTGTTAAAGAGGTACGCGATGCGGGCGTTCGGGTGCTGAAGACGGATGTCGCCTGGGTGGGTGCCGGCTACAGCTTCGGACTCAACGGCGTCGCCGACGTGGGCGAGATCATGCCGCAGTACGGCAATGACGCCCGTCCGTTCATCATCTCCCTCGACGGTTGGGCAGGCACCCAGCGCTACGCCGGCATCTGGACCGGCGACCAGACGGGTGGCGAGTGGGAATACATCCGCTTCCATGTGCCCACCTATATAGGCTCCGGCCTCAGCGGACAGCCTAATATCTGTTCGGATATGGACGGCATCTTCGGCGGCAGAAATGTTCCCGTCAACGTCCGCGACTTCCAGTGGAAGACATTCACTCCCATGCAGTTGAATATGGACGGTTGGGGCAGCAATCCCAAATATCCGCAGGCGCTTGGCGAGCCCGCCACCACCATCAACCGCCAATACCTGAAGCTCAAATCCGAGCTGATGCCTTACACTTATACGATTGCCCACGAGGCCATCGACGGACTGCCTATGATCAGGGCGGTGGGTGCCGATGAGATTTCCTGTTTCAGGTACGAGTTCCTCTATGGCCCCTCGCTCCTCGTCGCTCCGATCTATCAGAACACCGCTGCCGACGAGCAGGGCAACGACATCCGCAATAATATCTTCCTGCCCGAGGGAGAGTGGGTCGACTGGTTCACGGGCGCCTGCTATCAGGGCAATCGCATCATCAATAATTTCCCGGCCCCGCTGTGGAAGCTGCCCGTCTTCGTGCGTCGCGGTGCCATCATTCCGATGACCAGCCCGCATAATAACCCCAGCCAGCAGAACCGTTCCTCGCGCGCGTTCCTTATTTATCCTTTAGGGCACACGGAGTTCACTGCCTACGACGACGACGGCCGCACCCAAGCCTACCTGCGCGGAGAGAGTGCCACGACACACATCATCAGCGACCTCAACGCCAAGGGACGCGTCACCGTCACCGTAGAGCCCACCCGGGGAACCTTTGACGGTATGGAGAAGATGCAGAAGACCGAGTTCCGCATACCTGCCAGCACCGAGGCCCGGAAGATTACCCTCCGCGCCAACGGCAAGAAACTCAACCACCTGCTGATGACGGAGCAGAAGGACGACTATTGTATCCTCCACGTCTTCACCCGCGAGCCCTACGACATCACGACCACGACGCTGGTGCTGACCCTCGACGGCTACACGTTTGATTCCTCCGACCGTCTGGCCACCCGCTCCGGCAGCCTCGTGCAGCCCACACTCCTCCTCGACGACTGGGAGGACGGCTGCATATCTCCTTCGGCCTACACCCTGCCGCTGAAGTGGACTGCCGTCCCCAATGCCGACTACTACGAAATCGAGCACCTCGGGCGCCTCTACTCCACCATCAAGAATCCCGCTGAAGCAGGCTCCTCCTCCGCCACTCCCTCCTTCACCCTCGAGGACCTCAAGCCCGAGACGAACTACGAGGTACGTGTGCGCGCCGTGAACCGCGACGGCTCCGGTCCCTGGACACGCGAGATGCTGCGCACCTCGCCCGACCCGCTGCGCTTCGCCATCCACGGCATCACCGCCGAGTGCTCCGTTCCCGATCAGGGCGGACAGCGCATCCGGAACCTCTTCGACTTCGACCTCGGCACCACGTGGCACACCGCCTGGGACCAGCCCAACTCCACTCCCTTCGACATCACCGTCGACCTCCACGTCATTGCCCAGCTCGACCAGCTGCAGTACGTTCCGCGTCCTGATGCCGGCAATGGCACCATTGCCCGCGGCACCGTCGCCTACAGCCTCGACAAGCAGACCTGGAGCGAAGCCGTTCCCTTCCAGTGGCAGCCCGACGGCACCCCGAAGGTCATCGCCGCTCCCGACGGCATCAGCGCCCGCTACCTCCGTATTCATGTGGAGGCTGCCCGCGGCGGCTTCGGCAGCGGCCAGCAGCTCTACGTCTTCCGCGTTCCCGGCTCGGAGATGATGATACCCGGCGACATCAACCACGACGGACGCATCGATGAGAACGACTTCACCAGCTATATGAACTACACCGGACTGCGCCAGGGCGACGGCGACTTCGAGGGCTACATCAGTCGCGGCGACCTCAACCGCAACGGACTCATCGACGCCTATGACATCAGCACTGTAGGCATAGAACTCGAGAGCGGTGTCAGCAGCCGTCGGGTGCCGCCGGTGGCAGGCAGCGTCGCCGTCGCTGCCGACAAGCAGCAGGCCGCCGCAGGCGACATCGTCACCCTCACCGTCAGCGGCAGCAGCCTGCAGAGTGTCAACGCCCTCAGCTGCGCCATTCCTTACGATGCCACCCTGTGGGAATATGTCGGCATCGAGGCAGCAGGTATGCAGGAAATGCGCAACCTCACCTACGACCGTCTGCATACCAACGGCCAAAAGGCTCTCTATCCTACCTTCGTCAACTGCGGCGAACATCCCACCCTCGAGGGCGACGTCGTCCTCTTCCGCCTCCGCTTCCGCGCCAAGCAGAAGACGCGCGTCAACCTCGCTCCGCAGGACGGCTTCCTCGTCGATAAGTACCTCAACGTCATCAACTGGTGAACATGAATGCATAGGAGAGGGGTGCCGGTTTTTCCCGACACCCCTCTCTTTGTGTGCTTTCCGTTAAGACGAAGTATGGTCTCTGCGGCGGGCAGTAGCCTTAGTTCCCGACGTTGATGCTGGCGCACCAGCCACCGTTGCGGGCCATGTGGACGGGTAGGGTAGTGGTGCTGCTGACCCGGCTCTCCTGACGGAGGTAGTCCATGGCAATGATGTGGGCGTTGACGCCGTCGGCGAAGCTTGTCATGTTGTATTCCTTGCCTGCGGGCAGGAAGTCCAGCTTCAGCTGCAGGTCACGCTCGGTGCTGTTGGTGATGCCGCCGATGAACCATTGGTTGCCCTTGCGCTTGGCGATGACACAGTATTGTCCGGCCTCGGCAGCGAGGACGCGTGTCTCGTCCCAGTTCACGGGCACGCTGGTGAGGAAATCGCGGCAGTCGGGCCACTGGTCATAGCGGCAGGGGTTATCCATCAGCATCTGCAGGTTGCTCTCGGCAAGCACGAAGATAGCCAGGTTGAAGACCTTCGTGCCCACGCCGGCGCAGATGGGACGGTTGCCGTGATGCACTTCCGGCTGGTAGTTCAGCATCGAACCGGGTGTGTAGTCCATCGGTCCCACGGCATTGCGGAGGAAGGGCAGCCACACGCTGTTGTCGGGTTTGCAGCTGCCGTTGTATTCCATTCCGCGCACGCCCTCGTAGGTCAGTACATTGGGGTATTTGTAGTCCAGTCCGCTGGGGTGGAAGGCGCCGTGGAAGTCCACGAAGATATGGTGCTTGGCAGCTTCCTTCGCCACGCGCTCGTAGAAATTGATCATCCACTGGTCCTGACGGTCCATGAAGTCGATCTTCACACCCTTGATGCCCCACTCCTCGAACTTCTCGAAGAGGTCCATGTGGTGTTCCACGGTCAGCCACGGCAGCCAGAGGATGACGCCGACGCCCTTGCCCTGGCCGTAGGCGATGATCTCCGGGAGGTGTACTTCGGGGTTGGTCTCGAAGGGATTGCGGGTGTTCTTTGCCCAGCCCTCGTCGATGAGGATATAGCCTACGCCGTTGCGGGCAGCGAAGTCAATGAAGTACTTGTAGGTGTCGAGGTTGATGCCGGACTTGAAGGTCACGTCGGGACCGAAGGGGATGCCGTTGAGCCAGTCCCAGCAGGTCTGTCCCACCTTGATCCAGTCGGTGGGTCCGATGGCATTGGCGGGAGCCAGGCGTACGGGCATCACGTTCAACGGCAGCTGCGTGTCGCTCTGGGTGATGTACATATAACGCCAGGGGAAGGAACGTGTGCCGGAGGTCTTGGCGACGTAGTCGGCTTCCTTCAGGATCTTGTGGCTGCGGTCGCCCTGGTCTTCGTATTCTGTCGGACACTTGGGCTGGATGATGGAGAAGGCGTTGCTGCCCTCGCCGCAGGACTTGAGGAACACGCCGGCGTAGTCGAAGAGGTCGAACTCGGAGATGAGCACCTTCTGCCGCTCGCCCATGATGAGGATGGGCAGTTCGCTCATGCGGTCGTCGGCCTTCCATTCGTTGCTGGCCACCACGGAGTAGTTCTCCTCGCAGCTGGTCTTGAAGCCGCCGGGCTGTTGCAGCACGAGGCTGGCGGGCTTCGCGAGCTGCCAGGTGCCGTCCTCGCCCAGCACCTCGATGTCACCCTTCAGGGCGGTGATGAAGCGGTAGGCCACGCCGTCGTCATAGACGCGCCACTCCACTTTGTAGTTGCCGCCGAAGGTGAGGGTGAGCAGGGTGTAGTGGTTCTGCACCTGGCTGTACTTCAGGGGATGAATGGGGGTGATGGTCTCGTTGACGGTGGTCACCTTCTTGCCCTTCAGCACCGGCTTTTCGCCGAGGGTGCGGTCGCTGAGGGTCATGCCGATGTGGCACTTGAAGAGTTGTTCGCCGTGGCTCTCGACGTCGTAGTAGATGCGGTCTGCAACGGTGACGGTTACCTTGGTCTGTCCGTCGGGACTGGTGGCGCTGACTTGTTTCTGCGCATGTGCGGCAATACCCATTAGGAGCACCGCCGCCAGGGAAAGTAGTTTTTTCATATTATCAGGTGTTTTAGAGTGGCAAAAAATGGGCGAAGAAGAGGGGTGACTCATCTTCGCCCGATGGTTTACAGCGGAGCGGCTGTTACGGGTTGTCGCCTCGCGAGCCGACCCCGTGTGGTGGTCTTATCTGACGAGCACCTTCTCACCACCGACGACATAGATACCGGCGGGGAGGTTGCTGGTGGCAGCACTGATGCTGACCTGACGACGGATGAGGGTTCCTTTGGTGTCATAGACGTCCACGAGGGCGTTCTTGGCCTTCAGGGTCTGCACACCGGTCTGGATGGCGTCGAGGCTGGCGACGTGCTTGATCATCAGCTCCGTGGCGGTGCTGGACTGCTGCTCCCAGATGAAACCGCAACGGGTGGGGAGGAAGCGCTGGTCCGGCTGGGTGCGCACCAGAACACTCTGCAGGATCTCGGTGTCCTGCTTGGCGGGGATGCCGAAGCGGCCGTCGCCGTTCAGCTGGCTCCAGCTGCTGGCGAAGGTGACGCGGTTGCCCTGCTCGTCGCTGAGGGTGACGGGCATCAGCTGGGTGCCGATGGCCACAGCCTCGGTGTTGCGGGCACGCAGGTACTGGGTCTTGGGAGTGTAGATGAGGTAGGGGACGCCGGCCTCAATACCCTCGGCGGTGCAGTCGAGGAAATAGAGGTTCACCGTGTTGCCTTCCTGGCGGATGGCAGCGAGGCGTTCTACCTGAACGTCGGGGGCAGCCTGCTGCAGCTGTTCTGCGGTCAGGGTCATGGGCAGGCACAGGGTGTTGTAGCCTGCGAAGAGGATACGGTTGAGCTGCGTGGGGTTTTCAGACTGCAGCTGCTGCACGTTCAGAACGCTGTTGTGGGCATAGATGGACCTCAGCGGCTTCTGCTGTGCAAAAGCGGTTGAACACATGGTGGTCAGAGCCACGAGAAGAAGAGTAAAATGCTTCATAATCTATACGTGTTTAGGTTGTTTTTGCTCGATTTCAGCTGCAAGTTTACGAATAAAATCTGATATCACGTTCAAAAGTGGCAAAGACTTAACTTTTTTTAAGTTAAATCAGCGGAATACCGGCTTCGCGGCACTCTTTGCGCATCGCTTCGGGCCAGATGCTGGACTGCGTCTCGCCGATATGTGCCTTGTGGAGCAATATCATGCATATGCGGCTTTGTCCCAGGCCTCCGCCGATGCTCAGTGGCAGTTCTCCGCGCAGCAGACGCTGGTGGAAGTACAGCTGCTTGCGCTCCTCCTTGCCCTGCAGCGCCAGTTGACGTTCCAGGGCCTCCTTGTCCACACGAATACCCATCGAAGACAGCTCGATGGAGCGGTTGAGGATGGGATACCAGATGAGCAGGTCGCCGTTGAGGCCGCAGAAGCCGTCCTCGTTCGGTGTGGACCAGTCGTCGTAGTCCGGAGCACGCTGGTCGTGGGGCTCTCCGTCGCCCAGCTTACCGCCTATACCTATAATAAATACGGCGCCGTAGGCTTTGCAGATGGCATCCTCGCGCTGCTTGGGCGTCAGGTCGGGATACTGCCGGCGCAGCTCCTCGCTGTGGATGAAGTGAACCTCCTCGGGCAGGAAGGGCGTCAGCTGAGGATACATCTCGCTGAGATAATACTCCGTGCGGAGGATGCAGCCGTAGATGCGGTTGACGGTGCGGCGCAGGTACTTCAGCGTGCGGTCCTCGCGGGTCATCGTGCGCTCCCAGTCCCACTGGTCCACATAGATGGAGTGGATGTTGTCCAGCTCCTCGTCGGCGCGCACTGCATTCATGTCCGTGATGACGCCGAATCCCGGCTTCACCTGATATTCCGCCAGCGTGTTGCGCTTCCATTTTGCCAGCGAGTGCACAATCTCGGCAGGGGCGTCGCCCATATCCTTGATGGGGAAGGTCACGGCGCGTTCCACGCCGTTCAGGTCGTCGTTCAGTCCCAGTCCCTTCAGCACGAACAGCGGTGCCGTCACACGGCGCAGGCGCAGCTCCGAGCTCAGTGAACTCAGGAAGAAGTCCTTGATTTTCTTGATGGCCAGCTCCGTCTGTTGCAGATCCAACTGAGGTACATAGCCATCAGGCTTTAGCAGTTTGCTCATTGTTTCGTTATGGATGTCGTTATTAATATCGTACTTTTGATGATTTGTCGGACAATACAGCCCGTTTTGTTGCATTTTGCGCGGCAAAGGTATGTCTTTTCTTTCATATTGCCAAGAAAAACGAGGGGAAAGGGCAGTTTAGGAGCAAATATTTGACAAAAATCTTGGTCATGTAAACAAAAAAGCCTATCTTTGCACCCGCATTTGGCTCCGTAGCTTAGCTGTATAGAGCGTCGGATTCCGGTTCCGAAGGTCGCGGGTTAGAATCCCGCCGGAGTCACCATGAAATTAAAAATTAAAAATTCTTCAAGCGTGAAGCGTCGCAAGGCGCCGAGCGGAAAATTGAAAATTACCCCCCCCTCTAATCCCCCGGTGGGGGATGTTGGTTTAAGAGGTTTAAGGGGTTTAAGAGGTTCAAGAAATATAGTTAATAGAACTTCATTAACTTCCGTGGCTTTAGCCACATAACTTCATTAACTTCCGCCGCTTTGCGGCATAACTTCCATTAACTTCCGTGGCCTTAGCCACATAACTTCATTAACTTCCGCCTTGCGGCATAACTTCCATTTATGACTACCTCCCTTCACGACATTGCCCTCCACAGACGTAGCATCCGAAAATACGATCCGTCCCGCAGCCTGAGCCGCGAGGAGCTGGAGACCCTTGTGCGCTTTGCCCAGGAAGCTCCCAGCTGGAAAAACCAGCAGACCTCCCGCTACCATATCGTCACCTCGCCGGCAACCCTCGCCGCTGCACGTCAGTGCCTGGGCGGCTCCAATCCCCAGAAGACGGAAGGCGTGGGCGCACTCATCATCACCTCCTTCAAGCACGACATCGTGGGCCACACACAAGGCAAGCCCGACAACGAGGCAGGCAACGGCTGGGGGTGGTATGACCTCGGATTGCAGAGCGCCTATCTGCTATTGAAGGCCGCAGAGCTGGACATCGACACCCTGGTCATCGGCATCCGTTCCGCAGACCAGCTCCGGCAACTCCTCTCTATCCCCTCGGATGAAACCATTGGCGCCGTCATCGCCGTAGGCCATCGTGTGGAGGAAGCCCAGCGCCCACCCCGCAAACCCCTCGACGAGATCCTACGCTTCTACTGATTGTCCGTCCCCCAGGGGCATCACCTCTGATTCCCCCTCGTCAGACTCCAAGCACTACGGCCGGGTCGATGTTCAGCTTCCGGCTCAGCTCGCGCCCGATTTTCAGTGACGGTTCGCTCTTGCCATTCAAGATTTCGCTGACTCGCGCATTGCTCAGTCCCAGCATCTCGGCCAGCTTCGACTGCGTGATGCCCATCTCGTAGAGCCTCAGCTTGATAATGTCTATCAACGAGGGTTTGCTGATGGGATAATGGATATCCTCATACTCCTCCACCATATCCGAAATCATATCCAACTCCAAGTAATAGGGGTCATCCTCTGGCGTGTTGTCGTTCACCAGCGGGAGCAGTTCTTCTATTCTACGCATGGCTGCCCTGTAAGCAGCTTCACTCTTGATCTGTGCCATCGTCTTAAATGTTTTGAATGTCCTTTATTGCATCATATTCCTTATGTGTTCCCACGAAACGGATGAAGACCGTTTTGGGTGTGAAGAGTATCAATACAACCAGGCGGTAGTCGTTTCCTTTGATGTTAAACACATACCGCTGATTGCCCACAGCGTCAACACTATTGAACGTGTTCTTTATATCTGCGAAGCATGTCCATTCAGACTTCTTCGTTTTCTCGTACCATTCCTCCAATGCAGATTTTGACTGAGGATTCTTGGTATAGTATTCTATCAATGTACTTTTGGCGATAATTCTCATAGCGTTCCGTTATTTTGGGTGCAAAGATAATTATGGTTTTTAGAATTTCCAAATATTTTTCGGGAAATCTTAAACCATCCTACAAAAAAATGCAGAAAAGTAGCTTTCTTGGATAGAAACTCTGCATCGGGACTATAGAGGGGGATCAGAGGTGATGCCCCTCTTATCATACAAAAAAGCCCCGCCGTGTTTCACAACAGGACGGGGCTTCATTCATTTTTTCATTTCAATCTCCCGCTGTGCGCGAGCCTCTACCGCACGATACCTGCGGCATGAGCACTGATGGTGGTGATGAGTGCCGTCAGCACTGCAATCACGATGTCTACGACGCGCTTCAGCGTCTTCTTCGTACCTTCTTTCATTTTTTACCTCCTTTCTTTGTTTTTGTGGTTCTTTAGGTGTAAACGTGTTAGTTGTTAATGTGTTAATTGTTAACCTGTTACCGTGTTACTGTGTTAATTGTTAATCTGTTAATTGTTAATTGTTACCGTGTTACCGTGTTAATCTGAATCCGAGTGAGGGCGATGCCCTCAACTCGGTTCAGATGGGCTTAAGGTTCGGGCTCTTCTTCCTCGCCTTCGTCGTCCTCCTGGGGCGTCCAGTCAGCGGTGGTCAGACCTTCCTTGCTGGCCTTGAGGGCGGCGGCCTGTGCGGCGCGGCTGGTGGTCTGCTCGAACTCAGCGTCCTCGCGGAGCTTCAGCAGTGCGCTTCCGTTGGTGAACTTGACGTTCACCTTCTGGATGTTGTCTGCAGTGAAGTCCTTGAGACTGACGGCACCGGTGCTGGTGATGCTGGGGGTGAGGCGTCCGAGGTCGCCGAGGTCGATGCTGTAGCCCTGGAGCAGGAGCTCGCGGATGCAGCTTGACAGCTCGGTGAGGATACCTACCGTGGTGCCCTTCGAGAAAACGCTGTTGTGCTCGCTGATGTGCTGGGCGAGATCAGCGAGGCTGACCTGGCCGGTGAGCTGAAGAGTGGCGTAAGCCTTCTTGGGATCCCCCTCGTGCATGGGGTTGGGTCGCAGTGCGACCGAATACTGGATCTTCTTCATGGTTTTGTCGAGATTTAAGGGTTGGTTTTCGAAATTGGTTTCATGTGTTTTCTCAATTATTTGGTTGCAGGTTTTTCTTCTTGTTGAAGGAGCATAGCGGGCTATGTAACTGAGACAAGGAGGAAAAGATGCCCCAAAGGATGATAGAACACATAACTTATGGTTTAGATCTAAGGCGAAATAATTTAGAATTCCAACCCGGGGTTAATACTAGGGTTAATTCTCACTTTGGTTAGTTAGTTTTGTGTTGTGTCATAGAGCGCTCTGTCATCAGGTCATTCCCACTTCCCGGAGGCCTCTCCTCTCCCTTACGGGAGGGGTCGGGGGTGGGTCTTTTCCTTTTGACGGTGCAAAGATACAAAGTATCTTTGACACCACCAAATTTCCAGCCGTTTTTTTTCATTTTCACCCCTATTTTTCCTCATTTTTATTATTTAGGTATTCGCTTTGCGAAGAAATCTAAAGAAAATCTCATCAAAAATCTTTCAAAATCTTCACGCTATCCGGCAGGTGCAAAACCTGCGTAGTGTTTTGCGAATTTGTGTAATTCGATTTAAATTTCATACTGTGTGCAACCAAAATCCGTGTCATCCGTGTAATCTGTGGTGAAGTAATTTTCAATCTTGTCGCAAACCATCAGCCACGGCAGTGCCTTTTGCTTTCCACGGAACCGCCTCCAGTCCTCAGTAATTTGATAGCGGTGCGTGGGCGGTGTGCGCTGCGCCTCGATGAGTTGCAGGAGTGGATGGCGTATGTACTGTTCGTCGTACTCATCGCGCGTCATGACGGTGGGGCTGCTGGCTGCGGTCTCGCGCCGCTCCCGCTCCACCTCCAGGTCGTGGAGGGTGATGTAGCGGTTGCGGTCCTTGCGGAACTGCCAGAG
>Ga0310696_10002471_pt1 | contig 24345 bp, 11 predicted proteins | sample AusTroGonzalo_MG_4_FD_203885 | JGI IMG/M metagenome (GOLD analysis project Ga0310696, IMG submission 203885) | Bovine rumen microbial communities from tropical cattle in Woodstock, Queensland, Australia - Gonzalo_02 (v2) (version 2) | ecosystem: Host-associated > Mammals > Digestive system >...
ACACGTTGGTGTAGAAGAAGAGCAGCCAGATGCTGACGGTCTGATAGATGAGGTTCTGCGCCATGTCGCCGGCGCCGAAGCCGATGCGCTGCATCCAGCTCAGTTTGTAGAAGCCTTTCGCTTCGTTGGGATTGTTGGACATAGGTTATAGTTTAATATCGAATTATCCAGTCTAGCAAATATACAGAAAATCCAGGATTATGCACCCTGGATTTTCTCAAAAACCACCAAGAATCGGTCAATCCGCCCGGCGGGATGTTACAGACTCTTCTCCGAAGAGGAATTGCGGCGTGTATCCGCCGTAATCGACCACGATTTTCTCGAACACAATGCCCGGGTCCTGCGGGCGCAGCGTGAGCGTGGCCCAGCCACCGGCGGCCGGCAGCTCGGAGACCGTCTCCACCACGCGGCGCGCGACGGTGGGATAGTAGACGCTGTAGATGTTGCGCGGGTCCTCGTTGAGGCGTTCGTTGAAGAACTGGACCTGCTTCGCGCCGTCCAGGTCCAGCTCGTAACGGTGGCCGGTGTTGTTGAAGGCCAGGGTGGATTTGGTGACCACGTGCACGCGGACGTTCTGCGTCCCTTCCGGGAGCTGGATGCGGTAGCTCAGCGCGCTGCCGTCGGTCGTCGCGGTGTAGGGCATGAGGGCGACGCCGCTGAGGGTGCGTCCCATGTAGGGGATGACGGTCCAGGCGGCGTCGGCCGCGGGCGTCGCCGCGAACCAGTGCTCCGCCTCGATGGCGGTGTAGCCGCGCGGATCCGCGGCGAAGGAGAATCCGCCCGGCGCCGCGTCCTCGATGCGCTTGATTTCCGGCAGGCGGTCGGCGGGGAAGTTGTCGTTCCACATGCGGTAGCCGATGTGCTTCTGGATCATCATGCCGTCCCACTTGCCGCCGGACATTTCCTTGTTGTACTGGGCGCAGAGTGCCGCGTCGCGCGCGAAGCACTTCTCCACGAGGTCCGCCCAGCGGTTCGCCGCCGGGTCGCCCTGGGCGTAGCAGGCGTGGTTCATCGCCTGCGCGTAGTACATTTCATAGATATTGGAGAGGGCCTGCACCGGGAAGAGGATGACCTGTCGGTAGGCGTCGCGGCAGGCGGGATCGAGCGAGAGGAACTGCCGCAGGGCCTCGGCCTCGAGGCGGGCGAATTCGTCGCAGACGCGCTTGAATTCGCCGGAGGCGAGGTCGTAGGTGGTGCGGTCCATCATCTCGGCCGTGGTGCGGCCGCTGTATTTGCTGTAGAGATTGAGGATGCGCGTTGCCTCGTCCGCCTGGTCTTCGCCGAAGGCGGTCGCGCAGAAGGCGCGCGTGTGGTCGAGCAGGTTCTCCGCCGTGAAGGCCTCCGGCCGGCGGGCCATCGCCAGGAAGAGGTCGATCGGGTATTCCATCGGCTTGAGGTCGCCGACGTTCAGCACCCAGAGCTTGTCCACGCCGTATGCGTAGGTTAGCTGGAGTTGCTCCCACATATTCTGGATAGGGGTGATATTCAGCCACTTGGAGTTGCGCGGGGCGCCCACGTAGTCCACGTGGTAGTAGATGCCCCAGCCGCCCTTGCGCTTGCGCTCCTCGGCGGTGGGCAGCTTGCGCACGTCGCCCCAGTTGTCGTCGCTGAGCAGGATGGTCACGTCGTCGGGCACGCGCAGGCCGAGGTCGTAGTACTGCTGGACCTCCTTGTAGAGGGCCCAGACCTGCGGCCGCTCCTCGGCGGGGCGCTTCGTGACCTTGCGGATGATCTTGCGCTGGTTGTTGATGATGTTCTCCAGGAGCTTGATGTACTGGGCTTCTTCGCCTTCCTTGCCCATGGCGGCGTCGCCGTCGCCGCGCATGCCGATGGTGATCAGGTCTTCCGTGTCCTTGGCGCGCTCCATGCCTTCGGTGAAGAAGCGGTCGAGGACCTTCTTGTTGACCGTGTAGTCCCAGGGACCTTCGGCGTTGTGCTTGCGCACCCATTCCTGGTGGTTGCGCGCCATGGGTTCATGGTGCGAGGTGCCCATGATGATGCCCATGTCGTCGGCCGTGCGGCTGTTCTCCGGGTCGTCGGCGTAGAAGGACCAGCCCCACATGGCGGGCCAGAGGAAATTGGCGCGCAGGCGGAGCAGGAGCTCGAACACGCGGGCGTAGAAGCGGTGGTCGCCGTAGTCGGTGCCGTAGGTGTTCTTGACCCAGGTGGTCAGGCAGGGGGCCTCGTCGTTGAGGAAGATGCCGCGGTAACGCACGGCCGGGGAACCGACGGAATAGGTGCCGGGCGCCAGGGAGCGGTTCTCGCTGTGCTTCACGGGCACGTCGGCCCAGTCGTACCAGGGCGAGACACCGATCTGCTCGGAGATCTCGTAGAGGCCGTAAATGGTGCCGCGCATGTCGGCGCCGGCCACGATAACCGTATTCTCGTCGAAGACCTGCAGGACGTAGGCTTCATACTGGCCGGAAAGGGGGGCGAGATCGATCTTCCCTTCCGCGGCGAACTGCCGGATGAGGGGAGAATCCGCCGTTCCGGCGTAGATGGCGCGGCGGCCGGCTTCGGGTGCCTGCTGCCCGCAGACGCGGGCGAAATCCTCGCGCAATGTCGCTGCGGCGATCTGGATCCCTTTTGCGTCGGCGGGGTCCGTGACCACGGCGGCAGGGGCGCCGTTCTCGATCAGGGAGAAACGGCCCGGCGCCGTGCGGGTCTCGGTGATGCCCGGATGGTCGATGGCGACAGCGCTCAGGCTGAGCAGGAGCGCGGCGCAGGAAAACAAAAACTTCTTCATGGGCGATTCGTTCATAGTCACAGCGCAAATGTAACAAATACTACATCACGCATGTATCAATTTTAGGTACAAACACTTTTAAAAATGTTCCGTTACAAATTTACTCAAACATTTGTTTCAAAGTCTCATCTTCCGGATTCTCCTGGATGCGCACCACGAACTCGCGCGGGGAAAGGCCGAAGAATTCCTTGAAAGAGCTCGAGAAATAGGAGTGGGACGAGAATCCCACGCGGTAGGCCACCTCGGACACGTTCACCTGGTTGTTCGCGAGCAGGTGGGCCGCCTGCTTCATGCGGAAGGTCTTGATCAGGACGCCCGGCGAGTCCTTGCCGAGGGCCTTGAGCTTGCGGTTCAGGTGGACGCGGCTGATGCCGACGTCCTCGCAGAGGGAGCTGACGCCGTACTCGGGGTCGTCCAGGTGCGCCTGGACGCTCTCCACGATGCGGCGGAGCAGTTTCTCGTCGGCGGAGCCCATCTGGATGCCGGAATAGTCGTAGTCGAAGTTCACGCCGAACTTGTCCTTGACCGCCTCGCGGGCGGAGATGACCTGGGCGACGCTGCTCAGGAGCAGCTCGACGGAAATGGGCTTGGAGAGGAACTTGTCGGCGCCGCTGTCGCTGGCCGCCTGCTCCTCCTGCTCGCCGTTCTGGCCGGTCAGGATGATGACGGGAATATGGCGCGTGGCGTCGTCCCGGCGGATCTGGGCGCAGAGTTCGCTGCCGCTCATGCCGGGCATGACGAGGTCGGTGACCACGGCGTCGGGGAGCGTCGCGCTCACGGCCTGCCAGGCGGCTTCGGCATTGGCGAAGGCCGAGATATTGTAGCGGCCGCGCAGCAGGGTTTTGAGGTATTCGCGCGTATCGTCGTCGTCGTCCACGACGACCACTGTCTTCTTGGCGCGCGCGGTTTTGTCCTCCGGCGCGGACTCTTTCACATAGGTCTCGTCCTCATGCTCCTCGGGCGCGGTCTTGGTGTAGAGATCCTTGTGGTGCGAGGTGTAGGAGAGTTCCTCCCGGGTCAGGTGCTCCTTGCCCGCGGGCACGAGCACGCGGAAGACGACGCCGTCCTCCTCGTTCTCCGCGACGATGTGGCCGTGGTGGAGCTCCACCAGCAGTTTGGTCAGGTTCAGGCCCACGCCGGAGCCGGAGCTGGCGTCGTTGGGATTCACCTGCACGAAGCGGTCGAAGATGCGGCTGATCCACGCCTCCTCGATGCGGCTGCCGGAATTGAAAATGCGGATCTGCACATAGTCCCGGATATCGTTGCGCAGCTCGCCCCGGTTGGGAATCAGGCCCGACACGTCCACGCGGACGCGCCCGCCCTCCGGCGTGTGCTTGAAAGCGTTCGAGAGGATATTGTAGATGATCTTGTCGAAATTGCCCTGATCCACCCAGAGCGGCTCTTCGTTATGGGTGGAGGCCAGCGAGAAGTCGATCCGCTTGCTTTGCGCAAGCTTGTCGAAGGACTGCATGATGTCCCGGATGAAGAAGATGATGTCCGTTTCGCGGAAGTGCAGCTGCATCTGGCCGGCGTCCACCTTGCGCAGGTCCATGAACTGGTTGACGATGCGGTTGATGCGAAGGCAGTTGCGGTACATCAGGTTGTAGGTCTCCTTTTTCTCGGGGTCCTGCTCCGCCTCGCGGATGGCGCCCAGCGGGCTCATCACGAGGTTGAGCGGGGTGCGGATCTCGTGGGTGAGGTTGGTGAACAGGCCGAGGCGGAGTTCTTTCAGTTCGGCCTCCTTCTTCTCCTGCTCGCGGCGTTTCCGCTGGCGCGACAGGTAGAAGAGCAGCCCCAGCAGCCCGGCAAACAACAGAAGATAGGCGGCATATGCTATGCCCGAGCGATACCAGGGCGCTCCCACATGCACGTCCACGCCGCGCAGGGAATAATCCTCCGGCGCACCGGCGAAGAAGGCCTTGACTTCGAAGACGTAGCGTCCCGGCGGCACGTTGGTGTAGGTGGCCGAGGGCTGGCGCGCGGACGCGGTCTTCCAGTCCGAATCGTAGCCGCGCAGGCGGTAGGCGTAGACCAGACGCTGCGGATTGGTGTATTCGGGAACGGAGAAGGCCAGCGAGAACAGGTCGGTCTCGCGCGGAATCTCAATCCGGGTGGCCTCTGAGATGTGCTTGTCGATCAGGTTGTTGCTGCCGGCGTCGGGATTGTAGTTCACGTCCCGGTCCAGCACGGTCAGGCGGGCCAGGGTGACCTGCGGAATGTGGTGGCCGCTGCCGTCCACAAGCAGCGGGGAGAAACAGGTGATGCCGCTGAGGCCGCCGAAATAGAGACGGCCCGACGAGGCCTTGCAGGCGGCCCCGGAGCGGAATTCGTTGCCCTGGAGGCCGTCATACGCACGGAAGCTGTCGATCTTGCCGCTGCGCGGCGACAGGCGGGACAGACCGCTGAGCGTGGAGGCCCAGACTTCGCCGCTCGCCGTGCAGAGGATGTCTCGGATCACGTTGTTCGACAGGCCGTCCGCCTCAGTGTACTGCCGGACCTCCCGGGTGTCGCTGTCCACGCGGAACAGTCCGTCGTCCGTGCCGAACCAGACCGTTCCGTCTGAGCTGCTGCTGATGCCATAGATGCGCGGCGGCGCATCGCTCGCGGACGGGAGCGTGTAAGCGACCATCCGTCCGGCAGAAGGGTCATAGCACCAGGGGCCGTTGTAGGATCCTACCCAGAGGAGCCCGTTCGCATCCAGGTGCAAAGCGCTGATCCAGCGGTACTGGTCGTCAATGGACTGGGTGGCGATCGTACGGGTGGCGGCATTGATGACGGTCAGTCCGGCGCCGGAAGTTCCCACATAGACCAGATCGCGCGCCTGGTCGTAAGCGAGCGTACGGATGCGGACGGTTCCCACCCGATCCTGTTCGCCGAACGGCCGGATCACGCCGCCGGCGTCCATGTAGAAGAGACCTTCGTTGTAGGTGCCGATCCAGAGATTGCCGTGCTTGTCGCCGGTCAGGCCCATGACGGAGTTGTCGGTCAGCGCGGTGTTGTCGATGGTGTAGTTCCGCTCGGGGCCGCCTCCGTCGAGCGGCTTCCGGAAGATGCCGGCGCCGTCGGTTCCCACCCAGAGCCAATGGCCGTCCTCGTAAATGGACGTGATGCAGGCGCTGTTCTCGCCGGGGATGCCGCGGCTGCTGCAGCCGATGTAGGTGAAGCCGAACATGGACTGCGGCGCCACCATCACGCCGCGCTGGTAGATGCTCAGCCAGATGTTGCCCTGCGAGTCGATGGTGCTGTTGGTGGCGCTCCAGCCGCTGATATCCTGCCGGATGGAGGGCAGGGCTGCATCGCGGACCTCTTCCGTGGCCGTATCGAACAGCAGGAGTCCGCCGTTCTTGTTGCCGACCAGGAAGGACCTGCGCTCGCCGGACGCCGCCTGGCCGTTGAACAGGATGGTGGTGGCGGTGGTAGCGTTGGCCTGTTTGCCGGCGGCTTTCCGGATGACGCCGGATCCGGCCTTGCAATAGAGCAGGCCGTCGGTGCTTCCGATCAGAAGGTCGCCCGTGAGCGGGTCTTCGGCCATGTTTCCGACCCGGATCTGGTCGGCCCGGCGAAGCAGGTCCGGGCTCCAGGTCAGGTTCGTGACGGGTTCCAGCGTGCTCATGTCCAGGATGGCCGGGAATCCGGTCCCTTCCGGGAAGATCCAGAGATGTTTGCCGGAATCCAGGAACAACAGGCGGATGTAATCCGAGGGGACGTGCTGATAGATCTTTTCGCGGGCGTCCGGTAGCAGTTCCAGCGTGTTGCAGTCGATGACGAAGACGCCGGCGCCGCTCGTCGCGACATACAGGCGGCAGCCGCCGCTGCGGCCTGGAGCCTCCTGCAGCCAGCTGACATAGGGGTTGGCGATGGCGTTGCGCTCGTCGCGCAGCTCGAAGCGCCGGAATTCGCTGTGTTCGGCGTCGAACAGGTTGAGTCCGTTGGCCGTAGCGATCCAGGTGTTCCCGCGGCTGTCTTCCAGCATGCTGTTGACGGACGAACTGGAAATGGAGGTCTCCCGTTCGCGGTCATGGCGGAAGGTTTCGAAGCGCATTCCGTCGAAACGGATCAGGCCGCCTTCCGAACACATCCAGATATATCCGGCCCGGTCCTGATAGATTTTTGAAACCTGGGAATTGGGCAGGCCGTTTTCTGAAGTGTACACGCGCGCGGTCTGCGCCGACGCATGTGAAAGCGTGGCCAGAAGCGCCAGAAAGAGGAAATATCGTTTCATTGTCGGATTTGTTCCATTTGCTGCAAAAATACGACTCTTTTTCGCTTTACAAAATTTATGGTTCAAATTTTACAAGATGTGTTACGACTTTTGTTCCGCCCCCTTTTTAAATATGATACATTTGCGGCACCGACAAGCAACAACCAATTAATTATTATTAATTTCTATTCACTATGCGATTTAACCTCAAAAAGACGCTTGCAGTCCTGGCCGCGTGCCTGACGATGCCGTTCTTTGCCCAGGCACAGAACATCAACGTCAGCGGTACGGTCACGGACCGGAGCGGGGAGACCGTCATCGGCGCAGCCGTGATGGTTCTCAATTCCACGAACGGCGCCGTCACTGACGTCGACGGAACGTATTCCCTCCAGGTGAGCCCGAACGCGACCCTCGAGGTTTCCTGCATCGGCTACAAGACGCAGCAGATCCCTGTCCAGGGCCGTTCCCGGATTGATATCGTCATGATCGACGATGCCGAGCAGCTGGAAGCCACCGTGGTCATCGGTTACGGTACGGCCCGCCGCGAAGATGTCACCGGTTCCATCGTCTCGATGGGCGGTGAGAACCTCCGCGCCGTTCCGGCCGGCGACATCACCCGCGCCCTCGACGGCCGCGTGGCCGGTGTCGAAATGACCCAGACGAACTCCAAGCCGGGTTCCTCGATGCAGATCCGCATCCGCGGTCAGCGCTCTCTCTCCGCTTCCAATGACCCGCTCATCGTCCTGGACGGCATGCCTTTCATGGGCTCCCTCTCCGACATCTCTACGAGCGACATCAAGAGCATGGACATCCTCAAGGATGCCGCCTCCACCGCCATCTACGGTTCCCGTGGTGCGAACGGCGTCATCATCATCACCACTTATAAGGGTGTCGAGGGTCAGGCTCCGAAGATCTCCTTCAATACCTACGCAACGCTGAAGAAGGCCGTCAAGTACCCGATGATGCCGCGCGACAAGTACATCCAGATGCGCCAGATGGCCGGCCAGTATTCCAACACGCTGGACGAGTCCGACACCCAGTACACCGACTGGCAGGACATGTTCTACCGTACCGGCTACACGCAGAACTACGACCTCAACATCACCGGCGGCACCAAGAACGGCAGCTACCGCTTCGGTGTGACCTATTATAACGACGAGGCCGTCATCCCGACCCAGGGTTACGACCGCATCGCCCTCAACGGCAGCGTCGACCAGAAGATCGGCAAATGGTTCCGCGTCGGCTTCACCACCAACACCAGCTACACCACCAACACGGGCAACCAGGTAGACCTCTACGCCGTCCTGTCCAAGTCCCCGCTCGTGGTGCCTTACGATGCCGACGGCAACCTCAAATACCGCATCAACATGCCGTCCGACAACGATCAGTATGTCTGGGACCGCAAGCGCGTCGAGGACCTGACCGCCCAGGGCGTCTATGTCAATGAGTCCAAGTCCATCGCGACCTACAACACCGGCTACGTGCAGTTCAACTTCCCCTGGATCGAAGGTCTCTCCTTCAAGACGAGCGTGGGTCTGAACTACCGCAACTCCAAGAGCGGTTCCTTCACCGGCATCGGCGTCAACGCTTCCGCCACCAACCCGAACAGCGCCTCCTGGTCCTTCAATGACAACTTCAACTGGACCGTCGAAAACCTCCTCTCGTTCGACCGCACCTTCGGCAAGCACCACATCAACGCCGTCGCGCTCTACTCCGCCGAGCAGACCACGAACACCGGCCAGAGCATGTCCGGCAAGAATATCCCGAACGAGCTCTTCCAGTACTACAACATCGGTAGCGCCGTGGCTTCCGACATCACGGTGAACGGCGGCAGCTACACGCAGACCGGCCTCCTTTCCTACATGGGCCGTATCATGTACACCTACGACGACCGTTACATGATTTCCGCGGCCGTCCGTTCCGACGCCTCCTCCCGTCTGGCCACCGGCCACAAGTGGCACACCTACCCGGCCGTGTCCGCCGGTTGGAATATCCACAACGAGGCCTTCATGGAAGGCGCCCGCGGCTGGCTCGACGAGTTGAAACTCCGTGTCGGTTACGGTGAGACCTCCAACCAGGCCATCTCCGCCTACGCGACCCTCGGTTCCCTGAGCACCCGCGTGTACAACTTCGCCGACGAAAAGTATGCAACCGGTTACTACGTGTCCACGCTGCCGAACGAGGATCTCGGCTGGGAGTATTCCCAGACCTGGAACTTCGGTCTCGACTTCGGTTTCTTCCGGGGCCGTCTCCGCGGTACCCTCGAGTACTACATGGTTGACACCAAGGACATCCTCCTGAACCTCGGCCTGCCTGCCACCTCCGGCGTGAGCTCCTACACCGCCAACATCGGCGCCACGCAGAACCGCGGTATCGAGCTGACCCTCAACGGCGTCATCCTCGACAAGGGAGACTGGCGCTGGGATGCCGGCCTGAACATCTACGCCAACCGCAACAAGCTCGTCGCCCTGGCCGACGGATCCCTCCGCGACGAAGGCAACGCCTGGTTCGTGGGCTACCCCCTGAACTGCATCTATGACTACGAATATGACGGTATCTGGCAGGAAGGCGATCCGTACATGGATATCCTCGAGCCCAGCACCGTGGTGAACGGCATGAAGCAGGCCATCGGTACCATCAAGGTCAAGTATCACGGCGAGTACAACGCCGACGGCACCCCCGTGCGCGCCATCGACAGCAACGACCGTGTCCCTATCAACGCCGAGGCCATCTTCCAGGGCGGTTTCAACACCACCGTGACGTGGAAGAACCTGGATCTCTCCATCATCGGTTCCTTCCAGGCCGGCGGCATCCTGCTGTCCTCCCTGCACAGCGGCAACTCTTACCTGAACATGCTCACCGGCCGCCGCGGCCAGATCGACGTCGACTACTGGACGCCGACCAACACTTCGGCCCATTACCCGCGTCCGGGCTCCCTGGTCAGCAGCGATAACCCCAAGTATGCCTCCACGCTGGCTTACTTCGACGGTTCCTACCTCAAGATCCGCACGATCACGCTCGGCTACCGTTTCCATAAGCTCCCGGCCCTGCGCCGCGCCGGCATCGACAACCTCCGCGTCTATGCCACCCTGCAGAACCCCGGCCTCGTGCTCTTCTCCGACTTCACCCGCCAGACGGGTCTCGATCCGGAAGCCAACGCCAACGGCGGCTCCACCGCCAGCGGCCGTCCGGGCCCGAGCCGTCTCGCATACGTGGGCTTCAATACGCCGAACACGCGCAACTTCCTGATCGGTGTGAATTTAACCTTCTAATTGGATCCGAATATGAAAAAGATAGCTAAAATCGCTTTGGGCATCGCCGGTGTCGCTCTTTTGGCCAGCTCCTGCAACAGCATCCTGGAGGAGCACCCCAAGACCCGCTACACGCCGGACTTCTTCACCACCTCGATGGGTGTGGAAGGAGGTCTGACCGCCCTGTACGCCCAGCTCCGCTACCTCTATGGCAACGGCTACTACTACAACATCCTGACTACCGGTACGGATGAAGCTACCTGGGGCCAGTCCGCTGACGGCAACTTCAAGGACGCCGACATGTCCGACGCCGGCAACCTGAACGCCAGCACCTCCCGCAGTGACAACCTGTGGAACAACGCTTTCACGTATATCAACACCGCCAGCGGCATCATCGAGAACGCCGAGAACGTGGGCCTGGACAAGGCGATGATCGCCGAGGCCAAGTTCTTCCGCGCCTTCGACTACTTCCAGCTGGTCCAGACCTTCGGCGGCGTTCCCCTCGACCTGGGCGCCGGCAACCTGGCTTTCAACAGCACGCCGGTCCGCGAGTCAACGCGCAACACCGTGCCCGAGGTGTACACCATCGCCATCTTCCCGGATCTCGTGACCGCCGTGAACGACCTTCCTGAGAATCCCCGCCTGCCGGGCACCCTCACCAAGAACGTCGCCCGCCTGTACCTCGCGAAGGCCTATCTGACCTACGCCTGGTGGCTGGAGAACCCCAAGGGCATCGCCACCTATCCGGAGTGCCCCCGTACCGACCCGGACGGCAAGTCCGCCTCGCAGTACTTCCAGATGGCCTATGACACCGCCATGGCGGCCATCCAGAACCCCGGTCCTTACGGCCTGATGGAGTCCTTCTACATGGTGAGCGACGGTGCGCACGACCGCAACAAGGAGATCCTCCTGTACGCGGACCACACCGAGAACTCCGAGCAGTACAACGGTGCCAGCCTGAGCTACAGCGGCGGCGGCAGCATGGACAACTTCGCCGGCTGGATGATGAACTGGAACTATCCGAACATGCAGGCCACGGCCAACACCGGCGCGCGCATCAACCCGGTGCTCCGTACCGACCAGCAGTACTGCGGCCGTCCCTGGTCCCGTATGGCTCCGACCCAGGAGGCCATCGCGACCTTCATCGACCGCGACATCGACTCCCGCTATGACGGCACCTTCGTCTATGTGTTCCGCACCAACTGGGACCGCGGCGGCAACCCGGCCGAATATGTGGTCGGCCCGAACAACTCCAAGATCGGCAAGAACGAGGCCTTCCTCGTGTACCTTGACGAAGAGGACGCGAGCGTGAAATACACCTACAACGCGGGTATCTCGATGCTTGGCGAGAGCGCCAACTACGACTACTATGTCGTGAACCCGAGCGGTGTCAGCCGCCTGATGTATCCGAAGATCTGGAAACTCGGTCCGTACCGAACCAACACCACCGGTACCGGCCAGCCGAACGCCGCCCACACGCGTCCGTTCAACATCGCCAAGTTCTCCGAATTCTACTTCATCGCCGCCGAGGCGGCCGTGAAGGGCGCCACCACCACGGCCGGCAACTCCGCGCGTGACCTCGTCAACGTGCTCCGCGCCCGCGCCGGTAAATGGACCTACGACGTCAACTGGGATATGGAGTACGTCGCCGACTTCAGCGACGAGATGATCGCCGCCACGCCGGCTACGATCACCATCGACTACCTCCTCGACGAGCGTATGCGCGAGTACTTCGGCGACGGCTTCCGCTGGTTCGACCTGGTCCGTACGCAGACCTGGGCCGAGCGTGCCGGCACGTACACGATCTGCGGCCCCGGTGCTGCGGACCACACCCCGGCTACCGTCAAACGCAACATCCAGAACTTCCACTACCTGCGTCCGATTCCGCAGGGCCAGCTGGACAACATGAAGATGGATGAGGCTGCGAAGGCCGCCTACCAGAACCCGGGTTATCCTACCGAATAATCGTAACACGTTTTTTGGTTAAAAATACTTTTTGGTTGGATGGAAAGGGCGCCCCGTGAGGGTCGCCCTTTCTTCTTTTGATAAGTGCGAAAAAAAGCGCATATTTGTACGTATTTATGAAGAAGATGCGTTCCCATATCAACAGCTTCGCCACCGCGCTGGCCTTTCTGGGCTCGTGGGCCTTTTTCGGGTTCGCGTACCCGTATCACCTGATGCGCCGCGAGCAGCTGAACCTGTTCCTCTTCGACGGAGACTATATCCGCCAGACCTACCGGGGCAGCGGCTGGCTGGCGAGTTTCGTCAGCGATTTCCTGGAGCAGTTCTTCCTTTCCCCGGTCCTGGGGTCGCTCATCGTGGCGCTGCTGCTGACGGGCATCGGTGCGGTCGTGTACCGGATCTGCCGGCATTTCCTGGGCCAATGGCCGTCGCTGGCCGTCGCGGCGCTCTTCTTCGCCTGGTCGTTCCTGCGGGAAACGGGCAATCTCTACCAGACCCGCTACACGATCGTCGTGCTGGCTTTCCTGTCCCTAATATTGCTGGCGCTGCAGTTCCGGAAGCTCTGGGCGAAAGCCCTCGCCGGCGTGCTGCTGGTCGCGTTCGGCGCCTGGGCCCTGGGCGCCCCGTTCCACCACCATTACGGAAAGGCGTGGAGCGTCCCCCGGTTGAACTATGAACGGGTGATCGGTCTGGATGTAGAAACCTCCCGGGAACACTGGGACAAGGTGCTGAAGCTGTCGAAGGTAGACCTGTACATGGAGGAAGCCAGCTATTGCTACAACCTGGCCCATGCGATGAAGGGAGACCTGGGGCAGGAGTTCTTCAACCATTCCCAGAACCACCATTTGACGCTCCTGTTCCCGGTTTCCGGCGAACGGACGATCTTTACGAACGGCATGGCTGGGGAGGCCTGGTTCCACCTGGGCGACATGACCGTGGCGGAGCAGAGCGCCATCACCTCGCTGCAGGCGTCCCCCAAGCATACGGGCACGCGCTACCTGGTCCGCCTGGCCCGCGTGAACCTGATTTCGGGGGAGGACGGCGCCGCGCAGAAATACCTGAACATCCTGAGCAAGACGCTGTTTTTCCGGAAATGGGCACGGAGCATGATGCCCGGCCGCCAGGACGAAGCCGTCCGGGCGCAGCTGGCCGAAGCCCGTTCCCGGCTGGTCGGAAAGGACTTCGTCCACCAGTCGGAACATCCGCGGGAAATCCTGAAAATGCTGCTGGAGGCCAATCCGGACAACACCCTGGCGCGAACCTACCTGCTCTGTTTCGACCTGATGTGCTACGACCTGGAGTCCTTCATGGAAGACTATATGCCGGACATGCCCCAGGGCCGGATGTACCGCGAAGCCATCCTCATCTGGCTCAGCCAGCATGACCGGATGACGCCGAGCCAGGTCTCGAGCTACGGGATCGACATTTCGGAAGTTGACCGGATGAACCGCTTCGGCCGGAACCCCGCCAAATACAAGAACACCTACTGGTACTACTACATGAAAGCCATGAACGAGCAGCGGTAAACCATGCGAAACAAACTATCATACATATTGTTGGCCGTTCTGACGTGCCTGATGCTGCCGGGTTGCGGCGGGCAGGATTCTTTCACCGCGGCGGACGGCAGCGCCGGTCCGCTCGTGATCTATCCGGACTACAAGGACGTCACCGTCCCCGCGAATATCGCCCCCCTGAATTTCCGCTACGCGATGGCGGACGTCCGTCAGGCGCGGACCACCTTCACCCTGGGCGACAGGACCGTCACCATCAAGGGAACGGAGGTTGAGTGGCGCCTGGGCAAGTGGAAGGCGTTCCTCGCCGATGCCGCCGGGCAGACCGTCACGGTGCAGGCCGAGGCCGTCGTGGACGGTACTCCGCTCACCGACAGCTGGTCTATCTTCGTGAGCGAGGATCCGATGGACGGCTGGCTGACCTACCGCCTCATCGAGCCGTCCTACCAGATGTTCAACGAAGTGTCGATCCGGGAGCGCTGCGTCGAGAACTTCGAGGAGACGGTCATCTGCGACGACAAGCACACGGACAACGCGTGCATGAACTGCCATGTCCACGGCCAGTCGCGCGGAGACTACTCCCTGTACTACATCCGCGGGCCCCACGGCGGCTCCATCCTGAATCAGAACGGCAAGCTTCGCAAGCTGACGCTCAACGCGGAGGGCATGCTCTCCGCCACGGTCTACGGCGAACTCCACCCGGACGGCCGCTTCGGCGTATTCTCCACCAACATCATCCTGCCGAGTTTCCACACCCTGGCGGGCAAGCGCATGGAGGTCTATGACACCGCCTCGGACCTGACGGTGGCGGATTTCGAGAACAACAGGATGATCAACGTGCCGCATGTCGCGCGTCCGGACAAGTTCGAGACCTTCCCGGCCTTCTCCGCCGACGGCAAGTCCGTTTTCTACTGCGTGGCCGACTCCCTGCCGGTCCCGGAGCGCATCATGGACCTCAAATACGACCTGGTCCGGGCCGATTTCGACCCGGCGACCGGCCGCATCGGCGAGCAGGTGGACACGGTCTGGAGCGGGCGGACCAACGGCGGCTCCGTTTGCCATCCCAAGGCTTCGCCGGACGGACGCTGGCTGATGTTCAGCGTGGCCGATTACGGCACCTTCCCGCTCTTCCACCCCGAGTGCATGCTCTATCTGGTGGACCTGGTGTCCGGGGAGATCCGTCCGCTGGACGAGATCAAGGGCGACAAGTCCGACTCCTACCACAGCTGGTCGTCGAACAGCCGCTGGTTCGTGTTCGCCAGCAAGCGCGGCGACGGGCAGTACGGCAAGCCCTATTTCTGCCACCTGGACGCCGAGGGACGCACGACCAAACCTTTCGTGCTCCCGCAGAGGACAGCCCGCTTCTACACCTACAACCTGAAGTCTTTCAATGTCCCCGACCTGGGGAACGCTTCCACGGGAATGACCGTCCGGGACGCCGCCCGCCTGTTCAAATCCGCGAACGAAGTGTTCACGCAGGCGGAGTAGCCGCCGATGGGCGGAAATCTACAAGATTTGGTACACGACAACGCGTAAGGAGCCGGGAAATCACTATCTTTGTACAAAGTACAAAACCCGAAATCCTATGCGGAAATCCTTTATTCTGACAGTTCTGGCAGGCGCGGCGCTGCTGTCCGCCTGCAACCGTCCCGTCCCCGTGGCGCAGGACGGAACAGACCTCTGGCTGGCCGCGTCGCGGCCCTATTCCGAAGTTCTCGCTTCCGTGCAGGCGGATATCGATCCCGCCCTGCCGGCCGAAGCGTTCCATATTTATGACGCGGACGGGCAGCGCCACGTCGCCGCCGGCTCCGAGGCCGGCCTGCGCTACGGCGTCTACGCCCTCCAGCGCGCCGAGGCGCTCGGCCAGGCCGGCCCCGGCATGGACCTGCAGGAGCAGCCCTTCTACGACCTGCGCCTGCTGAACCACTGGGACAACCTGGACGACACCGTGGAGCGCGGCTACGCCGGCGAATCCATGTGGGAGTGGACCTCCCCGGCGATTCCCGAGGCGCGTATCCGCCAGTACGGCGAACTCTGCGCGTCCGTAGGCCTGAACGGCGCGGTGCTCAACAACGTCAACTCCAACCCGCTGATCCTCGACGCGGAGCACATCGCCCGCGTGGCGAAGATCGCGGACATCCTGCGCGAATACGGCATCAAGACCTACCTTTCCATCAAATGGACCAGCCCCATCGCCCTGAACGGGCTGAAGAGCGGCGATCCGCTGGACCCGAAGGTCCGCAAGTGGTGGAAGGACAAGGCGGCCGAGATCTACGCGGCCATCCCCGACTTCGGCGGCTTCCTCGTGAAGGCGAATTCCGAAGGCCAGGCCGGCCCGCAGGACTACGGCCGCACGCACGCCGACGGCGCCAACATGTTGGGAGAGGCAGTGGCGCCGTATGGCGGCATCGTGATGTGGCGCGCATTCGTCTACAGCCCCACGAGCCCTGACCGGGCCAACCAGGCCGTCGAGGAGTTCCTGCCGCTGGACGGCAAGTTCGCCGACAACGTGATCGTGCAGATCAAGAACGGTCCCGTGGACTTCCAGCCGCGCGAGCCTTTCAGCCCGCTCTTCGGCAAACTGAAGGACACGAAGATGATGATGGAATTCCAGGTTACGCAGGAGTACCTGGGCTTCTCCAACCATCTTGCCTACCTGGGCACCATGTGGGAGGAGTGCCTGAAGTCCGACACCTACCGCGACGGCCCCGGCACGCCCGTCTCGAAGACCATCAACGCCATCGCGGGCGTGGCCAACACGGGCCGGGACCCGAATCTCTGCGGCTACGTCTTCGCGCAGGCCAACTGGTACGCCTTCGGCCGCCTGGCCTGGAACCCCGAGCTTTGCGCGGAGCAGATTGCCGACGAGTGGATTCGCCAGACCTTCCTCAAGCCGGAAGGCATGTCGGACAAGGCCTTCACGGCCAAGTTCGTCGAGCCGGTGCTCGACATCATGATGAACTCCCGCGAGGCCGTGGTCAACTACGAGATGCCCGTCGGCCTGCACCACCTCTTCGGCGGCACGCACTACGGCCCGGCGCCGTGGGACCGCCTCGGCCGTCCCGACTGGACGCCGGCCTACTACCACAAGGCGGACAGCGCCGGTATCGGCTTCGACCGCACGCGCGAGGGTTCGGACAATGTGGACCAGTACAACGAGCCGCTGGCGTCGACTTTCAACGACCTTGCCACCTGCCCGGAGAACCTCATCCTCTGGTTCCACCACCTGCCGTGGGATTACCGGCTCTCCTCGGGCCGCACGGTCTGGGAAGAGATCTGCCTGCACTACGATACGGGAATCTACCAGGTGGAGACGTTCCGTCGGACCTGGGCGGGCCTGAAGCCCTACGTGGCCCCGGCCCTCTGGGAAGAGGCGAACAAGAAGCTGGAGATCCAGCAGCACGACGCCGAATGGTGGCGCGACGCCAACGTGGGCTACTTCCAGCGGATCAACGGCCTGCCGCTCCCGTCCGACGTCCGGCCGCTGGACACGCCCATCGACTCGCTGATCTACCGCCAGGTCCAGTCCGACCGGCTCGGCATGCCCATCCACGACGAGAACAACCGCCCGGTCATCCTCGCCCCCCGTTTCCGCCGTCCCATGTAGCTTATGAAAAAGATAATATATCCTATCCTGCTGGCCGTCGCGCTGACCTTCAGTGCCTGCGCCAAGACCCCCGACTGGGTCACCACCTGGGCCACGGCCCTGCAGATCGCCGAGCCCCACAACAACCCGCCTGCACCCGGTCTGGCCGGCAATTCCTTCCGTCAGATCGTCCAGGTGTCGATCGGCGGCACGGAGCTCCGCCTGCACCTGTCGAACCTCTTCAATGAGGATGAGACCGAGATTCTCGGCGTCGAGATCGCCCGCGCAGCGACCATGGGCGCCAGCCCGGACATCGTGGACGGCACCAGCGTGGACCTGACCTTCGGCGGCCAGCGCTCCTTCACGATGGCGCCCGGGGAGGAAGCTGTCTCCGATCCGATTCCCTTCGCGCTCGCCGAGCGCGAGAACCTGGCCATCACCATCCATTACGGCCAGATTTCCGCGACGCGGCTGACGAGCCATCCCGGCTCCCGCACGACCTCCTATATCGCCGAGGGCAACACGACGGACTTCTCCGCCCCCGTGGCGAAGACCGACCACTGGTACACGATCAGCGCCATCGACGTGATTCCGCTCCGTCCGAGCGCCGCCATCGCCGTCCTGGGCGACTCCATCACGGACGGCCGCGGCACCACCACCAACGGCCAGGACCGCTGGACCGACCAGCTGTCCCGCTCGCTGCTCTCCGACCCCAAGACGCGTGACCTCTCCGTGCTGAACTTCGGCCTGGGCGGCAATTGCATCCTGCGGGGCGGCAATGGCCCCACCGCGCAGGCCCGCTACCAGCGCGACCTCTTCGGCCCCTGCGGCGTGAAGTACATCATCCTCTTCGAGGGTACGAACGACCTGGGCGGCAGCCGGGACGGCGAGGCTACGGCCGAGCAGATCAAGGCGGTCTTCCGGGATATCATCAAAGAGGCGCACGAGCGCGGCATCAAGGTGTACGGCGCCACGGTGACCTCCGCCGTGGGCAGCTTCTACCAGCGCGCCGGCGAGCATGAGAAGGGCCGCCAGGCGCTCAACGCCTGGATCCGCGAGGGCGGCGAGTTCGACGGCGTGATTGATTTCGACCAGATTACCGCCGGTCCGGACGACCCCACGCGCATCAACCCGGCCTTCCTCTTCGAGAACGACTGGCTGCACCTCAACGCCCAGGGCTACGAGCTGATGGGCAAGAGCATCGACCGCAGCCTGTTCTACTAATACCCGTCATTCGCCGGCTTGACCGGCGAATCTCCAACAGCTATGAAAAGCCGCTTCCTTCTTCCTGCTTTATTCGTCGTCCTGCTCTGCGCCTGCGGCGGAAAAGACCCGCTGGACCCGAAACCGGACCCGGGGCCGTACGTCCCGGTCGACCCCAACCCGCCGTCCGTCTATAAATACGGCCTCCGCGAGCTGGGGCGGGCCAACAAGCTGCCGATCGGCGCGGCGTTCACCTACGGCGAATACGCCGGGGACGATTCGCTGAAAGTGGTCCTGGCGCGCGATTTCGAATCCGTGACCTTCGGCAACGAGATGAAGCATGACGGCATTGTCCGTTCCGACGGCGGCTATAACTTCCAGCGAGCCGACGCGATGGTCGGCTGGGCGAAGGAATGCGGCGCGCAGCTGTTCGGACACACGCTCGGCTGGCATGCACAGCAGCAGACCGACTTCCTGAACCGGCTGATCAACGGGGCGTCGGACGCCGACGCCGCGGCGGCCGCTGTCCGCGCGGCTCACGCCGACTTCGTGGACAGGATGGTGGAGCACTTCGACGCGTACGCCTGGGACGTGGTGAACGAAGTGTTCGCCGAGGACGGCAGCTGGCGTACCTGGGGTATCACGCAGGCGAACTACCACGTTTTTCTCTGGGGAGATTACTACAAGGGCGGCACCAAGGAGTTCGTCGACGCGGCGTTCCGCTCGGCCCGGGAGGCCCTGGAAAAGTATGGCAAGCAGGCGGACCTCTATATCAACGACTACAACCTTGAGTGGAATCCCGCGAAGCTGGATGCACTGTGCCGCTACGCCGAAAGCAATCCGGACGTGACCGGCGTCAGTTCCCAGATGCACTGCAACACCGACCTGAGCGAGGCAGGCATCAAAAGCATGCTCGAGCGGATGGTGAAAACGGGCAAGAAGGTACGCATCTCCGAACTGGACGTCCCGCAGGGCAACAACCCGGACGGCAAGCAGGCGGACGTGATCGTTTCCATCTTCAAGCAGTATCTGGATATCGTGCCCGAAGCGCAGCGCGGCGGCATCACCTTCTGGGGTGTCAGCGACAAGAACACCTGGCTCGGCAAGGGGAAATACCCGCTCCTCTACGACTCCCTCTACAAACGCAAGGACTCCTATCGGGCCCTGCATGCTTTCCTGCTGGAGCGTTCCGGTCTGGAATAAACGGATAACCGGTTATTTTTACTATTTTTGTGAAAATGATCGGTCATCGACGCATACGGCTGACGCTTCCGGTGCTCCTCGCCGGAATCCTGGCGCTGTGGGGGACCCCCGCAGCTGCCCAGTTCCACATGTCGGGCGCGGATCCGGGCGGCCTCCGCTGGCGCAGCGTCGAGACGCCTACCTATCGGGTGATCTACCCGCGTGGCCTGGATTCGCTGGCGCGCAGCTACGCCGTCGCGCTCGAGCAGGCCGCCACGCCCGTGGGCGGCAGCATCGGACTGCGCCCGAATGTCGCGTACCAGCGCAAGATGCCAGTGGTATTGCACTCCTATACGGCCTATTCCAATGGCATGGTCTCCTGGACGCCGCGGCGGATGGAGCTGCTGACCGTCCCGGACGCCACGCCCTCCGATCTGACGCCCTGGATGCGCCAGCTGGCCATCCATGAGTCCCGCCACGTCGCGCAGATGCAGCCGGGCGCCATGAAGCCTTTCCGCTGGCTGAACGTCCTCGGCGGACAGCTCATTCCGGGCGCCATTGCCGGCATCTACGGCGGCCCCGCCTTTTTCGAAGGCGACGCCGTGGTCGCGGAGACGGCGCTGACGCAGGCCGGACGCGGCCGGACGGCCGATTTTCTCGAATACTACCGTGTCAGCTTCGCGGCGGGCGACCGGCGCGACTTCTGGCGCTGGCGCTACGGCTCGCAGCGCCTCTATACCCCGGATTACTACCGGGCCGGCTACCTGGCCGTCGGCGGCATCCGCGCCACCTTCGGTGTGCCGGACCTCAGCAAGCGCTTCTATGACCGCGTCGCCGAACATGGCATCGCCTTCCTGAACTGGGACAAGACCGTGCGCGAAGCCACGGGGCTGCGTTTCAAGGACGCTTTCGCAGCCGTCTGCGATACCCTGCAGCGTTTCTGGGCGGCGGATGAAGCCGCCCGCGGGCCGTTCATGACGACGACACCGGTCACGCCCGTGCCGAGCCGCTTCATGGAATACGGGGACCTCGAGAGCGTCGGCGACAAGCTCTTCGCCACGCGGGAAGGACTTACGGTTCCCGACCAGCTGGTTCAGATCCTGCCGGACGGGAAGGTGAAGCCGGTCGCACACATGGGCGCCTACACCTCCGGGCCGATGTACAGTGAGCCCATGGGGCGGCTTTATTGGAGCGAAGTGGTGCGCGACGCTCGCTGGCCGCTGCGCTCCTATTCCATCATCCGCAGCTACGACGGATCGAGCGTCAAAAAGCTGACGAGCAAGACGCGCTACTACAATCCAGTTCCGGCGCCGGACGAGCAGGTCCTGTCCGTGACGGAATACCCGACCGACGGTACCTGCCGCGTGGTGCTGCTGGACGCCGCAGACGGCCGCCGGCTGCGAGAATGGCGCGTGCCGGACAGCCTGCAGGTGGTGGAGACGGTCTGGGTGGGCGACGAGCTGTTTGCCAGCGGCATCTCGGAAGGAGGGGCCGGCCTGTACCGCGTGGAGGGCTTCACGCCGGTACTGGGCCCCAGCCAGGTCAGCATCAGCGCCCTGTGGACCATGGACGACAGGCTGATGTTCACCAGCGACCTGACGGGCGTGAACGAACTCTATACCCTCGATCCGGCTGACGGCCGGGTGGAACGGCTGACGAACCTGCGCTTCGGCGCATCCGAATACGAGCCGAACGGCGATTCGCTCTATTTCCCCGTCCTGCAGCGGGAGGGGCGCCTGATCCATAAGGTCGCGATCAGCGACCTGCAGCCGCAGGAGGCCGATTTCTCCCAACTGCCGCAGCGCCCCTTCGCGGAAGAGCTGGCGGCCGGGGAGACGGAAGCCATCGATTGGGACGCCCCCGTGGAGCTCAGCGATCCGAAGCCTTACCACAAGCTCGGACACCTGTTCCGCTTCCATTCCTGGCTGCCGTTCTATCTCGAATACGATTCCATTGACGAGCTGTCCTTCGAAACCCTGACGCAGAACGCCGGGCTGGGCGCGACCGCCTATTGGCAGAACGATCTCGGCACCAGCTACGGCTTCGCGGGCTACCATGCCGCCTACAAGGAAGGCGTCTGGCGGCATTCGCTGCACGCCAACCTCACGTACACGGGCCTCTATCCCGTGCTGGAGGCGTCCGTGGACTTCGGCGACCGCGAGGCGCTGAATTACTGCCTGGAGCGGGATGAAGAGAAGCAGACCGTCTCGCTGAAGGCGGCGCAGCGCGGCGTTCCGTCTGTCTCCGGCAGCCTCAAGGCATACATTCCCTGGAACTTCTCCTCCGGCGGCTGGCAGCGCGGCGTCGTACCCACGGCCACGCTGCTCTGGAACAACGACCGTTTCGACGACGGCCGGCCGATGAACCGCACGACCCTGAGTCTGCGCGGCTACATCATGGAGTCCACGCCGGATTCGCGGGTGTATCCGCGTTTCGGCATCGGCGCGGAAGCGGGCTACAGTTTCCGCTGGATTCCCGGGCTGATCGCCCCGTCGCTCTACGGCTACCTCTACGGCTATCTGCCGGGCCTGCACCAGACGCACGGCCTGCGCTGGAGCGTGCTCGCGGCGACGCACTTTGACGGCATTTTCAGCGAGCCCTACGCCACCGCGGCCCCGCGCGGCTTCCCGTCGGCGGTGTCCCGCATGATGGCCGCCTATCCTACGCAGGTCAAGGGGGCGCTGGACTACAAGCTGCCGCTGATCCCCGTGGACCGCGCGCTGCTGGGCCCCGTGGCCTACCTGCGCAATTTCGAACTCACGCTGCACGGCGATTATTCCTACTTCGCTTCCGCGAAGAAGAAAGGCGCCCTGTTCAGCGCCGGCGTCGACCTGGCCGCGGTGCTGGGCAATTTCTTCTGGGTGCCGTACCCCACCCGCATCGGGGTGTCGTACAATTACAACGGCGGCCCCTCCTACGACGACCTGGTCGCGCAGGAACTCCCTGTGCAGCGGCACACTTTCTCGTTGATCTTCTCGGTGGAAATGTAGCATGAAACGGATAAGCCTCATATTGTTCTGTTTGCCGGCGCTGCTGCTGGCCGGCTGCCGCGCGAAGCCGCAGGCGCCCGCCGTGCCGCAGCTGAGGGATTTCCCGTACCCGGCGGTCCCGGCGGTCTATACCGACCCCGAGGAGCGGCGGGACTGGATCCTGGACCATTTCTGGGACGCTTTCCTGGCCGGCGACGGCCCCTGCGACACGAGCGCCGTGCTGGGCGTGCGCCATTCCGACGTGGAGGGACAGGTGGCGCTGTACGTCCAGCAGCTGGAGGAGCTGCCGCTGCCCGAGGCGCAGAAGAAGATGCGCCGTTTCTTCACGCAGGTGGAGGAGCGGCAGGCGGCCGACACGGCCTCGCACTTCTACCTGCTGATGGAGGAAATCGTGTCCCGCTACCTCTACGACCCCAACTCGCCGGTGCGCGACGAAGACCTATATCTTCCGTACGTCGAGGGACTTGCGTCTTCCCGTTTCACGCGTGAGGAGGCCCGTCCGGGCTATGTCTACGAGGCGCGCATGTGCGCCCTCGCCCCGGTCGGCTCCGTGGCCCCGGACTTCCGCTTCACGGACGCCCGCGGCCGGACCCGCCGCCTGCATGACGTGAAGGCGCGCGCGGTTCTGCTCTTCTTCAGTAACCCCGGCTGCTACGCCTGTCTGGATATCATCAACACCCTGGAGGCCGTGCCCGGCATCCGGGAGCGCATTGCGCGGAAGGATTTCGCCGTGGTCAACGTCTACATCGACGAGGACCTGGATGCCTGGCGCGCCTATGAACCCAACTACCCACGCGACTGGAACTGCGGCTACGACCCCGACGGGCTGGTCCGTTCCGACCGTATCTACAACGTCCGTGCGATCCCGTCGCTGTACCTGCTGGACGGCGACATGCACATCCTGATGAAAGACGCCCCCGTGGAGCGGGTCGTCTCCTGGCTGCAAAACCGACAAAACCAATAACATCATGGCTATCAACAGAAAACTTTGGGGCAGGACCCCGGATGGCAAGGCCATCTACAAGTACACCTTGACCAACGCCAGCGGCGCCTCCGTGGTGCTTGGCAGCATCGGCGCCGCGATCGTGAGCGTCAACGTGCCGGACAAGAACGGCAAGCTGGGCGACGTGGCCCTCGGCTACGGCAAAGCGGAGCAGTACGTCAACGACGGCCCGTACCTGGGCAAGTGCCCGGGCCGCTTCGCCAACCGCATCGCGAAGGGCAAGTTCACCCTCGACGGCAAGACCTACAGCGTGCCGGTGAACAACGGCCCCAACCACCTGCACGGCGGCCCGCAGGGCTTCTCGGAGCAGGTCTGGGATTCCCGCAAGCGCAAGGGCGGCGTGGAGTTCAAATACGTCTCCGCCGACGGCGAGATGGGCTATCCCGGCCAGGTCGTGGTCGTGGCGCGCTATGAGTGGAGCGAGGAGAACGAGCTCCGCCTGACCTTCAGCGCCAAGTCCGACAAGAAGACGGTCATCAACCTGACGAACCACGCCTACTTCAACCTGAACTGCGGCGGTTCCATCCTGCGCCAGTTCCTCAAGCTGAACTGCTCCGAGTACCTTCCGACCGATCCGGGTCTCATCCCGCTGGGCGAGCCGGAGGCGGTGGCGGGCACCCCGATGGACTTCCTGAACGGCAAGACCCTCGGCCGCGACATCAAGAAGGACTTCCCGGCCCTGAACTACGGCAAGGGCTACGACGCCTGCT
>Ga0310696_10002473_pt1 | contig 24333 bp, 21 predicted proteins | sample AusTroGonzalo_MG_4_FD_203885 | JGI IMG/M metagenome (GOLD analysis project Ga0310696, IMG submission 203885) | Bovine rumen microbial communities from tropical cattle in Woodstock, Queensland, Australia - Gonzalo_02 (v2) (version 2) | ecosystem: Host-associated > Mammals > Digestive system >...
GTACGGCATAATACGATTCCCACGCTGGGAAGCGTGGGCTACTACAAGGCGACGGCCCCACACGCTGGGAAGCGTGGGCTACTGAGCTACCGCTGATTGTTATCGGGTGATTGCGGATAATCATTTTATTTATTATCTCCCCATCGAATCGGGAAGAAATCTGTGAAATCCATTATAATCTGTATAATCCGTGTAATCCGTAAAATCCGTTGTTGAAAAGAGTATGAATAATCCAAGTTAAGAACGATGGATATAGGAAAGGCGTTTGAGGTTGCTTTCAACCGGAAGAAGGAAAAGAACTGGGAGAAAATCTACGTGGTGGTGGATATTCACGATACTATGGCCAGCTACGAGAACGAGGAGACCTACGACTTCTATCCGTATGCCCGTGAGGCCCTGCAACTGATGACCAGTCGTGATGACATCTGCATGATTCTCTGGAGCGGATGCTACGATGAGCAGATGGCTGTTTATAGGAACCGTTTTGCGGAAGAAGGCATCCGTTTCGACTATGCCAACGAGAATCCGGAGGTGGGAAATACGAGTTTCCAGAACTTCGAGGTGAAGCTCTACTTCAACGTGGGGATTGACGACAAGTTCGGTTTCGAGGCTGAGACGGACTGGGTAAAGGTGATTGAGGCTATAGGAAGGTTCTGATATGTACGGCATCATCGAGAAGAGGATAGCCGTCTATTGCAGAAGTGGTCGTCGTTCTGCCAATGCTGCTGGGAAGTTGGCCGATGTTGGCTATAAGTGCGTGAACCTCAAAGGTGGTATCTTGGCTTGGAAAAATGCAGGGATGCCTGTGATTAAAGAATGACAACAAAGCAGATAACAGCGGCCAACTTCAATGAGCAGATAAAACAGCTCTATCAGACTGCATTTCTGGACGTGGGATTGACTATGATAGATATACGAGAAGCGACAAAGAACCAAGCAGCAGAGATAGCAAACTTAATAATGTTGGCTATGACTGATGATTGCTGTCTCTATTTCTGTGGTGATGGCTATGGACTGGAGGACTTTCGTAAGATGATGACAATGCTGGTTGAACGGGATATTTCACAGTACAGCTACAAGAACACCTTGGTCGCTATGGATGGGGATAAGGTGGTCGGAATCTCTGTCAGCTATGATGGTGGCCGTCTGCATGAACTACGTCGTGCTTTCATCGAGGCGGCAAAGAGGTATATCGGCAAGGATCATTCTGGAATAGACGACGAGACTCAAGCCGGGGAACTCTATCTTGATTCATTGGCCGTTCTCCCTGAATATCGCCATCAGGGAATAGCCAGTCGTTTGCTCAGAGCCACCAAAGAACGTGCTAATAACATGGGACTGCCCTGCGTTGGACTTCTGGTTGACAAGGACAACCCCTCTGGCGAAGATCTTTATGCTTCTGTTGGTTTCCGCTATGTGAATGAAAACCAATGGGGAGGTCATCCGATGAAACATTTGGTATTATAGAATATGTATTACCTTACGTAGATAATACCATAAAAATACACGCCAGCCAGCACTTAACCATTTGAAAAACAGACAGAAACAAAAAATAATACATCTTTTCGCAAACATATTGTTTTCCGCTGTTATCGTCGTTCTCCTATATATCGGAAAAATGAGGCAATGTGCAAAAACGGTGGTTATTTAGGCAGATATGCCCGCACGCGTGCGCGTAATAATAATGTGTAATGTGTAGTGTACAAATATTAAAAAAATTCTCCACTGCATCAGAGACTGAACAAATCATCCATGGTCACAACTTTTTGGAATCTGTTTGAATATTCATTTCTCTCAATGCCATATGTGGTGACGAGTACGGAGATTACCGGCTTGCTATTTCCCGTGAACTCCATGGTACGGCGGATGCGTTCCTGGAGTTTTTCCGCGTAATCGCGCCGTACGGAAAACCTTCCTTGTGTGAATTTCATCTCGCAAAGACATATCTTACGGTCATCGCGGTCTATTACCATGTCAATCTGCATCCCTCTCTCTGCCTCTGTGCCAGAAACAATCCATGATGACTCTCGAGTGGTTACGTCGCCGATGCCCAATGCTCTCTTTATCTGCCTGACATGTGAATGGCAGACATCCTCGAAGGCATATCCCGACCAAGCCAGCATGGCTGGGGAATTGAACATCGACTGCCAATAGGTAGTCCTGTTACGGTTATCTTTAACATGCTTCAGGTAGAACTTGCAGAAAGGGTCTGTCAGCCTGTATTTCTGCAATTTCTCGCCAAATGGAATATAGGGCGAGACAAACGTACTCTTCTCAAGTGCAGAAAGCATTCGCGTGAGACCACCACCAGTCGTGATGCCACATTTCTGTGCAATTTCCTCGCGCGTATATCCAGCCCTTTTACCGGCAAGTAATGTGACAATCTTTTGCAACTCGTCGGGATGGGTAAACTGTGAACTGAAGAGCCTGTCGAACTCATCGCCAAGCGGGGCTTGTCTGCCATAGAGGAGGGCATCAAAATTCTGGGGGACACTGAATCCCTTCCTGAACAGGTCAAGGTAGTAAGGTATGCCGCCGAAAGCCATGTATGACAAAACGATGTCATAATCGTCCATTGCATACCCTCCATCATGGAAGAACTCTTTGCACTCTTTTAAGGTGAAAGGCTCTACGAACATCGGTAGAGTTACCCGGCCATACAAGCCTCCCTTGTTGTTTATCAGCTTGTCGAGAATCCATGACGTGGCACTTCCACACACTATCAGCTTCACATATTTCCGAGCCAGCACCCAGTCATTGCAGAAATGCTCAAAGGCTGGTACGAAGTTAGCCCTCGGAGTGTCAAGCCAAGGCAGCTCGTCAAGGAATATCACGCATGGCTGACCGGGAGTTCGCTTCGCCTCTAACAACTCCTGTAGCTGGTGGAAAGCCTCAAACCAGTCTGATGGTACCGAACTGCCAGCCGGAAGTCCAAAGGAGCGCAGCGAATAGTAGAATTCCCTCAGCTGTATCTTCATCAGGTTATGCTTGGGCTTCATGTTTTCATTTAGTGGCGACACCGCTGTATGCTTGAACGCATACCTGTTCTGGAAAAACTCATTCACGAGAAAAGTCTTTCCAACCCTGCGGCGTCCGTAAACCACAACAAACTGCGCCCTGTCCTTCTCTATTGCCTCTTGGAGAAGCTCCTGTTCTACTTTTCTTCCTATCATAAAATGTCGCTATTTGGCCGCAAAGGTACAAAAATAACTTGATTTGGCCAAATATAAGCACATGATTTCTTGCGTTCCTGCCAAATTTTGCAGAATTGTTGTTCCATCTAAGTACGAAGAACTTATTGAATGAAAGTAGCCCCCGACCGTCCGTGATGGATAGTCGGGGATTTTTTGTTTGTGTATATTTATGCACTATTGGCCGAGGTTTTGGCCGAGGTTTTAAACAGACTTCTCATAGTTAGTCATCTGTTCAACTATCGTCCTGTCCAGCACTTTCGCATACGTCCGTTCTGTCTCCTTGATGCTGGCGTGTCCTAGGATATGCTGCACGATGTGCATAGGCATGTTGCCCTCGTTCAGCATCATTGTCGCGCCTGTGTGCCTCGCCCAATGGGTGGTCACGGCCTTGTCTATCTTCGCGTACTTCACCGCTGCTTTGAGATAGAGGTTATACTTCACGTTCGATATTAACGGCAGCTTCCCACCGTACTTCTCCAGTATGGCCAGCGCCGGACGCATGAGCACCACCGTGAAAGGCTGCAGCGTCTTGATTCTCTTCGACCTGTACACCAGCTTACCATCCATCTTCACACAGTCCTCCATCTTAAACAGCTCCAAGTCTGAATAAGACATCATCGTGTACGTCTGGAACACAAACAAGTCCCTCACTCGCTCCAAACAACTATCCTCAATCTTGCACCGTTCAAACCTGTGGAACTCCTGCGGCGTGAGGCATCTTTGCAATCCATCTTCCTCACCCCTCTTTATCTTCACTTTCGCGTAGGGGTTCGAAGGTATCAGGCCGTCAGCAAAGGCATAGACTACGAAGATTTTCAACACCTTATGATAACTGTATCTTGAACACTCTTTCAGACCTCTCTTCTTTAGGCACTCGTCCATCTTCAACACGTTCTGCTCCGTCACGTCAGCGAAGTGCACAATCCCTTTCCATTCTTTTAGGAAGTCAAACACCACCTTGTAACGCTTCCTCGTGCCCTCTCGCAGTCCTGCCTTTCTCCTCTCTGCCTTCTCCTCGGCGTAGGAGAGAAACGTCTGTTGCTGCACGATACTCTCGTCCAACATGCTTGGGATTGCTCCAAGCTCCAAACAGCCCTGCTCCATCATTTCCGTCACTATCTCCGAGCAACGCCTGAGCAATAGCTGTAGCTGTCCGTTCAGCTCCTTCCAGTCCCTCCTGCCCACGACACTACCGTTAGACCACTCCTTCGGCAGCAGCCTAACGCCTGTGCTGATGTACTTCCTGTCCTTCCCCTGGCTGATACGTATCTCCACCGTACCAGTCTTGTTCTTTCCCGACCTCTTCTGACGGTCATAAACTAATGTTAATTTTGGTATTCGCATTTCTTAATGGCTCTTAATTAAACACTCTTTAACTTTTTGGTAACACCAATCCTTTGATTTGGTAACACTATGGTAACACTAAACCACCAAAGACCACCAATAACAACCAAAGATCACCAAAGATTCGCTAAAGCTTTTTTTTAATGAAGATACTCTGAAATACCTATAAACACAGGGCTTTTCGTCTTTCTCCCTTTAGAATGGGGCGTACCCAAGTTTTCTGTACACCCCATAACAGGATTACACTCTTGTGATTCCGTCGGGATTCGAACCCGAGACCCACAGCTTAGAAGGCTGTTGCTCTATCCAGCTGAGCTACGGAACCAGAAGGGCATGTTTTGAAATTGCGTGCAAAGGTATCGTTTTTTTTGCTATCCACCAAATTTTTTTCCGAAAAAGTAGTTATAATATTATAAACACTTTATTTATTTACTATTTGACAATTTACAATTTACTATTTTACAATTTACAATTTACAATTTTGTTTGTTTTGATAATGCGATTACTGCTAGCCTTTTCATTCTCTATCCTTCATTTTTCATTGGGCATGGCACAGCGTAGCGCCAACGTTGTGTTCATCGGCAACAGCATTACCTACGGTGCGCTGCACAAGGAGCCTGGGCTGACAGCTCCTCCGGCTCAATGCGCCCGCTGGCTGTCGGAGCAGGAGGGCATCGACACGGTCTATTTCCGCAACTGCGGCAAGAATGGCCGTACCACTTATCATTTCCTGCCCCGTGAGCAGGATGTGATTCCTGCGGGCGACAAGACGGAGTTTACGAATGTGGTGGCGAAGACTCGTGAACTGGTGAGTGAGCACCCTACCCTACCCCTCGTCTTCAGCATCATGCTGGGCACCAACGACACCGTGGAGCGGACACGCAACAAGCACACATCGCCCGAGGACTATGCCAACAACCTCTGCGCCATCATCGACACGCTGCTACAGCTGTGGCCTGAGGCCCATGTGGTGCTGAACAAGCCCATCTGGTACACGCCCGACTATGTGACGAAGAACGGGTCCGTGGCCTCAAAGGAAAGCCTGAAGCTGATTGGAGAATATGAGAAACTGTTCCCTGAAGTGGTGCGCCGCAGCAAGGCCGGACAGGTGCACATCGGCGACAACGAGGCATACAACTATTTCGAACAGCACTGGCAGACGGACATCAACGAGGAGAAAGACGCACGTGGCAAGAGCTATTGGCTGCACCCTAACGAGCAGGGAGCCGCGAGACTGGCAGCGTTCTGGGGAAAGGCTATCCTGCCCGTGACCGAGCGTTTACTTTCAGGAGTGAAGGAGGAGAGGAAATAAAAGTAGGTTACAGAAGCTGTTATGAAGATTTTTGGAGTGGGTATGAACTACCTCCAGCACAATAAAGAGCTGGATGGCGCGTTATATAAACCAGAGGAACCAGTGATATTCACCAAGGCCGACTCTGCCCTGCTGAAGAACGGGAAGCCGTTTTTCGTGCCCGACTGGGCTTCAAGGGTAGACTACGAGGCCGAGGTTGTGGTGCGTATCTGCCGTCTGGGCAAGGGCATTCCCGTGCGCTTCGCCCACCGATATTACGATGCCGTGACCGTGGGTATCGATTTCACCGCCCGCGACTGGCAGCAACGGGCCCGACAGAGCGGTCTGCCGTGGACCATCTGCAAGGGCTTCGACGGTAGCGCAGCCATTGGCGAATGGGTGGAACTCCCCAGTGCGGGCGGGACGACCGCGCTCCCAATGGCGGGCGGGACGACTGCACTCCCAGGAGGGGGCGACGTGCAAGACCTGCACTTGCGCCTCGACATTGACGGCAAGACCGTGCAGCAGGGGCATACCGCCGACATGCTCTACACGGTGGATGAGCTGATAGCCTACATCTCCAGGTTCTTCACCCTGCGCACTGGCGACCTGCTCTACACAGGAACACCAGCAGGCGTGGGGCCTGTAGCCATAGACAACCATTTGGAAGGGTGGCTGGAAGGGCGAAAGGTCTTGGACTTCTTCTGTAAGTGATAAGTAACAAGCATGAATACAGTCTTTCGTGTTCTGAAAATACTGGTTAAGAAGTACCTACTGCGGAAAAGAACCGTAGTAGCCTTGCTCGTTACTTGTCATTTCTCACTTATCACTTCTTCCGCCCAGGAGTTTTTCAACCTCACAGCCGACGAGGTAAGCATCGATTCCGTGCTGCCGCGTTTTTACCACTCGTGGCCTATCGATTTGCGGACGGGGACGTCTACGCTCCCAGGGGAACATACGGATTTGCAGACGGGGACGTCCACGCTCCCAGGGGAGTATACGGTGAGCATAGAATATCCTGAATTCATAGACATGTCGGCCTCGGACATCGCCCGACTGAAGAACATCACCGACGAACTATTGCCCGCCCTGCCCGTCGTGGAGACATCCATCGGCGTGTCTCGCAAGAGTGGAACGCTTTATGCATCTTTCGTGCCTCTAGTTTTCCGCGAAGGGAGATACCAGAAACTGGTCAGTTTCAAGCTCCGCATCGGAGGTGAGGGGTATGAGGTAAAGGATGAGAGACTCCTTTCAAGAGCCACCCGCGCCGAAGAGGGCGATAGCACCGACACAACGCCTACTACTGAGGAGGCATCGCGCTATGCCGCCCACTCCGTGCTGGCCAATGGACAGTGGGCAAAAATCAGCGTGGAGGAGACAGGCATACACCAACTGACGGATGCCCTGGTGCGCCAGTGCGGCTTCTCTAATATAAATAATGTGAAGATTTACGGTTATGGGGGTGCCCTTCAGCCCGAAGTGCTCACCGGAGACTATCTGAAGGCTACCGATGACCTTCACGAAGTACCTACCTACACCACGACAGGCGGTCGCCGACTGTTCCACGCCGTAGGCCCCGTGAGCTGGGAGAGTCCCACGGCAACCACCCGCACACGCAACCCATACTCCAACTACGGTTACTATTTCCTCACCGAAAGCGATGACGAGCCATTGACCATAGACAGCATGGCTTTTGTGGCAGCCTATCCCACCAACAACGACTATCATTCGCTCTACGAGGTAGACGACTATGCCTGGTATCACGGTGGTCGGAACCTCTACGACAGCCGTCTGCTGGCCTCGCAGCAGCAAAACACATACGAGCTCTCTGCCCATGACACCAGCGGCAAGCTCACCGTGGTGCTTACCAGCAACGGACTCGGGACGGTCTGTGTGGCGGTGAACGACTCTATCATAGGCGACATTACCTTTAACAGCGTGCCTTCCAGCCACGACGTCGCCATGGTGCGTACCTCGACGTTCGACCTCACCGACATGCTGACCGAGGACACCGAGGTAACCTTGCGCCAGACAAACGGCACAGCCGACATGCGTCTCGACTACATAGCCTTGACCATGCCCACAGCGGCTCCCATGCCGAGTCTCACCAGCACCTCACTGCCCACCCCAAAATACGTATACCGCATCACCAACCAAGACCACCATGCCGACCCGCAAGCCGACATGGTCATCATCATGCCCACATCGCAAATCGTAGGTGAACAGGCACAGCGACTGAAGGAGCACCACGAGAAGAAGGACGGTTTGAGGGTGAACCTGGTGCCCGCCGACGAGCTGTTCAACGAATACAGTAGCGGCACGCCCGACGCCAATGCCTACCGCCGATACCTGAAGATGCTATACGACCGTGCCACCAGCGAGACCGACATGCCCCGCTACCTGTTGCTCTTCGGCGACGGTGCCTGGGATAATCGACTGCTCAGCGAAGGATGGCGAACGACATCGGCCGACAACCTCCTGCTCTGCTACGAGAGCGAGAACTCCATGAGTGCCACCGATTGCTACGTCAGCGATGACTATTTCTGTCTGCTCGATGACGGCGAGGGTGGTGACCTCACGAAACCGGGAAACGTTCCCGATGTGGGTGCCGGCCGTCTGCCAGCACGTACTGCCGCACAGGCAAGAATCCTGGTAGACAAGATTCTATCATACGCCAACAACAACTTTGCCGGAGACTGGCAGAACGTCCTCTGTTTCCTGGGTGATGACGGCAACGGCAACGTCCACATGCGTGAGGCTAATGCCGCAGCTACACTAGTAGAGGAGAACTACTCAGGCTATAACGTAAAGCGCATGTTCTGGGATGCCTACACCCGCAAGGCCACCGCCACTGGCTATTACTACCCTGAAGTGGCCAGCCTTATAAAGAACCAGATGAAGAACGGAGCCCTCGTCATGGACTACTGCGGACATGGTGCCGCTTACAGCATCTCGCATGAGAAAGTACTGCTCCTTGAGGACTTCGCCACCCAGACGTCGCTGCGTCTCCCGCTTTGGGTGACAGCCTCGTGCGACATCATGCCCTACGACTCGAAGGATGACAACATCGGTGAGACCGCCATGCTCAACGAAAACGGAGGAAGCATAGCCTTCTACGGCACCACACGCACTGTTTACACAGGAGCGAACAAGGACATGAACTGCGGATTCATCAATAACGTGCTAGCCTCCACCGATGGCCGCCGCAACACCCTGGGCGATGCCGTCCGCCTGACGAAAGCTGAAGTGTGGGGTTCGGGCTATACGGCCTACAACAAGCTACACTACACGCTGCTCGGCGACCCAGCGCTGACGCTGGCAGCACCCACACAGAAGATCGTCATCGACAGCATCAACGACAAAGCCACCACCGACGGTGTGGCACAGCTCTCCGTGGGCAAGACCGTTACCGTGAAAGGCCACGTAGAGAACGACACACAGTTCAGCGGGGTATTGCAACTGACCATGAAAGACGTGGAAGAGCTCATCGTCTGCCGCCATAACCTCGACTGGCAGGAACCCGATGTCAATCCTTACGAATACACCGACCGTCCGACGACCATCTTCAACGGCCACGACAGCATCAGTGCCGGACGTTTCGCCATCACCTTCTCCCTGCCTTTCGACATGAGCTACAGCGATGACAACTGTCAGTTGCTGGCATACGCCGTGACCAACGACAAGCAGAAGGAGGCACACGGAGAGTGCACCCAGCTTTCCGTGACAGACAGCGACGACACCACCAACGACGGCGTTGGCCCGTCTATCTACTGCTACCTCAACAGCAGCTCGTTCACCAACGGAGGGAATGTGAACACCACGCCATACTTCTACGCCCAGCTCTCTGACAAGGACGGCATCAACGCCGCCGGCAACGGTCTGGGCCATGACATGGAACTGGTCATCGACGGGTCAATAGAATTCACCTATAGCCTCAACGACTTCTTCACCTACGACTTTGGCGACTATCGCAGCGGCAGCGTGGGCTACACCCTGCCCGAACTGACAGAGGGAGAACACTCGCTGTCGTTCCGTGCCTGGGACGTGCTCAACAACTCGTCGAAGGCGGAGCTGAAGTTCAATGTCGTGAAAAACCTCTCGCCGCAATGCTTCAATGTGGAATGTACACGCAATCCCGCCACTACCTCCACAACGTTCATCGTCAGCCACGACCGTGCAGGAAGCAACCTCGACGTAGTGCTGCAGGTGTTCGACATGTCTGGACGCCAACTGTGGGAGCATGCTGAGAACGGTGTCTCTGCCACTGGCACCTACACGCTCAACTGGGACCTCACTGTCGGCAGCGGCAACCGACTTCACACGGGTGTCTATCTCTACAGGGTGCTCGTGGGCCAAAATGGAAACATGACCACGTCGGAAGCCAAGAAACTCATCGTATTATATAAGTAATAGAAACACAATAACGAAAACCCTAATATTATTTCAACATGAGGAAATCAATATTCATGGCCATTGCCGCCCTAGTCTTGACGACTATGCCGGGCGTATGTCAGAATCGCTATGCCGACCACTCAGTTATCTCATCGGGTAACTGGGTGAAGATTCGCGTCTCCAATTCAGGATTCCACCAGCTCACCAACGAGCTGCTGCTTGAGGCCGGTTTTTCCGACCCCTCCAAAGTCAAGGTATACGGATATGGTGGTGCCATGCAGCCTGAGCGTCTCACTGCCAGCTACATCACCGAGACCGACGACCTGAAGGAAGTGCCCACCTGCAACATTGGCGGACGACGTGTCTTCTATGCTGTGGGGCCTGTGACATGGAATACCGAGCGCGACACGCTGCGCACCAGGAATCCCTATTCAAACTATGGGTATTATTTCCTCACCGAAGGCAGCGGGCAACCGTCAATAACAGACAGCGTCTCCTTCGCATGGCTCAACTACCCCATGCCCAATGACTATCACGCCATCCATGAGGTCGATGAATATAGCTGGTATCACGGTGGCCGTAACCTCTATGAAAAGCGTCTCCTTAGTTCGGCTGAAGAGATTAACTACACCCTGCCAGCCTATTCCGAATCGGGCAAGCTCACCGTGATGATGACCTACGAGGGCTATTGCAATGCCGACGTACTGGTCAATGGCGAGTTGGTTGGCCACGTATTGGTAAGCTCCTCCACGGCCAGCAAGACGAACAAGAAGCTGAAGTCACTTCCTGATGACTACAGCGATGCCACATCCGACTTCTGGTTGTTCAACGTCAAGTCAGGACTGAAGGAGAGCAACACCATCACTCTGCGTCAGACGGAAGGTGGCCAGATGCGCCTCGACTACATCTGCCTCACGAGCAAGTCACCGAAGCCGATTCCCTCCTTCTCAACAGCCACGCTCCCCGTTCCCGAACTAGTGGGACACGTGGACAATCAGGATCTCCACGCCGACCCGCAGGCCGACATGGTCATCATCATCCCTGCCAACAGAGACTTTACACCGCAAGCAGAACGGTTGAAGGAGCTCCATGAGAACCACGACGGCCTGCGCGTGAATATCGTGGCAGCCGACCAACTGTTCAATGAGTTCTCCAGTGGCACACCTGACGCCAATGCCTACCGCCGCTACATGAAGATGCTCTACGACCGTGCCGGCGATAACATTTCGCAGCGTCCACGCTTCCTTCTTCTCCTTGGCGACGGTGCCTGGGACAACCGCATGTGCTCGGAGAAGTGGCTCTCGACATCGCCCGATGACTTCCTTCTCTGCTACGAGAGCGACAACTCCTTCAGCGAAACGAAGTGCTACGTCAGCGATGACTATTTCTGTCTGCTCGACGATGGTGAGGGAGCCGACATGCTCACCGACAAGATAGACGTAGCCGTAGGACGAATACCCGCACGTACTGCCGAAGATGCTAACACCGCTGTCAACAAGACCATCAGCTATGTCCTGAACGCAGAGGCCGGTCCCTGGCAGAACACCATCATCGTGATGGGCGACGATGGCGACAAGAATCGCCACATGGACGATGCCGAAAGAGTGGCAGAGATGGTGAAAAGCGACTATCCTGGCTACAACGTGAAGAAAATACTGTGGGACTCCTACCCCATACAGAAGACGGCTAATGGATACCGCTACCCCGCAGTGACCACCCTCATCAGGGAGCAGATGCAGATAGGTGCCCTCATCATGGACTATTCTGGTCATGGCAATGCGAAGGGACTTTCACATGAAGCAGTGTTAGGTTTCAATGATTTCACCACCTCCACGTCTCTCCGTCTTCCCCTGTGGATAACGGCCTCTTGCGACATCATGCCCTTCGACGGTCAGGAGTCCAACCTTGGCGATGCAGCCATATTCAACCCCAATGGTGGAGCCATTTCTTTCTTCGGCACCACACGCACCGTCTATGCCGCTTGGAACCGACCGCTGAACCTCTCGTTCGTCAACCATGTACTGGGTAGTACCAGCGGAGTGCGGAACACCATAGGCCAGGCCGCCATGATGGCCAAGAATGAGTTCTCCGTAGGCTCCAGCCGTGACATGATTATCAACAAACAGCAATACACGCTCCTCGGCGACCCAGCAGTTTGTCTGACAGCCCCAACGATGAAAGCCGTGGTGGACAAAATCAACAATGTGGATGTAAACGGCGACACCAATATAAAGCTCCTGGTAGGAAACAAGGTCACCGTCAGCGGACATATCGAAGGACAGGATGATTTCCAAGGCGTAGTGAACTTCGTGGTGAAAGATGCCGAAAGGGCTATCCGCTGTCTGCGCAATAACATCTCCGCAACAGATACCGCCATGGTCTACCGCGACCGTCTGGAGACCGTCTTCGCTGGCAGCAACAGCGTGAAGGACGGGCAGTTCATGTTCACGTTCACCGTGCCAAAGGACATCACCTATGCCGACACCCCAGGACAGATACTGCTCTTTGCCTACAATAATGACCGTTCACAACTGGCTCACGGAGAATGTAAGCAGTTCACCATGAGTGGAGGCAGCAACCTGACCACCGATGGGATAGGTCCCCGCATGTACTTCTACCTGGAGAACGACTCGTTCACCGATGGAGGAGTCGTAGGAACAGAGCCACAATTCCACGCCGTTATTTCCGACAACGAGGGCATCAACACCTCCGATGCCGGCATTGGCCACAACATTGAATTGTGCATCGACGGAAGGGCTGCCTGGACCTACAACCTCAACCCCTATTTCAACTATAGTTTCGGCGACTATACGTCAGGCACCGCCGACTTCAAGCTACCTACCCTCTCCGTAGGACGTCACAGTTTGAAGCTACGTGCCTGGGACGTGATGAACAACTCAGCAAACATGCAGTGTAGCTTCGTCGTTGCCGACCGTGGCATTGCCGCCATTGATGAAGTCGAAGCCGATGGCGTAAATGGCAAATCAGAAAATAGTAATTATTTTGACTTGCAGGGCCGCCGCATAGACAGCAGCCATGCCGGCAAACAAATCGTCCTCAAGCGCGACAGCCAAGGCACAATCAAAAAAGTCCTTCGTTAGCCTACATTATTCACAGCAATATGAAAAAACAACGGATTAAAACTGATTTCACGGATTTTCACGGATTATTAATTATCCCATCGAATCTGGAAGAAATCTGTGAAATCCATTATAGTCTGTATAATCCGTGTAATCCGTAAAATCCGTTGTTGAAAAGAGTATGAATAATCCAAGTTAGAAAATAGTTAATAGTAAAATAGTAAATGAAAAGAATCACCCTCTGTCTCGTATGCTGCACTATTTGGGCAGCCGCTAATGCCGAAGACTACAAGACCACCACGTTCAACCCCGTGGAGCACGCCGTCATATCACAGACCATAGCCCCCGACGCCCGGGCAGCTGGACTAGGTGACGTCGGTGCCGCCACCGACCCCGATGTGAACTCACAGGCGTGGAACCTCGCCAAGTACCCCTTCTGCATCAGCCGGGCAGGTGTAGCACTCAACTACACACCGTGGCTACGCCAGCTTGTCAATGACATCGACCTCGCCTACGTCGCCGGTTACTACCGCGTGGGCGACTATGGTGCCCTCTCAGGCTCCCTCCGCTATTTCTCACTCGGAGAAGTGTACACCAGCGACGGCTCTGACATGACCGTCAAGCCCTACGAGATGTCGCTCGACGTGGCCTACTCCCGAATGTTGAGCGAGAAGTTCTCACTGGGTGTCGGTCTGCGCTGGATTTACAGCGACCTGCGCTACGACTACAGCGAGGACTCCAAGCCCGCATCGGCCTTCGCAGCCGACATCGCCATGTACTACAACAACTACATCATGCTCGGCTCGCGTGAGTGCCAGCTGGGTCTCGGTGCCGTGATTAGCAATGTCGGTAGCAAGATTTCCTACTACGGTGATGAGGAGAGCCAGTTCATCCCCGCCAACCTGCGCCTCGGTGCCTCGCTGATGATTCCTGTAGACGAGTACAACCGCTTCACCATCGCCGCCGATGCCAACAAGCTGCTCGTGCCCACCGTGCCCCGTCAGGAGGTGGACGAATCGAACAGTGACTACCAGGACCGCGTGCGCCGCGAGTACAGCGACATGTCCTCCATAAAGGGTATCTTCACAAGTTTCAGCGATGCTCCTGGCGGCTTCAAGGAAGAGTTGGAGGAAATCCAATGGAGCGTGGGTGCAGAGTACATCTACCACGACCAGTTCTCCATCCGCGCCGGCTACCACCACGAGAGCGAGTCGAAGGGTAATCGTAAGTACTTCACCGTGGGCGGTGGCTTCCGCATGAGCGTGTTCTCCCTCGACGTAGGCTATGTCATCTCCACAGCACAGAGCAACCCCCTCGACCAGACCCTCCGCTTCACCCTCGCCTTCGACATGGACGGAATAAAAGACCTCTTCAGGAAATAACCCACCCCCTGCCCCTCCCAAAGGGAGGGGAGTTCAGATAGATTTTAAGCTGAATGAAATACCGTTATGAAACTACGGATGCCTCAACTTATCAATTGCTGCTTGACAAGGCAAGGGAAATGAGACAAAATCCGACAGAAGCAGAAAGCATTCTTTGGAAATACCTTTCAGGAAACAAGATGGGGACGCATTTTCGTCGTCAGCATCCTGTTTATGGATATATCCCTGATTTCGTTTCCATAAAAGAAAAAATCATTATTGAGATTGACGGAGGCTATCATTTCGAAGGAGAACAGCCAGGAAAAGACAAAGAAAGAACCGATTGGCTGAATAAGGACGGATTTGTCGTGTTGCGTTTCACCAATGAAGAAGTGACAGGTCACATTGATTACGTTTTGGAGGAGATTTCAGATGCCTTGGAAGACAGTGATCGAACTAACCAATCCCCCCTCCCTTTGGGAGGGGTTGGGGGTGGGTTTCGAATCGGCTTTGGTTACGACGTTCACCAACTTGTTGAAGGTCGTGACCTTTGGCTTGGCGGCATAAAGATTGACCACAGCCTCGGTCTCCTTGGCCACAGCGATGCCGACGTGCTCATCCATGCCATCTGCGACGCACTTCTCGGAGCAGCTTGTATGCGCGACATAGGCTACCACTTCCCCGACACGGCGGCAGAGACGGATGGCATAGACAGTAAGATACTGCTTGCCAAGACCATGCAGCTACTGCGCGACAAAGGCTACGAGCTGGGGAATATCGACGCTACGGTATGCGCCGAGCGGCCGAAGCTCACCCCCCACATTCCGCAGATGCAGCAATGCCTGGCCGACGTCATTGGTTGCGACCCCGACCAGGTGTCCATCAAAGCCACCACTACAGAGAAGCTGGGATTCACAGGCCGTCAGGAAGGAATCTCAGCTTACGCCGTGGTGCTGATCTCATCTTAGGTCGATGACTTCAGCCGAAGGGAAATCCTTGGAATTAAAGCGGAACACATCGTCGGCCAGCTTCGCCATCTTCAGATTGGTGATGGTGAAAGTGGTCCATTTTTGCTTCTGTAGCAGCTTCACCTCCGTGGGGTGGTAGCTGGACTTGTCCACGGTGATGAACATCTCCTGTACGCCACGACCCTTGTCCTTGGACGTGAGGTGCACGTTATAGAGCTTCTCACTCTTGGTCATGGCATACTTGAACCCCTTCTTGTAGAGGTTGATGAAGTTGTAAGGGTTGAGCGTCTGCAGACGTTCCGCCGTCGGGGTGGTGATGCTCACCTCATCGTTCTTGGCCATGTACGTCCACAGAGTCTTGCCGTCGAACCACATGGTGGCGACACTTGTCCGTGCACAGAACATCTGCCCTTTGACAGAAATGCTGCCATTGGCATTGCCATACTGCGCACTCGTCATGGCGAAGTCGGCCTGCACACCGTCCTTATTGCTGAGGGTGGCAGCGCATTTGTCGAGTACCTCCTTTGCGGTCTGTGCGGTGGCTACCGTCAGGCCACAGATAAACAAAAGTGACAAAAAGATTCTTTTCATGTTTTGCGTTTTTGAGCGGGCAAAGTTAAGCACTTTTTCCGATAATCACAACTTTTTATGCATTTTTTTGCTTCCAGTCACACTATATTTCCTCGGCCACGGCCAGTTCCATGCCGCGCCAGAGCAGGACGAGGCGGTGGAGCGTGGTGGGTTTGTAGGTGCGCTCAATGGCCACGGCCTCGGCATAGCGGGTAATTTGGTTGATGGCTTCCTCGCGGGCACGGGCCACGTCGGCATCGGTGGCACGACCCGGCAGGTACTTCAGCTCCAGGACGTAGCTGTGGAGGATGTCGGGGTAGACACCGAGACGGGGCTGGAGGTAGATGTCGGCATAGCCGCCCGCCTCGACTATAGTATCTTGACTATAGACTACAGACCTTAGACCTACAGAATCCTGACCATTGACTCCAGACCTTAGACCTACAGAATCCTGACCATAGACTCCAGACCTTAGACCTGAAACGGGCCCGGCGTCGAGTTCACTTAAAGGGAGATAAAAGTCTGTGAGGCAGGTCTGCGCCAGCGTGAAGCCGTGGACGTAGGCTTCGCCCTTCTGCTTGTCGCGCTGCGAGGAGAAGCGGCGCAAGGTCTCGACGATAAACTCGAAGAAAGGTCGCCAAGCACCGTCGGCAGCCATGTCAGCCATGAGATGCCTACGTTGCCATTCCTCTATGGAGAGGTCGTTCTCGCGGTAGGCTTTTTCCAAGTAACCGTACATCTGCTCGCGCACCACCTGATTTGGGATGCGGAACTTGACACCCCTCATGCCACCCTTGCCTGCAATGGAGAGCATTCCGAAATAATAGAGCAGCGACACGAAGTTGTCGGGGTCGGTGATGCTCTCCGAGGGGAAGTGGTCCTTCAAGTCGGCGGTGATAGTGCCCGTCTCCACGATGTGCTGGATGATGCTCGCATTATGCTCGAAGCCCCGGTCCTTGCGGATGAGCATCCGCAGCTTGTTGTAGTCAGTGCGGATGTTCGCATCGAGCATCTTCTCGGGAAGTCCGCCGTCGTTATCTATATAATTGTACATAAAGTAGAGCACCATGTCGCTGTTGTACAATGGCGAGTCGTTGATGCACTCCAGGGCAAAGCAGTAGTTGTCGTACCATGGCTTCATCACCTCTATCAGCTCGTCGGTGGTATGTGGGAAGTTGTGGAACTGCCGGTAGTAGTCTATCATATCCCGCACCTCCTGCTCGGTGAAGCCCACCATGGCGTTGAATTTCTTATTTGTAGTGTAGTTCGTGCCTATGTTGAAGCCGCTGGTCAGGTCGTCCATCGTCACAGGGCTGACACCGGTGATGAACAGTCGCTTGATGGCGCTGTCTGAGCCTCCCTTCAAGGCGTTGAAGAACTCGCGGAAGGCCCCTGTGCCGTGGGTCTGCAGCTTGTAGGCCGTCTCGGTGCTGGGGTCGGCCAGGATGGCATTGGTGAAATGGTCGTACTCGTCGATGAAGAGGTATATCTGCTGGCCAGTGCGGCGTGCCATAGCATTGATGTGGTCTATCATGGCACGGGCCGTCTTTGCCTCCTTCAGGCCTTCCAGTGTCTCCGGTGGGAGCAGGTCGGCATAGCGGTGACAGAAGTCATTCACCTGTATGCTGCAGTGGCTGTTCATATCTTCCTCGTACCCCTCTATGCCGCCGCCTATCAGCGAGAAGTTGAGGTGGAGCACTAAGTACTTATTGTGCATCGGCGTGGGATGCTGGCCTATCCAGAGATCGCCGAAGAGGCGGTCGAAGAGGTCGGCCTTGCGCAGGTCGTAGTACTGGCGAAGCATGTTCATCAGCAGCGATTTGCCGAAGCGGCGCGGGCGGATGAAGAAGAAATACTTGTTGCTGGCTTCAATCTCGGCGATGAAGCGGGTCTTGTCAACGTAGTAGCAATTGTCGAGGCGCACATCCTCCCAGTTCTGCATCCCGTAGGGGATGCGTTTTGGTGTCCCTGTAGTCATAGCTTGCAAATTTTCGGCAAAGTTACGAAAAAAGTCTGTAAAAAACAACGGATTTTGGAAGATTAACGCGGAAAGCGCGTAAATAAAAGGCAATCAGGGGAAAAACGAGGAATCTCGATTTTGGGCTGAGAGCAAATTTGGGAGGAATTAAGAAGTAGTTAGGTTTCTTATCCGTAACCCGCGAGATGGTCTTTGGAGCCAGTTAAACTTCGTTAATCGGATAGACAATATGGGGCATAACGACGCACCTCTCACCGCTCGTTTCTGATTCCGCAAACTGCTATATTTTGCATAGCGACAGAACCAAGAAAAGATAGTAGTTTTGCAGCCAAAATTAAAAAGAGTAAGAAACATGAGAAGTACTTTTAACATTCTGTTCTATGTGAACATTTAGAGCCCCTTGATAAGGGGCGGCTATAATGCAGGGTTCTGTGATGGGACGTGTGACGATTAACGGCACTCAGAGCCAGTTCAGCTGTAAGAAGACGATTCCGCTTGACATGTGGGACGTGAAGGGCAATTGTGCCAAAGGCCGTAGCAAGGAGGCATTGCAAATTAACCGCGAACTTGATAACATCAAGGCGCAGATTATCAAGCATTATCAGCACCTTTCGGATCGCGAGGCTTTCGTGACGGCAGAGATGGTACGCAACTCCTATCAGGGCTTCGGCAGTGAGTACGAAACATTGCTGAGTGCTTTCGATAAGGACATCGCCAACCAGAAGAAACGTGTGGGCAAGGACAGATCAGCAAGTACGCTTTGGGCTATGGAGCGTTCGCGGAAGGATGTGGCAGAATTCATCCAGTCACACTACCGTCGCACGGATATGTCGATGCTTGAACTGACACCTGAGTTCATCAAGGACTTCGCCGCCTATCTCAGTACAGACCGAGAACTGGCCAATGGCACTATCTGGCAGAGGTGTATGTGGCTAAAAGGTGTTGTGTTGAGGGCGCACTACAACGGCAAGATTCCCCGTAACCCGTTCGCACAGTTCCACATCAGCCCCAACTGCAAGGAAAGAGAGTTCTTGACTGAGGAAGAACTGAAGGCCGTCGTTACCCATGAGTTCGAGGATGACAATCTCGTCTTTGCGCGTGACATTTTTGTATTCGTGTGCTTCACTGCCCTCTCTTTCATCGATGTGAAGAACCTGATCACGGACAACATCGTGGACGTCAATGGCGACAAGTGGATTATCAGCAAGCGGCACAAGACTAATATCCTTTTCCAGGTGAAGCTGATGGACGTTCCCTTGCAGATTATCAACCGCTATAAACACCTACAGGAAGACAAGTTGGTGTTCGGCAAGATGCGCTCGACCTTTGGTCGCTTGGCTCGTCCAAGAACTACTGGTCGATGTGCAAGAAACTGAAAACGGTGATGACAGCCTGCGGCATTGAGAAAGCCATATCCTACCATTGTGGCCGGCACTCGTTCGCCACGTTGGCGCTTTCAAAAGGAATGCCCATCGAGAGCGTGAGCCGTGTATTGGGGCACACCAACATCGTGACCACCCAGATTTACGCAAAAATCACAAGTCAGAAACTTGATAATGATCTGACGATGCTTGGCAATAAACTCAATGCATCGTTCAAGGACATAAAGAGAGCATAACCACTAACGGCGCATAAATACTCCAAAGCAGAAAGACGAATGATTAGCGAAGTCTGTCATCCGTCTTTCTGCGTTATAATCCCACAGCACACGAACCACTAACGGCTCTTTCTTTTTCCCTATCGTTTATATGCAGGATGATAGCAACTTTCCAGAACCCTCTCCAAATCACTCTCACGATAAAGTACCTTGCCACTTAATAATATATAAGGTATAACGCCATCATTGCGATATTCTTGTAACGTCCGTCTGCTGACTTTCAGAATGCTGGCCACCTCTCTGTCCGTCAAATAACGTTCACCATCAAGCAATGGACGATAATTTCCGATTACCTTCTTATAGAGGTTAAGTACCTCCTTCATGTTCTCCAGCGCATTCTTCACTCCAACGTTATGCGGCATTATCAGTTCATTCATAGGCGGCTCGTTTTGAGGTTACACATCTTACTATTCTTATCCCTATCAGCCACAACATACAGAATCCTTTCCACATCCTCAGGTTTATAGTACACCTTGCGGTTGATTTGAGAATAGGCTAACGTCCCGTTATCCCGTAAAGTCTGTAATGTTCTTGGACTGATGTTCAGAATTTGGCACACGTCTTGGTTGTCAAGCCAATTGCCCAACTTCTTGTCCATGCCTCTATCTGCCATTGCTCTCATCTGTGCGACGAAGCTATTGAAACTCGTCAGCAGTTCCTCGTAGGTACTGCGCTCAATTGAAATTACTTCCATGTCTTTTTTAGTTTTTGAATTTTGCGTGCAAAAGTACGCCATAATTTCCAGATTATCTCGTCTGAAAATTCCTTGTTGCGAAATAACATTTCAAGGAAATAAGATCCTAATGTCTGCCGAGCTTGCTCATCAGAAAGCAGACAAGCATCTTTGTGTGGCACTCCGCCACAAAGTGCGTATTAGGCTACACCCTTCTACGGAATCTATTTGTGGTTTTGCAAGCTATCTGGGGTAGACATCTTCCCTCTATTGTAACATGCTGCAAGCACCTTAGCTTTATTCATTACGACATCACGATCGTCAGTCCATCACATCTATCTTATAAATTCTTCTCTCATTGTCTCAAAAATATTAATCTCTTATAATTATCTTCCCTCCACCTGGGCCAAAAATAAAGTCGCCAATCAGACGGACTGATCGAGGGATATACAGCGTAACAAATTGGCGGCATGTAGCGAATGCCATAGAACATATCGTCACTACACCTTCCGGCACATGGTATTCATTATCTTTGAATCCAGCCCTTGCGAACAATAACCGATGCCTATCGAGGCTATAGGCTATATCATTTTCATCCATGCGATACTCTCCATCATCCTCAAAGGCATCTGTCTGCTCATCGCGACAAGAATAGTCTTTCTGCCAGAAATATACACAAGGCATCAAATTCTCATTTTCCTCTTCATCCTTACTAAACACCAACTGGTCATAGTCATGCACATGAGCTGTCCAAGGGATATGCAGCGTATCAATCCTGCATCCTAGCAATGCGCCAGGCTCAATTTCCTCTACCCCTTCCGGAATCCAATAAGCACCCTTTACGTTCGCTCCCTTCAGTAAGCGTTTACCATCACCAGAGTAAACAAAACCATGGCTGTCCATCCATAGCCTCTCGTCTGCTTCAATGAGTCTCCCCATACCAATAGAAGAAAAAGAGAATCAATACTAATATCCCTACCGCGATAATAGCACCAATAAGCCTACCAAGCAAAAACTTGAAATATTCTCCCCACGAGTTAAACTCGAATAAGAACCCATTGAACTCTTTGAAAAATCTCATTACATATATAGCTTTTTAACGAACCAATACGAAATTGATGGCGTGCCCTTTCTTCGCTTATATTCCGACAAATCTACCGTTGGCGTTATATGGAGCCCAAACGACGCATTCAGTCTTGCAGCCATTTCCTTGAACTTCTTTCCATGTTTACAACTTCTGTCGATACCAAAGTAGGCCAGATAGTAATGAATCATCTCATGACACATGATGTCCCTGAACTGTTTCTCCGTGAAGTCGTAATAGTCTGTCATGGATATCGTTGGGTCATATAGAGTTTTGTCAAGCCAGCCTCCTCTGGTGTATTGGAAGTATCCACATGTTCTAAATGAATGCAACAATGCGAATTGTGGAAACAACAGCTTACCCTCGAAATACTCCATATTACAGAGATTAAAGGTGTCAAGCATATTGTCGCGGTTGGCCACCATAAGCAACTATCCTTTGTATGCCCACTCAGGAGCAGACAGTTCTTTGCTCAATTCCTGCTCCATGCTTTTCAACTGCTCCAAAGAACTGTTAATACCCGTCTGTACCTGCTCAACGGTCTGCATATATTCCTGGCAGGTGTTATTTACGACGGTAACACAGGTACTGCTGAACTGTTCTGACTTTTTATCCTGCCAGTTATCGTTCAGTATTTGATTATTTCGATTGAACGCCTGCACATACTGGTGCATCTCGTCAAGAAGCATCTTCAACTGTTTCATTGCTTATATTCATTTAGTGCATCGATGGCTTTCTTTAGGAAATTATTGCCTTCGTCCCTGCTATTCTCCAATTTGTGTCTTTGACGGTTGGTCATCCACTCCACACGTTCAAACTCTCCATGGATATTCTGATAGAGCTTCTTGGCTGATTCTGCATAGTTCTGAGCCTTTTTGTAAAGAGCTTTATATTTTTCCAAAGCCTGCTCTCGATGCGCCAATTCCTGCCCATCCATACCTCCACCTCTTTTAACAGATGCTTCATAGTCTGCTTTGGCATGAGCAAGTTTCTGCTGGGCAATATTCAGATGATCCTTTATCTTATGTTCCAGATCCCGTGCCTGATCGTCTTTCTGAGCGAAGAGATTACGAAACCTGTAGGTCATCTGTATCGTCGACTCCATGAATCTGTTATAAGCAGTGGAGTACGACTCCAAGAGCCGTACTTCCCTTACCTTTACGTCGCCGTTTGCCATCGTGCGTCTATCTTATGCTCTGATATTCCATCAACTTCGATGTAATCTTGGCGATGTAGTTTGAATACTCCGTAAACATCTCTGACATCTTCTTGATGTCTTGAACGCTACGATCGAACTGTTCACGGAATTTGTCATTCTGTTTGTCCTGCCATCCTTCAGAGACGGCATTCATACGCTGCTGGGCTGCTTGCATCGTTGAATACATATTCTGGCCCAGGTTCTTAATGTTCTTACCAAACAGAGCTAACTGCTCTATGTTTTTTACACCAGCATCACTTGCCATAGTCTTATACCTTTATTTATTATGTTAAAAATCAAACGGAGTAAACAGCGTGTAGCTGTTATTTGTCTCATTATAATATATAGCCCTCAGACGCTCGATGTCTGAAGAGAGGTTTTCGAGCTTCAGATCGTCACTCATGCCAAGGGTATTGACGGCATTCTCATCACTCTTCAGCATAATGAGATGATGGAACATATTGAAGAAATCCTTTGCCGACATGTAGTCAGAGAATAGCAACTGCTTGGGCTTGTCAATCTGAAGGATGACATGCACGCCAACCTCAGCACCGTTTTTCAGAATATACTCAATCACCTTCTGATAACTGTTGAAGTCGGTACTTCCACTATCACCAGCAGAGAACATGCTACTATCGAATCCGAAGTCATCAGCAGCGGCAGCAGGCTTGGCTGAAGCAATCTCCATATCCATACGCAACTCTCTGAATCGCTCTTGCCCAAGAATATACAGCACCGTCGGCTCTGCTGTTCTGTCCTTGATAGAAGTAGCTATACTTACCAGTTCTGAACCGCAATCCTGTGGGTTCAGCAGTTCTATTTCTCCCTTGCCCTCCAAGTCGTTAAGTATCTTGGTTGTATTCCGCTGGTCATTAGGAAGACAATTGATGACCTTGATCTTGGTATTCTTGTTAGAGATTCTTAGAGTCTTGATAGAAGCCATCGTGGTACGTGAAACCTGTTCCTCGTCGTTGATGCCGAACAACATTACGTTGTCTGCATATTCGTTACGCAACGGGATGACAACAGGTTCCATCTTCGTGTCGATAGATCGTCCAAAAGCAATTGCATCACCTTTCTTGGTGAGTAATCCCTTCACTTCGTCGTCTATCTCAAAAATCTGCGAGCCCACGAAATAGAACTGCTCATTCTTTGAAGCCTTTGTCTTGTCGTTAATCTTCTTGATAATTTCAAGAGCCTGCGGTGTGGGCAGATAAGTGGACTTGAACACCACATCATTATCAATATCATGATGAAGCACTTGACCCGTTTTTAGTGCACTTGTCGTATCAACAGAACCACGAACCAGTCTTTCTGAATCGCCAGGTGAACACTTCAGCAGATAGAAGTCCGAGATATTGTTGAGTATCTCGCTTGAAATCTCCGCCTGTGCAATAGTCTGCGTAGCCAATACGAGGTGTACACCCTGACTACGTCCTTCCTTCGCAATCTTCTGTAGAATTTCAGAGATCTCACGATACAACTTAGCCTCCTTACTGTTCATCGTTGGGAACATCACATGACATTCGTCTGCGATAAAGAC
>Ga0310696_10002474_pt1 | contig 24331 bp, 48 predicted proteins | sample AusTroGonzalo_MG_4_FD_203885 | JGI IMG/M metagenome (GOLD analysis project Ga0310696, IMG submission 203885) | Bovine rumen microbial communities from tropical cattle in Woodstock, Queensland, Australia - Gonzalo_02 (v2) (version 2) | ecosystem: Host-associated > Mammals > Digestive system >...
TTTCAAATAACATATATCCTTGACCTTGTTATATCTCTCAGACCCTAATATCAACTTTATCCTGGCAATATCAAAACTACACTCTTCTTCAATATTACATAACCCTTTATAAATATCTGGATCCTTAATGTGTAATAGCCTACCAAAAACTTCTATTCTACTCTCTGATACTATTACACACCCACTACATAACCCAAACCTGTCACTAATATCTAACCATAATGAAGAGTCTATATTCATATCTATCAGATCCTTACTAAACTTTTCACTATTCAAATATTCCATAATCTGATCCGCTATACACATCATGCCAATAACCCCTCTAATAATTCACTTTCCTTTATCCCTGCATCAATAAAATCAGTAATAGCAATACATCCCCTAAACGTCTTTACAAACCCAATATCATCTAATAACCTATTCGTGTGAAACATCTCCCAAACACTACACGGTAAAGCATTAATCTTATCCTGCCCTATATCTACTGATTCATCCCTACCAAACTTATACCAATACAAACCAGAATAACTATATAACTTACCATAAGACGTTCCATAACAACAATATACCCAATGCCGACCAATAACCTCTGGACAGCTCCCATCACAACTTACAACTTTTCCTTCTTCATCTATAAACACTATACTATATCCCCAATAACTCTAATAAATTCCCAAAACCTTCTACACCATCATAGTCTATTACCCACCCATTGTACCTCTTGTCCTTGTCACCACATATGCTTATCAAATACTTCACCTTCTCATTGTTACTCTTTACCCAGTCATTGCCCCTAAATACTAACTTATCACCAATTACCCTTATATACCTAAACCAACCCATGCCAATACCCTTCATGCCTAATATACTAACAAGACTCAACCATTCACTATATAACTTTATGCCATTATCCCCATCACCAACTATCCTATATAATAATCTCCATAATATCTTTACATCACTATATTCATTCCTGCTCCTAAAATAATACCCAAATAATAAGTCAGCATCATGGTCTTCAAATATCAACTTTACCTTCATGTCTTTCCCATTGATTTCCATGCTTATATACTTAATCTTATAATAACTCAATAATTTACGATTTTCCTTTATGTAATCTTCTAAATCATAAAAATCAGCTAAATATGCATCTATCTTGTTACCATATACTTTGCAAATATCATAATCTTCCTCTATAAACTTTATCAAATCTTCAAAGTCTATAAAACGATCACTAACCTTACATACATAGTCATCTAAAATATATAAGTTCCCATACAATAAATATATAACACGCTCAGGTAACCCAAATATATACCCTAAGTCTTTACAACTTTCAAACTTATACCCTATATACTCTTTTCCAGTTACTCTTTTCATGTTATTCCCCTTGCTAATCTACTATACCATGTTTAATTATTTCATCAAGACTTTTATACTAGACTACCATATATAAGACTCTGAAGAAAGACTTTGCTGTAGACTGTCGTTGCGGACTCTAATGATTTTTTCTAGGACTACAAGGACTCTTTATGAGACTATAGGGGCTCTTTATGGGACTCCAAGGACTCTTTATGAGACTCCAAGGACTATGATCTCGTTGCACTGTTTGAGGGGGTGGGGGTCTGTTCCAAAGCCCTTAAAGGCGATTTTTTAGTATATACTAGAAAAAAAGTCGTTTTTTTGCGTTTTGAGGGGGTGTTTTTTCTTTTGATATAATGGCAAGGGATAAAATAAAAACACAAGCGGGCGGGCGTTTTTTTGCTTCTATTGTATTATAAAAAACAAGCCCAAAGCCCAAGCCCAAAGGGGTAAAAAAAGTATATACTAAAAAACTTCTTGACTTTTGTTTGATTTTATACTATTAATTAAGGCGTGGTCGGGCGGGTGTTTCGGCTTCCATAAAAAAGCGGGCGGGGGGTTATCCTAGACGGCTTGACTTGACTAAAATAAAAATCTGTCAAGTTATCCAGTATTATATAAAGGGCTTGCGAAAGTATATACTAAAAAAGTTATTGACTTTTGTTTGATTTTATATAATAATATGGTTGTCGTTGAGCAGGTGTCCCAATGTCCATAGCAGATAAAAGCAGATAGCAGATAAAAACTATTGCGTGTATATGTGTATAGTTTTTGCCTGCTATTTTTCGTTGGCAGGGTATAATAACAGAAAGGAGATAAAACTATGAAAGGTGTTATTATGTCGGTGCTGGTGTTTGGTGGTATAGTATTCGGCTTTGGTTGTCTATATCATAACACACAAAAACAAATGCGACAATATGAGATAGAACACAATTGTCGGTATGATTATAATGATTTGTGCTACACGCAGGAACAAAAACCTTGGCTGTTTCACAAATAAAGTCCATTAGCGGTGCTAGTAGGTCTATACAGGTCTATTAGCGGTGCTAGTAAGCATATGGGGTTAGTATATACTAGCCCCTTTCATCTTAACCATATACTAGCGGTGCTTATTCAACTACGAGCGGTGCTAGTAGAGTATATACTAAAAAAGGAGTAGTAAAATGGTAAAAATAAATGATATTATGAGAAAAATCGCAAGAAAAAACGCAAGACAATATGAACAAGCGGTGCGAGTAAATGCCGAACAAGACAATTATAATTACTTATGCTGTTTTGACGAATGGTGCGAGCAGAACGGTGTAAGACCACTACAAGAAAGAAATATATTTGACAAAATGTTGAACGACACACGAATCAAATATATGAACATTGAAAACTTTGTAGAACTTTACAAGTAAGCGGTGCTAGTAAGATAAACAAACACAACCAAAAGGACTAAAAATGATTACAAAAGAAATGGAAAAAAGAATTGACAACTTTGCTGAACTGAAAAAGCAATACGAAATGTTGAAAGAAAACTATGAAAGCGAAAAAGAACTGTTATTGAACGAACTTGGTATAGGAACTTGGACAACAGATAGAACGGTATTGACTTTTGCTGAAACGGTGCGAAATACTGTGAAATGGAAAAGTATAGCCGAGGACAACATTGAAAAAGACCTGTTGGAAAAGTTAGTAGCCGAAAATTCAAGCGAAACGCACTGTGTAATGTGTAAAGTCAATGAAAAGCGGTGCTAATAGGACAAGAACGAGATAAACCAAAAGGAAAAACAATGCCTTGGACAAAGAATAATGTATTTGTTGCAGACGAAAACGATACAAAAGAATCCATGCGTATATTTTTTGACCATCAAAGAAAAGTTAGACAAGCGAAAAAGTATGTCTGTCCATTTTGCCACAAGAAAGTATGTTATGTAATTGACGGAAAATTTGAATGTCCTGAATGCGAAATGTATGGATTTGACCCGAACAAAATATTCAAGAAACATAAATAACAAAAGGAGTAAAAAATGTCATTAGAACAAGCATTGAAAGTAATCAAAATGTTATCACAGAGTCAGGGTTTTTATGGTAGATTGTTATGTATGAGAGACGAACACCCGCAAGAGTTTGACGAGTGGTTGACGAACTTAGCAAAGGACTGTAAAGATTCGGTTGACTTGGTAATAGCAATTGAGGAATAATAAACTAACAAACAACTAACAAGAGCCAAACAACAAAAGGAGTAGAATATGGCGAATGTGAAAAAACAAATAGAAAAAATCTTAAGTGATGGTGAAAAAATGTTGAGGAGTGGAACTGTAATGGACAACCCTGAACTAACTCGGTCTGTGGTAAAACTCGCAACATTATACAAAGCGGAAAGTGTAAAGCAACAAGACCTAAGGGAGCAGGTTGAACAGAACACGAAAGACATTCAACAACTGAAAAAGGTAAGCAACGCAAGACCTTATCCAAAAGAATGTCGTGAAGTAATGGAACTAATGATAAACAAAATAAGCACAGTAAGTTTTCCAGCCTGTGATTATTATATGAGTTATCGATTAGTGTGTGCATTAGGAATCGTTGCTGGGATGTTAGAACTACGAAAGACACAATGTTTTGAATATCCAACGAAACTGAAACTTAACATTTGGTATCAGGACTGGCATAATAAAACGAGTGTCGCACATAACATAATCACAACGGCAATGATAGAGTTTTATAATCCAACGAAACGAAAGACTAGATATGAGAAATTCAAGTTTAGTTTTGCAGGCTTGATACATAACGAAAAGAATGGTAAGTTATCAGCGGACACCATTGCAGAAATCGTATATGAATTGAGTAAAGAAATCAAAAGAAACACAAAACAATAAAGGAGTAGAACATGTCAAGAATTACTATGAAAGAACTTATCGAACACTATTTCAACAAGCATATACCATTGCCAAACTTGTATTCAATAAAGTCTGGTAAAACAATGCACAATAGAACGATAGAAAGTTATGACCCTGAAACTTGTAAATTTAAGTTGAACAAGTGTAAAGAAACATTTTGTTGTGATAAACCAGAAAACATAACTTTTGAAATCACTATTGAAAGTCGTGATAGTGGTTGGGCTGATTTGGTGTGTGGTCACTTTTTCGGCAAGACATTTGAACAGATACAAACTCAAGTGTATTGGGATATGAATGATGATAATACAACTGTAATTGGTAGCAGAAGTATGAAGTATTCAGCATCCAAACCACGAGTGACAAAACTGTTGATAAATGACTTGTTAGTAAATGCAATTGCCACATATTCAACAGTCACAAACATTGGAATTGAGGGTGGTTATTATTGTGGGCATACTTACAGTAATACCTCAACGAAATGGGCATATGAAGCAGGCTTGGTAAATCACTATGCTGTATTCAATGCCAACAGCGAATGTGATGACTAACTGTATAAATAAATGACATCACAAACAACTAAGCCAAAAAAACAAAAACTAAAGGAGTAGAAAATGGCTAAAGCACAAAATACAAATGAAGTAAATGTAAGTCGTGAAATCAAAGAACTTATGGACGCAGGTATCGCATTGAACAAACTGCCAAGACTTATTGACTGTATGTATCGTGCGAACTTGAACTTGTTTATCTGGGGTGACCCTGGAATTGGTAAAACTCAGTCGGTTGAACAGTTTGTAAATAAGATGAAAAAGGATAACCCAGAGTTTGAATACTTCTATTATCCTTTATCGTCAATGGACCCGTCTGACTTGATAGGTATTCCAATGCCAGAAAAAGTTAGTGAGTATGGTAGGGAAATAACAAGAACAACTTGGGCGATTCCTAAATGCTTACCAACGAATCCTAATGGTAAAGGGTTGTTATACTTTGATGAAATGAACAATGCACCTGCGGCTATGCAGAATGCGGTTCAACAGTTGGTTCAAGAAAGACGAATTGGTGATTACTTCTTGCCTGAGGGTTATAGAATCATTGCGGCAGGTAATCAGTCAGGAGTCAATGCTTATTCAACTGAAATCCAAGCACCAGTCAAAGATAGATTTGGTCATGTCTTTGTAAAAACTGGGGCTGACTTATGGTTTGACTATATGTTAGGACTTGATACAGAGCCAACAAAGGAAAAACCATTCATCAGTGGCATAACACCAGAAAAGATTAAACAGATGACGGTAGCCTTTGTAAAGCGAAATCCTGATAAACTGTTTGATACTGACAACTATAACAACAACTCATATACATTTGCTACACCTCGTTCATGGTCAAGATTCATAAAGTTATATAGTATGAATCCTGAGGCAAGTTATGATGAAGTGTTCCATTTTGCCAGTATGTATTTCGGTGGTGCGGTTGCGAATATGTTATTGGAGTATCTGAAAAACTCTGAAAAGTATCAAGACCCAGCCGAAATCTTATTCAACGGTAAATGTTTTAGAGATGACGGAGATATGAACGGCTTCTTTGGAACATTGACAGGGTGTGTTGCGACTTTGAATCAAATGGATGACCCAGAAAAAGATGAAAATGGTAATCCAAATAAAAATTCAAAGGAAGGTAAAGCATTGACAGAGGCGGTGCATAATCTGTTTGAGGCTTGTAAGAAGTTGAAACGAGCAGACTGGCAGGCTATCTTGACTAAACATATCGCACAAAATAATAAATTGCGAAAGTATATAGATAGCAAAGATGTCCAGACGGTTGCTAAATTCTGCACATCAACTGTAAATGCAACTATGAATAAATAACAACCAAAATCCTGGGTAAGATTTAAAACTGCCCAACAATTTATAAAGGAGTAAGTTATGACAAACAAAAAACTGCAGAATGCTAGAATGAAGTTGGCTCAGTTTATTGTTGATATGAAAAGTGAAAGACTAAAAGATGATGATGAGATAATAAAACGAGCAAAAGAAGTTGAATCTTTGTATCTGAAACTAAAAGATAATAAATAAGGAGATTACAATGGCAAGAATTTTTACGAACAATGAACTCAAAGCAATCATGAAAGCCTTGATGGTTGTGTGGCAAGAGAATGATGACCACGAACAACTAGGTTTAAATATGGCTAATGATTTGCTATGTAAGGTTGAAGTTGGTGATAAAATGGATTCCTTACTAACCAATGACGAAAACTATGAATTCCATTTACATGAGTCTGAATGGTTTGATGATAATGTAGCAGACTTGTTGAAAGAATATCACGACAAGAAAGCACAAGAACAAGCCAGAGAACAGCAGGCAAAAGAAATGGCTGAAAAACTAAAAGCAAAGGACTTAGGTAATGGTGTTATTGAGTTTAGTATGGGTGATGATATGCCGACAGAAAAATGTTTTGAATTAGACCCAAGAATAGATAAAGCCAATAGTTATGTTGTTGGTGGTTGGATGGATTGGTCTGGTGGCGAACGCTTCATCAAAAATATAGATTTAGTATCACTAGAAAACAAAATCAAAACAGGAAAAAGAGATACTAATGGGTATTTAGATGTTGATGAGGATGATTTGCTTGGCTGTATTGATATGACAGACGAATTGACCGATGGTGGTTTGAAACAAGCAAGAATATTTACAAAGCAAAAAGCAGAATATATACTGAACTTGCTCAACAATACAATTCTTGCTGATACAGAAAACCCATTATTGCTTGGTGAAAATGATAACTTTGCCCTTAGTATAAATGAGTATCAAAAGAGTGCTTTGGGTAAGGATGTTGATGAAACAAAAACTTCCGAATGTTATAATTTTCCAGGTTATGCTGTGAATGGTGTAAATGTTGATGATATTACTATCCTAGTCAATGGCACCGAATATACTTTACAAACACAATATGGAGTGTCTATGAATGGTGTTTTCAGTGCAGTATTTTCAACAGATGACAATAGTAAAATGGCTGTAGTCAAGCAAAGAACCAATGGACAAATTATAGAAATAACGGAATGCACTTCAATGCAAGAAGTAGATAAAAACATATTTGAATAAAGGAGGTAAATATGATAACTGTGACAAAAGACGAAATGCAAGAGGCTGTCAATACAAGACTGTGGATAAAGCATAGTTTCTTGGCGGCAATATCTGCTAGAGTTGGAACTGAATTTGTTGAATCTGATTTGCCTGCGTGCGGTTATACAGATGGTAAGGGAATTTTTATCAACTGGAAATATATAACCGAGAAAGAGGAATATCAGGACATGAATGTTGATAACTTGCTGTTTGTAATCTGTCATGAAGTTGGACATTTATTGAATCTGACGGTTGATAGACGAGGCGGTAGGGAACCAAGATTCTGGAACTATGCTACTGATTACTCTATAAATTCGGATTTGATAAATAACTCAGATGGTTATGGAAATCCGAAACCAATAGGGCAAATGTATTATAGCGACAAACTCATCAGACCAGATAACCCAAAAGGTCAGGCTTGGTTGTATGATGAAAAGTATCGTGGTATGACCTGTGAACAAATCTATGAAAAACTTATGGATGACTTCAAGAAAGAACATGGGGGTAAAACTCCAGAACAGGTTGACCAAGAAATGCAGGGTGCGGTTGAGAAATGGTTAGAACAACACGCACAGGGTCAGAAACAAATTGATGAACATGCTACTCAAGACGGTATGGATGAAACAGATAAGGGTAGAATCAAAGCCCAAGTCCAAGCAGTCCAGAAACAAATGGGTGGTAAAGAAGCAGGTAAAATGGATTCAATGTTGGAAAGAGCATTTGAATTCTTGTTTCAGGAACCTCCATTTGATTGGCGTGGATTCTTAAACAATTACCTGAAAGCGTTTATCAAATCTGACTTTTCTTGGAAGCGACCAGCAAGACGAAGTTGGGGTCTGGGTCAAATACTTCCAGGAACCAATGTGGATATGAGTATAAAGTTAGGCATTGCGATAGATACATCAGGGTCGGTTGGTGATAAGGAAGTGCAAGAATTCTTAGGACATATTGCTAAGATTATGCACTCATTCAAAACATTTGACATTGACATCTGGTGTTTTTCAACGAAAGTCCATGAGGAAACATTGAAAAACTATAACAAGTCTAACCAAGACCAAATCAAAAACTATGGGTTAGAATCGCTTGGTGGAACAGATATAAAATCAAACTTCGAATGGATAAAGGAAAACAAAAAGAAGTATGATGTATTTATCTGTATGACTGACGGTTATGATTACATAGATGATTTGAAGTTTGACTACTGTCCAGTGATTTGGGGTATAACTGGAAACGACAACTTCAAGAATCCTAGTGGAGTCCAAAGGGCAAAGACTATGAGATTGGAGTTTTAACTAACCAAAGCCCTGAGAGAACAACAACTTTCAGGGCTTTATCTAATCAACAATAGGAGTAAAAAATGTATAATTCATATGGCGAAATACAATTATTGAAAAACTTATTTACATCTAAGTTTGACGCAGATAAGTTATTTGAAACAGTCCAGTATTGTAAGTCAGGGTTTATCTTAGAGTTTTTTGAAGTGAAACAACTGGACAAACTAAAACCTGCAAAGATATTGAAACTGATGTCTGAATATAAAACCAATGTGATGAGGGTATATGGTGGTAAGACACAGCATAAATTTTTACAGTATATCATTGATTATTGTAAAGATTATTCAAAGCGACCAGATAAAAAGATAGTGGTTGGAATCAAAGACTTAGAATGGATTACAGCATTGATAGAATATAATATCTGTAATGTGTATGAATTCTGCCGTCATTGGTTTGAATTGAATAAGAGTGCTAAAGACTTCGTGTTATCAAAATGCACCTTTACAACTATCAAACATTTTACTCATTGTTTTACAGATAAGGACTTGGCTAAATACTTTGAGTCAAGACCTGATATGATTCTGCTAATGAAAAAGCCAACACAAGATATGCTTAGAAAATACTATTCAGAAAATCCTTATAAAATGTCAGAAGTGTTGGTTGATAACTATCCTAATGACTTGCTTTGTCAAATGATTGATGATAGCAGAATCAATACAACAATAATGAGTATGAACAAGAACCATTGCCCACTTATTGAAGTCTATAACAAATTGTGTCGTGGCTTTGATAGATTTGGGAATTACGGCATAGATGAAACAAATGATGAGGAATTGAAAAACTATGCTCAACTGGTAGATAACAACATTGATTTACTGAAAGAGTATGTCAAGGGTCGGATGTTGAAAGATTAAACTGTTTTCCACAGGCAGGTCTTTCTACTCCTAAATTGTTGTCCTGCTAGTTGGCTCGTTTCTGGTTGTCTTTCGAGTTGTGGAAATAAGATAACCATCAACTAACTAAAAACCAAAGGAGCAATAAAATGGCAAAACTTTTGAGTAAAGAAGCGATAAAAGGTTTGTTGTTGCGTGAATTCAAAAACGACAAACGAATCACAGATGAATTACTGTTTGACGGAACTAAAATGACTATGGAATGTTATGTGTTGTTGAAGTCATTGTTTCCTAAACGGGGTTATTATGAGGGAAATATCTTAGACGATTTGGGTTATCACTGCTATATTTCTTTTGAATACCAATCAGGTAATGCAACAAAGAAAGGCTATAACCAATTCCTGAAAGAACTAACCAGTGAAAAACTAAAAGAAGTCTATAAACGGTTGGACAGTATTGTGGGAGAGAACGGTTGCTATATGATTTCTGATTGTATAAGCGGTCAGAGAGATGATGGTCAAAATGTAAGTAATCGTTATACACATTATTCATCTGGAACCGAAACTTTGTGTATTGATATTTGGCTTTTCAGTATCAATGCTAGTTTCTTAGACTTTGCTGATAATAACACAGGTAAATGTGATTTATTATTTGAAACCAATATGTAATAAAGGAGGTAGAACTATGGCACAAAAATTTTATATTGTATATTCAGAACCAAAAGAAAAGAATTACTACAATGGCAGACAAAGAAGTTTCACTAAGTCTGATGTATGTTGGTTTGGCATTGACCAGCGAATAGCCTTACAAACATTTAGAAGTTTAGCAAGACGCTGTGGAAATGATATACCGCATATAAAATGTTTGGACTTAGATGAAATACCAGACTTTGAAAACAAGAGTCGTAGTGATGAAATGATAGCGTCTATTGATAAAAAGGTAGCCAGACGCTTAAATAACTTATCACAACACTTCTTACAGACTCGTGCTATTACTACAAAAGATGGCAGTGTGACTTTCAGTTTTACAAAGCGAGATGTTGAGGCTGCACAATCAAATCCATATCACGAGGAAAGTAAATCCGTAATCCATAAAAGTGAAGCAAACTTATACTGGGTTGAGGAGGAATCTTTCAATAAGGTGTTCGAAATCTTGCTTGATAAATATATGGATGAAGTTGAAGTTATTGTTCCTACTAAGGTCAATATCAGCGGAAAAACATATAAGAAATATCAACCAACAACCAATGAAAACTAAGGAGTATGATATGACAACAAAAGAATTATTAGCAAACAGTAAAGCAATGGGTCGTGATAATAGTGATATAGAGTTTGATAAGTTTGAGAACCCTAGATACGATTTATCACAAAAGAAGTTATCGTTCAAAGCATATGCCAAAGGTAGCAACAATAAACTGTATAAGGTTGAGGTTGCTTTCTATGGTGTTGAACCTGGAAACTTAACTTCTGATGATTTGGCTGCGGGTAAGTTCCCAAGACCAAAAGACCTGTTAGACAAAGATATAAAGGTAGATTGTGATTGCACTGATTATATCTTGGGTGGTGCTTTGAAAGGTAATCTGCATAGTGGTTGTGCTTTATATACCGATAAGACACTAACCAACTATAAAAAGAAAACAGACAGACCTGAAAAGAACGCAGAGAATATGGGCTATGGGTGTAAGCATATTGTATCGTTTATCAACTGTATCTTAGAAGCAATGAAATAAAGGAGGTAAGTATGGAAAAAACAGAATTGTCAAAGAAAAACCTGAAAGCATTATTGTGGCTCAGGGAAAAGAATCGCACAGTAAATAGAGGCTGCACATTAGTTGGTGATTGTTTCTTTTACTATGACTTGCGAACACTTATGAACGACTTGTTATTAGGTGACGCTTGGTTTTGTTTGAGAAATGAGGAAGTCAAACAGTTCGCCCAAGATATCAAAGACGGTAATGTTGTAATGGCAAGTATTGGTAAGAACAAAATTGACAAAGAATCTTATGATAGTCCTAATAAGTTTGCGGACATCAAAGACGGTGAATACTTTGTAAATCGTAAGGTGTCATATAATTCTGTAAGAGATGACTTGTTTCTTATGGATTCAAGTATAAGGTCTGGGTTGTCTAGTTATGGTAATCATTGTAAATTAGAAAACCTTAGACCAATAGACAAAGACGAAGCAGAAACAATAAAAGAAGTAATAGGTCAAGCAAACAGTGCATTCAACCTAGACTCTATATTCAATCTGTTTAGTTTTTTATGTTGCTCTAAACGAATCTGGAACTCTTATGATGAAGGGTTTGCCCACAATATCTTTGGTGATTGGGATAATGATAAGAGAGAACGGACATATCTTGGGTTTGATACTCTGGGTATGTTTAATCCAAAAGATGTTCAGGTAAAGGTAGAGGCTTGTCAAGAAATAGCAAGACAGGCACACAGACTCACAACTGCTTTGACGGGATATGAATTGTATTTGAAAGACTATCCTGAATTAGACTTTGTTGATGGGTTAGTATCTGCTCGTCTTGTAAAGAATGATATGGTAGAAATAAAGAGAGTATGTGAACCAACATTGACTTTGAAAGAATTGTTTGAAATGGTTGCTGGAGACAGAGAACCTGGGGATTGGGCAATCTGTATAAAGTTATTGTTTGACACTTACATCTTCAATACCACAGCAGATAACAGAAACAACTTCTTACACGAGTTTTTTGATGATAGAGACACAAGTAATATGACAATCTTGAAGTTATACTATCACGATAACGGTGTATTACCTAGCGACTTCAAAGGTATAAAACACTGTATAACTTGGTGTAATCAGGATAATGAAAAAACTGCTTGCTTCTATGTCTATCTGTGGGATGAAACTGCTATGACTTATGAAATGATGGGTGATGTCAAAAGTTTTCTGGATGTAATCAAAAACTAAAAGGAGGTTATGATGTCAGTATCCAAGAAAGAAATAGACGCTTTACTGAAAAAGAAAGACATTCCTAATGAGGCTGTGTTTCAGAATGGGACTAAGAAACTTTGTTGGGGCGGGATGGAAATACTGGACGCCCTTTACGATAACAACCTTGAATGGTATGCAGAGAAATGGGATGTTGATTATAACTTTTATTGTGAGGCTTGTGAGAAACTAAAACACAATAGCAAGATAGAAGTTTTCAATGTTGGCAGGATGAAGCATGGGTATGGAGAACCTCATATCTATATCCTTACTGATGATGAAACAAAGACTGCTATTGAATTAGTTGGTGGAGTGAAACAATACTTAACTTTGGGAGACTAAAATGCAAGAACAAAAATTATTATACATAGTTGGTGGGTTCACAGAGTTTGGTTTTAGAACTTATGACGCTTACTCTGTATTTACCGATTATGATGACGCAAAGCACTGTCTAAAAAAGGCTTTGTTGAATAGTTATAGTGGTAATGGCTGGAAAATATACAAAGTCCATTCAAGTCATTTTATTCCTACAGAGAAAGAGAATGATGATGGCTTACATAACTTCAACATCATCAAAAGTATTATGATTGATAAAGGTATTACTGGTGCGTGTAAGTGGTTTGATAATGATGAGTTTAGGGAATTCGGTGATGTCTATGTTCAATTCTACTGGTCTTATGATTTGAAGAAGAGAACAGCGACATTGAAAATAGATTACTCATTATATAACTACGACTATAACAGAATGCCAGAAGCAATGAGAGAAAGATACCACAATAAAATAGATAAAGACATATACAACCGAGTCCATTATCTGTTTATCCCTGAATTGAAAAAGATAATGAAGGAACACGATATGGATGATATAAGAGTTGAATTCAAGAACAAATTTACAGGTAGAAAAATCAACAAGGGCTTCATAACAAAGGAGTAAAGAATGAAACCAAGCAAAGAAATGTTATTAGAAAACTATCAAAAAGCACAACATTATGGAATTGATTGCTTTTTAGATAACCCTGACCTAGATAAACTCTTAACTGGTGAGGGGTCTAAAACTGCTAAAGAAAAGTTCCCAAATTATGCAACCATTGAAACGCCAATAAATAAAGAAGACAAGTATAATATATGGAAGATAGCATCAAAGATAAACGAAAATCCTGATGTGTCTTTCTTTACTTGTGTAGCAGATAGGGCTTTGAATAACCTGAAAATAGAATTTTGGGGTGATGAGTCTTTATTGAATGCTGCGGGTTTGGTTGAAGATAATGGTGAGTTGATGTTGAAAGTCTTAACTAATAAAGAATAAAGGAGGATAATATGCCAAATTGGTGTGATAATAGTTTAGTTATATTCAATCCAAAAGTATTCAAAGAAAAATGTGTAAAGGATGGGGTATTTAGATTTGAAAACATTATCCCTATGCCAGAACATCTTAAGTTTTGTAGCCATGTATTGTGTATGACAGAGAGTGAAGAAAAGTATTTGAATGATATTGGGATAACTCCTGAAACACTAAAAGAAAAATTACCAAATGAGTTTTTTACTAACAGTCGTATCGCAGACTTCTTGATGGCTAAATCCTGGTTTGATAGTGAAGAAAAAAGAACTGGGGTGAATAAGTATGATTGGTATAACTGGGATTGTGGTAATTATGGAACAAAATGGGACTTGAGTGATGATGACGCTGACTTATCTGAACTGGATGAGGTGATTGAGATTGGAGAGAATGAGACCTTTGAGTTGAATTTTGCTACGGCTTGGTCACCTCCTATTCCAGTATTAGAAAAGATGGCTGAATTAGGCGTTATCTTTGACTGGCACTGTGAAGAAGGCGGTTGTGGTATCTTTATGGAAGGCAGTTCAAATGGTGAAAGTTTTTCCTATTGTGACTGTGGTGTTCCAGAAGGATATTATGACGAAGATGAACAACCATAAATAAAAGGAATAAAAGATGGCAGAAACAAATAAACTATATCAACAAGACAACTGTATTCAATTTGCTGTAGATAAAAACAACAACTTGTATATCAGGACTTGGGGTAGTGGTTATCAAGGTCATGGTGCTTGGGGGTGTTGGTATCCTATTGATTGCTCTTTTAAGAATTTGCGTAAGTTAGATGGGTCAAGAATAAAACCACCATCTAACAACTCTGGTGAATATGAACCACTCCCCGCAGACTTTGTTGATACTTTGGATACCATAATAAACCTATACAACTAACAACCAAAGGAGGTAAAAATGCACCCAATAACTGATAGTGTAAAAGATGTTATAAGTGGTATGAGGCTGTGTGTGTTGATTATTTTGTTGATACTCGCAGCCGTCATTTGTGTAATCCTAAACTAAAAGGAGTGAAACATGAAAAAATATAGATTGATAGTCCATTTTGCTGAGGGTGAGTTTATGTTATGGAAAGACTTTGATAACATGAATGAAGCCGTAGAGTATGCTAGAATGGTTGGCTTTGCTACTTATGAGGCCACCAATGATTATAACTTAGAGGATTGGAACTTGATTGACCCTACTATAGATGCAACCAAGAAACTGTCCTTCGCATATAATAAAAACAGTAAAGGAGCGTATAGATGGAAAAAATAATTTGTAAAGGTTTGACCAAGTTGTTTATAAAGGAAAGTAAGAATAAAGAACTGAACTTTGATAAGAAACAACTGGAGAGAATAAAGAATAGCGCTGAAGTAAGTATGTATAAGTATGGTAAAGATTGGAACTTATACATCTCTTCGTCTTATGATGAGTCAGGCTTTAGTAATTACATCTGGCGTGGATCTTTTAAGTGGGATGGAACAAAGAACGAAGGGGAGATGGAAGTAATGGCTGGTCTTCCTGATGGTTGTTGTTTTGTAAAGAGAGGCTATACTTGCACGAGATCTATGGGGACAAATTATAAAAAAGAGTTCCAGACGGTCTTAGAGTATATGAAAAAGGCACGTTTGGGTAATTTAGGAAGTATGCAGTGTTATAAAGATTATGTCGCTGCGACTGGTGATATGAACTAAAGGAGAGAACAATGGCAACACCTAAAAACTTAAAGAAGATAGAATATTCAAAAGCACAAGCACTGATAGCAAAACACCTGAAGGCTAATACTGGATGGTGGGAAGGTGCTGTCGGTTATAGTGATTTCGTATATGAGGCTGGGGATAAGAGAAAACTAATACGCCCAGGATTCAATGAAAATTCTTGGGAAACCAGTATCGTGTCAATGTAAAGGAGAGAATTATGAGATATAAAATAGAAGTAGTAGCGGTATGTAGAAACTATAGGCGAAAGATATTACAAGTTGGATGCATACCTAATAAACCGACAAGACCTATCATTGAGAGAATAGCGAAGAACTGGAATCCAAATGGTAGGTATTATTCTGTAGCAATCAACGTGAAAGATACAGAATCAAACTATGAAGCAAACTATATAATCTAAACCAAAGGAGTATAAAATGAAAAACGCATGCACAATCAAAACAATAGATGACTTGATCAAAGAATTGGAAGAATATAAAAAGACTTTAGGCGGAGACGCTGCGGTTGTTATGTCCCAAGATGAAGAAGGGAATGCGTATGGTGATGTCTTGATGCTTGATTCGGATAACACTAAACAGTTCCTGGAATACTGTGATGATTACTACAGGGGATACGATAAAGACCCAGCAATCAAGCCTGAAGGTCGGAATGGTAATAAAAACATCCTGATTATCTTTCCAAATTTATAAAAAAGATTAAAAGAAATTAATTGACAAGTGTAAAAAATTAATATAGAATAACCAATAACCAAAGGAGATGGATATGGCAAAAACAGAAAAAATTGTATCAGTGGAATTAGAAAATGAAAACACTGTAAAGACCGTAAAGGAGATATATGAACCAAGATATGAAGGCTTCTGGGAATATGATGGAACAGAAGGAGAATGGGTAAAAGATGACTTCAAAGAACAAAATAAAGTCTGGTGTCCAAATAGTCGTGAAGGCTTTGAAATATTGAACACCGGAGAGAACTGGATGCCTAAGGGTGAATCTGTTGAAAAGGATATTGAGTCGTTCCAAAAATATCTTGATGACACCTACGGGAAAGATAAATATGAGGCGTATGCGCTGGGGGCTTATATCCATGGCAGCGTATCATTTGCTTTCAATAAGGGTGAAGATACAAGATGTAAATGGGATAGCGGGACTGCTGGGTTTGTAGGTTTGAATAAGGAATTACATATAGACCTGAGCCATTATGCAGGGAACTTATCTGACGCTTGGAATGGAAGTATTGAAAGATGGTGGGTGTATGATAACTATGAAGATGAACCAATAGATGAAATAACGTCTTTGACTAGTTATGAAAAAATCCAGAAATGGAAAGAAGAGATGAAAGAAAAGTATGGTGTCACAGATTTTAAGTCTAACAACAACTTCTAAAGGGGGAAAGAATGGATGAAAGCAAAAACCGCAGCATAAAGATAAACGTAAAAGATATAAGTTGGGATACTGCTGAATACGAAAACTATGATGACGATGGTGAGATCTTGGATGATGAACCCTGGAACTTGCCAAAAGAAATTAAGGATATGGAAATAACTTTGTATGACGTAGATCCCAATACACCATTCAAAGATCTAGACGAAGGTGATATAGAAGAAGCAATCTTTAGTGGGTTGGAAGAAGAATATGGCTTTTGTGTAGAGTTGATGGATTGGGAGTTTGTGAAATATGAAGCGGTAAAACATGAAACTAAAGACTATTACTATGTATGGGATCTGGAAGAGAATAGGGAGATCTGTGATGAGGACGGAAATCCATATCACTTTGACTCTTTAGACGAAGCCAATGAATACATAGAAAATCTTAAAGAACTAACCAAAGAAAACTAAAGGAGGTAAGTATGGCAAAATATGTGTATAACGTTAGAGTAGAAGCAAATGAATATGAACCGTTGGAAACTTTATTAGACAAGGCTGGGTATGATTCTGAATTGCTGGAAACTTATGAAGGCGATGAAGATGATGGAATACTTAGAGGTTTGAATACTATGTATGTTTATATGGTAAGACAGACCCAGAATGAAGCAGGTAGCATGTGGGATGAAAGTTATAAAAATGAAACTATCTATGTCTGCTCAACTGAAGAAGAAGCCCAGCGCAGAGCCAGAGAACTGAATAAGATGTATGGCCATGGATGTATCTTTAGTGAGGATGGGGACTTTGAAGAAATAGATTATGAAGATACCTATGACGAAGGAGTCCACTATTACGATGTAGAAGCAATGAGAATAGATAAACCAATGGCATAAAGGAGGTTATAACATGAAGAAAATATATTTGATTGGATACTTTGAAGATTGTAAATATCCAGGTGAAGTCTTGAATGAGTTAGAGTTGATACCAGAAAATAAATTGGTAGAAACAGTAAAGACCATGATAGATGAAGAACGTATTTGCCCAGATTTGTTTGATGATGATGAAGATGGGGAATATGACGTAGAGAATATGGATGTAAAGATGGCTATCAAAATCCTAGAAGATGATGGCTATACAGTTGAAACATACGAACTAGAAATCTAAAATAAAGGAGGTAAGAATGAAAAAAGTAATGGTAAACATTGACAATATCAAATGGAAAACCGAAGGCGTAAGTAAAGAAATCTTGGATTGTCTGCCAGAAGTAATAGTTCGTAGAGAATTTAAACTTGGAGATGATGAGAGAATAGAAGACTTTATTCCAGATTGGTTGACTGATACTTGGTGCTGCGATCACGATGGATTTGATTTAGAAGTCATATCCGAAAGACACAGCCCATTCCTTGAAGATATCTTGGAAGAAATTGTGGTTGACGAAGAAGATCCTGACTTTGAAAAGATGGAATCTGATATCGCTAGCCAGATGCCAGGTTATGAAATTGAGTTGGTTGACATGGATGACTTCAACTCTTCAATGGAAACAGCCTGGGTAACAGCAGACGCAATTGGTCGTTACGTTGATAAAGGGATTGAGGATATAGTTGCTCATTCCTGGTATTCAAGTGATGATGAAATTGCCGTCTTAGTAATCGCAATCAAAACTAAAGGAGGTAAATAATGGCATACAGAGTAGTTATTCCCAATACGGGTTTAGTCCTTGGTGTGTTTGCTGATCAGTCTGATGCGTATGATTGTTATTGGAAACATTATACGACAGCCACAGCATTACAACCTGTCATAGAACAATGTTAAAAGTCATAAAGGAGGTTATAGCATGGCAAAGAATAGACTGACACCTATCAAAACAAAACCGGCACCAATAAAACAGCCAAAACGTAAATAATAAAATAAAATAAAAGGAGTATAAAATGGCAAAAGTAAAAGAAGAAATTATTATTACTAAAGACAACATGGCAGCATACAAAGGTAAATCTGGCAAGTTGTTCATCAAGTATAATAACAAAGTGTTGAAAGAGTTTATTACAGACAACGTATATCCTCTTTATAACACATTGAAGTCCTTGGCAAAACGTAAGACAGGGACATATTCTAAATTACCACAGAACTTTACAGCAGTTTTTGTGGCAGACTAATCCAGACTAAAGGAGTAAAATTATGGCGAAAAGTAAAAAAGTTGAATATAAAATCTTGAACCCTTATGAAAACATCAAAATCGTAGAACGCACTTATGAATATGAAAATGATTATGATGCAGGTCGTAAGCAACAGAGAATGCCTCGTGATATCCGCAGCCAACTGAAGGGTTATACTTTTGTTGGAACGGCTTCATCAGGTTTCGAAATAGACAATGGGCATATTTGGTTTGCTAGGGAAGTCTATATCAAAGGCATGAAGGTGAAAGATAAACCTAAAAAAGACCCAGCAGTAAAGGGTAAACCAAAACGTCACTTCCTGAAAAAGGTTGAGGACTAACAAAGAACAAGGGGATTTAGGTTAGACGCTTAGATCCCCTTCTTATAATAACTAAATAAAAAGGAGATAAAAATGGGATACACTAATTATTGGCAGACTAAAGAATTGAAGCAAGAAGAAATACCAGCGCAGTTTTGGGAAGATTCAGAGAAAGTATTGGATAAAGTCATAGCATCTGGAGTTGAATTGGCTGCTGGTGATGGGGTGTTTAAGTTTGAGTCAGGCCATGAGATTATAAATGATACGCTTATGTCAGATCAGAATCACCCATCTATATGTTTCAATGGACTAGGTGAGAGCTCTTATGAAACGTTTTGCTTAGTCTTTGATGGTGATTGGAATTTCTGTAAGACTGGGAGAGAACCATATGATATTGCGGTGAAGTGTATATTGATGCTGGCCCAGAAGTATAATCTATTAGAAGACAAGAGTGATGGAGATATAAGTGGATCTGATTATTGGTCTTTTGATGGGAATGAAACTGAAGAAGAATATATCCGTGCTCATGATCTGTTATTGAGTATGAAATTAATATAAGGAGGTAAAAATGTTTGGACCGGGAGCGACTAAATATTTACACATACTAAGATTCTATTACGCCACAGATGATCAAGTCTTCCCGATGAACGTAATCAACAAAATGATAAATCTGGAAAAAGAACTGTGTAGACTTGGAATAACCTGTGCAATGATCTGCGGTGAGAGAATGGAAGTTGGTTATGGATCTAGAAAGTTTACTATACCGGCACATGAATTATCGTCTTTTGGTGGAACACACATGGGCTTTGCGCAATATTCTGATAAGACTCATGTAATAGCCACTCTCGCCTTCGCAATAATGCTGCTGAATATTGGTTATATAAAAGATCTAGAACTAATCAGCTCAAAAGAAGTAGAAGATAATGCTGAAGCGGAAGAGTTATGGCAAACAGCCTGGAGTATTCTTATAAACATGAAGGAGGTATAAAATGAAAGTATCTGCTATATGGATGAGTGATAAGTGGAAAAACATGGATAAGCCTGATGAAAATTTAGTAAAAGATATAATAAAGTATGGTGAATATGTTGCGCTGGACTACCATAAAATAGGACTGACAACATATCTCACCATCAGCGCATCAGGTAAAATAGAGTTAACATTGGGTGCTGATAAAACTGCTTTAGGATTCTTGGAAGTGCATAAAATCCTGAGAATAGAACCTGGCAGCGATATATCTTCAGCTAATTCACCTCTTATCCAGAAACACCTTATCACCATAACAGGCATATATCTATTACTGAAAAAGTATGGATATATCAAAGACTACATGCCCAACTATATTATGCTAGATGAGATGGGTGATGAAACAATACAAGATGCGCAAGCAGAACTAATAAACCTAAAACTATTATAAAGGAGGTATAACATGGAAGTACAACAAATTATGGAAATGCTTAAACAAAAACCAGACTTTACGATCTTAGTCAATGGTGTAGAATGCGAAACTATAACTGCTGACTTAGAGAATAAAACAATCAACTTCAAATCAAAGGAGGACTAACATGTTCAAAAAATCACAACTCACAATGATCGAAACCTTAAGAAAACAAGCACCTAAAGATAATGAAGGAGTCGAAGTAGTTTATCCAGGTCTTTCAGTCTTAGCAGCAAAAGTTCCAGGAGGCTATGTTGTTTTGGTGATGGATAAGGATGGTGACGTATTAGACTTACAAGAATATAAAATGGAGGACTAACATGACAGACTATAAGAAAGCTCAAATCATATGCGAACTTATCCAACAGCAGCAAACACCCACACCGGAAATGAAAGCTGAATTCAAAAGACTAGTAGATAATGGGTATATAAAACTGTGTGGTAATAAAATCTATGCAATAAATAAAGGAGAATAAAATGAAAATAAACTTAGAACTTTTAGAACATATCAACGAAGTCATGAAACAATGGATAACAGATCCTGAGGTAGAAGACTGTGTAACCCAACTGACAGACATAATCGATGAAACCTGGAGAGAGCAGGGGGATGCGCATAACGTAGAAGTGAAAGCTGTTGATGATGTAAGAATTAACAATCTGGGTGTCGAAAATAACGTAGACATCCAGGTGAATCAAAAACTAACTGTCCATCTAATTCACTCACCTGACGGGTATATTATTGACCTTTATAAGTATGTATCGCCTGAAGATGAAGATGAAGAACATGATTACGATGCTGATTTTATTGATAGTATATGTGTTGGGAATGATCAATTGGAGCCGGAAGATTTATAACCGCACGAAATGGCATACCCGATTATAACATATGAAAGGTAAAAAAGCAAGAAATTAATGTTGGGGGAGATACAAAAAATCAGTTTCATTTAATGTTTTTTAATGATATGCTGATAAACAAGATAAACAAAGGGGATTAAGAAACTTTTGGATATCTTTAAACCATAACAACAAAGATAAGGAGAGGAATTATGGCAGACATTTTTATCACCAAGTACAATAGAAAAAACTTCATGGGCAGCAAAGGACTATATTCTGTTTTGGACTCTAGCGGCAACCCAGTCCTAAAGTCAAACGGAAAACCTTGGGCCGGAAGAACTTACTCTATGGGAAACTACTTCGGGGTAATAGTAGGTTCAGGTAAGTATCAAAACGTTAGGCTGGGGGCTGTGTGGAAAGATGGATATAAGATAAAGTTCGAACCATCTGAAAACCAACCCCCTCAATGTTAAGTCTTGCGCTGGATTTAATTTGACTCAATCCCCGTCATCTGCTATAATAGTGTTTGATGGGGATCTTTTTATACAACTAAACCAAAGGAGAATAATATGAAACTTACTTTAGATAATAAATATATAGACTTTACACCAGACGTAGCTATTACTGAAGATGGTGAAGATTTGATTATTGCTGCTGACATGGGAGAGAACAAGGACATATGGAAATCTACCTTCTTCCCTGATGTTCCAGAAAAAGAATTGTATAAGCAGCAGAAGATATTAGATAAACTTTACGCTCAATTAGAAGAAAAACTTACCCAATACGTCAAAGATACTTACCCAGATATTGATGTAGATTGGGATACTGTTAGATATGATGAACTCTTTCTAATAGATAATAACTTCAAAATGATTGTAATGGTCAACGCCTAATAACCAAAGGAGGGATAATATGGGCATCAAACAAACTACTACACTAATCAATACAACACCAAAGATCACACAAAAACAACGCATCTCTAGAGTCTCTACCAGAATAATCTCTACTAAACATGCACCAGAAGGAACTAACCCAACAACTGTAGAAGAATTCCAAAAGGTCGCTAAACAGTATTGGGAATTCGGGGTAGACCTTAAAGAAAGACGTGGCCCTATTTATGATACTTACCCTTTCCGCTGCCTGTTCTCTAGTCAAAAAGAAGCAGAAGATAAACGTAAGGAAATTGAAAAAACCATGATAGACCGTAACCTCAAAATCGCCATGGAAGAATATAAAAAGTCTAAGTGGAAAGAAGAATCAGAAAGATGGGGTGAGGAATATAAAGACGAAGATGAAGGAGATACTAATGAAATATAAAGATCAATCATTCGAAAACCTGGTGAAATTGCTCAATAAAGATGTCAAGTTCGATCAGGTAAAGCCAGCGTTCAGTAAGTCTATGGGCCAGTCTAATCATAAATCCCCATTCTCTCAACCAGCGCAACCAAAAATCAAATCAAACATTAAGAAAAATAAGGCTTGATAAATAAATTAAATAGCCTTATAATGTGAATACTCAGCGAGGGGGTAAGATCTTAGAAACTGATTGTTGAACGAAACATTTTACCTTTTCAGTTTCTTTTTCTCCTTTCCTTCCTTTCAGTCTTATCCCCTCAGAGTAAACAGGCCAGTGGTAGAGTCTCCATCTCCAAGTTTCATTCTCTCTCCGCTCTACCATTGATCCGTTTACTTGATGAGCCCCCTTGACTGTCTCCTTCTGAGTTGGGTTTGCATTAGTATCCCATCCATACAGCTTCAAGGACAAAAGTAAACAAATCCGAGTAATCTATAAAATTTTCCCTCTTAGGATGCAGACTAGGAGGGTTTTTTATTTTTCTACCCAAAGTATTAATCTACTAGAGGGGTATTACGGCAAGTCCACCCACGGATCAAGGGCCCCCATTCCATCAAAAAAATTTAATAACTATACATAATCTTCCACACCCCTAAACATTAATCTTGACTTCTTATCACCATACCTATATAATCTCCACCGTGTTTTTAGTTTGGCTGTCGTTGTTCTTGTAGTTAGTCTTACCAAAACATGCTCCGAGTCTTAGGCCCTAGTCTCCCTCCTAACACATTCTCTCTCTCCACTAGACCTAAGACTCCCTCCTCTTTATTATCTCATTCCCCTTTTTGTTTGGTTCAGTCTCCCCTCATCTTACCTGGCGGAGACTCTTTTTTGGACTTTTTTACCCAATGTATAGACAAATGTATTGACAAGACTTTTTACCTCAAATCTTACAACCTATTGAATTTACTATATTTTCTATTTTTAGTCCTTGCCTTTCCCTCTTAAGAAATTACTAGCCTTTGTATATACATCTGTCAATACAACAAGCCTCGCTCCAGTCTTTTCCTAGTCTTTCCCGCCAGTCTCTTATACATCTAAAAAAAGCGTCACCCATCTATTTAGTCTTTTTTTAGCCCTGTAGAGACTTTTTATATTCCAAGCTGTCATCTATCTACTAAGACTTTTACTTGCAGTCCTGACCCATCTGAACGCCACTGAGACTATACTGAAATAGATTTATAAGCTGCTGAAAGGACTCAAAAATTAAATAAAAAAGTCTTAGGGTGGACTGGGGCTGGGGCTAAAAAACAGTCTTCGGAGTCCTTTTTCAGTCCTTTTTGAGTCTTGAGTGGGGTTATTTTAGAGCATTATTACAGTCAAATTTCGGAGTCTAGGGGTAAGATTTC
>Ga0310696_10002475_pt1 | contig 24329 bp, 17 predicted proteins | sample AusTroGonzalo_MG_4_FD_203885 | JGI IMG/M metagenome (GOLD analysis project Ga0310696, IMG submission 203885) | Bovine rumen microbial communities from tropical cattle in Woodstock, Queensland, Australia - Gonzalo_02 (v2) (version 2) | ecosystem: Host-associated > Mammals > Digestive system >...
GCGCCCGTCCAGCAGCCCGTCCAGCCGAAGCCTGCCGCGCCCGTCCAGCAGCCCGTCCAGCCGAAGCCTGCCGCGCCCGTCCAGCAGCCCGTCCAGCCGAAGCCTGCCGCGCCCGTCCAGCAGCCCGTCCAGCCGAAACCGCAGCATGTGCTCGGCGGAAACGCCGCGAAGTTCTCGTCCGACCTCGACGATTCGGACTCGATGCAGGGACACCGCGAAAAATTCAATCATCCCGGCGGAGGCAAAAATTTCCGTCACGAGACGCGCGGCCCCGGACGCGACAACCGGGACAACCGCGGACGCGACAATCGAGACAACCGCGACAACCGCGGACGCGACAACCGGGACAACCGCGGGCGTGACAGCCGGGACAACCGCGGACGCGACAACCGCGATGTCCGTCAGGACGACGAAGCGCAGCAGGCGGCGAATTCCGTGCCCGGCCGCGAAGTGCATATCAAGACGCCGATCGTGGTGAAGGCGCTCGCCGACGCCATCGGCCGCAAGCCGAACGAAGTCATCATGAGCCTCATGATGATGAACGTGCTGGCGAACATCAACCAGACCGTGGAGTCCGAAGTCGCCCAGAAACTCGCCGAGAAATTCGGCTGCAAGCTCATCGTGGACCATCGCGACAAAGATCTCCACATGCTCAAAAACGAGGCCGAGGAAGAAGTCGCCCCCGAGGACCGCGTGTATGCATGTTCCGAATCCGAGCTCAAAGAGCGTCCCCCGATCGTGACGTTCATGGGCCATGTCGACCACGGCAAGACCTCGCTGCAGGACTGCATCCGCAAGACCCATGTGACCGCGTCCGAGGCCGGCGGCATCACCCAGAGCATCGGCGCATCCGTCGTCAACCTCGACGGCAAGACCATCACGTTCGTCGACACCCCCGGCCACGAGGCTTTCACGCAGATGCGCGCCCGCGGCGCCAACGTCACCGACGTGGTGGTGCTGGTCGTGGCGGCGGACGACGGCTTCATGCCTCAGACGATTGAAGCGCTCAACCACGCCAAGGCCGCCAAGGTGCCCATCATCGTGGCCGTCAACAAAATGGACCTCCCCGAGGCAAACTTCGACCGCGTGCTCCGCAACATGCAGGAACACGACCTGATGCCCGAAGACTGGGGCGGACAAGTCGCCGCCATCAAGGTCTCCGCACGCACGGGAGCCGGCATCGACGACCTCCTGGAACGCATCCTGCTCGAAGCCGAAATGCTGGAGCTGAAGGCGAATCCGAAAAACCCGGCGCAGGCGTTCGTGCTCGAATCCGAGCTTGAACAGGGCCTCGGCGCCACCGCCAGCGTCGTCGTGAAGAACGGCACGCTCCGCGTCGGCGACGCCATCATCTGCGGCCAGTACTATGGCAAAGTCCGGTCCCTCATCGACAGCCGCGGACACCGCGTCCCGCTCGCCGGTCCCAGCACCCCGGTCAAGGTCATCGGGCTCTCCGGCGTCCCTCCCGCGGGCACGAAGCTGGCCGTCTGCGAATCGCTCGCCGTCGCGAAGAGCCTCGGCGAAGCCCGCGAGGCTGAAAACCGCATGGAAGTCCTTTCCGCAAAACCTGTCGCAGCCGGCCTGGAAGCCCTGTTCTCCCAGATGGAGGAGGGCAAGCGCAACGACCTGAAAGTCGTGGTGAAGGCCGACGTCCGCGGTTCGACCGAAGCCATCGTGGAATCCCTGAAGAAGAAATCGAACCCGAAGATCAGCATCGAGGTCATCCATTCGGACGTCGGCGCCATCACGGAAAACGACGTGATGCTCGCCAGCTCGGCCAATGCCATCATCCTCGGCTTCCACGTGCGCGTCAACCCCGGCGTGAACGACCTGGCGAAGAAGGAACATGTCGAGATCCGCCTCTACAGCATCATCTACGAGCTGCTGGAAGACATCGAGGACGCCATGGCCGGCCGCCTGGAACCCGAAAAACGCGAAAAGGAGCTCGCCACCGTCCGCATTCTCAAGATCTTCCATCTGTCCAACGGATCCGACATCTGCGGCTGCATCGTGGACAAGGGCACAGCCAAAGTCGGCGCCAAGGCCAGGGTCTATCGCGGCAAGGAACTCCTGTTCAACGGCGAAGTCCGTTCCCTCCGCCACCTCAAGGACGACGTCCGCGAGGTCCGCGCGGGCATGGAATGCGGCATCCGCCTGGACAACTTCGCCGATTTCGCCGAGGGCGACACCATCCAGCTCTACGAGATCGAACTGAAGAAGCAAACCCTGTAAGAAGTCAGGAGGCCAGCCATGCCTCGCAACGGCAAAAAACATCCTGTCGCATCCGTCGACCGCATCGTCCGGATCAACGAGCTGCTCAAACGCGTGCTCGCCGACCTCATGGAGACGCTCGGATTCAATGAGGAACAGGGGCGGCTCATCTCCGTCACCCGCGTGGAATGCGCATCCAACCTCAAGAGCGCCCGGGTTTACATCAGCATCCTCGGGGCGAAGGACGAGGAGGAGGAACTGCGCATCATCCGCCGCCTGATCGAACGCAAATCCGAGATCCAGGCCCTCATATCGCAGGAGGTCATCCTCAAATACACGCCCGTCCTCCAGTTCATCCACGACCGCTCCGTCGCCGACGGCGACCGCGTCCTGGACCTGCTGCGGCACATGGAGGACGAAGACCATGCCGGCAACTGATTTCACCGGCATGGCGGCCGCGCTTGAAGCCGTCCGCGACAATCCCGCTCCGGTCCTCGTGGTCACCCACGAATGGCCGGACGGCGATGCGGTCGGCTCCGCGTGCGGACTCTGCACTCTGCTGCGGGACAATGGATTCCGGGCAGAGTTTTTTCTTGCGGAACAGATGCCGGACTGCTACCGCCCGTTTCTGCCGTACCCGTCCGCGACGTTCACTGCGGAGGAGATCAACACGAAGTTCTCCCTGGTCCTGAACGTGGACGCATCCACGGTGAAGCGCATGCAGCTCGGTCCGGCGCAGTTCGCCTCCGTTCAGATCCCGGTCGTCACGTTCGACCACCATCCGGACGATGAGATGTTCGGCACGCTCACTTGCCTCGACCCGGAGGCCAGCTCCACGGCAGAGCTCATCTACCATTTCGCCGTCGCGCAGGGCTGGACCATCTCCCCGCCGGCCGCGACGTTCCTGCTGCTCGGCATCACGACGGACACCGGATGCTTCCGGTTCACGAACACCCGGGCGGCGTCGCACCGGGCCGCGGCCGCCCTGCTGGAGCTCGGCGCCGACCACGACCGGATCATCAACGAAGTGTACCTCTCGAAGCCGCTGAACATGGTGAAGTTCGAGAGCGAGCTTTTCTCCGGCATCCGCACCGCGTTCGACGGCAAGTTCGCCTGGATCTCCATCCCGCGCGAACTGCTTGAGAAATACGATGTGAACCTGCGGAATACCGAACAGCTCATCGAGCTCGTCCGCGGAATCCAGGGCGTCGTGATCGCGGCACTCGTCAAGCCGACCTCGAATCCCGGCATCTTCCGCGTCTCCATGCGTTCCAAGGACCCGGACCTCTCGGTCGGCCGCATCGCGCGGGGACTCAAGGGCGGCGGGCACGAAATGGCCGCCGGATGCTCCGTTTTCGCAAAGAACCAGGAGGAGGCCTGCGAGGTGCTTCTCCGCCACGTCAGGAAAGAAATGAACCATGAAATATGATCCGAAACGCCACCGTCTGCCGCCCTTCACCCAGAACGGCATCCTCCTCGTCAACAAGCCGAAAGGCTGGACCAGCCATGACGTGGTCGGGTTCTTCCGGGCGCGGTTCAACGCGGTGAAGGTGGGCCATTGCGGCACGCTCGACCCGGCGGCAACCGGGCTGCTCGTAATCGTGTTCGGCAAGTTCACGAAGTTCAGCCAGAAGTTTTCCGGCGAGGACAAGGTCTACGAGGGCACCGCGCTCCTCGGCACGCGGACCGATTCGCAGGACATGGACGGCACGGTCCTCTCGACCGCCGACACGTCGCACCTCACCGTGGACCAGGTCCGCGAAGCTTTCCTGAAGTTTCAGGGCGACATCATGCAGACGCCGCCCATGGTGTCCGCGGTAAAGCACAACGGCGAACGGCTCTACGACCTCGCGCGGAAAGGCGTCGAGGTGCAGCGTGAGCCGAAGCCCATCACGATCCATTCCATCACGTTCCAGCGGTTCGAGCTCCCCTATGTCGACTTCACGGTGTCCTGCTCCAAGGGCACATACATCCGCACGCTCTGCGCGGACGTCGGCGACGTACTCGGATGCGGCGCCGCGCTCTACCGCCTGAACCGCCTCAGAAGCGGGGATTTCGAGCTGAAGGACGCTGTGGACATCGAAACGGTCAAGACATGGGAGCAGGAAGAGCTCAAGGCCGCAATCAACGATTTTCTCTTCAACAAACTCTCCAAAATGCCCAAGTTCGCATTCTGACGCTTTATCCAGGGGGGACCAGCCATGCTTTATTTATCCAACACCCAGCACGAACAGTTCGACAAGGCGCTGGCCGCCTACGCCGCCGGCAAGCCGCGCGGATGCTTCGGGCTCGACGAGGCCGCGCAGGACATCGCGAACAGCATCGAATGCGAGGCGGGACAGGAAAAGGACCTGCTCGAACGCGTCCGCACCATGCTTCACGACGACGGCCGCCTCTTTGAACAGGACGGACAATGCGCTCTCCGGACGCGTTTCTTCAACGGCGCCCGGTTCAAAATCGTCCCGTCCGATTTCGAGCTGGAAAACGGCATTCTGCTGCCGGGCGACCGCTTCGAGGCGTTCAACCCGGAGGAGTTCAATTCCGACGAGCTCAAGCTCTACACGCCCGGCGCGAAGGAACCCGCGGCCGTCACCATGGTCCGCAGCGACTTTGCAAAGCTCTCGCCCTACTACATCCTGCTCGGACGAGGCGGCATGCTCGACGTCTTCGCGGCGGAATCCCACGAAAACTTCATGCGGCTGCGCACCGCGAAGAACATCCGGAACACAGTGCTCGACATCCCCGTGTTCGACCTGAACGACTTTTTCCTTCAGACCAATTTCCGGCCCGGCGACATCCTCGTCGTCACTGTCGAGGATGCCGCAGAAGGCAGATACTCCCTCGAATACCGCCCGTCCGAACTCGACGCATCCTCCGCCGACAAGATCGAATGGATCGAGCAGTTCGAGACCGCTCTGATCGAGGTCTGGCACCGCAACTACAACTACATCACGATCACGGAACAGCTCGCCGCCGGATTCTTCTGCGCGTACTGCTCCGGGCACGACCTGCTTGCACAGCCGCGCGTGTCGTTCGACGAATTCCACCGAAACATGATCGAAGTCACCCTGAGCAATCAGGACGGCGAGACCATGATCGTGCCGCTGGACGAGACGAACGAGCCCGGAGCGGATTCCAAATCCGGGCGCGGCGGCCATGAACACGAGCACGGGCATGAGCACGGTCATGGCGGATGTTCCTGCGGACATCACCACGGCCACGAGCACGGCCATATCCACGGCGAAGACCGCGACGGGGCGCCGCATGACGGCGATCCAGTCCCCGGCCTATCCCCGGACGATTTCTCCGCCTCCGCGGGGCATCTGGATTCGCTGGACGCGATCCTGTCCGACGTGAACGCGCCGATCGGCTACATCGAGCTCTATGCGTTTACGTTCGACGCCATCGCGAACGGGGTCGACTTCAACACTTTCCGCGCGTCCATCCTCGGCCTCATCGAACACGATTTCGCCGACGACACGCAGGAAGTGGCGTTTCTGAATTTCCTCGACGAGAACTGGGAAGCCTGCAACGAGGCATACCACCCCGGCTACGACGCCCCGAAAGCGCCCATCCGAGCCCGTCTCATCGAGATCGACAACGCCCGCATCGCCATGACGAAGGCCGTCCTCTCCGGCTCCGACCAGGACAGGCTCAAACGCTTCACTCCGCGCGTGAAGCACCTCCACCGCGCCATCATCGACACGCTCTCGCTCCTGAACAACGAGGCCGACCTGCCGGAAGGGGCCGAGCTCGAAGCGCTTGAACAGCGCATCGAGGACATCGAAGACGAGTGGGAAGCCATCGAAACGGATTTCGGCGGCTGAGCGCATCATGACCGGCCCCGTACTCTGGACATGCGAGGGACTCCGCCTCGCCATCGGGACGCAGGTCCTGCTCGACGACGCGAAACTCTCCATCCACGAGGGGGAACGCGTCGCGCTCGTCGGCAGAAACGGCAGCGGGAAGTCCACGTTCATGCGCATCGTGGCGGGGACGGAACAGGCGTCGTCCGGCGACGTCACCTGCGCCCGCGGACTTCGCATCGCCTTCATGGAGCAGGACTGCGCGCGCTTTCAGGACGTCTCCGTCCGCGACGCCATCGCAGAAGGGCTGGCGTACTTCAACGGCATCCACAGACAGCTCGACGCCCTGCGCCCCGGTTCCCCGGAGCAGGAAAGACTGGAACGCATCCTCACGCTTCACGACGCCTGGGACCCCGACCGCAAGATCGAAGTCATTTCCCGGAAACTGAGCCTGCCGCCGCGGGAGGCGCTCTGCGGCACGCTCTCCGGCGGCGAACTCCGCAAAGTCATGCTCGCGCGCGCCATCGCCGCCGACCCGGATTTGCTCCTGCTCGACGAACCGACCAACCACCTCGACATCGGGGCGATCACATGGATCGAGGAATTCCTGGCGGAATACCGCGGCACATGCCTCTTCGTCACGCACGACCGTTTCTTCCTCGACCGCATCGCCACGCGCATCGTGGAGCTGGACCACGGCAAATTCTATTCCTGCGAGGGCTCCTACGCCGACTTCCTCGCCGCGAAGGAGGCCCGCGAATACCGCGAGGACCAGGCGGAATACAAACGCCAGAGCTTCCTGCGCCGCGAGATCGAATGGGTGCGGCGTTCCCCGAAGGCGCGTCTGCGCCGCAACCTCGGCCGCATCAAACGCTACGAGGAGACGGCGGCCGTCTCCGCACCCGACCGTATCGGCAGCATGGAGCTCATCATCCCGAAGGCCGGCCGCCTCGGCAACCAGGTCGTGCGGATCGAAAACGTCAGCCATGCCATGGGCGGAAGGACGCTCATCAAAGATTTCTCGTTCGAGTTCGAGGCCGGGCAGCGCGTGGGCGTCATCGGGCCGAACGGCGCAGGCAAGACAACGCTCCTGAAGCTCATCACGCAGCAGCTCGCACCCGACAAAGGCAGAATCGAAGTCGCGCAGACCGTAAACTTCAACTACATCGGGCAGGCGCACCTGGAATTGAACCCGAACCATACCGTTTTGGAGGAGATCGGCGAGGGACACGAGTTCATCAACCTCGGCGACGAACACGTCTCCATCCGCGGCTATCTCCGGCGCTTCCTCTTCGAGGACGACCGCGTGAACACCCGCATCGACCGTCTCTCCGGCGGCGAACGCGCCCGCATCGCGCTCGCGAAGATCCTCAAATCCGGCGGCAGCTTCCTGATCCTCGACGAGCCGACGAACGACCTGGACCTGCCGTCCATGCGCGTGCTGGAGGAAGCCCTCGTCGGCTACACAGGCTGCCTCGCCGTCGTCAGCCACGACCGCTATTTTCTGAACCGCGTCTGCACGCACATCATCTCGTTCGAGACGGACGGACACCTTTTCGCCGGGCCGGGCGACTACGACTACTACATGGAACACCGCGCCGCCTCTCTTGCGAAAGCCGCATCGCCGGCGCCGAAAAAGGCAGCGCCGACCCCGAAACCGAAAAACCCGCCGAAAAAACTCTCCTACAAGGAGGAACGCGAACTCGCGGAGCTCGAACCGGAAATCGAAAAAAACGAGGCCCGCGTCTCCGAGATCGAGGCCATTTTCTCCGAGCCCGACTTCTTCGCGAACCACGGGGCGGAATCCGCCGCGCTTCAGAAAGAGCTGAGCACGCTCCGGGCAAAGACCGATGCGCTGTACGCACGCTGGGACGAGCTCGAACAGAAAAAACAATCCCTGCAATCCTGAGCGGGCACGAACGGAGCGGAACACATGGGCAGGGATTTCGCAGAAAAACTCGCGCAGCGCCGCCTCTACAGCCACGTCCCCGAGGCGGAGGACGGCGCCGCCCTGCCCGACCACCTCGCCGCGCATTTCAGAAGATTCGACCGCGCGGGCTGGATCCGGGAGGTCGAAGCCGGACGCGTGACCGTGAACGACCGGCCAGCCGCCCCCGAAACGAGGTTGAAGCGCCACGACCGCGTGGATTACCTGCCGCCGGAAATGCCCGAGCCGGACGCGCGGCTGGATTTCCGCGTGGTTTACGAAGACGCCGACCTGCTCGTGATCGACAAACCGGGCGATCTGTGCGTCCACCCGACCGGCCCATTCTTCCGCCACACGCTCTGGCACCTCGTCGGCAGCAGATACGGCGAAATCCGCTTCGTGCACCGTCTGGACCGGGAGACCTCCGGGCTCATCATCGCGGCCCGCACGCGCCGGGCGGCCGCCGCCATGGACAACGGCGGAACGCCTGTCCGCAAGGAATACCTCGCGCTCGCGACCGGGGACTTCCGCGGATGCGTCCATGCGGAGGGTTTTCTCGTGCACGACCGGACGAGCGCAGTGCGGAAGAAGAAGCGATTCGTCTTCGCGAGCAGCCCGGATGCCGCCGCGGTTCAGCTCGACCCGACCGTCGAGACCGCCATGACCGACCTCGCCGAAGTGTCCCGCGTGCCGCCGAATCTGACGCTCGTGCGCGCGGTCCTCGGGACCGGCCGCCAGCACCAGGTCCGCGCCACATTGCATTCGCTCGGATTTCCGCTCGCCGGGGACAAGCTCTACGGTCCCGACGAACGCCTCTTTCTGAAGATCAGGGAGCGGACTTTGAACGGCGACGACCTCGCCCGGCTCCGGTTCGGCCGACAGGCGCTCCATGCCGCCCTGCTGGAGTTCCGCCATCCGTTCACCGGCAAGACGATCCGCTGCGAATCCCCGTTCCCGTGGACGGATTTCGGCATGACGCAATAAAAAAGCATGTTTTTCCCTTTCCCCGCTTTCAAATCGGGAAAAAGGGTGCTATATTACGGCAGGCGAATGAACCGGAACGGGCGGGGCCAAACTCATTTCAAGCTGACATGCCGCGCCTGCCGCCGCTCAAAACGAATAAGGAAATCCCCCCATGACACGCACAGCAAAACTCCTCGGCATCGCCGCCGTCCTGATCCTGATCACCGCGGCTGCGTCCGCACGCTCGTTTACCCGGTATTCCAGCAGCGAAAGGGGCGGGTTCTGGGTCAAAAGCGAGCTGAAGTCCGTCGGAACCGGAACGGATCGGCAGGCGAGCTCCGGCCCGGCAAACCTCCTCGCGATCAATGCGGGCGACGGAAGCAGCGCCATCGTGACATTCAAGGGCTGGGGAACGTGCTTCAACGAACTCGGCTGGGACGCGCTGCAAATCCTGCCGGAGGAGAAACGCGAGGAATTGCTGAAGCGCATCTTTGCACCGGACGGCGACTTGAAATACACGCACGGACGGCTTTCGCTCGGGGCCAACGACTACGCCCGCAACTGGTACAGCGCCAGCGAGGTGACGGGCGATTTCGAGCTCCGATATTTCGACATGACGCGCGATCTGAGCACGATCGTCCCGTACATCAACGCCGCGCAGAAATACAACCCGGACCTCTGGTTCTGGTGTTCCCCGTGGTCCCCGCCCGCCTGGATGAAAATCAACCAGGACTACCCCGTCCTGAGCAGCGGCTACAACGCATTGGACTCCCGCCTCGACTACCTGCTGCACCCGGATCCGAACACCCGTGCCGATCCCCGCAAGTTCCCGGACCGCCTCGCCGGCCAGGACTACATGATCCTGGACCCGCGTTACCTGAAGGCGTACGCGGACTACTTCTGCCGCTACATTGAGGAATTCGGCAGGCGCGGCATCCCGATCCGGCGCGTGATGTACCAGAACGAGGCGTACAGCTACACGGCGTACCCGGGCTGCCCGTGGACGCCGAAAGGCGCGGCGCTCTTCAACGCCGAATACCTCGCCCCCGCCCTGAGGTCAAAGCACCCGGACGTGGAGCTCTACCTCGGCACCATCAACACGAACCGGTTCGACGAGGTCGACAACATCCTGTCGGACCCGCTCGTCGCCGGGAAGGACCTGTTCAAGGGGATCGGATTCCAGTGGGAAGGCTCGCAGATCATCGAAAAGGTCCGGGAAAAATACCCCGGCCTCAAGGTCGTGCAGACGGAAAGCGAATGCTGCGACGGCAAGTTCGACTGGCGCGGTGCGCTGTACACGTTCTCCATCATCAACGACTACCTCGGGAAGGGCTGCGAGGAGTACACGTTCTGGAACGTGATCCTGTGCGATGACGGGCGCAGCGCATGGGGCTGGCGGCAGAATGCGCTGATCCGCGTGAACACGAAGGAAAAGACCGCCGAACTCACGCCCGAATACTACGCGGTCATGCACTACAGCCATTTCGTCACCGCCGGGACAAAGCTGCTGAACACGATCAACGGGCGTTTCGGGCCGGCTCCGGTCGCGGTCTTCCTCACCCCCGAAGGGAAATACGTGGTCGTGGCGGCGAACCGCACCGACGGTGAGATCCCGCTGGCCGTAGGCTTCGGCGGAGACACGCTGGAAGCCGTCCTGCCGCCGCATTCCATGCACACGTTCGCCGAAAACTGAACGGGCGGCCGGAACGGCGGAACAAGTCCGGCGGTGATCAGCGGCCCGAGGGAGCTTCCCGGATGCGGACGTCCTCCGGGATGAACGACGGACGTTCGTGCGGCCCGTCCGGACGGAACAGAGCGATATCCTCCGGGCGGACGACCCTGTACACCTTGAACTCCTCGACATACGGTCCCCAGACGGGGCGTTCGTTTTTGTTCGAATCGTACAGCAGGATCATGTTCGGCGGGATGATGTTCGGGTCCTCGTTCATCGCGAGTACGAAGAGCGCATACTTTCCCGGTTCAAGGTCGTCCGCGGCATCAAGCGCCATGTCCAGCAGGGAATGCCCGAAGACGCGCCCCCACTTGGAATAGGTGCCTTTCTCCCGCCTGTCGAAGATATAGAACTCCCGGCCCGGCAGCCAGGGCAGGACCGAAACGTTCGAACGGGCCGAAAGACAGTACATCGGGACGTCCGCACCGAAATTGTCCCGAATAAAACGGGAGGTGGCATGCCCGTGTGAAAACGGGAACTTCAGCTCCGACCAAATGAAGGGAGGCGTCAGGAGCACCTGCATGAACAGAAGCAGGGCGGCGGAACACCCCGCAGCGCAGGAAAGGACAGCCGACACCCGGCGCGGGATCGGCGCGGGTGAACTGCCGCCTTCCATCTCCTCGTCAGCGGCTATCCAGCAGGCCGCGACAGTCCCGATGAGCAGAAACCCCACATGACGCATGGAATGGAACCCTCCGACATACTGAAGCGAAAACAGCAGGATCGCATTGGCCGCAAAGCAGACGAGGCCGGAAACGGATTTCCAGGCGAAATACAGGAGCCCGGAAAGGAAACACGCGGCCAGCAGCCAGAGCAGGGACCAATCAAGGGCAGAGAAACCTTCCTTCACACTCCGGGGAGCCTGATGCCCCCACTGGAACAGCGGAAAGAAAACCGTGTTGAAAACGCCGCTGAACATGTCGCGGAAGCGTTTTTCAAGATCGAAACCGGCCACCTGGTTTCCCCTGTAGCTCACATAGGGCGAACCGAACCCGTGCCAGTTGTAGATCTCGGCCATAGCCAGAGCGAACCCGAAAAGGACGATCAGCATGGCGGCAGCCACCCGCCACGACATGCGCTTCTGCATAAGGGCCTCGCAGCCGATCGCAACGCAAAGCCCGCCCAGACACGTCCAGACCGGAAGATTCGCCGAGGCGCAGACCGCGATCCCGCAGGCGAACAGGACGGGCCGCCGGAAACGCTCGCGCCAGTTGACCAGCAGGACCGTGAGCAGGAAAATTCCGATCGCATAGTGCCGCGTGACGACGGTGAACTCGAACGCGAACATAACGGAAAAGACCAGCGCCGCTCGCGTGAGGAGGCGGAACGGCGCCCGGCACAGGATCAGGAACGCAGTGCAGCAGGATACCGCCCAATGCACCAGAGCCAGGCCGAAAATCGAAAGTCCGCACAGCCGGACAAGCAGCCAGGTCAGGAAATACCACAGCAGGAACTGGCTTTCGTACTTCATGTGCCGAACGAGTTCGGGCAGCGTGGTGTCGCGGACAAGCACATACCCCTGCGCCTCATCCCGCCACGGCTCGTGGAAACACACCATCAGCAGCGTAACCGACGCGAAAAGAAGCCACAGGGCAAGTTCCGCGGGAGCAGGCCGGAACAGCGGACGCGAGCGGTCCGGGAGCGGGTTGAAACGCCGCGTCGGGGAACGCATTTTCGCGGTGGGATCTCCGGCGGGAGAAGTCATATTTCGAGGCCCCCGAGCCAGTCGGCGAGCGCGTCGTGGAATTCGGGCCTGGCAAGGGCGAATTCAAGCGTGGCTTTCACGAAATCGAGCTTGCTGCCGATGTCGTGGCGGCGGCCGCGGAACTCCAGTCCGAACATCGGCTGGACCGTGCACAGCGCACGCATGGCGTCGGTGAGCTGGATCTCGCCGCCTTTGCCGGGCTTGCCGTTCCGCAGGAATCCGAAAATCTCCGGCGTCATCACATAACGGCTGGCGATGGCGAGGTCGGACGGCGCCTCCTCGGGTGCGGGCTTCTCCACAAATGTCTTCACGCGGTACAGACCGTCTCCCTCGTCCGTGCCGTCGATCACGCCGTAACGGTTCGTGAGCGATTTCGGGACACGTTCCAGCGCGGTCACGGAGCCGCCGGCCCGCATCGCGGCGTCGATCAGCTGGCGCGTCACGGGAACACCGCAGGACGACGTGGTCACGGTGTCGCCGAGCAGGATGGCAAAGGGTTCGCCGCCGACGAATTCCTCCGCGCGAAGCACGGCGTCGCCGAGGCCCTTGAGCTCGGTCTGGGTGATATAGGTGAGACGCATGAGGCCGTCAACGGCTTCGAGCGATTCGAGCAGGCCGTTCTTGCCATCGTGACGCAGGCGGTCGTAAAGAGCGGGGACCGGGGCGAAATGATGCCGGATCGCGTCCTTGCCGTCGCTCACGATAACGGCCGCCTCGGCAATGCCGGACGCCGCCGCTTCCTCCAGCACATACTGGATGACGGGCTTGTCCACCACGGGCACAAGTTCCTTCGGAACGGCCTTGGTAAACGGAAGAAACCGGGTGCCGAAACCGGCGGCCGGAATCACGGCTTTGCGGATGGGGGTCATATCATGTCTCCTGGTTGTCGCGGCAGTCATGCAAAAAAATATACACTGGAATCGTCCGAAATGCAACCTGCGAGCATGACTTTTCCCATAATTAGGGATTGCGCGACAACCTCGCGGAGTTCATGAAAAGCGAGTTCCCCGGTTGAACGGAATCCTTTCTTCGTCTCCCTGAAATCATGGCGGCACCCCGTCCGGCGGGAGCCGTTCTTATCTCCGGGCTCAGATGGAGAGGCCCTTCACGGCCTCGATCTCGAACTGCTTCGTGTACAGCGAATGATAGTATCCTCGTGCCCGCATCAGGGCTTCGTGCGTGCCGCTTTCGACCACGCGTCCGTCCTTCATGACCAGGATCAGGTCGGCGCTGCGGATGGTGGAAAGACGATGCGCGATCACGAACGAGGTGCGGCCGCGCGTAACTTCGCCGATGGCGTCCTGGATCATCTTTTCGGTCATGGTGTCGACCGAGGACGTCGCCTCGTCCAGCACCAGGATCCGCGGGTCGGCGAGGATGGCCCGCGCAAACGAAATGAGCTGTTTTTCGCCGGTGGAGAGCAGGTCGCCGCATTCGCCGACCTGACTGTCCAGGCCGTTGCCCATGCGTGCGATCACGCGATCGGCGGAGACGCGTTTGACGGCGAGGGCGATCTGCTCCTCGGTGGCATCGGGATTGCCGTAGAGAAGGTTTTCGCGGACGGTGCCGGAGAAGAGGTAAGGCGTCTGAAGGACGTACCCGATGTGGCTGTGGAGCCAGAGCTGGGAGCGTTCGCGCACGTCGCGTCCGTCGATCAGGACTTGTCCCGCGGTAGGCTCGAAGAAACGGCAGACGAGGTTCACAAGCGTGGATTTGCCCGCGCCGGTCTCTCCGACGAGCGCAACATTCGCCCCCTGCGGGACTTTGAGGCTGAAATGCTCCAGGACCGTTTCGTCGCCGTCTGGATAGCGGAACGACACGTCGCGGAACTCGACTTCGCCAAGCAGAGGCTCCCAGTTTTCGCGTTTCGGGCGGAATGCGTCGCCGTATTTCGCCACGACTTCCGGCGTGTCGGCCACATCCGAGGCGGTATTTACGAGGCGGGAGAACCGTTCGATGTTCACCTGCGCCGCGATAAGCTCGGAAACGGCGGAGGATATCCAGAAGAAGGGCTCCATCATGCTGATGGCATAGGACATGAACATGGAAAGCGTGCCGATCTCCATCACGCCCTCGCGCGAAAGCACTCCGCCGCGCCACAGCACGATGGCAAGCGCGAGCGAGGATGCAAACGCGACCGTGGAAGCGAAAAGCCCGCGGTAGTGCATCCCGAGGATCGAGGTGCGCTTCATGGCGCGCGTGTCCTTCCGGAAATCCGCGCACACGCGGTCCTCGGCCACAAGCGTCTTGATGGTCCGCGCCCCGGTGATCCCCTCGTTGAAACCGCCCGTGATGCGGGAATTGAGCTCGCGAATCTTCCTGTTGACGCCGATCAGAGCCCTCTGGAAGAGCACGATCGCGAACGCCGCGGCAGGCAGCACCAGGCTCACGCCCAGAGCGAGTTTCCAGCGGATGGAAAACATGATGACGAGCGCCCCGAACATGAAGATGACGGTCCAGAGCGCCTCCATCACATGCCAGGAGACCAGCGATGAAATGCGCTCCGTGTCGCTCATGACGCGGGAATGGACATAGCCGACGCTGTTGCGGTTGAAGAACGAGAAGGAAAGCGTCTGGAGGTGGTTGAAGGCGGCCCGGCGCAATTCCAGCGAAACGTTCATCTCCATGTAGAACGCATGGTAGAACGCGCCGTAGTTCAGCACGAAGGAGCCTGTGATGAAGAGCAGATAGAGCGCGATGAACACGGGCAGCGTGTCGAGCGTCTTCTCCGCGATGAAATGATCGATGGCGTAGCGCTGGAAGAGCGGCAGACAGATATCGAAGCAGCCGCCCGCCAGGCAGAGCGTCACCATGAGTGCCATGGGCCGCCGGAAGGGCTTCAGGAACGGGACGAGCACGGGAATGCCGAACCACGGCAGACGCGGACGCGCGGACCCGGATTCGCGATGGAGCGGGGCGTCACTCATGGCACACCTCCATGCGGGGAACACCGGAAACGCCGGACGGCGCTTCGTCGCCTTCCTCGGGAGACTTCATCTGAAGCTCGTAATTCCTGCGGTAGATGCCATCGGTCCGCATGAGCTCCTCATGGGTCCCGGTCTCGACGATGCGGCCGTTGGAAAGCACGAGGATGCGATCCGCTTCCATGAGCGTGGCGATGCGGTGGGAAATCAGGATGACGGTCCGGCCTTTGAAATCATGACGCAGGGCGTGCCGGATCTTCACGTCGGTCTCCGCATCGACCGCGGACAGGGAGTCGTCGAAGATCATGACGGGGGACCGTCCGACCAGCAGACGCGCGATGGCGGTACGCTGTTTCTGGCCGCCGGAAAGCGTCACGCCGCGTTCGCCGACGGTCGTATCGAAGCCGTCCTTGAAACGGTCGATTGTCTCCTCGACGCAGGCGGTTCGTGCGGCGGCGCGGATCGCGTCCCGTTCAACATCCGGGACAGCTATCCCGATGTTTTCCGCGATGGTGCGCGAAAAGAGGAAGGGTTCCTGAAGCACGATGCCGACGCCGCGCCTGAGGTGGTCGCGGCGGATGCGGGCGATGTCGACGCCGCCGATGGAAATGATCCCGCTGTCAGGCTTCAAATCGTAGAGGCGGCACAGCAGATGCACCAGCGTGGACTTGCCGCTGCCGGTGCCGCCGAGGATGCCGAACACTGTGCCGGCGGGGATCGTGAACGACAGGTCGTGCAGAAGTTCCGGGCAGCCGTCGTATCCGAAACTCACATGGTCGAACACGATGTCTCCGTCAAGCGGAGGCGTGAGAGCGTCCGGCGGATCGGCCTCCTCCTGCGCGGCCATGATCTCGCGGATTCGCTTCAACGAGATTCCGGCCTTGCTGAGCTCGGAGATCATGCGTCCGAGGTGGCGGATCGGGAACATCAGCATGCCGTTGTAGGAGAGAAACGCGATGAACTCGCCGGCCGTCAGTTCGCGGCGAATGGCGAAGACGGAGCCGCAAACGAGCAGAAGCAGCACCTGCAGCATGCTGATGAGGTCGCCCGTCACCCAGAAAAGGCTCAGGACGCGCCCGAGCCGCACCCAAAGCGACACGTAGTGTTTGTTCTGGGCGTCGAACTTCGCAACCTCGTACTGTTCGCGGCCGAACGCGCGGATCACGCGCACTCCGGTCAGGTTCTCCTGCACGATGGTGGAGAGCTTGCCCTCGTTCTCGTCGCACTCCAGGAAGCGCGAGGCGATCTTCCGGTGGAAAAGAAACGAGGAACCCACGACAAGCGGGATCACGATGGAGGCGAGCGCGGCCAGGCGGGCGTTCATGCCGAACATGAAGACCAGCGACAGCACGATCAGGATCATGATGCGGAAGATGGACGTGAGCTGGTCGGAGAGAAAACGCTTCACCATGTCGACGTCCGAGGTGCACCGCTGGATGATGTCGCCCGTCTGATGCGTCATGTGCCAGGCAAACGGCAGATGCTGGATGTGCCGGAAGAGGCTGTTCCGCATCGTCTCCACCAGAGTCTCCGCGCCAACGGCGTTCGTGAGCTGGAAAAGGTAACGGCAGAGAAGCGAGGCGGCCGACACCGCGAGCACTGCGCATGCCGACACCCAGAGATGCCCGCGGATGAAATCCACGCCGCCCATGAGGTCCGGCAGGACCGCGAGAAGCCCGCCGGATTCCGGTTCCCGCCCGTCGAGCACGGAGTCCACCGTGAAACGAATGATCTGCGGATTCAGCAGGTCGAACAGAGAGACAAGCGAAGTGAAAAGCGCTGCCAGCACAAACCAGCGTTTGCTGCCGCGCAGAAAAATGCGAACCAGCCCCGCCGAAGTCAGAGGAGCTGCTTCCGGTCCGCTCGCATGATCCGGCGAACGCTGTTCATTCTGTTGTGTTCCGGGCGTCTTCATCATGGTATAATATACTTCACGTTCCAGGGCGTTTCCAGTGCGGCCGCGTTTTTTCCACGCTTTTTCCCGGGCGCCGGCGACCGCACGCGCGGAAAAAAGAGTGGAACAATCTTACAAGATCATGGGAAGCACAGGCGGACGAACGCAAAGAAGCCCGCAGCCGTTTTCAGGATGCGGGCTCGTTTTTTTCAACGATTACATGCCGCATTCGCGGCACAAGGGCGCGAACGTTTCGGCGGACAGGCATGCCCCGAAGCGCTTTTTTCAGGCTGCCGGAGCCCGGCACGTCATTTGTAGGGGAAGATCGTCAGAATCTTTCCCGATTCGTCGTAATTGAGCTCGGTGAACTTGACGTTTCTGCGATGGTTGATGCCGTTGGAAAGCTCGCAGTCGTGATAGAAGAGATACCATTTGCCGTGGTACTCCAGAATGGAGTGGTGTGTCGTCCAGCCGAGCACGGGCTCCAGGATGCGGCCCTGATAGGTGAAGGGACCGTACGGGTTGTCGGCCACGGCATAGACGATGTAGTGGGTCGTGCCCGTAGAGTACGTGAAGTAGTATTTGCCGTTGTACTTGTAGAGCCAGGGGTCCTCGAAATACCGGCGGTCCTCGTCGCCGGCTTTGAGCGGGACGCCGTTCTCGTCGAGGATCACGATGTCACGCGGGGTTTCGGCGAACTCGAGCATATTGTCCTTCATGAGGGCGATCTTCGGGCAGACGGCATTTTCGTCTTTGGCAGGTTCCGTGCCGTTCGGGTCGAACTTGCCGGTCCGGTATTTTTCAAGCTGGCCGCCCCAGAGGCCGCCGAAGCACATGTAGACTTTGCCGTCGTCATCCATGAACGCGCAGGGGTCGATGCTGAAGCTGCCTTTGATGCATTCCGGTTCGGGCTTGAACGGCCCTTCCGGGACCTTGCTGGTCGCGATGCCGAGGCGGAAATTGCCGTCCTTGTCGCGAGCGGGGAAAACGAGGTAGTAGGTGTCGTTTTTGAAGGCGACATCCGGGGCCCACATCTGCGTGCTGACCCAGGGCACATCGTACTGGGAAAGAGCCATGCCGCAGTCGACGGGATCGCTGGTCTCATCGTCCATGCGGAAAACGTGATAGTCCTCCATCTGGTATTCGTCGCCGTTGTCGTTGTCCTCGCCGTCGTGCGGGATGTCGTGGGACGGATAAATGTAGATCTTGTCGTTGAAAACGTGTGCGGAGGGGTCCGCGGTGAAGATGTGCGTGATGAGCGGTTTTCTTTGCTGGGCCATCGTGATCTCCTCGCAATGTCCGACTTTTCATGAGCCGGATTATTATGATTGAGCTGAAAGGTGTGATGCGGTTACAGGTTACTATAGCAGATTTTGATCGAATGTCAAGCGTGAAACGCTTTTTTCCCTATTCGCGCACGGCGCATGCCCGCCCGAATGCGAGGGCATACGAATTCCGCGCGGACAACGGAAAAGACTCCGCGGAATCATCGGGAAGACGGCGGACTGTCAGTCGGATTCGTCGTCCTCCTCCTCCCAGATAACCAGGATGCGGGCCAGAGAGAAGGAAAGGATGCTGAGGACGCAGCAGGCGATGGACAGGACCCAGAAGAAACGGGAAGGAAGGCCTGAATCGATCAGGTCCAGATAAAGCAGGATGAGGACAATTGAGAAGCCGAAAAAACCCAGGACAATAGACATGATGTAGAGCGGGATCTTAATTTTCATTGCGGCCGAATCTCCGTAGGATGAATTTGAATACCGGATTCCATATCAACGTGTTCTAAAAGATACTATATCATGTTTTTTTTAATTTTCAAGAGCATCCGTTTTTTATTTTCAAGGGCGTCCGGCAAAGAATGCGTCCAGTCTCGCGCAATGCGGAAAAAACCGCCTTCCGAAACGCGAAACGGCGGCGAGGGAGCCTCCGGCTGACTCTCTCCGGCCGGGAAAGGCAGACCGTCAGTCCGGGGACGCCGATCCCGCGGGACGCGTGCCGCCGCGTTTTTTCCGAAGGGCAAAGATGCCGAATCCGGCGAGAACCAGAAGCGTGAGAGCGGAGACGGCAAAGGAGGCTTTGTGCATGGACGTCAGGCGGTAGGTGACGACGGCGACGCCGGAGGAGGCGTTCGGACGGAACAGGAAGTGTTTCTGGTCGGAAATATCTACGGCGCCGCCTTCCGGAGTTTCGACGTGGTAGCCTTTGTAGTAGATGCGGGGGATCTCGAAAGCGTCGCCCGGGGAGAACCCGGAGAAAGCGATCTCGAGCTTGCCCCACGCCGGATACGACACTCGGGCCTCCGCGCCCGGATTCGAACTCGTGACCGGGGCTTTGCCACCGAGTCCGGCATAATCGCCGTCGACCCGGTCCTGCGGGAGATAATGCACGCCGCTGACGATGCGGCTGGCCGCCTTTTCCCGCGTGACGTCCCTGTATATCTCGTGTTCGTAGATCTTGGCGGCGTACAGGTAGCAGTGGAGGAACCACCACGGGAAGCCGCATCCGCAGAGAAGGATCCAGAGCCAGGTGCGGTGCGCCGCAACGGAACGCCCGGCCAGCAGGACGCCGAGCAGAAGGCCGCCGCCCAAAGCCGCGAACGCCGTTGCCGGAAGATAAAGACGCCAGGGGAACTGAATGGCGGCCAGAGCACGCATCATGCCCTGCCACGGCAGGAACTCCGTGGCGGAGACCAGCGCGGCAAACCCGGTCACCAGGCAGAGGTCGCGGAAACGCTCCGTCGGGGTGCGTTCCGATTTGATGCGGAATCTCTGCATGTACACAATGACGAAAATGATCCCGATCCCGGGCGGGATCCAATACTCCAGCTTCATGTACGGCAGTTCCAGGAAAAGCCGGGGGAGCGGGACCATCCGGTCAGCGATCGGGGAGGCCATCGTGGCCTTGGTCAGATTGAACTTCAGCGCGAAGTTCTGCTCCAGAAGCGGGACGATCGCGAACGCCGCGAGGCCGAGCGCGATCACGCCCGCACAGGCGAGCATGCCGATACGGCGGATATCCCGGAGCAGAGCCGGCGCGTTGAAAAAGACGATCAGTCCGCCGATGATGCACATCAGGACAAACGTGATGTTGTGAGCATAGAACAGCCCGGCATAACCGAACGCGAGCGGCAGGCAGCTCCGTTTTCCCGGATCGGCATACAGCACGGACCAGAGGCCGTAAATGCACCACGGCACAAAGAGAAACGCCATCGTCTCGCCGACCGCCGCGCGGATGATCATGTCGCAGGCGTGGTAGCTGCTCCAGCTGTAAAGAAGGGCGGCGGCAAACGCGGCGAACTCGTCGCCGGAGATGCGTTTTGCGACCCAGTACATGGAATATGCCGTCAGGAACCCCCAGACGACGAGGAAGAGTTTGTACGCGATCACGACCGGCACGCCGAGGGCGGCGAGCAAGCCGAACGGATAGAAGAACACATCGGAATAAAAAAGCCCGTATCCGTACCCGTACCCCTCCATCGCGTCGTAGTTGATGAGCGGCATGGGCATCCCGTTGCGAAACCCTTCCCGCAGGGTCACGAGACGGGCGATGTGGTACATGCAGTCATGCCCGTTCGGGATGCCGGGGTAAAGCAGCGGGACAAAACCGAGGAGGACAAGCGCCGTCAGGAGCGCCGGGTAGAAACGCCGGGGCGGGACGCCGTTCATCACCTGTTCGGCGAAACGTTCAAACGGGGCGAGGATGTCGAAGGATTTCATTTTGCGTCGCTGTCCGGGGTTTGGTCGTTTTCAAGACGGTCCGCAATGAGGTAGCGGGGTCTCCGTTTGACTTCCATGTAGGTCTTGGCGATGTATTCTCCGATCACGCCGATGGAAATCAGCTGGATGCCGCTGAAAAGCAGGACGATGATCGTCAGGGAGGTCCAGCCCGCGACCGTGTAGCCGAAGAACTTCGAGTACAGCACGTACCCCAGAATCGCGAGGCAAATGAAAAGGACCGCCATGCCGCCGAGCGTGATGAGCCGGATCGGACGCACGCTGAACGACGTGATGCCGTCCCAGGCGAGGAGCAGCATTTTCGCGAGGGAATAATGCGTGGGACGGGCGGCGGCCTTCCGGCTGTAGGTCACAATGGCCTGACGGAATCCGATCAGCGGGACCAGTCCGCGCAAATAGAGATTGACCTCCCTGTACTCGGAGAGGGCATTCAGAGCTTTCGCGCTCATCAGGCGGAAATCGGCGTGATTGTAGACGGTCTTCACGCCCATCCAGGCAAGAAGGCGGTAGAAACTCTGGGCCGAGGTGCGCTTCAGGAACGTGTCGCTGGAACGGTCGCTCCTGACGCCGTAGACGATATCGTGGCCGTCCCTGTATTCCTTCACGAACTGCGGGAGCACGCCGACGTCGTCCTGAAGGTCGGCGTCAAGGCTGATCGAGGCTTCGGCAAATCGCCGGGACTCCATCAGCCCCGCCAGAAGGGCGGCCTGATGCCCGCGGTTCGCAGCCAGGCGGATCCCGAGAAAACGCCGGGGCTTCTCCCCGTGAAGACGCGAAACGATCTCCCATGTGCCATCGGTGGAACCGTCGTCGATGAAGAGCACGACGCTGGCGGGATCGATCAGGCCGGATGCGACCATTTCATCCAGTTTCGAGGAGAGGACCCGGGCGGATCCATCCAGGATGGACGACTCGTTGTAGCACGGCACCACAAGGGCGATGACAGGCGGTTTGTTTGACATGGCCTCAATCCAGAATCCGTTGATCGCGCCGGAGAGTGCAGCGGGAGCCGCTTCGGGAAAGCTTCCGCTCCGGACGCCGTTTTGGATGATAATATAGCGTTTTTCATTCCATAATTCAAGCAGAAGAGCGCGGAAAAAACGAAATTACTGAAACGGGACGGACAAAACGGGGAACACGGAGATCGGAAAAAATGCCGCATCCGTTTGACCGTATTTCCCGGCGTCCGGGTATTTTTTGCTGAAAAAACGCCAAAAAAAAGCCTTTTCCGGTTGATTTTACGGGCAGTTCGTGATATAGTTCGTTTATGTTTTATTTGATTGACGAAAATACGATGCGTCCATGAACGGAATCCCGACCTCATATCTGACATCGATGCTGCCGCCGGATGCGCAGACCTCGCGCATTGCCGCGCGCGGCGGCCTCTCTGTGCACGCACACGGATTTCCGGCGGACGGACGCGAGGCGCACATCGAAACCGGCTCCGTGCCGGACTGCCCGCTTCAGGACACGACGGCGCACGGCATCGAGGCAGTCCTCGCCCGGCCCCGTCCCGCCTCCCCCATTGAACGGCAACCCAACGCAACCATTCACCATAATTGAACCATCCTACGAAGGAGAAAAACATGAGCAGTCAACTGACGATTGGACTTGACTTCGGTTCCGACAGCGTGCGGGCCGTGCTGGTCGACGTGGAAAATGGCGAAATCCTCGCCTCCTGCGTTCAGAACTACCCCCGCTGGAGCGAAGGCAAGTATTGCGATGCTCCGAACAACCAGTTCCGCCAGCACCCGCTGGACTACCTCGAGAGCCTCGAAGTCGTCGTCAAGGGCGTCATGCAGGGCATCGAGAAGGAACGCGTGATCGGCATCGGCGTCGACACCACCGGCTCCACCCCGTGCGCCGTGAACAAGGAAGGCATCCCGCTGTCCATGCTGCCGGAATTCGCCGACGACCCGAACGCCATGTTCATCCTCTGGAAAGACCACACCGCCATTTTCGAGGCGGACGAGATCAACGCCCACGCGAAATCGCACGGCGGCCCCGACTACACCATGTACGAGGGCGGCATCTACTCCAGCGAATGGTTCTTCGCCAAGATCCTGCACACGCTCCGCATGAGCGAATCCGTCCGCAAGGCGGCGTTCAGCTGGGTCGAGCACTGCGACTGGATCCCCGCCGAACTCACCGGCAACATCGACCCGCTCAAGATGGCCCGCAGCCGCTGCGCCGCCGGCCACAAGGCCATGTGGCATGAGAGCTGGGGCGGCCTCCCGCCCGAGGAGTTCTTCGCCGGACTCGACCCGATGCTCGCCGGCCTCCGCGACCGCCTGTTCAAAGACACCGTGACGGGCGACAAGCCCGCGGGCAAGCTCTCGCAGAAGTGGGCGGACCGCCTCGGCCTCACCACGGACGTCGTGGTCGCGGCGGGCGCGTTCGACTGCCATTTCGGCGCGGTCGGCGCCCAGATCCACGCCTACGACCTGGTAAAGGTCTGCGGCACCAGCACCTGCGACATCCTCGTGGCGCCTCAGGTCAACAGCTGCATCCCCGGCATCTGCGGCCAGGTGGACGGCTCCGTGATCCCGGGCATGATCGGCCTCGAAGCCGGCCAGTCCGCGTTCGGCGACGTCTACGCCTGGTTCAAGCGCCTCCTCTCCTACGCCGGCGACATCAAGATTTCCGTGCTTGAGAAGGAAGCCGCCACCATCCCGGTCGGCACCACCGGCGTCCTCGCGCTCGACTGGTTCAACGGCCGCCGCACCCCGAACGCAAACCAGAAGCTCACCGGAGCGATCTGCGGCCTCAACCTCGGCACCACCGCCCCGATGGTCTACCGCGCCCTCGCCGAAAGCACCGTCTACGGCGCACGCGCCATCATCGACCACTTCAAGGCGCAGTCCATTCCGATCCGCAACGTCATCATGACCGGCGGCATCAGCCGCAAGTCCCCGTTCATTATGCAGATGTGCGCCGACGTCTTCAACCTCCCGATCAAGATCGCCGCCTGCGACCAGACCTGCGCCCTCGGCAGCGCCATGTTCGGCGCCGTCGCCGCCGGTCATTACGCCCGCGTGGAAGACGCCATGGAGAAGATGGGCGCCGGATTCGACGCCGAATACACGCCGAACAAGGAAGTGGTCCAGCTCTACGAAGAGCTCTACCAGCGTTATCTCCGGTTCGGCCGCACCCTGGAGAAGGAAGGTCTCTGATCCATGAAGTTCGAATCCCTCCGCAAAGAATGCTACGAGGCCAACATGGAGCTTCCGAAGCTCGGCCTCGTGATCTACACGTTCGGCAACGTGAGCTGCATCGACCGCCAGGCCGGCGTATTCGCCATCAAACCCTCCGGCGTCGATTACGAGAAGCTCACACCCGAAGACATCGTGATCGTCGGACTCGACGGCAAGATCGCCGACGGCAAGCTCCGCCCCTCCAGCGACACCAACACCCACCTCGAACTCTACAAGGC
>Ga0310696_10002476_pt1 | contig 24317 bp, 20 predicted proteins | sample AusTroGonzalo_MG_4_FD_203885 | JGI IMG/M metagenome (GOLD analysis project Ga0310696, IMG submission 203885) | Bovine rumen microbial communities from tropical cattle in Woodstock, Queensland, Australia - Gonzalo_02 (v2) (version 2) | ecosystem: Host-associated > Mammals > Digestive system >...
GTGCGTCTGATGACAGTGGGTTTCTCAATATCGAGCATTATCAGAGGAAAGCCTGCGTTGTGTAGTTTGATTGCCGTTCCTGTGGCAAGGTCTCCTGCCCCCCTGATGATTATCAGGCGGTCAATCATAGTTCAAACTCCAGTTTGTCTTCCATAAGACTGCCGCCAAGGACCTTTGTTCCCTCGGGCCATGCAAGGTTCTTGAACGGCTCGGGGTCCACTCCTCCGTCCAGTCCGTTAACAAGAACATAATCCGGCATGCCTTTCAGAAGTCCGTCCGGTGATTTTATGTAGTTGTTCAAGAATGCCTGGTCAACAACATTGTCTCCGTCATATCCGTACGTTACTTCCCAGGCTTCCTTTCCGTATGCCCATGCGCCCAGAACGGCAATTGTCAGGTCTGAAAACGGATAGATTACAGGATCCCTGGCGGTATGATATTTCAACGGAAGATGTCTGCTTCCGTCTGCTTCGCAGATTGTAACATCGTACTTGCGTGACATCTTGTGTACCCTGTCTTCAAAGGGTGCCTTTAGTTTCTGGACATTGTCCTGCATGTTGCTGGCATAGAGAACTGTACACGGACCATCGGGTTCGTAGGCATAGGCTTCTTCGAAGAAGGTGAAGTTCTTGTCTGTTCCCCAGTCAAAGAACAGGTAACTCTGAATCTGGGTACTTGTAGTGATGAGAACCTTCTTTCCCTCTGCTCTGAAACGTGCGGCAAGGCTCTTCATAAGTGATGATTTTCCACCACCGCCTGTTATTGAAATAAAGACGTTCTCCTTCTTGGGAACCAATTCAACAATTCTTTCCAGCAAACTCATGCTATAAATAATACACGATTTTTCTGAGGTGTGGAGAACTTAATATATCTATAACTTCGGACCAAAATTGAAAATCTCATGAATTTTTTATTGAAAATCTCATGAATTTTATCCACAATTACCTTGAGAAGAGGTTTTTATGTACTATCCACGTTATGTTGAAAAGCAGATTGAAATGGCTCTCAAAACTTCCGGAGCATTGCTTGTTTCAGGACCGAAGTTCTGCGGAAAGACAACAACCTGCATGAGATATCAGAAAAGTTTCATCAAACTCAATACTGAAGCAGCAATCAAATTGGCTGAAATTAACCCTGCCAAGGTTTTGATAGGCGAAAAACCCAGACTTGTTGACGAGTGGCAGAAAGTTCCGGATATTTGGAATCAGGTTAAAAACGATCTGGATGAGGAATATACATTCGGGAAATACATACTTACAGGCAGTTCAACACCAGCAGACAAGACCAGGATTCATCACTCAGGAGCGGGACGTATTACGCCGGTAAAGATGAGGCCCATGTCCTTGTTTGAGTCAAATGAATCAAAAGGAATGGTTTCAATTGAAGAACTCTTTGCGGGTAATGATTTAGAGGAATTTGACGAAAACAACGACTTCTCTTTGGAAAAAGCGGCACACCTGTTATGCAGAGGCGGATGGCCTGTTTCTGTTATAGCTCCCAGCGAAGTTGCAATCGAAATAACAGGCAATTACTACAACAGTCTTTTCGTGTTTGAAGATTCAGAAAATGAAAGGTACAGAAATCTGAGGCCGGAAGTTCTCAGAATGATACTTCGCAGTTATGCAAGAAATATTTCCAGCGAAGCCTCACTTCAGACAATTCTTTCTGATGTCAGACAGACAAACGAAAGAACTATGGATTTGAATACTTTCTATAAATACCAAGAGGCGCTCAAAGACCTGTTCATCATTGAAGACCTGGATTCGTGGAATCCAGAAATACGCTCAAAAACTTCAATCAGGACTACTCCTACACGTCATTTTGTTGACACATCTATTGCATGCAGGGCAATCGGAATCGGACCGGGAGATCTTTTGAGAGATCTTCAATCATTCGGTCTGTTCTTTGAAGATATGGCTATCAGAGACTTGAGAATCTACTCGGAAATGATTGGAGGAGAAGTAAGGCATTACAGAGATAACACAGGTCTTGAATGTGATGCTGTTATCCATCTGCCCAATGGTAATTGGGGTGCTGTAGAAATAAAACTCGGTGGCGATAAACTTGTAGAGGAAGGAGCCCATTCACTTAAAAGACTCGAAAACAAGGTGCTGAGAAGTTCTCTCAATGCTCCTCAGTTCCTGATGGTTGTCACAGCCAGTGGCCCTCTCTACAGAAGAGCTGATGACGGAGTCTTTGTTGTTCCCATCAACATGTTGAAGGCATGAGGGTTTACCATGAGAAGAAAAGACCGCGAAATTACATCCACAGAAGAAATACTGCAGATTATTGAGAAGACAAAGTTCCTGCATCTTGGTCTTTTTGATGACAAATATCCTTATGTGGTTCCTCTTCATTACGGGTACGAATTCAAAGATGGAAAACTGTTCTTCTTTCTTCACAGTGCAAAAGAAGGCCACAAGCTTGATCTGATAAAAAAGAACCCCAATGTCTGCATTGAACTTGAGTGTGATGTTGAACCGGTCTCCGGTGGGGATATCCCTTGTAAATACGGAGCCACATACGAATCTGTCCTTGGAAGAGGTACAGCAGAGATTATTACTGATGCAGATGAAAGAATCAGAGGCCTTGAAATGCTTATGAAACATCAGACCGGCCGCAGTTTCCACATTGATCAATCAATGGCAGAATCTGTAGAAGTCATAAAGATAACGGTTTCCGATTTCACAGCAAAAGCCAGACGCGTGTAAACCTTATTTCAGCTTTTTCAGAATTCCCTTCTCAAACGCACTTGGATAATAGAAAGTAACGATTTTTCCTTTGGTAGTTGTCATGTAGATTTTTCCGTTTCTTATTTCCTTAACAGTACAAACACCATAATCGCCAGTCTGAATTCTGTCTCCAACAAAGGCAACATTGTCTCCATATCCTGCATTAGGATCTATCGTGACATGGAATCCTGATTTCTTTTTTACTTCCTTTTGACTGGTTTTTATGAAACTTGAGGTCTTATCAGGAGAAGCAGCTTCTTCTGCCTGGACAGGTTCTTCCGGCTTTGTTTTTGACAAAGAACCAGCCTCCAATGCAACAGAAAGAACCATGGGATCCAATCGACGTCCATCTACACGAACCCAGATTTTATCCCCCTTCAAATTATCAACAATGGCTTTCTTCCCTTTGAAATAGAGAACATCTCCTATCATTATCGAGTTGTCAAACTCCGGCTCTTTTCCGTAGATGGCATCAAGGTCTTCATTGGAAACTATAGTGTTCCATCCTCCAACCTTCTCTCCTTCGTGTCGGTTGATTCCTGTGTAATCAAGAGATGCGTTTTCATAGCGACGGAACTTGAAAATGGCATCATTCATAAGTGATTCATTGAAAACACCTATAGAGGCCAACAATTCAAAGTCTTTAATGCTCAATCCCGTAACACGCTTGAACAGCTCCGGCTCAAGTTGTGTAATAACATCCTGAAGGCAGGCCTCTCGGAAGTCTGTTAAATACATGAAAATTGGAATTCGAGTAGCAAACTTGATTAGTTTGTCCTGAATGTCCTTGCGAAGACTCTTGGCCTCTTTCTCTTCCTTGGAAAGCTCTTCTTTTTCTTTCTTGGTTCCGGTCTTATCCTTTCCCTCTTTCTTGGCTTGTTTCACGGATTCAGACCGATTGATGATAGTTTCTATGTTCTTGTTCAGATTTCTGAAATCTTCAATAGACATAAGCGCAGCAAGAGCTTCAGGATTATTAAGTATCTTCTGAAGCGTTGCGTTGTCTACATTGACCAGAAGTGCAGATTCCCACCTTCTAGCCAGCAATGTAGCAGATGTTCCGGACATTGCAATATCAAGAATCTCTCCAGCATCAATCTGTCTCATGCTAATTCCGTCATATGCAAGAACAGGAAGAAATTTGATAAAATCACCAACTTTCTTTTCGGGATCACGCTCTTTTGTGTTTAACCGGTTACTATATTCTGCAACCTGCCTCAATGTGCGGTTAAGAGCAAAGTCAAAAACGTAACACTCTTCCTTCAATATAGTTTCGTTCCCAGAAACATCTTTAATTGTCCAAGGAGACTGAACCCTGAATGCCGTCTGGAAATATGATTCCGGCTGGCTGAGATTCCTCAACATAAACACTCCGGTCCATGGTTTTACCGTGACTCCGGTTGTAAGTTTTCCGCAACTTAAAGTTATGGTCTTGCTCTTTAGCGGATCATCCATCTTGTCTTCTACTGGCTTAAGAGCATCTGCACCTTGACCCGCTTCATTTCCAGCACAAACTATTACGTCATAGTCATGATAGAAAGTGTTGTGTTTTTCTCTCATGAGATTTCTCATTGCATAGCAGGAAGCAACCGAAGGAAGATACCAAAGAGTATGATTCAACACGGAACGCAAGTTTACATCTGAGAAAGGGAATGGCGGTTTGCGCCCGGTTTTCAAATCATCAATAGATGTCTCAAGATATGAACCTCTGATTAGATCCAGCCATTTCTGAACATAGTCTTTCAAAACAAATTCTGCATTCTCTCTGGTTCCCTTTGCTTCAAAGAACATATTCAAATCAAATTCATTGAATTCTCCCTGCATTGCAACTTTACGAATTGCCTCAGGAACTTTGTAAGTAAGCATAACCATTCTTGGCAGAGCCCTGTATGGGTTACGACCTACGGAATCATCCCAGTTTTCTTTTCTGGATTGTTCATCTGAATATGTCCAAGTGTAGATTTGCTCCTCAATGAATTCTCCGGAATTCAGAGCTCTGAAAGGTGTCCCGGAAAGGAAAAGATAGTGACTTGTGTGTATTGGAAGAAACGATTCATCGTATACATCATCTCTGTCGTAGTTTTCAGGAACGCCTTCAATAAGTTTTTCTTCATCTTCCTGTTCAAACAACTGCCTGGCTCTTTCTCGCCAGGCACCGTAGTGATACTCGTCAAATATGACCAAATCCCAATCTTCACAATGAATGAATTCGTTGTGTTCCTTTATCATTCCAGTGTCTCTGTCAACTCCCAAAAGATCCTGGAACGAACCAAAACAGACAATAGGTTTTGACTTGTCTGCTTTGTTATATTGGTCATCTATAGAACCATATAGCAACTCCTCTCCCTGCTGTGGCCGGGAAATAAAGGTCCATCCTTCAAAATCTTTATGTGTTAAAAGATCTTCCTTCCAGGCGGTTTTGACTGCAGGTTTAAATGTGAGTATCAGTACTCGTTTGAAACCCATTGCCTTTGCAAGTTGATAAGAAGCAAAAGTCTTGCCAAAGCGCATCTTACAGTTCCACAAAAACTTTGGAATGCGGGCCTCGCCATCAACTTCAGACTTAAAGGACGTAAAGTACGCCATGGTCTTTTCAACAGCTTCTTTCTGCTCGGGACGCATTGGAAAATCATTAATTCGGTCGGTGGCCTCTGTTCTGTAATCTTTCAGGGCTCTCAGGGCTTTTTGGATGTCCTTTATTGTGCAGCGATACCATTCACCACCAGCATTTCTGCATCCCATTGATTCCAGCATTTTATGAACTTTCTTGTCGGAAATAATTGAACCATCAGCTCTCATTGCACTATCTACAAAAAGAACCTGATAAGGCAGTGCATTGCCAGGTTTAAGAGTTGGATACTGCTCCCTGATACGACTTTCATAGTCTTTTCTCTCTGTGTAACCAACCTTAATCATTCCTGGATACTGCTGCTCGGTGTAGCCATAGATTGTTGGATAAATATCAGAAGGTCTGGTCTGGAAGAGTTCAGGCATCTGCACCTCCCAAATCCATAGGCTTAATCATGGACTCAATGAAAGCAATCTCATCATCTGTCAGGCCATATTTCTTGTAGAGTTCTTGATCTGTCCAAGATTTTGAAAAATCTTGAATTGGTATCAGCATATATGCTTTTGCTGTTGTATGTTGCGTTATTTTCTTTAGACCAAGCATAAAATGAAAAAACTTGGTATTGATGTACGATACTACATTGTTAGCTGTTTCCTTTGAATCATAAGGACCATTCATAATATAGGTCTCTGTTGAAATTGAAGATGGTTCTCCAATAATTGGCTTTAGCTTATCTTGTCTCATATCTCCAGAGCCAACTGCTTCAGGAATAAAAACCTTCCATTTGTCGATGAAGTTTTGTCCGCTATTTACTCGATTTCGGTTAACGTAGCCTTGGGAGTGATTTGCATATACTTTTACCATTCCTGGTTTATAAGAATCCGAATCAAAATCCTTAAAAAAAGTTCGGAACCCAAACGTCATTGCAGAATGAACATTTGTAGAAAAGTTTTTTTCTTTATAAGATCTAACCTTGTGAAGAATTGATATTGCTTTATTGTATCGAATAAAAGAATCGCATCCTTCTTCACACATTTTTCTCTCCATAATGGAAGAAATATCTGTTCCTTCGTGTGATACAACTTTACAAAGTCCTGGATTGTCGCGATCTCTAAGGAAATAACAAATTCCTCCTTTTATTTCTACGCCTGAAAAACAGTCAGATGCATCCTGAAAATCGTGTAACTGTCGGATATGTGTGTCTTTAAGCATTTCTTCTCTAAAATTCTCAAGGTTCTTGCCTCCGGCATACCAACGTGCTGGAATAATCATCGTTAAGTAACGAGGATTTAATTTCTTTGCTTGGCTAACGAACAAGTTATATATCGGCATTGCACTTGCCTGTGCTCCGCCATCTGCAAGTTGATATGGTGGATTTCCAATTATTACATCGAACTTCATATCTCTCATTTCCTTCTCTGTTTTCTTATCCATGTGGATGAACTCATAGGCATGGGTTTCTAATTCGTCACCACGATCAAATTCTTTTCTTGGTGCTCCGCAAAGAACACACTTCTGATCATCCTTTTTCCCTATACCATCCCATTTATGTTCAATACGTCTGTACCGGATGTTGCCATCGCTATTGTCAAATTTCACAACAGAGAAGCGGCTACTGGCATCTTTGGAGCAGTAAACACTTCTGCGAGACAGGAAGCCGGTTATTTGGGTTATAGCTATTGCAAACAGCTGTTTTTTCATGATGTGTTCCATGCGCTGTTCTACGTCCGGGATTTTGTCCTTTAATCCCTCGTTAAGACGTTTGGCTATTTCTCTCAGGAAGACACCGCTCTTGCATCCCGGGTCCAAAAATTTTGTATCAGGACTTTCAAAAAGCTCCGTTGGAAGCATGTCCAGCATTGAATTTGCAATCTCTGGTGGTGTAAAAACCTCATCCGATGAGAGATTTGCCAGACAGGACAGAATGTCGGGGTTGTAGTTTACCTTTTCTGGCATTCGTAAGCCCTCCAGTATTCGATTGGTTTGTAAAGGGCTATGGGATTAGGTTCGAAGGAGTTTGTTTCCGGATCAAAATCACCGGACATGAACAGATCTCCTTGCTCTCCCAGGTCTTTGACTTCAAGCATTACCGATAGTTCAAAGTCCTTACGGAGAAGCTTTCCATTGGGCAAAAGAGACCATTCTGCGAAGATAATCGGGTCTCCATTCTGCTGCTTTAGAGTCAGGGCGTCACCACAGAGAATGTTGGTCTCAACCATATATCTTGCAGATTTCTCAACCTCTTGCCTCTGTTCACCGTATTTGTCATAAGCCTGTTTCCAGATGTTGAAGAGATTGTCTCGGCAGATTTGCGCATTGTCCTCAAGAAGCTCAACTCCGTACAGAGAAGAAAGAGCAATGATTGAATAGAACTCAAAGTCATGAGGACTGTTGCCGTATTTTGATTTGACCGTCTCAAGTTTTCGTTTGAGCATTTCCTGCAAAAACGGCCCTTCTCCGCATGCAGGCTCCAGAATTCTCGAGTCTATTCTCTCAGATTCATTCTTAACGAGGTCACACATGGCTTTGACTTCTCTTTCGGCTGTCAGAACCTCTCCGTGCTTTGTAACTCTTTCTCTGGATTTAACCTGCCCGCTGTTTCCCATACCGTCCTTTTTATAAGCTATAGCTATTAAGGATTGTAAACGCGGGCCGTCTTTATAAGCAAGAGTTTATAATGTTGTTGCTTATATACGGGTATCCTTTACTTGTGTTTGAAAGAACCGTAGGGAAAGTAGTTCATGATCTCAGAACCGAGAAGAAAATGTCTCAGGAGAGACTGGCGGAAGCAATAGACTCTCACCAAGTGTATATTTCTGAGATTGAACGAGGCTTGAAGCTTCCCTCTTTGTATGTTTTATTCAACATAGCAAAAGCTTTCGGAATGACTCTGACAGAACTTGTGTCAATCATTGAGAATTCTCTTTAAATTCAACCTGTTCCATTTTGGAACACGTTCAAACAAACCCAAATCCTGCTATTATCATTGATTTGTACTGGCAAATGTAATATTATGTAATTACAAAACAGGAGTACAACATGGCAACACTTCAGGTTAGAATAGATGACAAACTCAAAGAAAAAGCAGAAGAACTTTTCTCTTCTCTTGGAATGGACACATCCACAGCTGTCAGAGTTTTTCTGACACTGTCTGTTGAATACAATGGCTTGACCTTCCCTGTAAAACACAAAGACAACGATTATTCCATTCAGAAAGCAATCCATGATGCCAGAACCGGAAAAGACCTCTATGGCCCTTATTCAACAGCGGCCGAAGCAATGAAATCTCTTTACGAGGACTGATGAGCTATAAAATCATGTACACCAACCGCATGAAGCATGACGTAAAGTTGATGCAGAAACGCGGAAAAGACCTTAAGAAACTAGAAAATGTGCTTGCCATTCTAGCTGAAGGGAAAGAGCTTCCACGAAAACATCTCAACCACAACCTCACAGGCTCTCTGTCCGACTTCAAGGAGTGTCACATCGAGCCGGATTGGCTCCTTTTGTACAGGTTGGATAATGATGTGCTGATTCTTACAGCTACTGCCACAGGAAGCCATTCAGACCTTTTCTCCTGAACTGTCAAGAAATCCTTTACAGTTCAAAGCCCAGATTGAATGTTTCTATAAAAGAAATTAAGATATCTGCCATGAGTTACCCGTTTGAAAACATTGAAACAAAATGGCAGAAGTACTGGGAAGACAACGGTACTTTCACAGTTAAAGAAGACAACAGCTACCCCAAGGAAAAGAGGGCCTATGTCCTTGACATGTTCCCCTATCCCAGCGGAGCCGGACTTCATGTAGGACACCCCGAAGGCTACACGGCAACAGACATCTACTGCCGCTACCTCAGGATGAACGGATACAACGTCCTTCACCCCATGGGATTCGACGCATTCGGACTGCCTGCCGAGAACTATGCAATTCAGACAGGAACCCACCCTGCAATCACAACAAGCAGGAACATCAACAACTTCAGAAGACAGATCAAGCGCCTTGGTTTCTGCTACGACTGGACCAGGGAAATCAGCACATGCGAGCCCGACTACTACAAGTGGACGCAGTGGATCTTCGAGAAGCTGTATGAGAAAGGCCTTGCCTACGAAAGCCAGGCACCTATCAACTGGTGTCCCAACTGCAAGACAGGCCTTGCAAACGAAGAAGTCAAAGAGGGAAAGTGCGACCGTTGCGGACATCAGGTGGAAAAGAAGAATATCCGCCAGTGGGTACTCAGAATAACGGATTACGCACAGCGCCTGCTGGACGATCTTGATATGCTGGATTGGCCGGAAAGCGTAAAGATGATGCAGCGCAACTGGATCGGAAGATCAGAAGGTGCATCAGTTCTTTTCAAGGTCAAAGGTCTGGAAGAAAGCCTTGAGGTCTTCACAACAAGATGTGACACACTGTTCGGTGCAACCTACATGGTTGTTTCACCGGAGCATCCCCTTGTTGCAAAACTCACATCTGCAGAGCAGAAGGCAGCAGTAGACGACTACATTGCACAGGCTGCAAAGAAGAGCGACCTGGACAGAACAGACCTTGCAAAGGAAAAGACAGGAGTCTTCTCCGGAAGCTACGCAATCAACCCTGTTAACGGAAAGGAAATTCCCATCTGGATTGCAGACTACGTACTGATTTCCTACGGAACAGGTGCCATCATGGCAGTTCCTGCTCACGATACAAGAGACTGGGAGTTTGCAAAGAAGTTCAATCTGCCCATCGTCGAAGTTCTTAAGAGCGAAGTCGATGTACAGCAGCAGGCCTGGACAGAAGACGGCCTTCACGTAAACAGCGGCTTCCTCGATGGTCTGAATAAGGCAGATGCAATTGAGAAGATGCTCGGTTTCCTGGAAGAGAAGCACATCGGACACAGAACTGTGAACTTCAAGCTCAGAGACTGGATTTTCAGCCGCCAGAGATACTGGGGAGAGCCCATTCCTCTCGTACACTGTCCCAAGTGCGGATCCGTCCTTGTTCCCGAAGACCAGCTTCCCCTCACCCTGCCTGATGTTGAAAGCTACCAGCCCTCCGGAACAGGAGAAAGCCCGCTTGCAAACATTGACAGCTGGGTAAACTGCTCATGTCCCAAGTGCGGCGGCCCTGCAAAGAGAGAAACAAACACAATGCCTCAGTGGGGCGGTTCATGCTGGTACTATCTGCGCTACATCGACCCAAAGAACAACAAACGCTTTGTCGACCCCGAAAAAGAGAAGTACTGGATGCCTGTAGATCTGTACATCGGTGGAACAGAACATGCAGTTCTGCACCTGCTGTATGCAAGATTCTGGCACAAGGTCCTGTACGATCTTGGACAGGTTTCAACACCCGAGCCGTTCCAGAGACTGGTAAACCAGGGTATGATCACATCCTTTGCATACCAGAGAAAGAACAAGAGCCTTGTTCCTGCAGACCAGGTAGAGGAAAGAGACGAGAAGTTCTACGACAAGGAAACAGGCGAGCAGCTTGAAAGAGTCATCGCCAAGATGTCAAAGAGCCTGAAGAACGTCATCAACCCGGACGAGGTTATTTCGCAGTACGGTGCAGACACAATGCGCATGTACGAGATGTTCATGGGACCGCTTCAGGTTTCAAAGCCCTGGAGTACAACAGGAATTGCAGGCGTATGGCGCTTCATTGACAGAATCTGGAGACTTTCAGAGGAGAAGACCATCTCCGAAGACAAGGCTCCCGAGCAGCTAATCAAGACTCTGAACAAGACCATCAAGAAGGTTGGAGACGACACAAAAACTCTGAACTTCAACACAGCCATCAGCCAGATGATGATCTACGTAAACGAGCTGTACAAGCTGGACAACCTGCCCAGAGAGGCATGGGAACCGCTTATCCTCATGCTCGCACCCTACGTTCCCCACATGGCTGAAGAGCTTTGGGAAAGAGCCGGTCACAAGCCCAGTGTTTGCAACCAGAAATGGCCCGAGTACATCCACGAGCTGACAGTTGACGAGACGATTACATTTGTTGTCCAGGTTAACGGAAAAGTCAGGGCAAAGATCGAGTGTCCCAAAGGCCTGTCACAGCAGGATGCAGTGAAGACCGCAAAGGAAAACGAGAATGTTTCAAGATACCTTGAAGGACAGCAGATACTTAAGGAAATTTACGTTCCAAACAAACTGATAAGTTTTGTTGTAAAACCCTTGTGATAAACAAAAAAGCAGCCAAACGGCTGCTTTTTTCACATTGTTTGAAAGAGTGAATTACTCGTTTACTTCAAAAACAGTGACGTGATTAGGGTTTTCCCAGTCATCCAGGCTTGAAGCAACAACTCTCTCATCTGCAGGAATGTCATCATCAACAAAGTTCATACCTCCGTCTTTGACCACTTCTTCATCAGTAAATTCTGCGAAAAACATGTCTATATCTCCTATACTTTCGTACCTTTCTTCTGTGTACCGACGGCATTATAGGCAGGAGGGTATTGTTGGGCAATAAGAAGAGCGTTTTTGTTCAAATAGTGGACAGATTTTTAATCATGAACTTGTATTCTGTCCTGAAATCACGCAGAACAGCCCTCAGATCATCGGACTTCCAGTCTGCATAGGTCCAGGGAAGAGCCTGGAAATCCTTGTCCTTGTAGAGCAGAGTTGTCTCGGCGTATATTCCGTCACTTAAAGGAATTCTGTGGCTGCGGTCCTTGCAGGTTGCAAGGATGAAGTTAGACAGGGAGAGGATGCCGGGGTCTATGTTTATCCTTCTGCCCTGCCCTTCACCGGAAGGATCTTCAAAACGGATCTCAATTTCGTTGGTTTTGAGCTTTATTTCAGCAAGACGTGAGGGGTCGATCAGGTTTTCAAACAGAAGAACGTACCTGACGGGCCTTTTTCCCATCTCCGAATCATAGTAGTCGGTGAAGGAAAAATCGTAGTTTGCAGATACTTTTCTTACAGGTCCGAACTCCTTCTCAAGGCATGAGAAAAGTTCTTCCCTTCTCTCCTCGGCAGAGGAAAGAATTCCTATTACAAGCGCAGTTCTGACAAAAGGTGTGGCAAGAGCCATTTTTACCCCCAAGACATTTACTGTTTTACTTGAGAACTATGTTTCTTTCAAGTTAATATATTACACGTATGAACAGAATAGTGGTCTTCCTCGGAAATCCGGGCATTCAGTACAGAAAGACCAGGCACAATGTGGCCTGGTTGTTGTGCGATTACCTGAACCTTTCCGGCCAGTGGAGAACCAAGTTTCACGGAGAGTTTCTGAAAGACGGCGAAACCGTCTGGCTGAAACCGCAGACGTTCATGAACGTATCAGGCCAGTCTGTCATAGAGGCCGCAACGTTTTTCGACGTTCCTGCTGAACGGATTCTTGTCGTACATGATGATATTGAAACGGCATTTGGCCGGGTCATGCTCAGGCAGGGAGGAGGAATGGCAGGACATAACGGACTGAGGTCCGTGAAACAGCACCTTTCTTCGGACAACTTTTTCCGCCTAAGGCTGGGAATCGGAAGACCACAGAATGCAATGCAGGTTTCCTCGTTTGTCCTCAACCCTTTCACCCAGCTTGAAGAAGCCCAACTTGACGCAATGTTTGTTCAGGCAGAACAACTATTGAATACATTTACCGGAGCGCGTACATGAAAAACAGAGACTTGAGAATTTCGGACAATTCAAGACAGAAAATGATCTACTTCAACCCTGTCTTCGAAACAGATCACAAGCCCGATCAGCTTTACAGACAGGCACAGGAAGTTGCCCTTGTCTACAATAGCAAGCACGATGAACCCATTACAGCCGGAGGTCTGAACAGCTGCGCAGTCCTGCATCTGGTCTACCAGTCCGTCATTTCAGAGTTCCTCAAAACAAAGGAATCAGACCCGTTCAGCAGAATCGGCGCCCTTGCAGACAGAAATCCTGACTGCGCCAGTGTACTCGATTACTACGACAAGATGTTCCCCACAGAGCTTGAAAAGGCAAAGGACACAGAAGAACTTGTACGCGCATTCTTCGTCCACCAGGTCCTGCAGGCCAACCCTGCCCTCCTCGCGGCTACCGCCGAGATGCTCAGCCAGGACGGAATGAATTTCCCCGAAGGCGCAAAGGCCCTCAAGACCCTTCTCGGAAGCTACCTGAAGGGTGAACGCCTTGCACAGACCGATGAGGACGACCTTTTCTCATTCCTCACACTTCCTGCAAGACTCTTCCCGGATTCACTTACAAAGCAGATTGCCTACATCCTCGAGAACTGGAAGATGTACCTTCCCGAGTATCTGAGAAACCTTCTTCTCAGCGCCCTGGACTACATTGCAGAAGAGCAGAGAAACCACGGCTTCGGAGGCCCGGGAGAAATCACACTTCCCGACTACTCCGGAGAACCGGACTACGAATCATTCACACAGGACAAGTCCTGGATGCCCAACGTTGTCATGATGGCAAAGAGCACACTTGTCTGGCTTGACCAGTTGAGCAAGAAGTACGGCAGAAACATCGACACACTGGACAAGATTCCCGATGAAGAACTTGATTACCTGCGTGACAGCGGATTCTCAGCCCTCTGGCTCATCGGACTGTGGGAAAGAAGCCCTGCTTCAAAGAAGATTAAGACAATGTGCGGAAACCCCGATGCCGAATCCTCCGCATATTCATTGAAGGGATACAACATTTCCAACAGAATGGGCGGCTGGGGAGCCCTGAACAACCTGCGTGAGCGCTGTCGTGCAAGAGGCATCAGACTTGCCAGTGATATGGTTCCCAACCACACCGGTCTTGACAGCGACCTTCTGTTCAACCACCCCGAATACTTTATCAGCCAGGATTATCCCCCGTTCCCGTCCTACTCATACAACGGACAGAACCTTTCGGAAAATCCCGACTACGATATCAGAATTGAAGATCATTACTTCAACCGCACCGACGCTGCTGTCACCTTCTACATGAGAGACAACAGGTCCGGCCAGGTAAGATACGTCTTCCACGGAAACGACGGTACAACAATGCCGTGGAACGATACAGCACAGCTTGACTACCTGAACCCCGTTACAAGGGAAGCTGTAATCCAGCAGATTCTCGAAGTTGCAAGAAACTTCCCCATCATCCGCTTCGACGCAGCAATGACCCTTGCAAAACGCCACATCCAGAGACTGTGGTATCCGCGCCCCGGTACAGGCGGCGATGTTGCAGGAAGAGCAAGCCACAGCATCTCAGATGAAGAATTCAACAGGAGAATCCCCATTGAATTCTGGAGAGAGGTTGTAGACAGAATCCAGAGCGAACTTCCCGATACCCTGCTTCTTGCAGAGGCCTTCTGGATGATGGAAAGCTACTTTGTACGCACACTTGGAATGCACAGGGTTTACAACAGCGCATTCATGCACATGATGAAGAACGAGGACAACCACAAGTACCGCGATTCAATCAAGAACATCCTTGTCTTTGATCCGGAAATCCTCAAGCGCTATGTAAACTTCATGAACAACCCCGACGAGGAAACAGCAATTGCACAGTTCGGAAACGGAGACAAGTACTTCGGAATCTGTACAATGCTTTCAACAATGCCCGGTCTTCCCCTGTTCGGTCACGGACAGATTGAAGGCTTCCACGAGAAGTACGGAATGGAATACCAGAGAGCCTACTGGGATGAGAAACCGGACCAGTTCCTCATTGACAGACACAGGCGCCAGATCTTCCCGCTTCTCAAGATGAGACACCTGTACTCCAACTGCAACAACTTCCAGATGTTTGATGTCCGCAACGGAGACTACGTTGAAGAAGCTGTCTATGCATTTGTAAACGGTGATGACAGGCAGATGAGCCTTGTTCTGTACAACAACCGCTACGAACACTCACAGGGCCGCATCTACGATTCAGTTCCCAAGCTCAACAAGGCAAACCACTGTCTTGAGACAGTATCCCTTGCACAGAGCCTCAGGCTGACAATGGGCGGAAGACACTACCTTATCTACAAGAACTTCAACGAAGGCCTTTACCACATCTGCCCGTCCATGAAGCTTTACGACGAAGGCTTCTGGGTATCTCTCGACGGCTATCAGACAATGGTTCTGACAGAAATCAGAGAAGTTGAAGATGTGAACGGAATCTACGAGGAGCTGTACAGAACTCTCGGAGACCGCGGAATTGCAGACATTGATACTGAAATCAGACTTCTCTACCTGCGCCCGTTCTTCGAAGTTGCACAGAGCTTCAAGGACCAGGCCTTCATCAAGGCTCTGAGAAAGACTCTCAGCGGCAAGGGTTCTTCTGCATCCAGAAAGGACATCCTGCACACACTTGCAAACGGCTACACCTATCTTGAAGAGCTGAACGAGCTGTTCGGAAGACTCGGACTGCACGTTGCAGAGATGAAGCCCTCCAGCATCCTCAAGCTTGTAAGCCGCATTGAAAAGGTTTCCAAGCAGCAGATCTTCGCAGACGGAGGCACAATCCTTGCAGACCAGTTTGCAACAGTTGTAGCTGCAGCCTTCATCCTTCTCCCGTTCACAGCAGACGGATGCAGCCTGTACGATGCAATGGGCAAGGTCCGCACCCTGATGCTTGACCGCCTGTTTGAACAGGATCTGGCCTTCATCTCAAGAGCAGCCCTGTTCATCTGCAAAGACCCGCTTGCAATTGACGAACTTCTGAACAACGACTGCTTCCTTGCTCTGATCGGAAAGAACGACTACCAGGGAATCAGCTGGTACAAGGGCGAAGCCTTCCAGGAATGCATGTACACAGCCTGCTTCGCAGATGCTGTCAACAACGGCAAAACTGCAAAGGAAAGCGCACAGACTATCAAATACTGGCTTAGAAAGAATGCTACAGCAGGTTACAAGGTGGCCGGACTGAAATGAAGAACTGGTTGACGTACCTGATCTCATCCGCACTGGGAATACTCTTTTTCTACATGTTCCATGCGCAGTCATGGAACCTTCCCGTCGTACTCACAGCGGTTAAATGGCTGGAACCCTTCTGCTACTTCGGCTTTGTCGTTGTAATGGGTCTTTCCTTCTCTGCCGCTGTTGCTTCATTTCTGGGTCACAGAGACATAGGATCAAAGGTTCTGCTTACCAACATTGTGTGGGGTCTTGTTTCAGGTTTTGTGCTCTGCGCAGTAGCAGGAGCACTGTTTCTGATTCTTCCAAAGGTTCCGGCAGAGACAGCACAGGCTTCAACATCAAGCCTTGTTTTCCCCAACAGGTTCTTCATTGTCTTTATTGCAGCCCTGTTGATCGGCTTTGCATTCAGACCCACAAGCAAGGTCTTCAAAGAGGCCTACAGTCTTTCAAATTCACTGTCTGAAGCGGCCTTCCGCTTCTGCAAGGACTTCTCAAGATTCTGGTGGATTGCCCTGTTCTTCTTCGCTGCAAATACAGCATCTGAGATTCAGAGCTACAGCCTTGCAAACCTTGTTCCGTCACTTGTCATCGCAGGTGTTTCGGTGTTTGTTGTACTGCCACTGCTGTTCTGCATTTTCACAGGCTTCAAGGTAAACCCGTACAGAAAGATGTTCAGACTTCTGCCTCCGGCACTGTCGGCTCTGTTCGGACAGTCCTTTGAGGCAGCCTTTATTCCTCTGTACTGTTCAGAGAGAAACAACCTTGGAATCCAGAAGCGTGTTGCAGCTGTTACCGTTCCCCTTTCCAGAATTGTCTCGAGAGGCGGAAGTGCAGCCTTTGCAACATACGCAGTCTGTTATGCACTTTCTTCCAACGGAGAAGCCCTCAGCGCAGGAACTGTACTGCTGGTTGCCCTGGCATGTACATGTGCAAGCCTTGTTGCATGTGCAGCCCCTGGTTCTGCAATTCTTGCAGTCTGTGCCGTTGCCTTCCAGCTTCTCGGAAAGAATCCTTCGGCCGTTGCCCTTCTGCCGCTGTTGATGCCGCTGTCTGCACTGACCGATGTTCTGCTTGCAGGACTGTGTTCTGTGGTAATTGGAAAAAACTATAATGCGGATTGTGAAATCTGCAATTGGGATACAATATGACCGGAAGAAAACTGAAATTCATCATCCTCTTCTTTTCAATCCTTGTCTTTCTGCTGGTTTCGGCAATATGTGTACAGGGAATCCTTCATACGGAGGATTTTGACAACAGGCTTACCTTCGGAGCAACAATCCTCAGGGTTCTGATCCTGCTTGTCTTCCAGTTTTTCTACTACTCTTCAATGTTCTCCGGACTTGGAGTTGATTCTGCCTTCTTGCCGCTGTTCATCCTCTCCACCCAGGTTACAGAACTGAAAATTCTGGGCCTGTTCACAGAGGTCAGTGCAATCTGTCCGGTAAGCCCGGTCATTGCGGTTTCGGTGATTGAGTACAACTACATCTTCTCCGGCCTGTGTCTGTTCAATTTCTCGTACTTCTACCAGGAAAGAGAGCAGTCTGTGGCAAATACGTTCCTGATCTTCTCCCTGGTCTTTGCGGCACTGGTTGTGTACTTCCTGCCCAGGTTCCAGAGTTTTGACGGTCTGGATTCGGCCCTGCCTTTCTCAGTTCTTCTTGCCTGTGTGTACACTGTTGCAGGAATTCTGGCACTTCATCATATTGTCACAGATCCGCCGGGAACCTATCTTGTAAGACACTTCTCGGCACTGCTGTTCCTTGCAGGAAACATTGTGAATCTTTACTTCAACACAAGGATTTCAATTCTTGTCGGAACAGCCTACATGCTGGTCAGCTATGTTTCAGTGATTGTGATATCCAAGGTTTCGGATATCAAATATTGATTTTCTGGAGTCGCAGTAATGAAAATTGGTGAGTTTTCGGATTCTTTTCTGCCCATCATCGACGGCGTAGGCCGTGTTGTTAAGGCCTATGCAGATACCCTGAGTGCAAGAAAACAGGAAGTGTATGTTATCTGCCCGCTGGACAAGATGGGACACAGGGGAAAGTATAACTTTGAAGTTGTGGACTACGTTGCTCACAGTTTCTCAAAAGGCTCGCCGTGGAAGATAGGAATCGACCAGCTTGATCCCCACTTCACCGCAAGGATGAAGATGATTGACCTTGATATCTGCCACTCCCACAGTCCTGTTTTTGCAGGGCAGTCGGCCCTGCACTACGCAAGGGTTCGCAATATCCCCCTTGTCTCGACGTTCCACTCAAAGTACTACGACGACATTCTTCTTGCCACAAAGAGCAAGATGCTTGCCCGCATTGGAACGGACTACATTGTCAACTACTACAACCTGTGCGATGAGGTCTGGGCTGTTTCCGAGGCAACTGGGGAAACCCTCAAAAGCTACGGCTACAAGGGCAAGATTATTGCAATGCCCAACGGTACCGACAGGCATGTTCTTCATGAGGAAAGGCTTGAGGAAACAGTGAGCAAGTTCAACCTGAAGCGCGATGTTCCGATCCTGCTTTTTGTAGGTCAGATCAACTGGAAGAAAAACCTCAAGCGCATTATCGAAGGCTGCTCTCTTCTTAAAAAGGAAGGCGTTGACTTCCAGCTGGTGTTTGCCGGAAAGGGTCCTGATGAGGATGCTGTGAAATCGACGGTACGCCAGATGGACCTTGAGGACCGCACGGTCATGACAGGCCATCTGCAGGACACGCAGGTTCTCGACTGTCTGTACCACCTTTCCACTCTGTTCGTCTTCCCTTCCATCTACGACAACGCTCCGATGGTATTAAGGGAGGCCGCTGCCATGAGGACATCGGCGGTAGCCGTTAAGGGTTCCTGCACTGCCGAGGTTATCGAGGATGGAGTGAACGGCACGCTGTGCGAAGACACCTCGGAGGACTTCTGCAAGAAGGTGAAGCAGTTCCTTGCCCTTCCGGAAGAGACGCGCCACGCTATCGAGGAGCAGGCCTTTGAAACCATACCGATCAAATGGGACGGTCCGATCATAGACATGGTCATGGACCGCTACCAGAATCTGATAAATCTGTACAAATTCAAGAACCGTAAGTTCGAATAGGAGAAAAAGGAAATAAATATGTCAGTTGAAAAACTTCAGAAGAACGGAAAAATCCAGAGAAAGGGCCCGGTTGTCCTGGTAATCATGGACGGTGTAGGCTTTGGAAAGTACGAGGACGGAGACGCAGTAAAACGCGCCATGAAGCAGAACCTCGATTCCCTCATGCAGACATGCCCCTGGACCAAGCTCAAGGCCCACGGAACAGCTGTAGGCCTTCCTACAGACGACGACATGGGAAACAGCGAGGTCGGCCACAACGCAATGGGCTGCGGCAGAGTCTTTGCACAGGGCGCCAAGCTTGTTGCCTCCTCTATCGAGAGCGGCGAGATGTTCGAAGGTGAGACATGGAAAAAGCTCATTGCCAACGTAAAGAAGAACAACTCCACCCTCCACTTCCTGGGTCTTCTCAGTGATGGAAACGTTCACAGCCATATAAAGAACCTCAAGGACATGGTTGTCAGAGCAAAACAGGACGGTGTTAAGAGAGTCCGTGTTCACGCACTTCTTGACGGAAGAGACGTAGACCCCACAAGTGCTCTTGAGTACTTTGATCCGTTTGCACAGTTCCTTGCAGACCTTTCTGCAGATGGAACTTTCGATGCCTGCATTGCCTCTGGCGGCGGAAGAATGGTCATCACAATGGACCGTTACAACGCCAACTGGGACATGGTCCGCAAGGGCTGGGAAACCCACGTTCTTGGTGAAGGCAGATACTTCGACAACGCACACGATGCAATCACAACCCTCAGACAGGAAACCGGAGCAATTGACCAGGATCTTCCCCCGTTTGTCATTGCAAAAGACGGAAAGCCCGTTGGAACAGTCCAGGATGGCGATTCCTTCATCCTGTTCAACTTCCGTGGAGACCGCGCTCTTGAGATTTCAAAGGCATTTGAAGCCGAGAACCTTACAGAGTTTGACAGAAAGCGTCATCCCAAGGTTGAGTATGCCGGCATGATGGAGTACGACGGCGACCTCCACATTCCTTCACAGTTCCTGGTCAATCCTCCTGCAATCGACAGGACAATGGCCGAGTATCTGTGCAAGACTGGCGTAAGACAGTTCTCAATTTCCGAAACCCAGAAGTTCGGTCACGTTACCTACTTCTTCAACGGAAACAAGAGCGGCAAGTTTGACGACAAGCTTGAGGAATATGTCGAGATTCCGTCTGACAAGGTTCCGTTCGAGCAGCGCCCGTGGATGAAGTGTGCAGAGATCACTGACCGCGTTCTCAAAGAGATTGAGAGCGGCAAGTGGGACTTCATCAAGCTCAACTTCCCCAACGGAGACATGGTTGGACACACAGGTGTCTTTGAAGCTGTTGTCTGCTCAATTGAGGGCATGGACCTCCAGATTGGAAGAATCAAGGATGCCGTTACCAAGGCCGGCGGAGTTCTTCTCATCACAGCAGACCACGGAAACTCAGACGATATGTACGAGCACAAGAAAGACGGAAGCCTGTCCAAGGATGCCAGCGGCCAGCCCAAGGCAAAGACAAGCCACTCCCTCAATCCTGTACCCTGCATTCTCTTTGACCCCTGCTACAACGGCGAGTATTCAAAGGAACTGAAAACAGGCCTTGGAATCAGCTCAATTGCAACAACATGTATTGAACTGCTCGGCTACAAGGCTCCGGCTGACTACGACCCCTGCATTGTCAACTTCAACTGAGTAAATGAAAGAGTATAAAGCGGCCCTCCTCCTGGTTCTGGCCTCTGTAATATGGGGATTTACCTTTGCGTTCCAAAGCCAGGCGGCGGATCTTATCCAGCCTTTCAGCTACAACGGAATACGTATGCTCATCGGTGCTGCAGTCCTTTCTCCTCTTGCCTTCAAAGGTATAAAGAAGAGAAAGGCTGACCCGGTGTACCGCAGAAACCTCATACGCGGAGGCCTGATCTGCGGCTTTCTTATTGCATCTGCATCTGTGTTCCAGCAGTACGGCATAGGTCTTACTTCCGCAGGAAGGGCCGGCTTCATCACATCTATCTACGCACTTCTTGTTCCTGTCTTTTCCATTGCCATCGGAAAGAAGGTAAGCCCTGGACTGTGGGTCTGTGTCTTTGCAGGCCTGTTGGGCCTTTTTCTGCTTTCCACCGGTGCAGAAAGCGGAAAAATAGGAACAGGTGAAATCCTTCTCATGGTCTGTGCAGTGCTCTTTACCTTCCAGATCATGAGCGTTGACCACTTTGCTCCCTTTGTGGAAGGTCCGGACATTTCCTTCATCCAGTTCCTTGTTGGAGGATTCATCTCCCTTATCATAGGACTTGTCTTTGAAACTCTCACCTGGCAGATAATCAGGGCCGCAATTGTGCCCATCCTCTACGCAGGCATCTTCTCCTGCGGCATTGCCTACACCCTTCAGATTGTGGGCCAGAAGTATGTGCAGCCCACAAAGGCCACACTGATCCTCTGCCTTGAAAGCTTCTGGGCAGCAGTTGGCGGAGCACTTATGCTTGGAGAAAGGATGACAGGCCGTGAAATCACCGGCTGTATCATCACCCTTGCTGCAGTAATGGCATCACAGTTGATGAGAAAAGACTGAATTACAGCAAGATATACGTTGTTTTGTTCCCGTTCCTGCGCTGCTCGATAAGGCCCTGATCACATAGTTCTTTAAGGCACATGTAGGCCTTTGTTGTTCCGGAATCAAGAACTTCCTCTACTTCCTTCCTGCTCACTTCTCCCTTTTCCTGAATCAATTCATAAACCGATTTTTTATCGGGAGTACGCTTTTTGGGAGGCTGGACATTTCTGTTCTTCAATTCAACATAGAAAGCCCCTTCTGAAGCCTTGAAAACTGCATCAGGACAAAGACCGATTATCTTTCTGATTCCTGTTCCGTAACTTTCAACAAGGCCGAGTCTGTAGAAAACAGATGCAAGCCCTGGGTTCCTGGACTGTGATGCTCCCAGGAAAACAGATTCAAGAGAAAGACCTGAAACAAGACCTCCAAGTGAGATGAATTCCAGATGATCATCATAAATATTGATTATGGTGCTGCCGGAAAACAGATAATCCCTGTGTATGATGCTGTTGAGAAGAGCTTCCCTTGTTGCCTGATCAGGATAATCTCTTGTGTCTGTCCTTCTCAGGCCCTCAAATGAAGCCTTTGTACCGTTGTGCATATCAAGAAAAGCATAAACATCCTCAAGTTGCTTGAGAACTGAGCCTGAGAACTCTTTTCTGTCTCTGAAAACAAAACTGTCCTTCCCTTGAAACACAGCAACCTTGATGGTATGTTTGCATTCCTCAGAAAGCAGAAGCGCAAGATTGTTATATAGACCATCCTCTCCTATCAGGCCGAGAGTTTTCTTCTGTTCAGGACCGAATGCAAGGTTCTTTTTCTTGAGATATTTTTCCAAAGAAGAAAAAGTGAGTGATTGATTGGCACATATGCCTTCTTCATAGTTGTTCATTGCACGCTCCTTTCTTTCGCTTCTTTCGCTTCTTTCGCGCTTTCAATAATAATGCGAAAGAAAGGACGGGTCAAGAATTCAGAGCGGTTTGGTTGCTTCTTTCAGGTAGTCAAGAGTTTCCTTGTTTACAAGTTTGCAAAGCTTCTCATATACCCATGCATGGTAGGTATCAACCAGCTCCACTTCATCCTTTGTAAGAAGTTCCTTGTCTATCAGAGCCCTTTCGTAGGGACAGCATGTAAGTGTCTCAAAGGTATAGAAGGTGCCGAACTCATTCTCCATTGCAGGAACTACTGCAATGAGGTTTTCAATTCTTATTCCGTGCTTTCCTTCTTTGTAGATACCCGGTTCATCTGAAAGGACCATTCCCGGCTCCAGGGCAACTTCTGCTGCAGCAGGATGGGCGGCGATGCGCTGCGGACCTTCGTGTACTGAAAGTCTGAAACCTACCCCGTGGCCTGTGCCATGGAAGTATGTCATGCCGTTGTTCCACAGGAACATGTGGGCAAGGATGTCCAGTTGATGACCGTTTGTTCCCTTGGGGAAGATCTGTGCAGCAAGTGCAAGATGGCCTTTCAGGACAAGTGTGTAGTCCTTTATCTGTTCCTTTGTGGGGCGACCGAAAAGGATTGTTCTTGTTATGTCTGTTGTACCGCCTGTGTACTGTCCGCCTGAATCAAGAACCAGAAGTCCGCTTCCCTTGATCTCTTTGTCGGTTTCAGGTGTTGCGCTGTAGTGGACAACGGCACCATGGTCTGCAAAACCTGCAATTGTGTTGAATGATGGTCCAAGACAGTCTTTTTCCAGGGCTCTTTCGTTTGCAAGAGCTTCGGAAATTGACATTTCTGTGAAGCTGTACTTGCCGGTCTTAACCATGGCAAGGAAGTTTACAAGGGCAACACCGTCAAGGATGTGTGCTGTTCTCATTCCTTCAAGCTCTGCGCTGTTCTTGCAGGCCTTCAGGTCTGTGGAAACCTCGCGGCCCTCAACAACCTTAACACTCTTTCCAATAGCTCCGAACAACTTCATGTTGATTCTTACAGGGTTCAGATAGAGGCTTGTGTTTTCAAGTTTTGCAAGGTCTTCGCTTATCTGCTCGTACGGAAAAACCTCAAACGGCATAGCTGAAACGTCGATTTTTGCAAAACGCTCAAGCGGTGTATAAAGCTTGGCGGATGTGGGACCGATAAGAAGATGTGAAAGGAAAACTGGTGTGTCGTCAATGTCACTTCCGCGGAGGTTCAAAGTCCAGGCAATATCATCAAGGCTTGAAATCAGGCTCCAGTCAGCACCCTTCTTTTTGGCACCACTGCGGATTCTGTCCAGCTTTGAGGAAACGCTTTCTCCGCAAAGCTTGTCGCTCAAACTCACAACAGGTGTATTGGGCATTGCAGGTCTGTCTGTCCAGATACAGTCCAGAAGGTCTTCACAGGCTGTAATTTTGATACCCTTCTCTTCATACTTGCGCTTTGCGTCAACCATCAAGGTTTCGGCAGAAATACCGACCTTGCCGCTTACATTTTCACAGATCCAGTCAACAGGTTTGCTTCCTTCGGGACCGTCCAGCTTCTTCATCTCAAAGCATGTACCTTCAATCTGTGCAGCACACTGGACAAAGTATCTGGAGTCAACCCAGATAAGGGCCTTGGAAAGTGTGACAACAACTGTTCCGGCACTTCCGCTGAAACCGGAAATCCATCTTCTGGCCTTCCATC
>Ga0310696_10002477_pt1 | contig 24315 bp, 5 predicted proteins | sample AusTroGonzalo_MG_4_FD_203885 | JGI IMG/M metagenome (GOLD analysis project Ga0310696, IMG submission 203885) | Bovine rumen microbial communities from tropical cattle in Woodstock, Queensland, Australia - Gonzalo_02 (v2) (version 2) | ecosystem: Host-associated > Mammals > Digestive system >...
CAGTAGAGTAGTGGATAGTCAAGTTGAGCGTCACCACGGAGTCGCAACCGTTTGCACCGGTGAACGTCTGCACGTATTCCCCGGAAGCCGTGTAGGTGGAGCCGTTCCAAGTGTAACTGTCGCACGCGGTGGCTTCGACAAGCTCGGTCACGGTGGACAAAACCGTCAGGTGGAGGGTGTCCGCGCTCACGCAGCCGCCCGTGTTGGTGTAATTGTAAACGTAAGAGCCCGATTCCGTGTAAGTTTGGCCATGCCACGTGAAGGTCTCGCAGGCGGTTTCCGTCTCCACATTGTGCGTGCCGTAGTTCACCGTCAAATGCAAGGTGTCGGCACTGGGGCAACCGTCGTCGTTGGTGTACGCATACGTGTAGGTGCCAGACGTGGTGTAGGTCGTGCCGTGCCACGTGAAGCTCTCGCAGGCGGTCTCTGTCTCGACATTGTGCGTGTCGTAGTGGATGGTCAGATGCAACGTCACCACCGAGTCACATCCCGATGTGTTGGTGAATGTTTGCGTGTAATCACCGGAGTGGGTGTACGTTTCGCCATTCCACGTGTAACTGTCGCATGCCTCATCTGTGTAATCTGTGTAATCCGTGTTCGATATAGTCAGATGCAAGGTGTCGGCACTGGCGCAGCCTGCTGCATTGGTGTAAGCGTATGTGTACGTTCCGGAAGTCGTGTAGGTTGTCCCGTGCCACGTGAAGCTCTCGCAGGCGGTTTCGGTCACCACATTGTGCGTGCCGTAGTTCACCGTCAAATGCAAGGTGTCGGCACTGGCGCAACCGTCAGCGTTGTTGTACTCATACGTGTACGTGCCAGACGTGGTGTAGGTCGTGCCGTGCCACGTGAAGGCCTCGCAGGCAGTCTCGGTTTCGACATTGTGCGTGCCGTAGAGAACGGTCAGGTGCAAGGTGTCGGCACTGGCGCAACCGTCAGCGTTGTTGTACTCATACGTGTAGGTGCCAGACGTGGTGTAGGTCGTGCCGTGCCACGTGAAGCTCTCGCAGACGGTCTCGGACTCGACGTTGTGCGTGCCTTGATTGACCGTTAAGTTGAGCGTGACCACGGAGTCGCAACCCAAAGCATTGGTGAGGGTATAGGTGGCCGTGTTATTGCTCTCGGTGTAGGTGTTGCCATCGATCCAGGTGTAGGTCTCGCAGGCGGTCTGGACGTCCACCCCCGTGTTACTATGGTTGACCGTTAAGTTGAGCGTGACCACGGAGTCGCAACCCAAAGCATTGGTGAGGGTGTAGGTAGCGTTGTTGTTGCTCTCAGTGTAGGTGTTGCCATCGATCCAAGTGTAGGTCTCGCAAGCGGTCTGGACATCCACACCTGTATTACTATGGTTGACCGTTAAGTTAAGCGTGACCACAGAGTCGCAACCCGAAGCATTGGTGAGGGTGTAGGTGGCTGTGTTGTTACTCTCGGTATAAACGTTTCCGTCAATCCAAGTGTAGGTGTCACAAGCGGTCTCTGTGTCGATATAATACGTGCTGTTGAGAATGGTCAGATGGAGGGTGACGGTGCTGTCACAGCCATTGGTATTGGTAAACGTCTGCACATAATCCCCTGATTGCGTGTAGGTTTCATTCCCCCAAACGTAACTGTCGCAGGCTGTTTCCGTGAATTCTGAGGCATTGGAGTTGAAAATGGTCAGGTGTAAGGTCACGATGGAGTCGCAACCGTATTGGTTGGTCAGAACTTGCGTGAAATCGCCGGATTGGGAGTATGTGATGTTGTTCCAGATGTAAGTATTGCATGCAGTCTCTGTAAAGTCAACAGTGTCCACAGGGTTTACCGTCAGAATCAGCGTAGTGATGCTGTCGCAGCCGTTGACGGTCTGTGCGGAGTCAATATAAGTGCCTGATTCTGTGATGAATTGTCCGCCCAGGAGGAAGCTTTCACCTTGGCATAAGATGTCCACCGTATAGGTCTGGTGATAGGAGGGATTCACCGTCAAGGTCAACGTGACGATGCTGTCGCAGCCGTTGACGGTCTGCAAAGTGTGGATGTAAGTGCCCGCCGTGGTGAGGACCTGTCCGAAGAAATTGTAGCTGTCGCCGTCGCAGATTTCGGTGGCGATGGAGGTGTTATAGACGGGGTTTACCGTCAGGGTCAGGGTGACGATGCTGTCGCAGCGGTGAATGGTCGTCAAGGTGTCTAAGTAGATGCCGGATTCTGTCAGGATATTGCCATGGAAATTGTAACTTTCGCCTTGACAGATTTCTGCCGTAATCGGGGTGTTGTAAACGGGATTCACCGTCAGGGTCAGGGTGACGATGCTGTCGCAGCCTTTCACAGTTTGCAGTGTGTCTATGTATATGCCGGATTCCGTGATGGTTTTGCCGTTGAAAAGATAGGCGTCACCTTGGCATATTTCTTGGTAGATGGGTATGTTATACACGGGGTTGACGGTCAGGAACAGCGAGACAATGCTGTCGCAGCCACTGGCCAGTGTCAGCGTGTCGGAATAGAAGCCCGTGGTCGTCAGGTTCTGTCCGTGGAAGTTATAACTGTCGCCCTGACAGATGTTCTCGCTGAGATAGGTGACAGGCGTTACATGCAAGATGAGTTCCGTGAGGGAGAATGTTTTTTCGATGCTGAGTCCGCCGATGTCGGTGCTGCGCACGCGAATGTCGTACTCCGTCCGATGGCTGCAGTCGAACAAACTGTTGGTTCGCAACTCATTATCCACAAGGGTGAAAAGGTGGTTGTCGGCGGAACCTTCGCCGCTGACCAGCTCATACACAAAGTGTTGGTTGATGTCATCATCCAGCGTGGTGAGGGAACCGATGTAGGTGTTGACGGGGACATATTCGTAGAATGTTGTGCCGTCTAACAGCAGATCGAAGGGTGCGACATTGTAGTTGACGGCCGTGTCGGGCATGGCTTTGAACGGCTCGGTATTGCCTACGTTGTCGGTGGCGAGGGACATGAACTGGTAGAAGAGACCGTTCTCGAGTGCGTAGGAGAGGGTGCTGTCGGGGGAACAGCTGCCGATGGAGGTGTAGGCACCGTTGTTGACGGATACGAAAGTTTCAACACCCCGTACCCCTGAACCCTCTGCATCGTCTTGTGCGGTGAACGAGAAGGTGCAGTAGAGGGAGTCTTGAGCATCGAGTTCGGCATGGAGCGTGGAGGTCGGGGCGACGGCGTCGAAGGTATTGCGCCATACGTTGGTGCCGATGGGTTCGTTGTCATCGAACACGATGAGTGCCTCCGCCGCCACGGTGTCGCCGGTTTGCACGCCGCCGTCAGGCAGGATGTAGAAGTTGACATACCCCTCACCGCGGCTTAGGGAGTCGTTGATGGGCAGGAAGCCCATCTGCGAGTTGGAAGGTTCGAAGCCCGTGGCAGGGTCGATACTCTGGAAAATCCAGAACAGCTGGTGGCTTGCGATGTTGATGCCAGCGGTCACGTCAACCCAAACGCCTAATGAATCGGACACATCCAACCGTTGGCTGTAGGAGGAGACGTTGGTGGGCACGGTGAAGATATGGTTGCCGAAACCGAAGTCGGCCAGACGGAAGGAGGCGACGTCCTGGTTGGCGGGCACGTCGTAGGTCACCTTCACGCGGGAGGCGGGGGCGGTGGCGAAATCGGGGTCGTTCTCGAAGTTGATGGTGTAATTCATCTTGTCGGTGGCGTTCACGTAGCGGACGGTCTCGTCATAGCCCACAGGCCCGGCAATCTCGTTGGGGTCGTGGGAGCAGTCCATCTTCTTGCCGACCACCTTCAGCGAAGCAGAGCCTGTCATCCCCTTGCTGTCTTTGACTCTGCATGTGACAATGGAAATGCCCTCCGAGATGGTTACGGTTTTGCTGTTGCCGTTCCAGCCCTCGTAGGTGTATGGAGGCGTGCCCCCATGCACACTGGCTGTGAACGTAACCGACGGGAGGTCATCGCACCCGACTTGCACAAATGAGGGCCCACTGAGAGACACTGGCAGTTCGCATTCTTCCTCGCGTTTGATAGTGACGGTTTTGGTATATACCAAAGAGGGACACTTTTTTGATTTCGCTTTGACAATATAAATGCCTTTAGACAGTCCGCTTACCTCTGCGGTAGTAGGATGGCTGTCGTCATCCAACGTCCATTCGATATCATATTCGCTTTCTATTTCAGGTGGGATAAAGAGATAGGCGATACCATCTTCCCCAGGGTCGCAGGACTCATGCTGTTTAACACGAGCCTCAATGCATGGCTCCGAACTTCCGGGACTGTCAGTTCGAATAGTTAAATGAAGGGTGATTGTACTGTAGCAGCCATTGTCATCCGTATATTCGTAAACATAGTCACCACTTTCCGCATACGTGTTGCCGTCAACCCGCCATGTGTATGGGGTGGCCGATGTGACGGAAATTTCATCGTGTTGACTCTCATAAATTGTCAGATGGAGTGTCGTGGTGCAAGGGCAGCCATTGGGCCCGGTGTGCTCAAAATCGTATGAGCCACTTTGCGTGTAAATCATGTCATTAGCCTCCCAGCGGAAAATATCACAGCTCTCTTTGGAGACATCTGTATTCTCATCATGTTTGATAGTCAGATGTAAGATTTCGCTGATTTCACAGCCGTTAGTGGTGAGGTGGGTGGAATAGTAAGTGCCACTTTCCGTGTAGGTCATACCGTTCCAAGTGTAAGAATTGCACTTGGTGGCGGAGGTTTCGTGTATCTCATCATGGGTAAGGGTCAGATGGAGAATATGAGTGCTGACACAACCGTGTTCATTGGTGTAAAGGAACGTATAAACGCCTCCGGTGGTATAGGTCTCTTGTGAAATGGGCCAGTAATATGTCTCGCAGGCCGTCACATATACGTCATCTTCACTACCGTTTTCAACCGATACGGTGAATGAAGCGTTGTTGGAACAGTCGTTCTCGTCGGTGCCTTCCACGGTGTAAGTGGTGGTTTGGTTGGGAGTTACATCAATGCTGGGTGTGGTGCTGCCAGTGGACCATTCGTATGTTTTGGCGCCTGAGGCAGTAAGTTGGGCGATTTCTCCCGGGCAGATATGCGCGTCGCCATTGATAAGGATGTCAGGCAACTGGTTGACGGTCACGAGCACCGAAGCAGAATTCTGACAGTTGTTTTCGTCTGTGCCCACCACGGAGAAGGTCTGGCTGGTTGTCGGGGCTTCGGTGATGCTCACACTCATGCTTCCCGTGCTCCATTGGTAGCTTTCGGCACCCGAGGCGGTGAGCGTGACGCTTTCGTTCTTACAGATGATGGCTTCGCCTGAAATACGCACATCCGGCAGCGGATTGACGGTGACAGCGATCGTGGCTGATGCTGTGGCCGTACAACCGCTTTCCGTGGCTGTGGCCGTGACAGTGTAAACGCCTGACATATTGGGAACTGCACTTGATATCGACACATTGCTGCTCGTGCTCGAGAAGTTGGCAGGACCACTCCAATTGACTGCAATGTTGCCGTTGCCCGTGGCGTTGGCGGCAAAGGACAGTGCCTGGTTTTCGCATACCGTGACTGGCGGCATACTGGCAACGGCCACTGTTGGCGTATGGATGGTCAGGAACAAAGTGTCGGTGAGGGTATGGCCTTGCGAATTTGTGTGCGAGTGGAGGTACGTGCCACTGGTAAAGTAAGTCTGTCCGGTGGCCGGCCAAAGGTATTTGTAACATTCGGTTACTTGGATAGAGGTGAAAACAAAAATTACATTTGATGTGCTGTCACAACCGTTCAAGGGATAGTAGAATGAGAAGGCCGCGGAATCATGCATGTCAGTGCCCAACAACGTGTCGCCGTAGGTTAAGGGCAGTTGTGTGGGGGAAATCCTGACGGTGTCCCAAGTCACGCGGGGGATGCAGTTCGTTGTGAAGCTTTGCTCTTCTCCATACGCCGTGCCAAAACTGTTGGTTGCGTATGCTCTCACATAGTAGGTCTCTTCGGGCGACAACCCTGAAATGTTGCTGATGAAACTTCCCAGGTCCCCGCCATTATTTGTATGGCTGTCAGCGAGGGTGGGGTTCTGCGAGGTGCTCCAGCAGACACCACGCGCTGTCACGACCGATCCCCCGTCTGTGAGAACGTTTCCCCCGCATCTCGCTGAGTTTGACGTGATTTGGGTCACGGGTTTGGTGGTCACGGAGGGCAGGTTGCCGTTCACCGTGCTGTCAACCTTCACGATGGAGGAAGCATTAGCCGCCATGCCCGCCATCAGGAAGGTCAAGGTTAAAATCTGAAGAAGGATATGGTTGATCTTTTTCATACGATTACCTTTCTTTTATTATTCGCAAACGTCACCGATACCGTTGCCGTTGCTGTCGGCTTGGTCGGGGTTGAAAATATAGGGGCAATTATCCGATTCATTGGGAATACCGTCCCCATCGATATCGTCATCACAGACATCACCCACACCATCGCAGTCGAGATCCGACTGGTCGGGGTTGGGGGATTCGGGACAGTTGTCTTCTTCGTTGGAAATGCCGTCCCCATCCATGTCATCGTCACACAAATCTCCTATACCGTCACCGTCCATGTCCTCCTGGTCAGGATTGTTGGATTCTGGACAGTTGTCACAAGAATCGCCAATGCCGTCCCCATCGCTGTCCTCTTGGCCTGAGTTGAACACGGTGGGACAGTTGTCATTTTCATTAAGTATGCCATCGTCATCCATGTCCTCGTCTTGGTCATTCGGGATGCCGTCATTGTCGATGTCATCATCACATTCGTTGCCCACACCGTCTCCATCGTAATCATACTGCATGGGATTAGGAATGAAGATGCAGTTGTCACAGCTATCGCCGAGGCCATCCCCGTCACTGTCGGTTTGGTCAGGGTTAAAAGTGTTTCGGCAGTTGTCGCAGAGATCGCCCACTCCGTCGTCATCAAAGTCCTCCTGTTTGGGATTCTGGACGTAGACACAGTTGTCACACGCATCCCCCACGCCATCGCCGTCGGTATCAACCTGGTCGGGATTGGCAGTGCAGGGGCAGTTATCGACATTGTTGGCAATTCCGTCACCATCCAAGTCGTTGCCAATGATGAAATCGTTGACACTTTTGTAAAGCAGGAAGCCTGTCAGATTGGCGGTTATCGTGGAGCTGTCGCTGGTGAGGGCTGCATACCATCTGCCATTGATGAATTGCATGGCGAAAGGCAGGTTAGTGAAAAACTCGCCGTTGTGGTAGCATGCCACTTGAGCGATGGTGAGATTCTCCAATTCGTAGGTGAGCAGCAGCTTCATGGATTGAATCTGGCTGATAGCATTGAGATAACGTTGGGTGATTTCTTCATTTGTGAAAAATTGTGTGAATGTTTCGGCATCATTAGGCCTGTATTGCAGGCGGATGCTGTCCAGGGAATGCTGGTTGTAAGCCCGGAGAATTCTGCACAGCGCACCAGGCAGCGTGTTGCTTTGCGCAGGGTTTGCAGTCCCTCCCTCAAGGGAAATAATACGACTGTCATCGTCCAAAGGGAGCAACCCATGGATATCGTAGGTGAATATATGGTTGCAAATAAGATGCAACGAGTCAGCCGTGTAATAGGTGAGTGTGTCGAAGTCCATATCAAACGTGATGGTGTAATCGGTTGTCTGATAGGCGGGAAAACGACAGTTCTGCGCGTGAGTGGACAGAAAAATGGTGGCGCTAAAGACCAATATGAGCGTGATTTGTATCTTTTTCATCATAACCATGTCTTTTTATTGTTTGAAAAAGGTCCATTTACCAACAGGTTGGTTTACTTTAATTTCAACGAGACTGAGGGTCTTGATGGTTCCTGTCGCGTTGACATAAACTTCAACCCCATTCCCTAATTTTGCTTCTTTGCTGATTACCCAGCTCAAATGGGCGCGTCCACCACCGACAACGGCGATGGTAGCGGAAAGAAAATCGTCATGGATGGCTTTGGCCTTCACCCCGCCGAAAAACTCAGCGAAAATTTCCAAGGGGATCTCCCCTTCGCCGCACCCATGTCCTCGGAAATGGATGGTGAGGGGCCCGATGTCGACGCCGGCGTTGAACCCGCCAACCCAAAAAATGCCCCCCAGATAGGGAAGCGACCATGCTGTAGGCAACTCACATTCCCAGGAGAATGTAAAAGATCGTTTAGGGGATGATAGCGAAAAAGTCTTGATTTCCTCGCCGTTGCAGCAATATCTTGAAAAAGTTGGGACGATGGTTTCCGTTGTACTTGCGTTAAAGTTAGACTTGCACGGGTTAGCTGGTACAACAAGAGCTGGGACAACACCTTCGCGAACTTTATCCTTGATTTCGTGAGCCATTTCCAACAGTCCTTCAGCTTTTTCCAACTTTTTCTCAAAATTCTTGAAATCGGGTGAGATGTCTATGCTTAACACCCTTGATTCATCATAGATGTTCAGGTTGACAGTCTTTTCCGATACGTGACCCTTGTGCTCTAACGTGAAAGTGAAATCACGATCGCTTTTCGGTCCAAGCCCCCAAAATTTTGAATGTGCAATCGTTGGACTCACCTTGATCATCGATTCGTACCCTTCAGGTTCGGTGACGAACTGAAAATCTTCCATTCTGACGCTGTCCCCGTCGTTATAGCAACATATTTTAGGTGTCACGCTGATGAGTGTGATGGTGTCAACCAGCTTTACGATGACTGTTTGCGAAACATCCTCACAATCGTCAATCCGATGCACGTTATAGACCTCGTATTTGTTTTCGGGCCATACTTCGATTTGTGCTTTGTGTCTGTCACCATGGATGTGCGGTCCCGTCCATTCGTAGCATTTGTCGGGGTCACCGGGCAGACCGATGATTACCTTGGGCTGTTGACCGGGAACTCTCAGAACAGATTTGTCCTCGCCAGCCCATTGCGCCCGAGTCGGCAGGCATACGGCGAGCAACAGGGCTATCGTGATAATGTCTTTTATGTGTTTCATCTTTCTCATAATTTACTCGTTTACAGGTTTAAGGGTGAAAATAAGGCCGCCGGAGGTGTAGCCGTAGATATTGATGGTGCCGTAGGAGCCGGGGCGGAGCAGCCCTTGCGGCTGGCCTTCGATGGAGAGCGGCACCAACAGCGTGGTTTGCCCCGCCGTCACCCCTTCGGGGGTAAGCGCGATGGGGCATCCGCCGATACAGGTGATCTCCAACACCTGGTTGTGGAGGTCTGTATTGCCGATGTTGCCGAACTCCAACATCATCACCACGTTGCGGTTCGGACGCGGCGAACTCGGGAAAATCAGGTTGTAGCCCAAACCGTCGGGCTCTCCGCTCTCGATCTCGAATCCGTCGACCAGAACGGACTCGCCCTCGCAGAAATTCTCCGCACTCACGTCATACACGCCGGGCGTGCGCCCCGTGAGGTCGAAGTGGGCGAAAGCTTTGTAGTAGTTCACGTATGTCAGCGAGTCGGCGCAGAGGGTGTCGCCGCCGTTGCGCAGACAGACCCTCATGTCGGGACGGAAATGCGAACCGGTGAGCTCCACCGTCACGTTGCCCGTGTTTCCGCCATGGTCCGCATCCACCGAAAGCAGCTCGAACGGCAGGATGTCGGCGCGGACGACCGTGTTCTGCTCGTCGCCCGCCGGCGTGTTGCCATAGACGTTCACACCGTAGTAGCCCGCCTGCGTGTACGGGATGTACAATTCCGGCTGGGCGGTGTATTGCCCGATGGTGGAGTAACTGTAGTTCAGATTGTCGCCCATATTGTTGTGGGTGGCATATATCATGTTGATGGCACCTGCCAAGGAGTCTGCGGAGGAGAGGTGGATGCGCACCGTCTGGCCGATTTGCTCGCCCACGTCCATCCGGAAGTCGGAGGGACTGTCGTTGTAGAGCACATCCGCCACGTCCGTGTTGAACGGCAGCGGACGGATGGTCACCTCGAACGGCTCAAAGGAGCAGCCCGTGTTGTTCGACTCATCCACTTCGTGGAAGGCATTCGTGACATCGGTCTTCACGATCAGGTAATACTCGCCTGCGGCCAAACCGCTGATTCGGGACTCTGCCGATTGCGCGATCATGTCGCCCGGATTCAGATAAATGGAAGGCGTGACCACATTGCCGATCAGCCGGTCGTTGGCATCGAACACCATGTCGGTTGAAAGGTAAACCAAGGAACGTAAACCATTGCCGGACAAGAGATTGTCGCCCATGTTCTGGACATTCCAGGATGCGTGGAGGATGTTGCCCGACACGATGGAGCTCTCTGAAGTGATGTTCGTGACCACCAAGTCACCGGGATCCGTCAGGATGATGTTCACGGGTAGAGCCGACGTGTTGTTGACCGAGTTGGCTTCGAAAGGATTGTTGTTTGCGTTCGCCCGGACGATCAGATACATGTTGCCGCTGTAGGGCAGGGGCACGGTGAACGTAACCGTATCTGTGTAGGAACCACCTTGCGGTAACGTGACGTTCGGGCGTTGCTTGGTGAGCAACTCAATATCCCCGCTCCCGTATGTGTCGTTGTCCGACAGGAACAGCTTGTCGCTCCAGGTCTGCAAGGCGATGTCCTGGTCGCCGACATTGGTCACAGTGTAGGCGAGTCGCGACGGCTGTCCGGCAATCACCTGGCCGATCAGCGCGGCATCCGTGACGGCGATGTCCGGAGTGGGCACGCTGTTGACCGTGATGGCTTTCGTGACCGAATTGTTGAACGGGTTGATGTCCGGATTGTTGTTGTAGAAGTCCACATAGCCGAATAGGTAGGTGGTGGCCGGTGCTCCGTAAGGTATGGTGACGGAGAAGTTCACCCAATAGTCCTCGCCGGCGTTCAACACGGCCTGATGGCTCACACTTTGCACAAATTGGTCGTAGTCCTGGAACACTTGGTCTTCAGAAATGTATAGCGCGTCGCGCCATTGCGAGACGAGGGTCGGCACGGCGGAGTTGTTGCGCACGTGCAAGCCGTAGGTGGCCGTCTGGCCCCATTGCACCGTGTCGGGACCGTCTATCTCCACCGCCATCAAATCGAGTTGATAGATTGAGGCCAAGAAGCTGTTACTGACAGCCGTGTTGTTGCCCTCGTCGGTGTGCTCGTAAACAAGATCGGTGGCATCGGCCACAATGTGGATATAGTAGTTGTGAGGAATCTCATGGACGGGAAGCGCCATATACGTCGTAAAGGTCTCCTCGTCGTCCGCAGATATGTTGAGGTAGTCCATCTGCGTATGTATCAAGTTGTTGGTGTCGTATTGCGTGGCAGAGGTGGAATAGTAGAACTTGTTGTTCACCCCGGCATAGTGAAGCGGGGCGACGCCTTGGTTGGCGATGGTGTATTGCACGGGAAAGGTGCCGCCGAGATGCACCGGGCCTTCCACCGTGACATTGGTCACCACGATGTCGGGCCACGGCGTGAGCTGCACGTTGAAGGCCGCGCTGTGACCGGAATTGTTGTCGGGGTTGGTCTCGCAAACCGTGCCCGTGGCGTTGCCCGCCACATGACAGTAGTATAGCCCGCTGATGCCGTTGGGTACGTTTACCGTGGCCGTGACAAACTCGGTCTCGCCGGGGGCTAACGTGATGGAATGTGTGTGGGTACCCGCGATATCGCTTCCCGCATAACCGGCAGACTGTTGGTTGAAATAGATATGGTCGGTGATGCTTCCCGAAGCAGGCCTGTCGCCATTGTTGACGAGGGTATAGGTGATGGTGACGGGGGTGCCGCTCCATATTGTGTCAGTAGAAAGCGTGACACCGGTCACGGCCAAGTCGGGCGTGTGGATGGCTAACGGCACGGCCAGCGTGTTGTTAGCTTCGTTACCCTCCAGAACGGCTCCCGCCACATCGGTGACGACACTCAGCACGGCATCGTCAGTCGGGCACGAAAGCTGGAGATTGGCGGAACGCACCATCGAATCGCCGGCGGTCAAGTCGAGGGTCGACACGTTGGCCGTGTAAACCGTCTCCCCGTTGAAAAGGATCCGGTCGGAGAAGTTGCGTCGCACCAGATTGCCCGGACCGTTGTTGCGCACGGTCCATGTTACATGAGCCGTCGTGTTCGGATTCACCGTTTCGGGAACATGGATACCCGTGACCACAAGGTCCGGCAGAATCACTGTGATTGGGCGAGCCGAGACATTGTTGTCTTCGTGGAGGTACTCGAAAATATGGTTGACGTAGTCTGTATAGACGTGAATGTACCACAGACCGCCTTCCAAATCTGCCGGGAAGGGGATGGGATAAGTCCTGCTGTAGGAGGAGTCCGCCGCCAAGGTGCTGGTGTGCGAGATGCGTCTCAGCAGGCGGACGTTGTTCTGGTTAAACACAGAGTCCCGGCTGATATAGACGTAATCATACCAGTAATTGCCGTAAGTGGGACTCATGCCGTCGTTCTTTACCGTGTACTCGATGTTGTACGTCTGATTGACATCCACGGTGTCGGGCATGGCAATGCTTGTGACAATCAGGTCGGCGGGCGGGGTGAGCGTCACGGAGAGAGGATGCTCGGATTCGCCGATGTTGTTTTCGTTATATAACCCCTCGTAGATTTCGTCGTTGTTGTCGGTGATGATGAAGAACCGGTAGTCGCCCATGTAGTCGATGGGGATGGTGACGTTAAGACTGTAGTTGTAGCTGCTGTCAACGGGAAGGTTCTCGGCATGTTTGTAGGTTCCCACGCGCCAGGCATCGACGGTGCTGAGCACGGTGTCGGAGGTCAGATAGACCGCATCGTACCAGGGGCCTATGGCCGTCGCCTCGCCTTGGTTGGTCACCGTCCACGTCAACGGGATGGCGGTGCCGGAGAAGGTGTTGGCGGGGTGTGCCACGTTGTTCACCACCAAATCGGGAGACGGCGGCGGCAGGACATTCAGCACTACATAGAAAAAGTTGTCCATGTAGGGTAGGTTAAAGGCATTGTATATGGCGTTTTGACGGACCTCATCCATGTCGTAACCGTGACAGCGTCCAATCAGATAGGAGTAGGGGTCGCCGGAGAGACTTGGCGTATAGGGGTTCGGGGCCGTATTGCCGGCGGGCGTAAAGTCAATGTCGAACGCATCGTGCTGGTTGGCGATGACAAAGAGGTAGTAGTTGCCCATGATTCCTTCGGGCAGCGTGATGGTGGCCGTGTTGGTGTAGGATTCTCCGGCATTCAGAATCTGAAGATTGGGAATGGTGGCCAACCTGACATCCTGTTCCTGGTTGAACTCTCTCACATCCGCATCGCGGGCAAGGTAGATGTAGTCGTTCCAGGTATCTTCGGGCCGGGTGTTGCCTTCACCGTCGTTGCTCACCGTCCAAGTCACGGTCAGCGGTTGTCCGGCTACGGGCGAGGAGACGTTGACGGCATTCACGTGCAGGTCGGGCAGCCCGTTTACCCGCAGAGTCTTCACAGGACTGGTCTTGCTGATACACTCGTTCCAAGCCACGACTTTCCAGCGGTAGTGCTTTCCGCGTTCGTAGTCTGGCAAGGGGAAGTTGTTCACTCCCGCGAAGGTCAGCCCCGACAGGTTCGGAGTTTCAGGTTCGGTGGTGTTGGCGGCCCAGATGTAGAAATCGTAGGAGGTGGCTTCGGGCAGGTTGGTCCAGCTGAACGAGACATTCTGCTGATAGACGATGTCGCTGTCAATGGGCAGCATCACGCTGAAGTTGGAGAGCGTGTCAAGGACGGTTGGGTCGCAGACGGTCTGGAAGTGGACTGGTAGGGAGAAAATGCTGTTCAAATCGCCGCCGCAGAGGGCACGCACTCGGACGGTGTAGTGACGGTTGAGGGTAAGCCCTGTCAGTATGCAGACGGAGTCCGAGACCGTCATCGTGTCGGTCGCACCGCCGTCAATGCCATACATCACGAACCACTGGCTTTCTGTGCCGAGGGGATGCCAGCTCAGGTGTGCGCTGGTGCCGGTGATGTTGTCGGCCTGCAACGCGACCACCGACGGGCAGCCGCCGAGTTCCTGCGCTTCCAAGCATCCGATGTCCACCGCGTTGACCATTCGCGGATTCCCGTAAAGGTCAAAGCTGTCTCTCACCGCATCGGAGTTGCCGGCGTTCACGCAGGCGGAGGTGGGGTGCAGACTGTAGTCGCCGTTCACAGGATCGGTGAAGCGCACGTATTGCTTCGTATAGTCATAGCCGTCGTTTTCGGCAGCAAGGTCGAGGTTGCCTGTGCCGTTGAACCCGCCTTCCACAGCACAGTAGGTGTAGGTGCCCTGCGTGCCGTAGATGTTGTTCACGGCGTTGACTTTCTTGTTGCCCCAGATGATACAGTTGGTAAACACCGGGGTGCCGCTGGAGCGGTAGATGCCGCCGCCATTGCCGTTGGAGGTGACGATGTTATTCACGATGTCACAGTTAGAGAATACGATATAGTTGTAGTTGATGTAAACACCACCGCCATATCGTGAACTGTTGCTGTGAATCAAACAGTTGTATAGAGTGTCGTAAGAGCCGCAGGTCATCCCGCCGCCATAATATGCGGAGGAATTATGGCTGATTTCTGTGCGTACAACTCTCGTGCCACCAACGGACAAGCCAGCACCATAACCGGTAAGTCGGTTATGGCTCTCAAAGCTATTGAAACGGATGACACAGTCGCTGATAAAAGAGGTCCGGTTACCCGAATATGAATACACTCCGGCACCGTATCTGTTTAGGGAACTGTTGGAGCTGTTGTAGTAATAGAGGGTATTATACTGCACGATGCAATGACTTAAGGTGGTGTAAGAAAGCATATAGACACCTGGGCCGTTGTCGTAGTGGGCACCGTTCTGGATGGTGAAACCGTCCCAAGTCACTGCGGTGGCTGCCGTGAAGTCGTTAGGCTGATAGAGCACGCGCCGCACCCCCTGTCCGTCGAGGATGGTGGTGTTTGTCTCGAAATCGCGCAGCGCGAGATCATAATCTTCCGGCTCATTGCCTGCGAAGCCGCCATACACGCTGACACCTTCCTGCATTGTGAAGGCATTGTTGGAGGAGGTGTTGCCATAGTAGGTCCCTGCCGCCACCCAGACATCTGCGCCGTAAGTTTTGGCTATAGAGAGGGCATCTAACAATGAAGAGGTGGCGTTTTCCCAGCTTTCGCCCGTATGTGTGCCGGAACCCTGCTGCGTGACATATATTATATTGCCGAACTGAGGCAGGGCGATACCGTAGTATTCCGATTCGTAGCAACCCAAGTCGATGGTATCCTGCTGAATACGGACGTTCCCCGCCACATCGGTGGCAGCGGCGACGGTGTTGTCACCCCGGTTCACGCAGGGGGAACCGTTGGCAAGCCGCCAGTCGGCACTGTCTGGCACATCGAACGCGCCCACAGAATCCGACGGATGCACGAAACGAGGGCAGAAGACACCCTCGCCGCTGTTCGCTGTGGAGAGGATAATGTTGTTGTCTCCGTCCGCGCCGCCTTCCACCGCCGAGTAGGTACAAGGAGACGTTCCTGAATAGTTGGCGATTTCCCCATTGTTGCGATTTCCCCAGACGATACAGTTTGACACGGCGGAAAAGTCACTGCTATAGGTGGTGGTTCCCGTATAGAGACCCGCTCCTGCATCGAGGCCGCTCGCGCTGCTCTCATTGTTGACTACCGTGCAGTTGAACATGTTGCTTCGGTCGCAGGTTACACCAGAACCGTTGGTGGCACAGGTGTTGTTGGCTATTAAACAGTTGGAGACAGTGCCCCTGTCAAGGGACAAACCTCCTGTAGAAGTGCCAGCCGTGTTGTGCGTGATGACGCAGCCGGAGACAGTACCTTCGCTCAGATACAGGCCACCAGAAGATTGAGCGGCAGTGTTATGGGTGAACACGCAATTCCTAACCACCACATTTTGTCTTAGATATCCGCCGCCACCAGACTGGCTAAGGGCTGAATTGTAAGAGAACGTACAATTCAGCAGGTAGATAGAATCGCTCCCGTCGGAGTAAAATTGGTAGCCGTATGCGTAAACGCCACCACAGTAATAACTGGCTCGATTGTGAGTGATAATACAGTTGGAGAGGGTAGAGTTGGCGCGCAGATTGGCGGCACCGCCCCCGTTGGTGGAGAGGGTGTGGTAACCGTTTTGTAACGTGAACCCATCCCAAATGGTGCGATGGTTGAAAGCGCTGGGCTGGTTGAGGATTCTGCGGGCGTTATTGCCGTCTAACACGGAGACATGCGCCGTGAAATCGCGCTGGGAGAAATCCGTTTCATTGCCGGCAAATCCGCCATAGACGTTCACCCCATCATGCATGGTGAAAGCGTCCAAGGACAAGGTGTCACCATAATAGGTGCCTTCAGCCACCCATACATCCGCATCATACATGTCGGCGAGACTCAAGGCCAAGACGAGGTCGTTGGTGGCGTTGTCCCAACTGCTGCCGTCACGGGTGCCGCTGCCGTTTTGGGTTACGTAGATGATTTCCCCATATTCGGGTATGGGATGACTGTAAAAGTCGGATTCATAGCAGCCCATATCGACGGTGTCGTTTTTGACACGCGTACCGAAGTCGAGGTCAGTGGTGTTGCTGTTGTTGTAGTAGGTCACGTAGGAGTTTCCGCCCCGGTTTGCACAAATAGAGCCGTTTTGCAGATGCCAGTCGGGGTTGGGAGTGTTATCCGTATAGCCCACCGTGACAGACGGGTTCACGAACTTGGGAGAATAGACCCCGCCCAAGATACTGTCAGTCAGGAGTATGATGTTGCCCGTGCCGCTATAGCCGCCCTCCACCGCGCTGTAGAGGCTGGTGAATGGGTTACCGTTGTCGTTAATACTACTCACAACACCTGTCGTGGTGCGGTTGCCCCAGATAATGCTGTTGACCAGACGATACAAGGAGGTTGTCTGGATGCCCGCGTTGTTGGTGGCTTCGTTGTTGACGATGGTGGTGTTCTCAATGATGGCTGAGCCTGACGTGCAGTAAACACCTCCACCGTTTTTTGCCGTATTGTTGGCTATCAGACAGTTAGACAAGGTGGCATTGTAAGTGTTGGCATCGTAAATATAGATGGCACCGCCATAGCTTTCGGCTCTGTTGTGAGTGAATGTACAATGGTGAAATCTTGAATAAGAGGACCTTACAGCTCCACCACCATCGCTCGAACCCATTCCCGTGGCCACATTGCCCCTGAACCGGCAGTTATCGATGACAGCATATTGGGCTAAAATACCGCCTCCGCTTGTTCCGGTGTTGTTGAGGATTTCGCTATCATACAGATAGGCACCATTCCGCAAGTAAGCACCGCCAGGACCGTTGGTTGAGTAACCGTTTTGGATGACAAAGCCGTCCCAGAGGGTGGCCTCGGAGAAGTTGGCGGGCTGATAGAGCACCGTCCGGCTGTGCTGGCCGTCGAGGTAGGTGGGATGGTTGTAAAAGTCGCGCTGCGAGAGTAGGGTCTCGTTGCCGACGAATCCACCGTAAGCATAGATGCCCTCCACCATGGTGAACGCATATTGGGATGTGGTGTCGCCGTAATAGGTACCCTGGGCCACCCACACGTCAGGCCACGTCCCGTAGGTGTTATGAGCGGCCAACGCCGTGCTCAAGGCCCAATTGAGGTCGCCGGTGGCCGTCGCCCAACTTCCACCGTCGCCAGTGCCGCCCACGGAAACGTAGATAATCGGGTAGTTCCTCGGCATAGTGACGAAATTGACCTCTTTCCAGCTGCTCTGCGAACTGGCACACAGCGAACGGACGCGCACCGTGTATCCCGTGTTATGCTCCAACCCCGTCAACTGGTAGGTATTGCCGGTTGGGGTCAAAGGGGTGAAAGTGTCGTCTGAAGTGCGTTTGTACTGCAGCTCGATGCCACTGGCGCCATTGCCCGAAGCGAGGTTGAGCAGTGCCGAGGCATCTGTGATATCCGTCACCACCACGTTGGCACGGTCGCACCCGTCGGAGATGCATTCACGCGGGAACCGGATGTTGGTACGGTACGAATTACGGGAAGAACTGCCGCTCACATCGGCCGGATTGATGTTCGCACTCGAAGAGTAAGCGAACAGGCTGAGGTAGTCGTAGCCAGGTGTGGAATGTACGGCGAACTTGCTCCCTGGTGAGAACGCACTGCCCGTGTTGTCGTCGAAGGCCACCACCAAATTGTCGGTGCCGTTGTAGGCGAAAGCACTGTCTAAGGGGATGCCAAACCAGTAATTGTCACCCCCGTTGTGGTAGGTCACTTCCCCGGAATGTACCAACGTTAAATTCTCCAAAGGCACCCAGTCGCTGCTGTTGGTGAAAACGGTCTTGCTGGTGTGCCCGAGATAGATGTCCAGGTTGCGGGTGACTGGGCTGTTGTAGCTGTATTGCATCACAATGCTGTCGATGGATCGGGCACCCCCAATCTCTTCGGCCTTGAAAAGCTGTTGTGTATATCCGTATGCATAACTCATGGCCACCGGAAGACTGAAGTTGTAGTAAGAGGGGCTGGCTGGCGTTCCGATGACCACGGGGTCGGTGTATCCACCGGTGCATTCCGTGGTGAAGGAGGTGGTGGCATAGTCGGAGAAACCTTCGCTGCAATGCGTGCGCACCCGCACCTGGTAGTCTGTTTGCGGTTGCAGACCCGTGAGCATCAGGGATTCCTCGGTGGTGGAAGCGGCGGCAATTGTCCAGACCGCGTCTGCGGCGGCCTTGTAGGAAACTTCGTAGGGGTAGGGGTTTGCGGAGTGCCCTTGCTGCCACGTCACCATCGCGGAGCTGCCGATGATGTCCGAAACAGTGAGGTGGAGCGGTTTGCAGGTGTCCTGGTAAGTGAAAGTGAAAGTGGTCTTCGGGATGAAGCTCTGCACGGATGGATTATTCGTCAACGACGAGCTGTTGGAGCTGTAACGATAGGCACTGCCGCCGGCCGACTGAATGCCGGCAAACGAGGCGGAGCTGTAATTTGCCCCTGGGGTCACCGTGACGATTTCCAACAGCAGGTTCCCCTCTGAGTAGATGAACGGGGTGTTGAACGTGACGGTCATCGTGTTGTTGCTCACCGTCAGGGTGCCCGTGTAGATCGATGTGGTGGCGCCGGTCAGAAAGCTCGACGACGAGGAAAACGCGGAGGCGCTTGTCGTTCCGAGCTTCACTTCAAAAGTGGCATTCCATGCCCGGTAGGGCGAGGAAGAGAGATGGAATGTCATCGCGGAGATGCTGCTTCCCGCCATGGGGTCGAGCAGGGAGGCTGGATAGACCACCTGTTCCCGAAGGTACTCGTCGGTGTAGTTGCCGTACACGGGAATGTAGCTGTTGGTCGCCGTGCCGTCCGCCACCGTCAGCGTGGTCTGCGCAAGTGACGATCCGAAAAACAATGTTGCAAAAAGGGTCAGAAGTAGTAGACTTTTTTTCATAAGCGTATCGACTAATGTCCGAAAAAAAACAATCTTAAAAATGATAAGATATTGTATTTCTGACAGTTGCAATACAATATTCTACCATCTTCGCTATTCGGTGCAAAGATAGTAACTACATAGATACGCTAAAAGATGAAGTTATGAATAGTTATTAACTATTTTCTGAACCTGCGGGCAATGAGAGCTATGATGCAGGAAAGCAACGCCATGAATGTCAGCACGACGGCAATTCTTGCGATGTAATCCCCGTGCTTCACGTAGAACGTCTCTCCGTCCTTGGCATACACGGTGGTCTTGATAGCCGTGCGCTCGTCGTAGTTCGTCTTTTCCAGCACTTTGCCCAGAGGGTCGATCACGCCGGAGAAACCGCCGTTGGCCGCACGAAGCACGTAACGTCTTGTCTCGATGGCTCTTAACCGTGACATCTCGAAATGCTGCCGATGACCCGGACTGTCATCCCACCACGAGTCGTTGGTGATGACGCACAGCAGATTGGCACCGTTCTTCACGAACTTGCCGACCAGCTCGCCATAGACGGACTCGTAACAGATGGCTGCCCCGATACGCATCGGCTTGCCATCAACTTCGAATTCGAAAACCCGCTGCACCGTGTCGTTGCCCAACGAGGAGTTGGAGCCGCCCAGCTTAATCAGCGCATCCTCAAGGAATGCAAAAACATTCGGGAAGGGCATCTTCTCCACACCCGGCACGAGACGGCTCTTGTGGTAGTGGCTCACCAACCCGTTCTTGTTGTAAAAACCTGCCGTGTTGAAGAATTCCATGAACTGTCCCGGACTGTACTCCTGTGCCACGGGCGACGTTTTGTGGTCAGAGATGCCCACAGTGGAGAGTCCCAACACGAAGTTAAGATTCGGATAAACAGCTGTGACACTGTCGAGTAAGGCGAATCCTTCAAAACGGGTGTCGCCCTCCATGAAGGTGTGTTTGCGCAACGCCTCCATGTCGATGGTGTGCGCAATAGCCGATTCGGGTGTTATTACAAGGTTGGTCTTTTCGTTGATATAAGGTTGCGCCACATCGAGAATGCGCTGGATCTCTTGCGTGTTGGAGAGTCGGTACTCCTCTACCCACGGGTCGGTGTTTTGCTGCACGATGACCGCCTCAATCGGATAAGGTTTGGTTGCCATCTTGAGTTGGCCGTCCCAGTAAAAAAAGAGAGAAGCCAAAAGGGGCAGTATAAAAGAGGCCAAGAAAACGCCAATAACGACCTTCTTTGGCCGATTTTTTTTCTCCTTTCGAAGGACAAGTTCCCTATAAATCAAGAAGTTGACGATTAGAATCCACACTGTGCCGCCTAATGTGCCCGTAATGCAGTACCATTGCACCAATCCCGGCATGTTAGCGAAGACATTGCCTAAGGTAAGCCACGGCCAAGTCAAATCCCAATTAAGGTGCAAATACTCGAAGGCTACCATAAAGGAGATGAGCATAACCGCTTGCAACAGATGGTTTTGCACCTGTTTCCGACAGGCATGCCATGCGGAGAAGGTAAGGGTCTGCAGCAGCGCGTTGGCAATGACGGCGGCGGCCGCGCCGGGCACCGTGCAGTATGCAATCCAGTAGGTGGTGATGAGGTTGAAGACGAAAAAGGCGGGATAGAACAACAGGATGCCGCGCCCGAAGGCGTTGCGTTTGCCCTCCTTCAGGGAGATGTCGCTCAGCCAAAACAACGGCACAAACGCCAGCATGATGATAATCGCCGCCCCGCGCACATACCACGCGAGGGACAATATCAATCCTGTTAAAATACTGAGGGCTAATTTAATGTACCATTTCATTTGCCTGTTGCCTATTGCCTATTGCCTATTGCCTATTGCCTATTGCCTGTTGCCTGTTGCCTGTTGCCTGTTGCCTGTTGCCTGTTGCCTGTTGCCTGTTGCCTGTTCCCTGTTGCCTATTGCCTATTGCCTGTTGCCTGTTGCCTGTTGCCTGTTGCCTGTTGCCTGTTGCCTATTGCCTGTTGCCTGTTGCCTGTTGCCTATTCCCTGTTGCCTATTGCCTATTCCCTGTTGCCTATTGCCTATTGCCTTTAAACGCATCAATTCCCTTCCGCAGGAATTGGATGTATTTGTCCTTGTCGCGTTCGTAATAGGTCGGACCGGAGAGGACATTGCCGGTGGGATCCACTACGAAATAGCAAGGTTGGGAATTTTCGTTGTAGATATTCTGTTCGATGTAGCGGTTCTTGGCGCCCAGCATGGTGATGGGGTCACCGTTGGCGTCGGTGAGCTTGCCCTTTTCCTCGTCGGGAAGCGGAATCACCTTGTCGTCGGCGTACATGGTGCAGACGATGACCTCCTCAGCGAAGATGCGGCGCACCTCGGGATCAATCCAGACGGCGTTCTCCACGTTACGGCAGTTTGTGCAGCCGTGGCCGGTGAAATCGAGGAAGACAGGTTTGCCCTCCTTCTTGGCCACGCGCAACGCTTGGTCGTAGTCGAAGTAACCCTTGATGCCGAACGGGATCTCCAGCTTGTCGGCATACATCGGTTCCTCCGTCCATTGGTAGGTGGCCGCTTGTCCACCACCGGCACCGCTCTCAGTGCGCACGATGTTGGAAATGTCGAAGTCTTGGGTGGTCATCGGCGGCAGCCAGCCGGAAATGGCTTTTAACGGGGCACCGAACATACCGGGAATCATATAAACCACGAAAGAGAAGACCGCCACGGAGAGCAGGAAACGGAACCAACTCTTCTGCACGGGATAGTCGTCGTCGTGCGGGAATCTGATTTTGCCGAGTAGGTAAAGTCCTAACAGTGAGAACAATACAATCCACAAGGAGAGGTAGACCTCACGGTCGAGGATGCGCCAGTGGTAGGTCTGGTCGGGTACGTTGATGAACTTCAGGGCGAAGGCCAATTCAACGAAGGCGAGGATGACTTTGAGGGTGTTCATCCAGCCGCCAGACTTCGGCAGTTTCTGCAGCATGTTGGGGAAGAGCGCGAAAAGCGTGAACGGCACGGCGATACCTAAGGAGAATCCCAACATGCCGACAATGGGTTTCAGGAAGGAGCCGCCGGCGGCGTTCAGGGCCACTGCGCCCGCGATGGGCAGCGTGCAGGAGAACGAGACCAGCACGAGGGTCAAAGCCATGAAGAAGATGCCGGCCACACTGCCCGCGTTCTGACGTTTTGCGGAACCGTTTACCCACGAACTCGGCAGGGTAATCTCGAAATAGCCCAGCAAAGAGAGGGCGAAGATGAAAAAGATGACCGCGAAGAGGATGTTCGGAATCCAGTGGGTACTGAGGACATTGCCGAGGTCCGCACCGAAAATCAGCGACAGCACCAGGCCGAAAATCACGAAAATCAAGATGATGAAGAATCCGTAGAGCATGGCGTTGCGCTTGCCAGCGTGACCGTCCTTGGAGAAGTAGGAGACTGTCATGGGAATCATCGGGAAAACGCACGGCATCAGCAGACCGGCCAGACCGCCCAAGACGGCCATGAGGAAGTACTTCAGCAGCGACTCCTCGCCCTTGTCGGTGGTGGCGGTCTCGGCGACGGGTGCCACTTGCTCGGATGGCGTCTCCGTAACCTCCTCATTGTCAGGAGTGTCGGCTTCCGCTGGCTCCTCCGCCACGACGGTGGTCATAACGGGGTGGAAGTCCTTGAGGTCGAAGGAGAATTTCTCTTCCACGGGAGTGCAGCGCCCTTCGATGCAGGCCTGTCCCTCCAACTTACCCTGCACGGTGAAAGGCTGGTCGTCCTTCACCTTCACGCGCTGCTTGAACGTCACCTGCTTGGTGTAGAAGTTCGAGTGTGCGTCCAACAGGTCGTCGTAGTCGCTCTGCGGGGCAGGTTCGGAGACCTTGCCCATGCGCTCGTATTTGGGCGACTTGTTGAAGTTGAATATCAGGGGCTGCTCGATCTGGTTTTGACCGGGTTTCTGGGCGTAGAGGTGCCAGTTGGGCTCGATGGTGGCGGTGAACTGCAGTTCAGCCACAGAATCATTGACTTTCACCGTCTTATATGCCCATTTCACGGGCGTGGAAGGCTGCGCGAAAGCGAAAAATGTCAGACAAGCCATCAGGCAGGTCGCCAAAAGGGTGCGTATGTTCTTCATTTTTAGATATTTTTATCCATATTAAACAGGGTGGCAAAGATACACAAAATTTGCGATGTTCGGAGGAACCGCCGAAAAACGTAGGGATGCCGCCATACAAAATGTGGGGTTGCCGCAATACGACAACCCCACAATGGTTTTTCGTAAATATTTCCGCGTTTATTTCTCCAGCCGGATTCTCGCATCCACGGCGGTGACGTAGCGCGGGTTGCCCAACAGCGGGTTGAGGTCCATCTCCGCGATTTCGGGAGCGGCCTGCACCAGCGCACTCACGCGGGCGATCTGGTCGGCGTAAAGGTCGAGGTTGACGGGTTCCTGACCGCGCACGCCTTGCAGGATCTTGTAGCCGCGAAGCTTCGTGAGCATATCCTTGGCCTCGGCAGCGGTGATGGGTGCCAACGCGCTCTGCACGTCCTTCAGCACCTCGATGAAGATGCCGCCCAAACCGAAGAAGATCTGATGGCCGAACTTGTCGTCACGGATGGCACCGATATAGACGTCCGTGCCGTCCAACATCGGGTACATCTCCACGGCGTAGGTCTCGGGGATGACAATCAAACGGTCGAACTCCTTGGCGACAGTGTCCAAGTCTTTCACTCCGAGGGTCACGCCGCCCACGTCGCTCTTGTGCAACGGGCCGACAACCTTCATCACCAACGGCACGTCCTTGCTGCAACCGACCTCCTTGGCGAATGCCAGGGCGTCCTCCTTCTTGGAGACCTCCACGGATTTCTTGCGGCTGATGCCGGCAGCGTCCAAAAGCTCGTTGTAGTCGGCAATTTCCATGTAGCCGTCTTTGCAGCGATCGACGGTTGCGCGGATGCGGGCCACATCGACCTGCGGCAGCTCCACATGCTCGGGTTGCGGTTTCGGGGTGTTATAGACTTTCACAAGGGCATTGCCCAGGACGCACTCCTCGGGGAAGTTGATGCGGCCTTTGGCGATGAAGTCGTTGATTTCGTCTTTGACGTTGATGATACTCGGCAGCACGGGGAAGATGGGCTTCTTGCAGGTCTTCATCTTCTCGTCCAAGA
>Ga0310696_10002479_pt1 | contig 24308 bp, 17 predicted proteins | sample AusTroGonzalo_MG_4_FD_203885 | JGI IMG/M metagenome (GOLD analysis project Ga0310696, IMG submission 203885) | Bovine rumen microbial communities from tropical cattle in Woodstock, Queensland, Australia - Gonzalo_02 (v2) (version 2) | ecosystem: Host-associated > Mammals > Digestive system >...
ATTTCCTGTATTTCGGAGCGGCCAACTACGAGACCGTCGCCGGCCTGAACGGGCACAGGGTCGGCCGCCACGAGGGTGGCTTCACTCCCTTCAACTTCGAGGTGACGGACTATTTGCTCGAGGGGCATAACTCGCTGGTAGTCAACGTGGACAATACCCGCAGGATGGACGGTGTCCCGACGGTCAACTCCGACTGGTGGAATTATGGTGGCATCACCCGCAGCGTATATCTGGTGGAGACTCCAGCCACTTTCATCCGCGACTACTCGCTGCAGCTGAAGAAGGGCTCCAAGACGGTATTGGAAGGCTGGGCGCAGCTGGACGGGCCTGCGCTGCGCCAGCGCGTGACCTTCTCCATACCGGAATTGGGCGTTTCTGCCACCGCCACCACAGATGACAAGGGCCTTGCGCGCTTCGAGATTACTGCCAAACCCGAGCTCTGGTGTCCCGACAATCCCAAGCTTTACGACGTGACCGTGTATTCCGAGACTGACAAGGTCGCGGACCGGATCGGTTTCAGGACCATCGAGACGAGGGGAGACAAGCTTCTGCTGAACGGCGAGGAGATATTCTGCAAGGGCATAAGCATACACGAGGAGATGATAGGCGGGGCGGGCGGACGCGCTTTCAGCGACGCCCACGCCCGCGCGCTCCTCTCCGAGGCCAAGGCCATGAACTGCAATTTCGTGCGTCTGGCGCACTATCCCCACAGCGAGAACATGGTCCGCGCGGCCGAGGAGATGGGCATCATGGTCTGGTCCGAGATCCCGGTGTACTGGACTATAGCTTTTGACAATCCGGACACTTACGCCAACGCCGAGCGCCAGCTGGTGGACATGATATCCCGCGACCACAACCGCGCCAATGTCATCATCTGGTCCGTGGCCAATGAAACTCCCATAGGCGACAGCCGCTTGACTTTTCTGAGCCGCCTGATAGCCAAGGCGCGGGAGCTCGATCCCACGCGCCTTGTCAGCGCGGCCATGGAAAAGATTGAGTATGAGGGCCGTATGATGACGGTGAACGATCCGCTCGTGGAGATAGCCGACCTGATCAGCTTCAACCAGTATGTAGGCTGGTACGACGGCACGCCCGACAAATGCGACGAGGTCACCTGGACTTTCGCTGTCAAAAAGCCCGTGATGGTCACCGAGTTCGGCGGCGGGGCCGTGTACGGCCGCCACGGTGCCACGGACCAGCGCTTCACCGAAGAGAACCAGGAGTATCTCTACCGCAAGAACATCGCGATGCTGGAGCGTATGCCCGGCCTCGCCGGCGTATCTCCCTGGATACTCAAGGACTTCCGCAGCCCCAAGCGCATGCTCGACGGCATCCAGGACGACTACAACAGAAAAGGCCTTCTCTCCGAGAAAGGTGAACGGAAGAAGGCCTTTTTCATAATGCAGTCCTGGTACGGTACTAAGTAGCTTCAGGCGGGTCGGGAGCGTACTCCAGCAGATCCCCCGGCTGACAGTCCAGGGCCTTGCACAGCGCGCCGAGCGTGCTGAAGCGTATGGCCTTGGCTTTTCCTGTTTTCAGGATGGATAGATTGGCCGCCGAAATGCCCACCTTCTCGGCGAGTTCGCCGGAGGACATCTTCCTTCGGGCGAGCATGACGTCCACGTTAACGATTATTCCCATTACTCCTTGACCTCCTCTTGTACATCGGCCTTGGCCTCTTCCTTGCCCTTGAGGTAGGTGGGAAGGCTCATTCCGGCCATCTTGAAGATTTCGTCGAGCGGGGGTACGGACTGCATCATCCCGGAGATGAAGTTGGCAGTCGCTGTCTTGCCGCCGTCCTTGGAACCTCCGTCCCAGACGGTGACCTTGTCGATATTGATGCCCTTGACGGCCTCGACCTGGGTCTTGACGAGCTCGGGGAGCTTGTCGGAGATGAGCATCGTGATGGCGTCCTTGGCGTCGCCGCCTGCGGCCTCGACGAGCTTGCCGAAACCGGCAGCCTGCTTGGAGAGGATCTCGAGGGCACCGCGGGCCTGGGCGTCCATCTTGGCGAAGATGGCGTCGGCCTGGCCCTGGGCCTCGCGGCGGAGCTGCTCGGCCTTGGCCTCGGCCTCGATGATCATCTTCTCCTTCTCGATCTGCGCGGCAACGACGATATTGGCCTCCTGCGTGGCCTTCTCGCGCTCGGCGCGGGCGAGCTCGGCGTCGCGCTCGCTCTTGTACGCCTCCTCGAGAGCCTTGGCGGCCTGGACCTTCTCGGCTGCGACGGCGATGCGCTCGGCCTCGGCCTGCTTCTCGCGGCGGTTTGCGTCGGAGTTGGCGATGGCGATCCTGGAGTTGTTCTCACCCTCGACGGCCTTGGCGTTGGCCTCGGCGGTGTAGATACGGGTGTCCCTGCTGGTCTCGGCGATACGGATGTCCTTGTCCCTGTCGGCCTCGGCCTTACCGATCTCACCGAAACGGTTCTGCTCGGCGACGCTCTTCTTGGCGTCGTTGATGGCCTTGGCGGCGGCTTCCTTACCGAGGGCCTCGATATAGCCGGACTCGTCGCGGATATCGGTTACGTTGACGTTGATGAGCTTCAGACCGATCTTGCGGAGCTCGGCCTCGACATTCGTACTGACGGCGGCGAGGAACTTGTCGCGGTCGGCGTTGATCTCCTCGATGTCCATCGTGGCGATGACCAGACGGAGCTGTCCGAAGAGGATATCGGTGGCGATGTTCTGGATGTCGCTCGGGTGCAGGTCGAGCAGACGCTCGGCTGCATTGGTCATCACCTCGGGCTCGGTGGAGATACCGACGGTGAAGCGGCAGGGGACGTCCACGCGGATGTTCTGCTTGGACAGTGCGTTGGTGAGGTTGCACTCGATGCTGATGGGGGTCAGGTCGAGGAACTTGTAGCTCTGGAACACGGGCCAGATGAACGAAGCGCCTCCGTGGATGCAGCGTGCGGAAGAGATCGAGCCTTCCTTGTTCTTGCCGGTCTTACCGTAGATGACGAGGACCTTGTCCGAAGGGCATCTCTTGTAACGCCTGAGAATGGCGGCAAACGTCACGAAGACGACGAAAACGATGATGATAATCAGTTCAATTCCCATGGTTGTGCTATGTTTTAAGTGTTAGATGATCAATGAGTTGAGCTCTTCGACGAGCAGAGTGCTGGGGCTCAGGACCTCCACTACCTTGATGGGGGTGCCGGTCTTGAGCGTGTCGGAGTCGGTCAGGGCGGCGTACTCCCTGACTGAGTTGTTGATGGTGATCTGGACCTTTCCTTCGCCCGCGCGCTCGCCGGGGATGGTCAGATATACTTTGCCATGGCAGCCGACGGCCGACTTGTACACGTCGATGGTGCCCGACTGCTGCATACTGCTGAGCCACTTGAACAGGTACATGACTATGGCCACGAGGGCTATGCCCACGATTACGGAAATGATGATGAGCAGGGTCGGAGAAGAGATGCTGTCCTGCAGGAGGATGGCGGTCCAGCCGAAGCCCAGGAAGAAGTTGACGAGGTTACGGAAGGTGTAGAGGTTCATTCCCGACCCCATCGTAGGGTCCTCGAAGTCGCCGTCCAGAGCACCTCCGGCATCCATGTCCATGTCACCGCCGGCGTCGGCGCCGATGAAGGTCATGACGGTCTGGATGATGAAAATGAGCGAAGCCGCCAGGGTCACGCCCCAGAGGACTTTCATGATCACGCTGAGTGATTCCCACCATTGTGCTATCATATCGGAAAAGTTTTAATGTGGTTTCTGATTGCGAATATAGTAATTAATTTATGAAAAACAATAAATAATTTAAGAAAATGTAAAAAATTTTACCTTTTTACCGTGCAGCTTCGCCCGCGCCGGCTACGGGGGCGCAAAAAAAACTTTTGTTTGTCGGGCTTTTTCACTAAATTGCAGTGCCCTGCGTGATGCAGCGTATTTATGATTTGTGGAGCTAAGGCCCGCGCAGCCGTCCCCGGAAAGGGGACAGCTTTGCGGCCTTAGTGTTTTTTATGCCTATCTGGCGGAGAAATCGAGGATCTGCTGTATGGCTTCTTCCTTGTCGTCCGTGATGGAGAGGATGAGGCCCTTGTACTTGCCCCGGGCGAGAAGGTCCTGGAGCAGGGGATAGATGGGGACCTCGCGGGTGTAATAGTCCACTCCGAGGAAAACCATGGGGCTGGAGCTCCCGAAGGTCTCGTAATGGTTCTGCGCCGCGTCCTGGAATATCTCCTGGAAGGTGCCGGCCGAGCCGGGGGAGTAGATGATGCCGCCCTTGGCGATGGACAGCAATGTATCCTCGCGTACGCTGTTGAAGAAAAACTTAGCAATGTCTGTGGCGAAAGGAGTGGCGGGCTCGTGTCCGTAGAACCACGTCGGGATGCCGAGGCTGCGGTAGTTGCGCTGCGGGTATCTCTTCCTGACTTCGAAGGCGGTTCTGAGCCAGCCCGGATTGCGGAAAGACGGGGCGACGGAGAGCATTTCCAGGGCGTTGTCGAACTCCTGGCGGTCGCGGCCGGCCATCCACGCACCGAAGTGCGTGGCTTCCATGGCGCCCGGACCGCCGCCGGAGGCCATTATCTTGCCTTTTTCAGTCAGGGATTTGCTGATCAGGGCCACGTCCCTGAACGAGTCGTCGGTGCGCAGCAGCGCGTGCCCGCCCATCACGGCCACCACCTGCTTCTCGTCGAAGCGGCTGAGGAAATCGAACATCGCATCGCCTATGGCCCTGTCGTGCAGGGACCTTCCCAGCGTCTCGCGGATGTCGTCGCAGTGCCTGCCCTGCTCCGTATAGTTCATATACACGCGCGAATCGAAGCAGGTGGCGAAGCTCTGCTCGTCCTCCGGGTCGTAGCCTTCGTAGAGCGACTCGCCGGTGTAGAGCTTGCCCCTGAAGGCGTTGTATATGCGTCCCATCCTGGGGAAGACTATGCAGGTGCGGCCTATCTCGTCCTCCATCTCGGCAGGTATCTCGCAGCCGAGGAAGCAGCAGTCGGTGAAGCGGTGACCTGCCGCGACGTACTGCGGTACGAGGTTGAAGTCGATGTACTGGAAGACGTAGCGCGTGATGTATCCGGTACTGTCGGGAGCCGGCAGTTCGGAGATGCTTTCTATTTCCTTGTAAGGAGCGGATGACATGGTTATCAGGTAGTTATGAATATCAGTCTATCTTGAATGCGCGGAAGGAGTGCGGCGGGATGACGGCCTTGACCACCATCTCGCGCTCGCCCGTGCGCGGGTGGCCGTTGACCGGCGACACGACGCGGCCGGTGCCCGTCAGGGCCTCGCCGCTGGCGATGTCGGTGAGCTTCTCGCCCTTGAACACGAACGACACCTCCACGGGCTTGTCGTGGAAGGAATGCGCGGCGAAGGTGCCGTTGTCGTAAGTGAACAGCGCCACCTGCGAAGGACCCTCCATATACACGTCCATTCCGGGCGATGCAGTCTTGCGTATAAGGTTGAGCGCCGGGGCGGGCAGTGCGTAGATATGGCTGAAATTGTCAGGGATGGTCCAGACGTAGATATTGCCTTCGGAATAGACGCTGTGGTGGAGCAGCGGCCAGCCGTTGCCGTAGTCGAGGGTGGTGATGAGCTCCCAGGAGTCGTTGGTGAAATAGGTGAGGATGGGAATCTTGATGGTGACGGCGGTGGTGTTGATCCTGCTCCCGAAACCGCCGGAGACCAGTACGGTGTCGATGTCGGCCTTGCGGTCGGTCACTACCATCTCGAAGATGCCCTTGATGCCCTTGTCCTGCATGGCCTTGTAGAACCCTGAGGTGACCACGATGTCGCCGCCTTTCTTCATGAAGGCCTTCATCTTGGAGAGGATGTCAGGGTCGGCGGCAGCCGCCTCGGTGAGTATCAGGGACTTGCCCTCAGAGGGGAACTCCGGCACGATCTCGACCGGGATGCCCGCCATGCCCATATAGTTGTGCAGGAACTCTTCGCCTTCGGCGTTGAAAGGCTTGTATGCGGGGATGCCCTTGGGAGTGCCCAGGACACTGAGCACGGGATCTACCTTGTCATACGCGTACTGCGCCACGCGGCCCCAGGTGGGGTTGGTGACGCCCCTGCCGGCCGACTCTGCCCTTAGGTCGTCGAGGTCGAGGAGCGGTCCGTACTGTTCCCAGGACCTCTGGCCGGAACGGAACTGGCCGGCCATTCCGGAATAGTTGAACAGGGTGATCTCCGGGCTCTTTGCCAGGAGCGTCAGCCAGAGCTGCTCGGCGAAAAGGTCAGGATATGACGCTCCGCCGGTATCGACCCAGCCGCCGAAGTTGTGGCCGGGACGGATGTTCTCGAAATAGCGGATGATGCCAAAGCTCTCATATGCCTGGAGATGCTGCTCGCTGGTGTGGTCGCGGGTCTCGGTGCCGGTATAGACTCCGTCGAAGGTGTAGGGACCGCGGGACAGGTCGAAGCCGAGGCCGTAGAAGTGGTCGTACCAGTTGGGATACTTGACTATGACCTTGCACTTGGGGTTGATCTTGTGGGCGGGGCCGACGATGTAGTCGCGGGCCACCTGGTCGAGGAGGTCGGAGCGGAACTCTCCCCAGGACCTGTCACCCTTGGCCTCGATGCAGAGGTCGTCCTTGCAGTTGGTGAAGTAGTAGTCGTCGAGGACTATCTCGTCGAAGAGCTTCGCCGTGCGCTCGATGACGTCCTTGATGATGGCGAGGTGCTCAGGGTTGGAGTAGCAGAAGCTCTCCCAGCGCTGGCGTACACCGCCGCGCCAGTTGTACGTGATGCCGCCGGAGATCTCTATGCCCTTGGACTTGAAGAATGTGATGGCGGCCTCGAGGGCCTTGTCCTCGGAATATGTCATGTCGCGGAAGGTCTCGATATAGACCTTGTCGAGCTTGAGGTTCTTGCTGAACTCGGCGTAAGACTTCTCCCAGTTCTCGACGGTGCCGATGCGGTTCACGTCGCCGGCCATGATGTAGGCCGTGTTGCGGAAGTTGCGATAATTGCCGGCGCTCGCGGCGGCTGACATCAGGAGCGTCGCGAGTATCAGAAAAAAGTATTTTCTCATAGCGTTTATAGTGTCGATGGTTATGGTCAGTGAACGCAAATATAGGTAATTTTGACCGAATAATTATTATATTTGCCTTGTTCATAAACCACACTCTTGATGAAAACTTTCAGAATCCTTCTTCCCGTGCTGGCTGCGCTGTGCGTGGCATTCTCGTGCACCAGGACTCCCGTCCATTCCCCTTCCATCCCTTCCGACCCCGACATCGAGCGGCAGATCGACCGCATCCTGTCGAAGATGACCCTGGACGACAAGGTCGGACAGATGCTCCAGATCAACCTGGACGTCCTGGGCGGCTACGCCTTCGAGAACGGCGCCGTGACCTGGGTGCTGGACAAGGCCAAGGTCGATACCATGATCGCCAACTATCGCGTCGGTTCGTTCCTGAACGCTCCCGGCAGGGCAGCGACGAAGGAGCAGTGGCTGGACTGGATAGGCACTTTCCAGAAGTATTCCATGGAATATATGGGCATTCCCACCATCTACGGCCTGGACCACAATCACGGCACGACCTATGCTCAGGGGGGCACCCTTTTCCCGCAGCCCATCAACATCGGGGCCTCCTTCAACACCGCGCTGGTGCGCGAAATGGCAGAAGTGACCGCCTATGAGAGCCGCGCCACCGACTGCCCCTGGGTGTTCAACCCCGTCGTGGACCTGGGCCGCGACCCGCGCTGGCCGCGCATCTACGAGAGCTTCGGCGAGAGCCCTCTCGTAAACGCCCGTATGGTCGAGACCGAGGTCAGGGCATACCAGGGCGACGACCCGAACCATATCGGCAAGTACAACGTAGCTACTTCCGTCAAGCATTATTTCGCTTACGGAGCGCCGTTTACGGGCAAGGACCGCACCCCGGCCTACCTGTCGCCGCAGATGATACGCGAGAAGTATTTCACCCCGTTCAAGGCGGCGGCCGAGGCCGGGGCGCTCACCATGATGGTCAACTCTGCCAGCATCAACGGCATGCCCGTGCACGCCAGCTACGAGTACCTGACCAAGTGGCTCAAGGAGGACCTCAACTGGGACGGAATGCTCGTCACCGACTGGGCCGACATCAACAACCTCTATCAGCGTGAGAAGGTGGCGAAGGACAAGAAGGACGCCATCCGTATCGCCATCAACGCCGGCATCGACATGAGCATGGACCCGTACAGCGTCGACTTCTGCGGCCTGCTCAAGGAACTGGTCGAGGAGGGGGCCGTCAAGATGTCCCGCATCGACGACGCGGTGCGCCGCATCCTGCGCGTCAAGATGCGCCTGGGCCTCTTCGACAAGCCTGACGTCGATCCGACCGACTATCCGCTCTATGGCAGCGACGAGTTCGCGGCCAAGGCGCTGCGCGCCGCCGAGGAGTCGGAGATCCTTCTCAAAAATGAGGGTATCCTGCCGCTGCGCAAGGGCGTCCGCATCCTACTTACCGGTCCCAATGCCAACCAGATGCGCTGTCTCAACGGCGGCTGGAGCTACACCTGGCAGGGCGGCGCCGAGGACCTTTCCGAGAAGTACAATACCATCTACGAGGCCTTCTGCAACAAGTTCGGGGCTGCAAACGTGATCCTCGACCAGTGCGTACGCTACAATGAGCAGGGCAACTACTACGACGAGTTCGTGGACGGTTGCACCACTGCTCTCGCAGCCGCCCGCAGGGCCGACGTAATCGTGGCCTGCATAGGCGAGAATTCCTATTGCGAGACCCCCGGCAACCTCACCGACCTCACCCTTTCCGCCAATCAGCGCGAGATGGTCAAGGCCCTCGCCAAGACCGGCAAGCCGGTCATCCTCGTTCTCAATGAGGGGCGTCCGCGCCTCATTGCCGACATCGAGCCGCTTGCTTCCGCCATCGTCCACGTCATGCTTCCCGGCAACTACGGCGCGGACGCCCTCGCGAACCTTCTCGCCGGCGATGCCAATTTCTCGGCCAAGCTCCCTTACACCTATCCGCGCGAGATCAACTCCCTGGCCAACTACGATTACAAGGTCAGCGAGGAGGTCGATACGATGGGCGGTGCATACGACTACGACGCCAAGGTCTCGCTCCAGTGGCCCTTCGGTTTCGGCCTGAGCTACACCACTTTCGAGTATTCGAACCTCAAGGTGGACAAGACTTCCTTCACCGCCGCCGACGACCTGAAGGTCAGCGTCGACGTGAAGAATACCGGCTCCGTGGCCGGCAAGGAAGCCGTGCTGCTGTACTCCAGCGACCTGGTCGCTTCGCTCGTGCCGGACAACCGCGTGCTGCGGGCCTTCGACAAGGTCTCCCTCGCCCCCGGCGAGTCCGCCACGGTGACCTTCGTGCTGCCCGCCAGCGACCTCGCCTTCGTGGGCGAGGACGGCAAGTGGGTGCTCGAAGAGGGCGATTTCATCCTCAAGGCCGGCCAGCTCACTCAGCAGGTCACCTGCACCGCCACCAAGAAGTGGGATACTCCGAACATCATCAAATAGTTACGCGATGAAAAAAGCTTTGCTTGCAGCGGCGTTGCTGCTGCTCTCCCTCGCTTTGACGGCCGGGAACCTTAAATTCTCCTCCCTTATCGGGGACAATATGGTGCTGCAGCAGAACACCAAGGTGCGCATCTGGGGCACGGCCTCGCCGCGCGCTTCCGTGAGCGTCTCGGCCTCGTGGTCCAAGAAACCGCCGGTCACCACCAGGGCCGATGCCGAAGGCCATTGGGAGGTGATGCTGGAGACTTTCGGGGCCAGCTTCGATCCGCAGGTCGTCCAGGCTTCCAGCGGCGGCGAGACCGTACGCGCTGCTAACGTCCTTATCGGCGAAGTATGGATATGCTCCGGCCAGAGCAATATGGAGATGACGCTGGGCGGCGGCATGGGCACGCCCGTCGAGGGCAATCTCGACGAGATAGCCCTCTCGGCCCAGTACAAGGGCGTGCGGCATCTGACCGTGCGGAAAGCCCGTGCGACCGAGCCCCAGTACGACGCGGAAGGGGAGTGGCAGGTGTGCAATCCCGCTACCAGCCCCGGTTTCTCCGCCGTGGGGTATTTCTTCGCGACCAGGCTTTCGAAAGCCCTGGACGTGCCCGTGGGCATCATCAACGCCAGCTGGGGAGGCTCCGTCATCGAAGCCTGGATGGGCGAAGAGCTCCTCAATGACTGCCCTGACGTGAATCTCGCTGACGCTTCCAACCCCCAGGTCAACGACATGTACAAGCCCATGATTATGTACAACGCCATGTTCCGGCCGGCGGCCAAGTACACTTCGAACGGCATCCTGTGGTTCCAGGGCGAGTCCAACATCAGCATCGCGTACGATGTCTATGCCGACCGACTGACGGCCATGGCCGCCGAGTGGCGGCGCGACATCGGCAGGGGAGACATTCCCTTCCTCATCGTCGAGCTCCAGCCTTACGACTATTACGACGGGCAGTACGGCTATCAGGACGAGCACGGTCCGCTCGTGCGTGAGCAGCAGTTCATGGCTTCGAAGCGCATTCCGAATGCGGGCATAGTGGGCACGAACGATCTTGCGTACGAGTACGAGCGGACGCAGGTCCACGCTTCGCAGAAGCGTCAGATAGGCGAGAGGCTCTGCTACGAGGCCCTTGCCTTGGGCTACGGATATCCCAATCTCCCGGCTTTCAATCCCTGTTTCAAGTCCGCCAGGGTGGAGGACGGCAAGATAGTGGTTTCCTTCGACAATGCCAGGATGGGCTTCCTGGGCCTCTCGGAAGAGATCAAGGGCTTCGAGATCGCCGGCGGCGGCGGATACTTCCACCCGGCGCACGCCGAGGTACGGATGTCGTTCCGCGAGGGCACGACGGTCGTGCTCTCGACACCGGCCGTGCCCGAGCCTGTCGAGGTCAGGTACTGCTTCAAGGATTTCGAAGTAGGCAATCTCAAAGGCTCCAACGGCCTGCCGCTCATACCCTTCCGCGCCAAGGCGGAGATTCCGGAGAAGGAATAATCTCCCTGGCTAGAAGCGGTAGAGCTGGAAGGTGGAGGCGGGGACGGTGACGTCGAGGACGTTGCTGGCCGCGCGGACCGTGGTGATGACCGGAACGACTGCTTCCTTGTCTTCCAGGGAGTTGAAGGCGTCGTCGGCGGCATGCAGGGAGGTCAGCGTGCCGTTCCCCAGCGAAGATACACCGCGGAAAGTCACGGATACGTGCTTGTCGGAGTCTCCGGCATTGATAATCTTTACGATATAGTCGCCCGTCGGCGCGTCGAAGCAGGCCGTCGCGTACAGGCCGTCCGCGCCGACGACGGGCGCGCCGTCCTCAAGCAGCGGCAGCACCCTGGTGCCGGCGTTCCATGCGTACATCTGCTGCACGTAGTAGCTCGGGGTGCGCACCGAAGAGAGATTGTCGAACCAGATGAGGTCGGGGTCCCACTGCCAGCCCTCGGCGTGGGCGAAGAGCGGAGCGTAGGCGCTCATATAGACCACGTCGGCATTGCGCTCGAGGCCTGTCATGAAGGCAGCTTCGCAGAGCGCCGCCCTGAAATTGTTCTTGAAGAATGGAGCCTGGTCAGGTGCCGGCGGCTCGGGGCGGGAAGGACGCGAGGCGCTGGGGCGCGGGTCCTCCGGAGCGAGGTACCTGAGGCCGTTGCTGCCCGAAGGGCTGCCGAGGCCGGGGCGCGGGGTGGAGAGAATCTCCACCGGGTCCCACACCGACCCGCGCCCCACGATGTGCGCCGCGTACTCGCCGGCGAAGACCTTGGGCCAGCTGCGGTCGTAGTCGTCGTAGCGCTTGGCATTGGACAGGAACCAGGTCGGGGACATATAGTAATGCTCGTCCACGAGGTCCACGCCGAGTCTGTTCATTTCATTCCACAGGTAGTCGAAATCGCCGCCGTAGGCGGAAGGCCCTGCCGAGCCTACTATCTCTATTTCAGGATATTGTGCGCGGATGGCCTTGACGAAGACCTCCAGCCTTTCCGGGTATATGGTGCCCCACTGCTCGTTTCCGACGCCCAGGTATTTCAAGCCGAAAGGCGCGGGATGGCCCATCGCGGCGCGCTGGGCGCCCCAGGTGCTCGACACCGGTCCGTTGGCGAACTCGATCAGGTCCAGCGCATCCTGCACGTACGGTCCCAGCTCGTCCACAGGTACGTGGGCGTCCATGGTGCTGTTCTGGAACTGGCAGGCCAGTCCGACGCTGACGATGGGAAGCGGCGACGCGCCTATCTCTTCCGCCAGCAGGAAGAACTCGTAGAATCCCAGGCCCAGCGACTGGAAGTATCCGGGGGCGTACTTGGCTGAATATGTGTTGTTCCAGCGGTTCTCATTGAGCGGACGGTTCTCGGCGGGGCCGACGGTATTCTTCCACTGGTAGCGGGTCTCGAGGTCGGCACCCTCGACTATGCACCCTCCCGGGAAACGGAGCACTCCGGGATGGAGGTCCGCCAGATCCTGCACCAGATCGGCCCTGAGGCCGTTCCAGCTGTCCTGCGGGAACAGGCTGACGTGGTCCACGTCGACGCCCTGCTCGCCCACCAGTTGCAGGCGCAGGCGCCCGTCGCCGGTGGTCTTGCGCGCCTGCAGCGTGGCGGTCTGCCTGGTCCACCCGGCCGAAGCGACCGTGAACGTGGCCTCGGACTGGACATTGCCGTAGCGGTCCAGCAGCTCGGCCTTGAACACGGCCGGAGCCTGCGAAGAAGCGTCGTGCTTGCGCGCATATACGCAGAAATCATAGCCCATGCCTTCCTTCAGGCCCATGCCGAAGTATCCTCTGTTGACCAGAGCGGTATGCTTCTCCCTGTGCCCGGTGTAGAGCAGTGAAGCGTATTTCGGATTGCGCTCGAAGGCGGGAGAGCTGTCCCCGAGCTCGACCTTGCCCATGGCGTCCCAGCCCTGGAACGGCTGCGGGTACTCGAACGAGCGGTTCTCGACCATCTCGGCATAGAGGCCGCCATCGGCGGCGAAATTGATGTCCTCGAAGAAAATGCCGTACATCGTCGGCTGGATGTCCGCTCCGGGGCTGTCGGCCCGGACCGTGAAGCTGTGGTTCTGTGCAAATACACAGACGCCGAGAGCCAGACTGGCTCCCGCCGTCAAAAGGAAATATTTGATATTCATAGTTATACCTTGATAAGGGCCTTTACGGGTGCTATGCCTTCGAGCAGCTCACGGCCGGGGAGGTCGGAGATTTCCACGAGGAAGACGAAGTCGGTTATCTTGACACGGTACTCCTTGCCGTCCTTCACTACGGTCATCCGCTCGAAGGCTTCGGCGAGGCCCTTGGCGGTACCTCCGGTAGCTAGGATGTCGTCGAAGAATGTCACCTCGAAAGTGTCGCCGGAAGGATGGCCGGCGGCGATGTCGGACAGGCGGAAGAACACTTCATCCTTGCCATACTCCTTCACGATGTCCACCTGTACGAGGTCATCGCCGCTGTAAGGGAGCTTGCCCTTCTTGCGTATGGGGATGATGTTCAGGATGTTGGGGCACTCCATCAGCATAGGGGTGGCGAAGAGGAAGCCCCTGGCCTCGGGCGCTGCAACATTGCGCGAAGCGCAGAGCACGCCGAGGTCGCGGGTGATGCCGCGGAACAGGTCCTTGTCCTGCAGGAAGGGTATGACATCTACGAAATTGACCCCCGGGATGGGGAAGTCGGGATAGAACTTGAGAGCGTCCTTGTAGTCCATGGTATAATTGTGATTAGCGATAGGTAAAGTTAGCTATTATTTTTAAATTTGTGACAGAATAGAAACTGTTTCTCACTATGACAAAGATAAGGACCATATTTGCTAGTTTAGCGGCGTGCGTTTTTGCAGCGGCTGTCTGCGCGGCGCAGGATTTCCAGGCTTCCGTCAGACAGAATCCAGACCGCTTTGCAGGCGTCTACCATTCGTACGAATATATCCCCACTGCTGACACTCCCGCCCCGAAGGGGTTCAAACCTTTCTATATCAGCCACTACGGCAGGCACGGCTCCAGGCATCAGATAGGCAGCAGCGGCACCAGGCCTTACGAGACCATTCACGAGGCCGACTCCCTCGGGCTGCTGACGGATGAAGGAAAGAAGCTTGCGGCCGACATGCTCAGGATCTTTACCGAGCATCAGGGAATGGACGGGGAGCTGTCCGTGCGCGGGGGCCTGGAGCACGCGGCCATAGCCGCGCGCATGCAGGCCCGCTTCCCGGACGCCTTCAAGGACAAGTCCCGTACGCGGGTGCATTGTCAGGCCAGCACGGTACCGCGCTGCCTGCTCAGCATGGCCAATTTTACCGGAAGCCTCAAGAACAGCGCCCCTTCCCTCCAGTTCGACTTCATCACCGGAGACAAATACCTGGACCTCCTGGCTCACGACTATTTCGGAGAGGACGATTATGCTGCTCAGAAGAGCCATCTGAACGACTCCATCGTCCGGGCCAACGTTGATCCTTCTCGCGTGATGAAGACTTTCTTCAAGGACGATCCGAAGGTCGATGAGGTCGTCACGAACCGCTGGAGCTTCATGCGCTACCTGTTCCTTTACGCCGCCATCTGCCAGGACCTCGAGTATGAGCTTGGGGGGCTGGACATCAGGCATTACCTTACAGATGAAGAGCTTATGGGTCTGGCCATCACCTACAACGAGCGCACTTACGCTTCGTACGGCAATTCCCTTGACTTCGGCGACCGCATCACCTGGGCCGCCAAGTGGCTGGTCGAAGACTTCATCGCCAGGGCCGATGCGGCGATAGAGTCCGGCAGCGACGTGGCCGCAGACCTGCGCTTCGGCCACGACAGCGGGCTGCTGCCCCTCGCCGGCCTGTTAGGCCTTGAGGGCGTTTCCGCCCGTTACCCCGTCGGCCAGGCCTACAGGAACGGCTACTACGTCTGGGAACGCATCCCGATGGGCTCCAATCTCCAGATGGTGTTCTACCGCTCCAAGAAGGGCGAAGTCCTCGTCAAGATCCTGTACAACGAGCGCGAGACCGCCATCCCGGCGGTCCCCGCCTACCAAGGCCCCTACTACCGCTGGTCCGACCTTCGGGCATATCTCGTCAGCATCTCCGAAGACAAGAGCGACCCCGTCTGACGCGCCGCTTTGTCTTTGCGTCCTTGATCCCTCGCCACTTTTCCCTCGCCACTTTTCTCTCGCCACTTTTCTCTCGTCCTTATTCTCTCGATCTGTTTTTTCTGACCTGATTCTCCGGCCTGATTCTCCGGCCTGATTCTCTTGTCCTCATTCTTCCGGTCTTTCGGGGTTTGGGGGACTCGACTGCTATCCGCTCTGCGCGCCTCTGCGCTCCGCGGACCCTATCCGGGCAAAAGCAGCCTCACCCCCAAACCCCGAGTCCACCCGAACGTTGTGGCGTTTTCGGCTGTAACCTGCGGGCAGGGCGCGCGGAGAGCCCATCAAGGCACAACCCGACCACCACCCCCCCAGCATCGCGATTTCGAGGCGGCAAATCCCGCCGCAAAAAAAGCGCCCGCACGGAAAGGCCATTCTCGATCCCGCCGCTATTCCCGGACCGTCTGGATCGTTTCCAGGATATTCCCCGGTCGGAAGGAAAGAGAAGAGTCTGGGATAACGCTGAGAGTAGTACAAAGCTACACTGCTCCATCCCTTCCCAGATGATCTGAACAGACAAACGCTGCGTAGCGACGATTTTCTGTACAGATAGTCGGGGAAAAGGCGCCAAAAGGCCTTTAACGTAACCATCTGTACAACAAATCTTTTACAGGAAGCGTCCAGGTGTACAGATAGTATCTGACAACAGATGCAGTGGATATAGGGATTAGTGGGGCAGGCTACATTTGGCACACGGAGTACAGGGAATGCAGAGGGTGCATAGTATAGGGGACGAGGGTAAGCAGAGATGATGCTGGAGATGCAGAGGGTGCATAGTATAGGGGACGGGGGTAAGCAGAGATGATAATGGCGTTCCCGAATGGCTGGGGAAATGGGAAACGGGAACGGAGAGGGCGGAATCACTCACGGGCGGGGGGGATGGAAAATTGACGGAGATTTTATATCTTTGTTAGTGAAAGCTTTTCAACGACACGACCTTTATGCGACACAGCCTGATTCCCATAGCCCTCGTCCTTATGATGACGTCCTGCACCGATAATGATTTCACTATGTACACGACCACGGAGGACAATCCCTGGTTCGAGACTTCGTCGTATGACAAGTCGCTTCCCGGGTCCGCGGCTGAGATTGTCGTGGATCTCGATGCCAAAGGCCAGACGATACAGGGCTTCGGGACCTGCTTCAGCGAACTGTCGCACAGGGCTCTCTCCAAGCTGTCGCCTGAGGATTACGACGCCGTCATGACGGACCTTTTCGCTCCCGACGGGGGAATGGGCTTCACTATTTGCCGCATGCCCATCGGAGCCAGCGACTTTGCGCTGAAGTATTATTCTTTCGACGATACGCCCGGGGACCTTGCTATGGAGCATTTCTCCATAGACAATGACAAGCAGAGACTTATCCCGCTGATAAAGAGCGCATTGGACAAGAACCCCGAGCTGAAGGTCTGGGGCTCGCCGTGGTGTCCGCCTTCGTGGATGAAGGTCAACGGGCACTACGCCAGCCGGCCGCTCAGGGCCCGCATGGCGGGCCCCGCGCCCGGCCGGCGCCGCCTCGAGCTCGATAACCTCATCCGCGACAACGAACTGTCCGACAGCCAGATAATGCACGAGGGAGAGGACTCCTTCATCCAGGACGACGCCTATTTCCAGGCCTACGCCCTTTATTTCAAGAAATATATCCGGGCATACCGCGAGCAGGGCATCGACATTTTCATGGTCATGCCCCAGAACGAGTTCAATTCCGATCAGAATTTCCCCTCCTGCACCTGGACGGCGAAAGGCATCACCGATTTCCTGCACCATCTCGTCCCCGCCATGAAGGAGGAGGGAGTCGAGGTCTGGTTCGGCACGATGGAGCGCCCGAACCGGGCGCTGGTGGACACCGTCCTCACTGACCCTCTCATAGGAGGGGACATCAAAGGCGTGGCCTTCCAATGGGCAGGCAAGGACGCCCTGCCGCTCATCCACGAGAGCTATCCCGAGCTCACGATGGTGATGAGCGAGCAGCAATGCTTCAACGGCGCCAACAGCTGGAAAGACTTCATGGACGCCTGGGGCCTGCTCAAGCACAATCTTGACAACGGCGTGGCCATCTACGACTACTGGAACCTCGCCCTGTTCGACGGCGAAGTCAGCACCTGGGGCTGGCAGCAGAACTCCCTGATCAGCGTTGACTATGAGACAGGGGCTTACAGGTACAACTACGAGTTCTACGAGATGAAGCACGTCAGCCGCTACGTACGGCCCGGAGCGGTCTATCTCGGCACGAGCGGCTCAATGGAAGAAGCCATGGCCTTCCTGAATCCCGACGGCAGCATCGTAGTGCTCGCCGCCGAGAAGACGGGAAGCCCCCGTGACCTCACCATCAAGGCCGGACAGAAGACAGTCAAGGTCAATATCCCGGCAAACAGCGTCAGCACAATCGTAATCTAAAACCAAAATATGAAAAGATTCTTATTGATTATCAGCCTTCTGGCCGCTGCTTTCCCCGCCCTCGCACAGGGTCAGCGCCAGTCCACGCCCGAAAATGTGATCACTTCCCGCCGCGGAACCCTAACGCAGGTCTACGGCGGTCCCACCCGCGCGGAAGGGCGCTCCTACAACTTCACTCCTGTATTCCTCGCCTTCCCTGACGGGAAGCTCGACAAGGACGGAGCGGAAGCATTCCTCGACGCTCTCGACATGCAGTCCGTCCTGGACGACAACTATGGCAACGTCATGGTCGTCAATCCCACCGGCGACAAGTTCACCGCAGCCGACTTCGACGTGTTCGTACAGCTGTTCAACATGCTGAGACCCACCAACTTGAAGGTAATGGGCTTCGGCGACGGAGCCACCTTCGTGAACCAGGTGATAGTGCCTCAGGCGGCCGGGAGCATCGCCGGCATCCTGACCGTAGGCGGCAAGCCTGCCAAGAAAGCCGCCACTGACGGCGTGCCCGCCTACGTGGCCGGCAAGGGCAGCGCCAAGGCCGCCAAACCCTACCAGCAGGCCAACGCCCTGTATCCCGATGAGCCTCTCCTCCAGACCGTAGTGACCGAAATGTCCGATCCTGCGGCGGTATTTGCGGACGCTTGGGACAAGATTTTCAGCCGCAACTTCCGCTACAACAACGAGCAGCACACCTACTACAACGGCGCCCGCTTCGGCGAGTACGGCACCTACGAGCTGGAACCCTATGCCGACCATGAGCGGCTGGGTATCAAGAGGATAATCGTCGAGCAGCCCGCCGGAATGGGCCAGAACGCCTCGAAATACCTCTGGTACGAGTACTGGCCTGAGGAGCTGCTCGAAGGCGCTCCCGACAAGAGCGTCCCGATGGTGGTGCTCCTGCACGGCAACCAGAACGACCCCCGCACCCAGGCCGAGACTTCGGGCTTCCTGCAGGTTGCCGCCGAAGACCGCTTCATGCTGGTGGAGATGGAGTGGCAGGGCTCGCAGAGCTACGCCGCCATGGGCATCGACGGAGTGGAGTCCGTCATCCGCATTCTCCAGGCCAAGTATCCCCAGCTCGACCCCGGCATGGTCTACGCCGAAGGTCTTTCAGCCGGCTCGATGACTGCTACTACGCTGGGTATCAAGAAGTCACACGTCTTCACGGCCGTCGGAGGCCACTCCGGCGGAATGGGCGGCGGACGCCTGTCCGTGGGCTCTTCCTCTTTCGAAACCATGTGGCCCGAAGCCACCCAGAAGCGCGGGGCCATCCAGACTCCTTACTGCTCGGTGTTCGGCACGGCTGACACGGTCGTCCCTTACATCAAGCCTGACAATTGGCGTAACAACGGCTATTTCAATGCCTGGAACGCCTACCGCCAGATGAACGGCCTTCCTATCCTGGAGACCATCGACTTCTCGCTCGACCCGGTGTTCGGGCAGGTGCTGGAGAACCGCCAGAGCATCCGGACCAACAAGGGCAACGGCATCGTGATGGAGACTGGTCAGCTCAGCAAGGACGGCGTGCCTCTCATCAAGCTTGTGGCGGTGATGGACTACGGTCACTGGAATTTCCAGCCCACAGCCCGCGTGATGTGGGATTTCTTCAAGCAGTTCCGCCGCGACGAGAACGGTAAGCTAGTCTATAAGCTTTGAGACAGGGGATTGGGGAGCAGATAGTCCGTGCGGAAGCCGGGCTCCGGCTCCGCCTGCCATGAACCATCCAAAATCATTTTCCTGAAGCGGCGTCCGAACAGGGCGCCGTGATGGTTTATAAGGGCTTCCTGCCGGTCCGGTCCTTCCATGAAGAAGGATCCCAGGCTTTCCGTGTTGGCTACGAAAACGCTTTTGATGCCGGTACGGAGCATGCCGTACAGGGCTATGCCGAAGAAGTGGTACCAGGCGCCGTAGTTGTCGCCCAGCTCATCCGAGTCGTGTCGGATGTAGCTGAGCTTCTGCTGCACAGGGTCGTCTACGCGTTCTTTCCTATGCGGATGGCTTGCCAGGACGTTCTCGCAAGTAAGGAAAGTGAAGTAGATGTCGCCCTTGTTAAGGACATAGCTTTCCTCGAAGAGCTCGTGCAGCTGGAGACTGCGGTCGGGGCGACTGAGTATGCGTGCGGTGAGGGCCTCCTCCTGTCCGGTGATGCAGTAGCGGGAAGTCCATCCGCAGGCAAGGCAGAAGAAAAGCTTGCTCCCCCTGAGCATGATGGTAGGAAAATCTTTCTGCCGGCCCGAGAGGCGGCGCCACAGTCTGTGCCAGTAGCCGTAATGGATGTACCTCCTTGCCTCGGGCGACCAGGCGTGCTCCTCGCCCAGGCTGGGCATTATGCCGGGCGCGTGCCTGCGCATGATTTCCGCACATTTGTCGAGCAGCCGTCCGTTGTCGATGGGAAGTGACCTTCCTGTTTCGAAAGCATCTTTCTCTTCCGGAGTCTGCAGCTGGGGCAGCGTCTTGTGGATAAGATAGGACATCACCTTGATGGGAATGGTGTCCAATTGCCTGATAAGGAAAGCGTCCCCCGGGGCATCCACCAGCATCACGCGGTCCTGTGCGTACACTGTCGACTCGTAGTTGCCTTCGAGGCTTTGCCAGAATCCTGACCCGTCCCGGATTGTCCCGCAGGAGACAAACAGCAGAGCGGCAAATACCAGTAGGGTCGTCTTTCTCATTCTTTTCGTGATTCCGCGGGGATTTGGCCCTAAACGGGCCACATCCCTGACCCTGCCACGGGCCATCATTAAAGGAATAAGACCGTGCACGGTCTTATTCCTTCGTGATTCCGCGGGGATTCGAACCCCGGACCCACAGCTTAGAAGGCTGTTGCTCTATCCAGCTGAGCTACGGAACCGTCCCTCGCTCCGGAACGTGCCGGAAGCGGACTGCAAATATAAGAAATTAATTGTGAAAGAAGTGCCGGGCGGCTCTTTTTCTTTCTTTATTGTTATATTTGTAACAATTGAACACTTTGACTAATAACTGACATCGATATGAATCCACTGTTTTATGCCGTTCCGGCGGCATCCATCATTGCATTGGCTTTCGCCTGCATCTTCTACCGCCAGATGAAAAAGGAGGACGAAGGCACTCCGACGATGCGCCAGATCGCCCAGTATGTGCGCGAGGGCGCCATGGCCTATCTCAGGCAGCAGTACAAGGTTGTCGTCATTGTTTTCGCCATACTGGTGGTGTTCTTCGCCATCCTGGCATATGGCTTCGGGGTGCAGAACCCCTGGGTCCCGTTCGCTTTCCTTACGGGAGGTTTCTTCTCGGGACTGGCAGGCTTCATAGGAATGAAGACTGCTACGTATGCTTCGGGCCGCACGGCCAACGCAGCGCGCCGTTCGCTGAACTCCGGCCTGAAGGTGGCGTTCCGCTCGGGCGCCGTCATGGGCCTGACCGTCGTCGGCCTGGGCCTGCTGGACATTGCCATCTGGTTCATAGTGCTTAATGCCTGCATCCACGACGCATCGATGGCGCAGAAGCTGGTTGTCATCACGACCACGATGCTGACCTTCGGAATGGGTGCATCCACGCAGGCGCTGTTCGCGCGCGTGGGCGGCGGCATCTATACCAAGGCCGCCGACGTGGGCGCGGACATAGTGGGCAAGGTCGAGTCCGACCTGCCGGAGGACGATCCGCGCAATCCGGCGACCATCGCCGACAATGTCGGTGACAATGTCGGCGACGTCGCCGGCATGGGCGCGGACCTCTACGAATCCTATTGTGGCTCAATACTTTCCACCATGGCCTTGGGCGCTTCGGCCTTCTTCCTTGCCGGTCCGGAAATGCAGATGAAGGCCATCCTCGCCCCGATGCTCATCGCAGCCGTCGGCGTGGTCCTGTCGGTCATTTCCATTTTCACGGTACGCACAAAGGAAGGCGCTTCGATGAGCCAGCTCCTCAAGAGCATGAGCTTCGGAACCAATCTAGCTGCGGCCCTTAGCGGCCTGGCTTCCTTCGCGATCCTTGCCCTGGTCTTCGGCACGGGCGACAATCTCTGGTGGCATCTGGCCTGCTCCGTGCTTTCCGGCCTGCTGGCCGGCGTGGTCATCGGCAAGGCCACGGAGTACTTCACCTCGCACTCCTACCGCCCGACCCAGAAGCTCGCCGAGTCGGCCAAGACAGGCCCCGCGACCGTCATCATCAGCGGTGTCGGCCTCGGAATGGTCTCGACTGCCATCCCTGTGATAGCCATCGTCTTCGCCATCGTGCTCTCCTACCTCTTCGCCATCGGCTTCGACGTGCAGCACATGATGTCGGCCGCGAACCTCTCGCAGGGACTCTACGGCGTGGCCATCGCCGCCGTGGGCATGCTCAGCACCCTCGGCATCACCCTGGCGACTGACGCCTACGGCCCTATCGCGGACAACGCCGGCGGCAACGCCCAGATGTCCGAGCTCGAGCCCGAGGTGCGCGAGCGTACCGACGTGCTCGACGCGCTCGGCAATACCACCGCCGCCACCGGCAAGGGCTTTGCCATCGGCTCCGCCGCCCTTACCGCCCTGGCCCTGCTGGCCTCCTACATCGAGGAGATCAAGATAGCCGTCGGCCGCACTGCCGGCGCCCTCATCAATGGCGTGGACGCAGCCTCAGCATCCATTATCGATGTTCTTAACGAGTTCAATGTCAGCATTATGAATCCTGCGCTTCTGTCCGGAGTGTTCATCGGCTCAATGATGGCGTTCCTCTTCTGCGGCCTCACGATGAATGCCGTCGGGCGTGCCGCATCGAAGATGGTGCTGGAGGTGCGCAGGCAGTTCCGCGAGATCAAGGGCATCCTCACCGGCGAAGGCACGCCCGACTACCGCCGCTGCGTGGAGATATCCACCAGGGCGGCCCAGCACGAGATGCTCGTGCCGTCGCTGATCGCCATCATCGTGCCTGTCCTCACCGGAGTCGTGCTGGGCGTCGCGGGCGTCCTCGGCCTGCTCTTCGGCGGCCTCGGCGCCGGCTTCGTCCTCGCCGTCTTCATGGCCAATTCAGGCGGAGCCTGGGACAATGCGAAGAAATATGTCGAGGAAGGCCATCTCGGCGGCAAGAACTCCGACGCGCATCACGCCACCGTCGTGGGCGACACCGTCGGCGACCCGTTCAAGGACACTTCCGGTCCTTCGCTGAACATCCTCATCAAGCTGATGAGCATGGTTTCCATCGTCATGGCCGGCCTCACTGTCGGAGCGCACCTGCTGTAAATGAAGATAATGAACCTATGAAGCCTGTCCGGGATCCGGTCAGGCTTTTTTCTGCCTGCGGCTGAGGACCTGGATGAGGACGATGACGGCGATGCCGATGGCGCACCAGATGATGGCTCCGGGGATCTGGCGGTCCAGGGTCTCGCCTATGTCGGTCAGGACCTGATAGGCTTCGGCGCTGCTGCCGGACTCGAGGAGTTCGGCGGGCAGCAGATCGCTGCGGAGCATCTGCGCGTAGGCGCAGGAGTCAAGGTCGTTCCACGGCCAGACCTTGACGAGCGAGCCCAGCACGAAGCCCAGAAGCACGAGCATAGTCTGGCGCTCCCAGCGGGCCAGCAGCCAGTTCAGGAATTTCGCGAACGCGAGTATGCCCACGGCGCAGCCGAAGGCGAAGACGAGCAGCACGGGGATGTCCATATTGCTCACGGCGCTCATGATGTAGTCGTATTTGCCCAGGATCACCAGGATGAAGCTGCCGGATATGCCCGGGAGTATCATCGTGCATACCGCGATGGCTCCGCAGATGAAAATGAACCACTTGGAGTCGGGCGTGGTTGTGGGGGAGAGGGTGCAAACGATGAGCCCCAGAAGGATGCCCGCGACGGCGAACAGGGCGTCGCGCAGTTTCCAGCCCTTTATGTCCCGGAACATGTAGAATGCCGAGGCCAGGATGAGCCCGAAGAAGAATGCCCATACCAGGATGGGATGGAAGCGCAGTTCGTGCTCTATGAGCTTGGCTAAAGTAAAGATACTGAGGACTACACCTATGGCCAGCCAGAGCAGGAAACGCCCGTGTACGAGCGTCCAGAACTCCTTGAAGCGGCCCTTGAAAAGGGCCTTCCACGGTGCCGGGCTCATCACGGCGTTCAGGGCGCCCACGAGCTCCTCGTATATGCCCGAGATAAGGGCGATGGTGCCGCCGGACACGCCCGGCACCACATTGGCCGCGCCCATGAAGAAGCCCTTGACGGCTACGACGATATCCTTGATGAAGCCCATTTTCTATTTCACTTTGGCGAGGAGGGCCTTCATGGACTTGAAGATCTCGTCCTCCGGCAGGGGTTTGCTGTCAGGACCGTTCTGGTCCACGATCACGAGGTCGAAGACATTGCCGGGCAGCTGCTTACGGCCTATCTTGAACTTGGCCTCGCAGCAGGTGGCCATGTACCGGATGGGGAAGTCGTCCTTGGCTATCAGGGAGATGAACAGGTCGGGCTTGGCTTGCAGCATGAGTGCCAGCTTCTCCTTCGAAGGCCTGCCGTAGAAGTTGAGGTCCTTCTTCAGGACAGTGGTGGTGATGCTGGTGATGAGGCGCTCGGCGTCGCCTATCTTGCGGAAGTCGAAGTAGAAGATCTCTCCCTTGATGCCGTTCTCGCGGTAGAAGGCCATGATGTCCTTCTTGCACTCGTCGAAAGACGTGTCCTCCACGTCGATGAATGCCACCGCCGTGCGGATGTCCTTGAGGGGAGTTATGTCGGTGCGGACCTGGCTGCCGTGTTTCTTCAGCGAGCGGTTCCTCAGGAAGTCTATGATGAACATGGCTTAATCCATTTCGATTTTGCCGCCGTTGGCGGCGATGAGTTCGCGTATCTCTTTCTTGGCTTCTCTCCAGCGCGGGATGTCTATCTTGGTGCCGATGACTTCGACCACCTTGGCTGCTATGATGGAGCCGACTTCGCCGCAGACGTCGAGCGGCATGCCGAGGGCGTGGGCATAGAGGA
>Ga0310696_10002480_pt1 | contig 24304 bp, 39 predicted proteins | sample AusTroGonzalo_MG_4_FD_203885 | JGI IMG/M metagenome (GOLD analysis project Ga0310696, IMG submission 203885) | Bovine rumen microbial communities from tropical cattle in Woodstock, Queensland, Australia - Gonzalo_02 (v2) (version 2) | ecosystem: Host-associated > Mammals > Digestive system >...
TGGTTGCTTTGGCGCCGTAGGTATCGGGTGACAGTTTGCCGACGAGCCATTTTTCTGTTGCCACGAGCTCGTGGTAGATATCTTTCTCTATCTCTCCATCCAGCAGGGCGTCTCTGAGGTTTGATATGCCGTCGAGTTTGGCCTCAGCTTTGACCTCTTTAGCTTCGATCCACGCCTGTTTGATGTCTGGGTATTTGCGCCTTTGCTCGAAAAATCCTGACAATGACAGTCCGACCAGGCGCAGGGCGTCTTTGAGTGACGACCCGTCGGCATAGAGGGCACAGGCATCTCTGGCTTTGTCTTTAGCTGCTTCGGCGCGTACTTCGCGCTCGGCTTGCAGGACGGGGTTTGTCTCGCGCGGTATGACGTCAATTTCTGACATATCTCTACTCCCATCCATCGAACACCACCCTTGGGCTCTTGGGCTCCATCTTGCCTTTGGCGATCAGGCGCTTTGTTCGCCATCCGCCGAGGTTTTTGGATTTACCCAGCGCCTTGGCTATCTCTTTTTGCTTGGTCATTTTGAGCTCCATTTTAACGCTACTGACAGACGGCACTTTGACCAACCCGCCGATTATGGCAGCGAATCTGTCTATGAGTTCGTCGCGGTGTACTTTTGTAGCGCCGAAGCGTTTTAAAAATTCTTCCAGCAGGGCTTTTGCTATGACGGCACGTTCCTCGCCCGCCGAGGTTACTTTGAACCCCTCCTTCTGCAATTTTACGGCTGCTGCGCGCATTTGTCGCTTCTGGTTCTCCATGGCGCCTGACATAACGGCGCGCCGCAGAGACGAGAATCTGAGCGCTATAGCGTCAAAGTCATCCTCATAGGATGCACGTGTCAGACTCCGCAGGTCTGTATCCGGCAGGGGGTATGAGGCGGGAACGAGGGTGCCCAGGTTAACCAGGGCCTCGATACCGTCGAGCGTAGGCGCCACTTCTTCTAGGCGGTTACGCACCTTTCGTCTGAGTTCTGCTTTGGATCTGGCAAACAGATGGGGTGCATTTATGCAGCACCTGTCGGCAAGTTCTTGTTTTGTTAGGCCTAAACGTTCGCACACTGCGTCGTCTTGACCACTCCTGTAAACTGTTCCTTCAATGTAATAAATCATGAAAATCTCCTTTCACGGCAGGGATTATAGCACGGGCTGTACATCGTGTCAACAACTTTTTGAAAAAATTTTTATTTGGAACACAATGTTCTGGGAAATCGGATAACGGGTCCGGTAATTTTAGGAGGTCAGGGTGCGGGGTGTTCTGGGAAATCACAGGCGGAATTTTTGCGCTTGAGCGCCCAGGGTGCAGAATGTTCTGGGAAATTGAGGAGCCTTCCGGTAAACTCTGGCGCCCAGGGTGCAGAATGTTCTGGGAAATCGAGAGGGCTTGGGCGCGTAGAGGCGGAACCAAACCACCCCAAAGCGATCCAAAAGTCATCATAGGGGGTTCGGCGTTCTTGGTTTTGGGGTGGCGCGGGGGCGTCGGGGCAACGGTGGCACGGCGGCGGGGTAAATTGGGCGCGTCGGCGCACCAAAAAGTTTGATACCCTGTTCTACCTGTGGTTGTGGTGTTTTTAGCCGTAAAAATCGCCGCGATTTTGTAACAATTAGGGATATTTTGCACCGGTGTTAAAAGGGCAAAAGGGCACGGGCGCATAGGCGCGGCGCGGCTTTGGGCGAAAATGGGGTGTATATTCGGGCGCGTCGGGGTACGTGTAATGGGCAGAAAAAGGGCGTGGGCGCAAAAATGCAAGCGCGAAAAAATAGGTTTTTTTTCCATTTCATAAATCAAAAACTTTTATGGCTTTGGGGGGGTATACGGGGCAGGTGGTATTATATTACCACATATACTTATAATTTTAATTTATAAAATGAAAAAAAGTATAAAAAAGGAAAGCTTGCATTTTCGCCGCGCCCGAACCCCGCCGCGCCCTTGCACACCCTTCACCCAAGCGCGACAATACCGCATTTTTCACGAATATCGCAAAAAATAGCGAAAAAAAGTAAAAAATAATTAAAAAAGGCATTGACAAAAGTAACAAAATGTGATACATTACTACTCGGAAAGGCAAAAATAGCCTTTTTCCCGTAAAAATTGCAAAAATGAAAGGAAAAACAAAAATGAAAAACATCGAAACAAGAAAAAAAGCCCTTGCCGATTACACGGGCAAAAACGATATAAAATATGACGCCGACTTCGAAGCTTTTGTCTTGCCGGATGGCCGGATGTATAAAGTCTTTACAGATGCCGAGGCCGACCAAGCCGCCGAAGAAGATATAATGAACAGCCTTTGGGCGTTTAATGCGGATTTTATCCTTGACCATAGCAAGGCCGCCGACGACTTATCCGGCCGCGAACGCGACGAGGTGTTAAACGCCTTGCAAGAAATGCAATCGAAATTGTGCGAAAGCGCAACGCCGCTTGTCCGGTGTTTAATTGCCGACTTGAACGAGTTTATAGATGACGCTATCCGTGCCGATGGCCGCGGACATTTTATCGCACAATATGATGGCGACGAAATCGACCTTGGATGCGACTTGTATGCGTACCGGATTGACTAGAGGGGGCAGAAAATGCAGTTAAGTGTTGAAGGCTACAATATATTAAGCGATTTACACCACGCCATAAGCGCCGACCCGATTCGGCGCAAGGCGGCGCTGTCCCGTTACAACGGGGGTTTTTCTGAACTATACGAACGCGCCGGAATAGTCCTAGATTGGACGAGGCGGCGACATTGGGAACAGAACAAAAGAACAGCCGAATATATAGCCAAAAAGCGGGCTGTTAATAAGAACTACGCCCGCAAAAAGTAACAGCCGAAACGCCGCGCCGGTGTACCCCTTGCCGCTCTTGGCGGCTTGGCATCCGGTACGGTGTCCGCGCGGTATGGCAGACCACGCGCCGATGATGGCAGGCCGATTTTAAAATAAAAGGAAATAAAAATGTTAAAAATATTAGTAGATTCAAAAACATTAAACTATATCAACAGATTTGCAAGTAAAGAGCAAGCGCGTTACTACTTGCAAGGCGTATATTTTGCGCCTAATTTTGACCTAGTGGCGACCGATGGCCACAGGTTGGGACGCCTTGCGGGTGGGTATACCCTTATTGGCGAGCCTATGCGCCCAAGTGGCCTTATTATCAGCACGAAAGCCGACAAAGTTACCGCCGCCGCGTTAAAACGCTTGCAAGGGCAGATTACTATTACAGCCGACGCCGAGCCGAACGGAGTGGACGCCAGCTATAAAAATATAGTGGCGCGCGATAGCTTTGGACAATCCGTTACCTTGTATGAAATAGACGCGAGCTATCCGGAGTATGCAAAAGTGATACCGGAAAGCACGGACGCGACCGATTCAAACAAAGTGGCCTTTAATCCGTCCTACATGGCCGATTTTGCAGGATATGAAAAGAATGACCGCTTGCAGATTGAAATACACGGTGACGAGTCGCCTATTTTAATCAAAAATAGCGCGCTGGATAACTTTACCGGCGTTTTAATGCCCGTGCGCCTGAAAAAAGAGAACAAGTAAAATAACCGGCGCGGGTACAACGCCCGCGCCCATAACCTATGGAGTAAATAAAATGCGTGTAAAATTGAGAATCAGACCGGAAAATGAAAGTCAGAAGTGCTATATTTTGACCTTTGACGGTACGTTTGGAAAAACAAGCGTAGAAACATTTTTGACCGATAAAGAGGCCGCCGCCTATGTAGCGGCCGGCGTAGTGTGTGCAAAAAAGGAGTGTATAAAATGACAAAAAAGAATGTACTTAAAAACAAAATAGTGGACTTTATGATTGAAAATAGACACGCTTTTCAACTTGTGCGAAAAACGATGGACGCTTTTCATGATTACTTGTTTACAAAAGAGGGCAATTATACGCCGGATGGAAAAGGGCTTTGCCTATTTATAAATGAAACAAAGGGCGCTTTGCCTTATATTATAGGCTGTCGGGCGGTGCGCGAGTGGGTAAAGGCAAACTATGGCCAAAGCGAAGTCGAGAACCCCTCTTGGGATATCGATTCGCTTGTCAATTATGTAGTGGATAAAATAAAGGAGTAAATAAAATGACAAAAGATTTTTATATGGTAATAGCCAGTTTTGAGAACGCTACCCGAAACAACTGGGAAGTAGTGGACTTTAATTTATCCAAAAAAGAGGCCGACGCGCTTGTGTCAGATATACAGTGGGCGCATAGGCATAAAGACGTTGACGAAGATTGGACAATCGAGGACAACGGGGATATGATTAAAATAGTGAAACAAGGCGAGGAAATATAATTCTTGCGCCCGCGTTCCTAGTGTATTATTATGCAATTATGGAGGTAAAAATGACGTTTGACGAAGTTTTAAAGCAAATGCGCGAAAACGGTAAAGGTGCAACTCGTACGGGCTTGCGGTGGCCGTTGCGCCTTAAAAACGGCCTTATCTATGAAGGCACGTTAAAAATATGGGTGCCGTACCCGTCGCAAATAGTGGCGGATGATTGGCGCATAGTGGACGTGGAACAGGAAGATTGACAGTTTGGGGGCGCGTGTAATAATCGGGAATAAGCGCGAAGGCGGTTTTATAGATGTTTCCCGCCTTCTTCCTACCCCCACCGCATTTTATGGAGTGTAATTATGAAAATTAAAAAATCAGAAGTGAGAAAAGCCTTGCGAGTGGCTTTTAATGCAGAACAAAACGCATTTGCCGAGCTTTTCGCCGGAGTGGACTTGCCTTTTTGGTATGACGGGTGCCGGTATAGTGTGCCGTTTAAGTTGGAACAGGGCAAGGCCTTTGACGACGTAGCCTTTGAGTGCCTAGTGGACAAAGCCGCCGCGCATATAAAGGCCGTAGAAGAAAAAAGAAAGGCCGCACAATGATAGAGTGGCCGGATAGACAGTCGACGCTTTCCTGCGCCGAAAAGGTCGCGCGCCGTAGTGCCTTTGTGCTGGAACGCGTGCCGCCTCTTGTCAAAATGGGTATGAACCGTCATCAGATAGCGGACACGCTGAAAATGGACTATTGCCTGCTCGTGAAGTATATGAAAAAGCTGAACGTGAAGTGCCCGCGCGCCTGTGCCGGTGGCGGTAAAGGGCAAATGGGAGTGCGACCATTCGCAGGATTTAGTGGAAATGCGCGGAAAATGAAGGAACGGATTGAGTGTTTAAAAAAGGCGGGGTTTCACTATTGACAACCATAACAAAATGTGCTAGTGTGCCGGTATAACGTGAAAGGAGACCAAATGACATCATCGCTGATACATAGAAAAATGGGGCTTGTGCGCCCGATTGTCGAAAAGTCGTTGCAAATGCCCGAATATGAGGACAGCTATACAAAGCTGCGCTTGTCCCTGCCGTTAGAGGTTACGCGCAAGCTGCTCGGTGTAGTGAACCCAGCCCACAGATGCTCACGCCGGTTGCGTACAATACGCGGCGTCATTTGCGCTGAATACTCATGCCCAGTGTGTCACCGGCACTTTTTTGACCACATAAGCGATATAAGAAGTTTTAATGCAACCTGCGGCCGTTGGGAGTGCATGGGCAAAGACCGCATACTATACTTGCACGAGTACGCCCCGCTGACAGAGGCGTGGGCTGACCTCGTTATGCAACTGTATTCTAAACTGCGGCTCGACCAGAGCAAAGACCTTTTCGAGCCGTCGAGGGTAATAGAATACCTGCGGCCACAGTATGACGAGATGTGCCGGACACAGTCGGGGCGGGTGGAACTGCACCTGCGGACAGATAAAGACGGCTATGGCCTGCACGACCTGCGCATAGTGATACGCGCCGAAGGGGACAAAAACGACCGGTCGTCATTTATTATAGCAAGAGGCGGGCTTACACGGGGTAAAGTATGAGAGAGCTGTTTATTGACTTCGAGACTTATTACGATGAAAAGGCCAAGTATTCCCTAAAATACATGACGACCTTGGAGTATGTGCGTGACCCGCGATTTAAAATCTTGGGCGCCAGTGTGGCCTACGGCGACCACAGGGCTATGTGGATAGACGACATAGAAACCCTGCGCGCTGTCCTTAAACAAGCCGCAGAGCGCGACCTTATATTCGTGGGGCATAATGCTGCGTTCGACGCTTGCGTGGCCTACGAGGGGCTTGGCGTGCGATTTAAGAGGTATCGGTGCACGATGTTGATGGCGAGGTATCTGATAAGCCAGAATATCCTGCCGCCGGACAGTGGCACGGCGTTGCGTGACTTGGCGCCGTTCGTGGATATGGAGAAGGGCCACTTGGACGAGGCGTTGGCCAGCGGCAACGTGGATGAGTATTGCAACCTCGACGTGGAGATTTGTCGGGCGCTGTATAATAAATATGCGGACAAGGTGCCAGAGATTGAGTGGACATTTATGTCTATGCACATAGATTGCTCGGCAGTAGCAAAGTTTGACTTGGATATACCCCTGCTGAAAGAAACAGCCGAGAAGGCAAAGGCGAGGGAGCACCTGTTCCCCGTTGTGCGCAAGGACGACGCATTGACGGCACTACTTGCTAAACGCGGCGTGACGGTCGAGTATAAGCGCACGCCCAAGGGCAAAGATAAGCCGGCGTTCGCAAAGACCGATGCGTTTATGAAAGGCCTGTTGGAACACCCCGACCCTGTCGTGCGGCAATTAGCGGAGTTAAGGTTGGAAGCATACAGTACAAATGAGAGAAATAAGGCGCAGAGATTTTTGGACGCCGGGAGCCCGTTGGCGTGCCCGCTGTTATATTATGCGGCGCATACGGGGCGAAGCGGCGGACGAGACTATAACGTGCAGAATATGAAACGTGGCGGGGCGTGCCGTGTAGCACTCAAAGCCATGCCGGGCAAAAAATTGGTGATCATTGACAGCTCGCAGGTGGAAGTACGGACATTGGCGTGGTTGGCGCACGAAGAAGTGCTGCTAAACACGTTCCGCAGGGGCGAGGACGTGTATAAGGCGTTCGCGGGTAATTATTTGTTCAGAAAGCCCATCGACGAGGTCACAAAGGAAGAACGGCAGATAGCCAAGCCGGCGGTGTTGGCGCTGGGGTTCGGGCAGGGCGTGACAGGACTTATTGCCTACGCTAAAAACTACGGCGTGGACTTGTCGGACGAAATGGCCGCGCGGTGCGTGTCCGTATACCGCGAGACATTTACGGCGATCACCGGCGGGCGGTTTAAGCATAAAGACGGACTATGGCAGAGAGAGTTTGCGTTCGCGCTGGCTAACGGTTACACAGAGCTGCCGACAAAGCGGCGCCTGTATTATCCGGGCTTGCGTAAAGATGGCGATGAATATGTGTTCACAAAGCACGCGATATTCCTGCGAGATACGACATTCCCCAGATTGTGGCCGGGCGTTGTCATAGAAAACATTGTGCAGGCAACGGCACGGGATTTGGTGTTCGGGCAGGTGGCTGACATATTGGCTAAATACCCGCAAGCTGATTTGTGCCTGCTGGTACACGACGAGGCGGTGCTATCTGTGCCGGAAGCAGACGCGGAAGAAATTATGCGCTACGCTGAGGTAGCGTTCAAAACACCCCCTGCTTGGGCGCCTGATATTCCGGTCAAAGGCGAGGGACATATAAGCGATAGATATGATAAATAGGAGAGACAAATGTATAAATTGAGCTATTCGAGTATAAGCAACTGGCTGTTGTGCCCCAGGAAGTTTAAAGAGATCAACGTTGAATATAATTTTAGGGACGCGAGCTTTGCGACCGCCAAGGGAACGGACGTGCATAAAAAATTGGAAGAATACGTCAACGGTCGGGCGAGCGAGTACCCGTTGGATTATAAACACCCGCTGTTGGACACACTGCGTACAATGTATGCGCAGCAGAAGGGCAAGCCATACACCATCCAAACGGAAAGTATGTTTGCGGTGGATATAAATGGCAACCCGGTGGGCTACAAGGACGACAGCGCGGTGTTGAGAGGCAAGATTGACTTGCTGATAACTTCACCGGCCGAGGTGCTGGTGGTAGACTACAAGACCGGCAAGCGCAGAGATAACACCCTGCAAGCGTCGTGCTACGGCGTACTGACGCAGGGGTTAGCAGGCGATAAGCCTGTATCGGCTGTGTTCGACTACTTAGATAAGGGTCGAGACGAGCCAATTAAGGTGGATAAGGCTATGCGCGATCATGTGTATGACCTTATTCGTGATATAAATAATTGCAGGGAGTTTCCCGAGCGCCCGAACAATCTGTGTGCGTGGTGTGCGGTGGCGACCTGCCCCTACTTTAAAAGGAGTTAAAAATGGTTACTAAAGAAGAATTGAGCGATAAAGAGTTTTTCGTTGAGGCTAGAGGTTCGTTGAGCAGTATTGACCCCGATAGCGTGGAAGCGTATATGCTGCTTGTACAATGCAAAGGCGACAGGAAAGCAAAGACCTTCGGCGGGTTGAATGCTGTAATGGGTAGCAGTAAAGCATTGGTAAATTTGCTAACTAATTTACCTGATTCTCTACAGCACGCTTATGTAACGCTGTATGTAGCTGGTGCATTTAAAAAGGACAGGAGTAATGACCAGGATTAACGTTGTACCGGTTGAGGAATTATCTGATCAGCATCTGATTGCCGAATATCATGAGCTGCCGAGAGTTATTAAGCAGAACATCGACATATCAGATGCGCCGGACAAGTACTGCCTCGGCAAAGGGCACATGAAATGGGCTAGAAAGAGTATGCTTTTTACGTTGTCTAGGTATAGAGCAATCTACTATGAAATGATAAAAAGAGGGTTTCACCCAAAACATACTCCTCATGATTTAACGCTATATGCCTTTTCACAGAGTGATTTTCTTTATACTAAGTATGAACCAACGCAAGAAGCATTGAAATTGAATCGTGACAGACTTATAGAAAAGTATAAGCAGAAGCCCGACTGGTACAAATGGACAAATAGGGAGAAACCGAGCTACTATGACTGACAAATGCCCTAAATGTGGGAACAAGCTTGAAACAACAGAAAGGGTGGACAACCTGCCTGATGTGGTGCTACACAAACAGCCAATGCTCGTTTCCATATTTAAGAGGTGCTTCAAATGCAAATGGTTCTTTTGGAAATTTTTTAGGAAGGATAGAGAAAGATGAAACGTTGGCATACAAACAAAACAAAACCAAAAGCAAATGGTAGTGCATTTATTGTAATAGGAACAAATGGTGATGTTTGGATTGATGAAATGAATATAGATGAATATGGAGTATCCTATCCATTAGGTGCAACAGAATGGACCGGTTGGTCTGCTGATTGGGATGATTATAAAGAAAGAGTAAAACTATGGGCTTATGTCGATAAATACTTTGAAAAGGAATTAAAAGATAATGTGTGAACAACAGAAACAAATAGTCGTTATGACGAATAAAGAACTTGAACAGCTTGCAGAATCTGAAAAGCTGAAAGAGAATGTAAAGCTCTTGAAATGGAAAATCAAGCAATCCAACAAGGAGCTGTTTGACTGGATTGACAGGAACTTTGGGTTGGAGAGAGATGATTAGATTTATATTGACATTTATCCCTTTTTTCGTATAATAAATTTGTGGCTAGGGAAAGCTACCCGAAAATCTTGCAACTCACAAGCCTGCCACAATCCTTTAAATGAGTTTTATATGGAGATATAAATATGTCTTTAAGAAGAAAATGTTTATTTTGTGGAAAAGAGTTTAAAGCAACTAGACAACAGGTAATGAACGGATGGGGAAAGTTCTGTAGCCATTCTTGTTCTATGAAGTCAAAGGCAGAAGATGTTTCTGGTCAAAGATATGGTAATCTGACCATTTTAAGAAGAATTGATGGCGAAAGGTGTTTGTGTAGGTGCGATTGTGGTAAAGAAACGATAGCGTTTCTTGGAAATATGAGGAGGCACCACACGAAAAGTTGCGGCTGCTTAAGGCACAGAACAAAAACTAATCTTATTCATGGTCTTTGCAAAACTAGGCTTCATCAAATTTGGTGGGCTATGAAACAGAGAACGACAGACAAAAATTCACAAGCATATAGAAATTATGGTGGGAGAGGAATAAAGTTGTGTAAAGAATGGTTTGACTTTGTGCCTTTTTATGATTGGGCTATCAACAATGGATACAAAGAAAAGCTAACAATAGATAGAATAGACGTAAACGGAAATTATGAACCATTAAATTGTAGATGGGTAACAAGGAAAGAACAAGCATTAAACACAAGAAGAAATGTTTATTATGTTTTGAATGGCAAAAAAGCAACTCTCTCTGAGGTTCTTAAAGAAACAGGGTATTCAGAAACTTCCTATTATAGAAATAAGAAAAAGAATAAAACAAATATAAAGAAAATATTTAGGGGCCTGGATTCTGATAAGTATAAAATAGATTTTTGGAAAGGATACTAAATGAGAAAAGTTTTTAGAAATGAAGCCGACGTTAAAGACGCCGTTAAGCGTATCATAAAGGACCATGGTGCCTGGTATCATATGCCTGTCATTGGCGCCTACGGTGTCCAAGGTGTGCCGGATTTTGACATAGTTATGAATGGCCGATCCATAAGAATCGAGACAAAATTTTCAAAAAATCACCGTCCGACTCTGCGCCAGCAACTCTGCCTGTACAATCTGACGAAGGCCGGTGCCCTCTGCATGGTCATCAATGAGAAAAATATCGGCGACTTCGCGCTTGTGATGGATATGCTGGAGACGGGGCGCGTTACCGACGCAACCGCCCTCTGCCACGCCAACGTGTCAAAATACTTTGACCTGTTATCGAAGGACTTTAGACCATGTGGAAGCGTGTAAATAACTGCCTTATCGGTGTCAGCGAGATAGCCCACGGCAACTATAACCCTGCCGACTATCCGAACATTCACTTTAAGACCTTTAAGAAGCACGGCAAGGATGTGGCTATCTTTGACGGGTCGTTCTATACCACGTCATACCTGCGCCGTATGGGTTACAACGCGCCTTCGTTCGAGGAGACCTACCACTACCCTGGTTTTAAGGTCCCTATGGCGCACCAGCGCGAGACCGTTAAGTTTTTCTTGGACCACCCGCGGTGCTTCTGCTGCAACGGGCTGGGCACCGGCAAGACATTATCTGCCTTTTGGGCGGCCGAATGCCTGCGCGGTTTAGGTCAGATTCGCCGCGTTTTGGTCGTAGCGCCTAAGTCAGCTATGCGTAACGCGTGGGAGTCCACGATTATATCCACCTGTCCGGGCATTAAGTTTGTCGTCCTGCGGGGCGACCGCCGGCAGAAAATAGCCGCCTGTATGGACGTGTCAAACACCTACATTATTGTCAACCCGGAGTCGTTGCATATCATAAAGGACTCTCTGCCGGAGGTAGACCTGGTGATCGCAGACGAGAGCACAAAATTTAAGACGTGGAAGGCCCAACGGACGCAGGCGCTGAATTATATTGCCCTGCAACGCAGGGTATGGCTGATGACCGGTACACCGGCTCCACAGGCGCCTACGGACGCGTACGCCCAAATTCGCATATTGCGCGGGGGCAAATATATGTCGTTCACGGCGTTCAGAGACAAAACAATGTACCAGATTAACAAATTCCGGTGGAAGGCCAAGTCGGTTGCCACCAAGGTGGTGTCCGATGAGATGCAACCCTGCATACGGTTCTCACGGGACGAATGTTTGGATCTGCCGGACTTAGCTGTCATCGACTATAAGGTGCCGTTGTCCGAGCAGCAGAAGAAAGTTGTCAAGCAGTTGCAGGACCAAGCTCTTGCCCTTATCGATGGCGAGGTGGTAACCGCGGTCAATGCTGCCACCGTCCTGTCTAAATGCCTGCAAGCCCTTACGGGGGTCGTCTACGGCAACACCGATAACGACGGCGAGCGCCAAGAGGTGCCTGTAGACTCCACGGAGTTGTTCGAGGCCGTAGGGGACATTGTGGACCAGTCGGAACAGCCGGTGCTGATATATGTGGCCTATCGGTCGTCCGTTAAGGCTATGCTGGACTACTTTGCTAAGGATGGCGTGCCGGTGGCAGGGATTACGGCAGACACGACCGTTGACGAGCGCACAGAGATTTTTGAGAAGATACAGAGCGGGGAGCTGAAAGTTATGGTGGCCGTTGCGCAGACGGTGGCGCATGGTATCACGCTTACGAACGCTAACACGATTGTGTGGCTGACACCGCCGATGAGTTTCGAGACGTACGACCAGGCCAACGGGCGTATTTATCGAAAAGGGCAGACGAGAAAATGCACAATTTATCGGGTCTACCAAGACTGGGTAACACGGCTGTTACTCAAGCGTTTGGACGAACGGACCGAGTTGCAAAACACGCTGCTTGAAATTTTATCTAAAAAAGATGTTGACATTTAGAACAAGTTGTGAAATAGTTATTTTCGTGAAAGGAGTAAAATATGCAATACGATAAAATAATTGATTCATACATAAGGCTGAGGGACAGAATTGCTGCCCGCAAGGACGCCTTCGAAAAAGAAGTCGCGCCTATGAAGGCCAAATTAGAAGAAGTCGAGTCGTTCCTGCTAGGGGAGCTCAACCGACAAAATCTGCAAAGTTTTTCCACGCCGTTCGGCACTGCGTTCAAATCTCAATGGACAAAGGCCAATGTGACGGACTGGGAAGCCCTGCACAAATACATTATGGATAACGACCGTATGGACTTGCTCGAACGGCGCGTATCTAAAACAAACGTCCTTGACACAATCGCACAGGGTGATACAATCCCCGGTGTGACAATCGAGTCGGGATATACCTGCAATATCAGAAGAAAATAGGAGACCAAACATGGCAAATGAATTATCTTTAACAACCAAACAAAACTTGCCGGCGTTCTTGTCGGCAGAAGCCAGCAGCGAAAAAGCCCTTGCGGATAAATTATCCCAAGGTATGACACGCGGGCCTATGTTGCCTGCCCTGTCCGTTGCCGGTAAATGTTTCAGCATTCGGATCGGTAACCAGAAACAGGTCATCGAAAGCCCGACCGTTGACATTATTATTGTTGACAGCCGGTCCACGATCAGCAAAATGCTCTATCAAAAAGTCTATAACCCGAACGAGTCTGCCGGGGCGCCCGATTGCGCGTCGGTTGACGGCGTCGAGCCGGACTTCGCGCCTGCGGTCATTGACCCAGAGCGCAAATGCACTTGCCACGATTGCCGCAACTGCTACTTTAATAAATTCGGTACAGCACAGCAAGGACAAGGCAAGGCCTGTAAAGACTATAAACGATTGGTGGTCATGTTGGCTCCGCCTGAGGGCACACCGGTCAGCCCGAACGCTCCGGCGCTGACTTTGGATGTGCCGGCGACGTCATTCCACGCCAAGCCGGGAACCAAGCACATGATGCTGCGTGAATTTTTGGAACACTTGGCTCGCGGTGGCGTGTCGCCGTCTATGGTGGTGGCTACGTTAAAATTCGTGCCGGAGTCACCATTCTCGCAACTGACATTCACACCCAAGCGCTATGTGACCGAAGCGGAGTTTGCCCGTGTCAAACAACTGCGCGCCGACGAAGGCGTGGTCGAAGCCATCGAGGCCAAGTCTGTTAAGGACGACCAAGCCCCGGCAGCTGAGCCAGCCTCTGCGGCCTTTACGCCGTCAGCCCAATCCGCCCCTGCGTTCGCGGAACCGGCTCCGGCTGCACAACCGACATGGCAATCCTATGACGCCCCTGCGGCAGAACCGGTCGCACAACCTGCGCCTAAACCCAAACGTACACGCAAAGCAGCAGAGCCAGCCCCTCTACCTGCTGAGGCGCCCGTGACGGTCGCGCAAGCGTGGACAGAAGCCGTAGCAGAAACGGCGTCAGCCCCGGCTGAGGAAGAAGTCTCTGACCAAGCGGTCATGGACGAGATCACAGCGTTGGTGGCTTCCTATAAAGGACAGAACTAATGTTGGTCACAAGGGATGAAGCACAAGCACTTTCGGAGCGGCTGATTAAGGCCGTCTCCGAGGAGTGCCAACGGACCGGGACAACGCTCACGGCGTTGTCCAAGATGACCGGCATCAACGCCAAGGTGCTGTATTACTGGGTAAATGGTATGCGGATACCACAGGCGTTCTGGGTTATCGTCAGTATGCAGGACGCGCTGGCTAAACTCAAATCACTGCCGGACAATGCTAAAAGGGATGCGGTCAAAGACATTTTACAATAAACATTTTAAAGAGGGGCAAATATGTTGGAGTTTTTTAATGTTCTATGGAAAGGTGAAGGGTTGCGCTGCCTGGCCATTAAAACAGGCGGTACATTCCGTCACCAATTCTTCGAAACCAACGAACAAGCAGAGGCGTACTTCGCTACGGTCAAGGACGGACCGAACGATGTTTATTTCGCCCCTGCTATTTTTTCAGATAAACGCCGGAAGCAGGACTGCGTTAAAAGTATCTGCTCATTCTGGCTTGATATAGACTGCGGACCAAACAAGGACTACGCCACACGGCAGGAGGGGCTCGACCGTCTCTATTCTTTTCTCCCATTGGCCGGGCTACCGAAACCCGTCGTGGTATGTAGCGGTAATGGTCTGCACGTCTACTGGCCTCTGTCTAACCCGTTGTCACCGGACGAATGGTTGACACGGGCGCAGAGGCTCAAAGCTCTGTGTGTCATGCACGGTCTCAAAGCCGACCCGTCACGGACCTGCGACAGCGCGTCTGTCCTGCGTCCTGCCGGGTCGCTTAATCATAAGTCTAACCCGCCTATGCCGGTGGGCATTTTGAGCGCCGGGGAGGTCTCAGACCCTGCCTGCCTGCTGGGCGCCCCCTCTGACAACGTAGGCGCTAAGGCGAGCGGCGGGCTTATGGCCCCCGAATATCCTGACGTACAACTGCAGGATGTGGCCAAGCGGTGTGGGTTTATTATGGACGTGCTGAAGAAAAAAGGCGCTGTGGACGAGCCCCTGTGGCGGGCGTTTTTGTCCATAGCGTTCCGTTGCGACCAGGGCGCCAATCTTATTCATGATTTTAGCAAGGGGGATCCAAGATATTCGTTCAAAGAAACACAAGCCAAGGCTGAGGGAACAAAGGGTCCATACACTTGCGAGCAAATACAATCGCTATGCCCGGACTTTTGTAAAGATTGCCCCTTCAAAGGTCGGGCCAGCTCCCCTATCAGCATGGCAAGGATAAAAGACTATGCCGAACCTCCAACCGACGAGATTAAATCAGACCCCGTCGCGCGCCAGGGGCAGGTAGGGGACTTTGAGATCACAACCGAGGGCGTGCGCAAGATTGTCCACGACGGCGACCATATTCGTCGTGTGTATGTGACAGCCATTCCCATCTGGGTCAAGCGCGTCAGCGAACGGGCGAAAAACGAGGACGGGCGCAACGAGTCGGCTGTGCACTTATACTGGCAGGCGCTTAACGGCCAGTATCGTGACGGTATGCTGGACCAAACCGACCTGTACGAGAAGCGGTCGTTTATTAAATGGCTGGCTGAGAATAATATCCGCGCCTGCGTAGGCAAGGAGGTCTCCCCTCTGCAGGACTATATTACCGCCGCCATAGTGGAGCATATCCGCGCCAATAATATCGACACATTCTACGATAGCAACGGCTGGGCCGAAGGCGGGTTCGTCGTCGGGTCGCGTATGGTGACCGAGCAAGGCGAACGACAGGTCACTGTCAAGACCTCGTCAGCCATTTGCAAAATGGGTAAATGCGGCAGCAGGGATAAGTGGGTCTCGGCCACGGCTGTGTTGGCCAACCCCGACTATTATACGCATGCGTTTGCTGTTCTGTGCGGGTTTGGCAGCATATTGGTCGACCTGGCGGACTTGCAGAGCGCCGTCGTCTCCCTCGTTGGCGAGTCGGGCTACGGCAAGACGTTGGCAGGGTCTATGGCGCTGTCTATCTATGGCGACCCGGCAGTTATGACGCAGGCGGCCACCGCTACGCAGAACGCCATTGGCATGCAGCTGGCGGCGCATAAGAATTTACCGTACATGCTCGACGAGGTGTCCGGTATGCCGAGCTATAAATTGGCCGACTTTCTCTACGATGCAGCCAACGGTCGGCAGAAGGAGGTGCTGAGCAAAGACAGAAAATTGCAACAGGGCGCCGGATGGGCCTTGGTGCCGTTCATCACCTCCAACCATTCCGTGCTTGAGATGTCCGTGGCGGATATTCAAGAGGCGCACCGCAAACGCGTGTTGGAGATACCGTTCGATAATAAGATCGGCAAAGACGACGCGGCCACGTTGGCTGTTGCCCTGCAGGATAACTACGGGACAGTCGGTGACGAGTACATCCGCAAAATTTTGGCGCTGCGCCCGCAAATAAAGTCGCTGGTCGCCAAAGAGCTTAAGACGCCGTTACTCAAAGACATTCCGTCCGTGTATCGCTTCGGCGCGTGGACAATCGCCTGTGCCGCTGTGGGTGGTAAGATAGCACACGAGATGGGGCTGATACAATTTAACCCTGCAGAGGTCATATCTAAGGTGGTTAAGGTGTTCTTGGCGTCCATTGTGTCATCCGTATCTGAGGCGGAGACGGCAAGACGGGCTCTTGTGGCGTTCCTGTATAATAATGTGGGTTGTATTAACTTCTTATCGTCGGCGCCCAACGCCATCGATACGACCAACCCGCGTATGATTTATGCACGCTATGACAACGAGCGCAAATTCTACTATATGGCTAAAGACCAGTTTAAGAGTATTATCCGAGAATCTGGATTGTCATTCCGTAATTTAAGCAGCTGGATCAAGCGCCGGGGCATTCTGGTAGAAAACCAACGCTTGGCGTCTAATATGCCTAGGGTTGAGTGCTTTGCGATACCTGAGGAAGTCTTGGGTGTAAAGTCAGAGGAATTGCAGGGCGGGGTCCACGAGTAACCCGCCGGTACCGCCTGTGTGGGCTGCATATTTTACTATACTTTGATATGTTGTGAATCCCGGTCGGTACTGCCGGGATTTTTTTTTCTTGACAAGGCATAATATATTTGCTATGATAGGAGCGTAAATCATAAATACTCCTTTCAGTGGTTCACAAGTAAAGGCAGCGCAAGCTGCCTTTATCTTTGTCTTTCATTGGCCAGATACAACAGCCACTCAAGATAGGTCATATTACCTTTACGTTGATTGCAAGAAAAATGAGCGCAACCCAAGTTGCTATCGTGTGATGTGCCGCCCCTCGAAACCGGCGTTAAATGCTCGGTGCTTAGGTCTTTGACGCTTGTAATGGGCTTACCGCATAGCACACAGGTTGGATATATTCCAAGCGGTATCTTACCTTTCCACTGTGCTATCTTCTTTTTCATTCTTCGCAGTCAAACCCGCAGAGTTCGTTCATAACGCCGTTGAGGTAGGCGTCGTCAGCCGAGCTGTAATCCGTGCAGACTAAGATCTCGCAGGGCAGCTCCCCTCTACTTATGTTTGCGCAGCCATTCATCGCGAGCGCGAGAGCCAGCGCGCAGGCCACGAGAAACGGCATCAGAACGTCGCGCGGCGGTTTTCGTCTTTTCATTGTCTACCCCTTCTTTTTTACCGAGCGACCAGACGGCGATAAGGACCGCCGTCATGATCAAAAGCTCACAGAGAGCTGCCGTTAAACTTGGCATCATTTCTTCTTATATTGAGCGTAGAAAATAGACAGCTTCTCAATAAATGCTACGAATTGAGCATATTTAGAGCCTTCTTTAGCTGCCGGCAGCAAAGCAATAATTGCAGAAGCTGCACCAACGACAACGCCAAAGATAGCGAACGCTGTTTGTAATTTTTCCATAGTTACCTCCTATTTAAGTTACCCCGGCAAGGGACATCCCTTCCCGTATCTCACTATCGCTGTAATAGGCTATGCCATTCTCGAAGAGAATTATAGCCTTCAGCAGCTCAAGCATAACATTTGCATCATATAAGTCAAGATGTTCGTCGCGCCTTTTATTCATTCTTTTGCAGACAAACTCTGAATACCGCTCGCTGCTATTCTCCGTTGGCGGGGCAAACCGACTTATAATGCCCTGGATTGTATCAATCCCGTAGAATCTCTTGTAGTTTAAAAATAATTTGCAGGCGGCTCTTATGCCGTACTTAGCGTCTTTGAATACGCAGAACACCGGGTCTATTTTTTCTGAGTTCTTAACAAGACCCAGCCAGTTGTTAGTTGATCTCTTTAGGTTGCAGGGATTTTTATTACGAATTCCTCTCGCAACCATGGCTTTCCCCGTCATTCTTTCTTATGCTCTTTTGTCATGGCGGAGAGCATATCTTTTATGTACTCTTTTAGGCTCTGCAGGTCCGCCTTTGTTGCGACGTTTGAAAATATGAAGTCCTGCTGCTTCGAATAAAGATCTTTGAGTTCGTCTATTTCTTTTCTCAGGCGCTCCTCTGTCTCACGCGCCTCAGCTATACTTTGCTTGGATTGAATTTGTTTGAACATCCACACGGCAAGCCCTGTCAAAGCTGTTAATAGCCAGTTTGATATGCTACCAATCAAGTCGTCCATAGACTACCTCCCTCATAGAGACCATTATAGATGAGGGAGGCGCCTATGTCAAGGGAAAAATTAGAATTTTTCCACACCGGACTCTGCCATCATACTCTCCACCTCAACGAGGCATTTGAAAGTCTTAGCAAGGTCCTTTAATATGTCCGCTGATTTCATCGCTTCGCAAAGAGACCATTCCTTTTTCTCTCTGCCGATTTTCTCAGCGACCTGCATTGTCATATCCCAACCGGAATATATGCGCTTTTTAATCGTTTCCATTTCTTCTTTTGTCATTATCCTTCTCCTGTATTAGAAGTTAATCTCACCGCGGCAGCAATAGACGCCTCGTCGCACGGTGCGTCCTCTAATGTGATATGAGCCCCGTCGCTCAGCACGATATATCTGCCTTTGTACACGCGCCGTGTGCGTAACAAGTCAGTCGTTACCGGGTAACCCCAAACATTCACCACAGGTATAGCGGTGCCGTTAACAGTAACCGTGTAGGCCACCGGGGCGCCCGTGATAACTGTGTTCGGGTTGATGGTAAGCAGCAGGCAGAATCTGTCGAAGTTGCCTACGTTATTGGGGTTCGTTACTGTTAGAAGCCCTGCAGTTGACAAGGCTGTAGCTTTGTGTAAATGTTCGCAACAGTTGCAATTCATCTTATATCTCCTTATTCAAAGCGGCGAGGGCGCGAAGCCCCCGCCTTGCCGATACTAACATCCGCAGCCACATCCACCGCAGAAGGGGGAAGGTCCTGCGTTATATGTCCAGGCGTTCGGATAACGAACAACGTTGGAGGTCGCTTGCGCCAAGCGCAATGATTCGACTTCGCTTTGCAACGCCTCGATCTTGTTCTGAGCGAGTTGTGCTTTGATGTCGCTAATTCCCGACGCAATACTGGACTGAATAGCCGCGGTGTTGGTAGCGTTGTTGAAGTTTACACTGTCAATAGCCCGCAACGTGTTGCAGCAGCATTGATTTTGGTTAGCCAGCAATTCGGCTTGAGACACCTGCAAGGTGCCGATGTCGCGAGTAATCTCGTTATACCGGTTGTCCAAGGCGCCTAACAAGTCGTGGAACGTTTGATTCGTAGCAGCCACGGCTTGTGCTGTACCAGCCGTAACGGCCGACAGCGTCTCGCGTTGGTTGGCGATGGTGTTTTGATTGTCGAACCCGCGTTGCACTTCTGCGGAAGTTGCGAATCCGCCATCAGCCGCACGGGCGCCGAAGCCCCCGAAGCCACCTGCGAAAATTAAGAAAAACAAAATAATCAGCACGCCCATTCCTGAGCTGCCGCCGCCGAACACTCCGCCATCACGGTTACCCATCAAAGCGGCGATGTCTGACAAACTATATCCTGAAGCATCCATAATTTATACCTCTTAAAGTTAAAGTTAAAGTTAATCTACCTTTCGGGAGTCAAGCCACGAGGGCCGATTATCTCAAACCGAGCATTCGTATATCTTCCTCGGTGAACTGCTTTGCGTGTATATCCACGCCGCGGGACTTAGCCGCATTGAGCAACGTTTGCAGTTGCTGTTGTTGCGTCTTGCCCGCCATCATTTGATTAAACGACTGCATTAACGGGTGGTTCTGCAGCTTGCCCGCCAGGAACTGCTGCGCCAACGTTTGTATGATCCCCATGGTCTAGTCCTTTCATCTTTTCCTCAATAGAGCTCAGGCGCTCTAAAATCTTCGATACGTCCGGTTTTTCTTCCTTTGCCGACTGTTTGACATAAGTACTGCGCTCTGTCAGACCGCTGTTAGCCATCTGCAGGACGTAAATCTCGCCTTTGGTCTTATTAAAGCCGACATAAATGGTGTTTGGCAGGGGAGATATTTGGTCCATATCTGCCTCTGAGCTTGCGAAAAAGCACTCCGACTGTGTCGGTTGTGCCGTTAATGTGCGAATGGGCTGCCCTTGCGGCATTCCACGCGCCATTGTGTCTAAATAAGGGTTGTTAAACATAATTAGCCTCCTATGAGACTAATTAAAGCACGGATAATATGAGATTACGAGGTCAGAAAGGGGCCACTATTGGGCCGCGATACGAGCGATGACGTCATAGGCACGGGCTCTACGGCGCTTTAGGGTCCTGTCGGTCGTGTGCAGACGATCGGCGGCTTCTTGAATGGTGAGTTTCTGCACGTCTAAGGCGAGCAGAGCGTTGAATAACGGCAGAGGCAACATCATATCCGCCAGGAGAACGGCGGCGGTCTTAGGCGGCAATTCCCGTAGGAAGTCTTTGTAAAATTTCCTGTTTGTCATCTGTGTCCTCCGGTATGGGGCATATTAAAATAGGCTGGATGGGTTCGTCGTCAATGGGCAGCACAAGAATGGGCTTGATCGGCTCATCGTCTATGGGCTTCTCATCGATGACTTTGGGCAGGGGCGCTTGGGGACGACGGAGCCGGCCTCTGAGGCTTGGGACTCCGAGCGCCCGCTTCGTCTTTACCGTCTGCTTTACTTCCATTTATTAACCTGCTGAATTATAGACGTGGTTACTATCTTTTACGCTTTGTTCGACATAGCTGGTTGTATCAGCCTCGAACGCCCTGTGCATAAAATAACCTGCAAGGCCGGCTAATAAGAGATAAGCCAAGCCAAGCAAGATATAGCACGGTGTAAGAGATTTGCGGTTTGCGGCTGAGAAAGCCTTAAATTCTTCAATATCCATTTTATTTACCCTTTCCTTTTGATTTACCTTTGCATGGCATTATAACCCACCTCCTATTATTTGTCAAGACACATCAATAATTTTCGTCAACGTCGTGTCCATAGTGACCGTTTTCCCCATATCTATCGGGTCAACCACTGAACCTACGTATGTCGCTGTCGGCGTTGCATTAGCAGATACAACAGACGATGTCGTGCCTGCTGTCGGCTGTGTCAGGAACAATGTACCTTGCTTTGTGGTTTCCGTTGTGTATGCGGACCACCAGATATCATTCCCTACTTTAATATAACATTCAGATAGGTCTATTGAACCGGGCCATTGATTACCCGCTGATTTTCCAAACCCGGCGCCTAAATAATAAAGGCCGTTCTGATATACACTACTCGATGAAGTCACACTACCGGATGTTGTCCAGTTTTCACCATCTGTAGATACTTCTAACTTATATACGGAACCGGTAAATGAAAACTTTATGTAATATGTTGTATTTGGTTGAGCAACATACGTTCCTACGGCGGATGCTATATTCCAACTTGACCCGGTCGAACTTACATAGAAATAGAACTTCCCTGTCGGGTCTGTTCCAAGAACTAAACTATTCGATGCCGTATCAAGATTACTAAAATAATAGCAATGTGTAGATGTAACGCTATCTCCTGTTGTCACCTTCATTCTAATTTCCCACGTGCTAGATGACGGGGTAAAGGCTTCTGGAAGAACTAAATAGTTATCATTACTAAAGTTACTGGCAACCCTATCCACTATTGTCGGACTACCAAAGACATTAAAATGAGAAGTATAATCTGTCTGTTCAACAAAATCCTCTGGATGAACCACCATCTGTGTTGCAGAACGTGTCAAATCTGAACCCAAATAATACGGGGCATCTGTTTCATCGATGTAGCTGTAACCCTCACTAACTGTGATAGAACCATTCGTTGCAAAATTTACTAATTTCAAAGCCATAGAACCATTGACCTTTATATAAGTATCCGCAAGATAAATAGAGCCAGTCAAGCAATAACCAGATGCCGAGTTCTTTCCTATAAGAAGGTTACTAGTAGACGAGCTATAGGGCCGAGTCGTTACACTAGAGGTGCCTTCGGTTGTCCAAGTTTCTCCATCAGTTGATGTATATAAGGCATAACCAGATGAAGAATTATATGTTACTTTGATGAAGAATTTCGTTCCAACCGTTAAAACCGTTGAACCAGTTATATCTACTGTAGAGGTTGTGCTACCATTCGTAGAAATGCGAAGGCGAGCGGTGTTAGTAGAGGATGATGTTAAACGAATGTTATAGCTTGAATTAGTGCCCGTATCTATAATACCCAATGCAGTACTTGAAGCCGTTGTCATCTTAATAGCTGTAACCAGCTCGAACGACCCTGAAGCGTTATTTAACACATTTGTGGCTGTCAAATATTTGCTATCGCTAAAACCACTCGCTACATAGTTAGAATCAATAGTTGGAGAGCCAACAACCGTATAGTTAGTTTGCGTTGCGTGTTCGGCTTCATAACTCACAGCAAACCCCCTATCAGCATTTGTTCCTGCAATAGCTGTCTTATCAGGTGATAAGTACACAGGTGTTGTCAAAGCTGTACTTACTTTAAATGTACCAACAGGAGTTGTGCCTGTCTTGCACATTAAATCAGAGCAGACATCTGATGTATCACGATAGACATAGATATCGTTTTTATAGCCTAATGTTTGGTTCGTACCAATCTGGGCTATTGTCTTTGTAACTGTGGCCGGAATAATAACTTCTGCAGAACCTGAATTATAATATCCCCAACCAACAGATACATCCGAAGATGTCGTGCTTACATCAAACCCAAGCGGCGTTCCTACGTTAGTCCACGGGTCATTCGGGTCTTTAAAGGTATTAACCTCCACAATGGACTGCCCGTACGGGTCCGTTGTAATAGCCTCATTGACAAAGCCTGTCAAGGATGTACCTGCGAAGTTTTGACCGTTGTACACATTCGCAGAGAATTCATAAATAGGCATATCTGCTTCACGAACCACTTTAACATAGGTGTTGTTACCAACTGCATAACTCTTTAAATCGTTAGAGCAGGTTGCAGGACCTGAGTAATCCGTTGACCACTCGAATTTCTTAACAAGTTGCATTGTAGAGATGTCGTGGTTTGTGTAGGCGAAAACAAACAATCCTGTCGATGTGCGAATGAATAATCTATTGTCCAAATCCCACCAAGCAGCAAAAACAGTACCTTTTACAGCATCCAAAGCCGATGGCGTTGTAACTTGAGCAATAGTGTTATTCGTTGTATCAATGTGAGTAAAGCCTTTAATGGAATTACCCGCGTGATACCAGAACTGATAATCATCCTTACGGCTACTTTGGACAGCACGATATGTATATTCATTTGTTGCTGCTCCAAACATAGCTTCAACAATTCCAGAAGAACCTAATTCTGTAAAGGTTATTGCAGAACCATTATAGGTTGCTTTATAAAACTTGTCTGTGCTCCAGTTAGCTGCATAGCAATCTCCATTTTCTGTGAAGAACGGGAAGTACGAATTATCTACCCTTCCTGTGACAAAACCGTTCGTTACATATACAAGACGTGCTTCATAGTTATTATAGTCCACGAGAGACATAAGCGAGGCAAACCCCGTATTAGAGGAATCAAGTCTGGCATCTAGCAATAAAGAACGATTGCCAGAGCCGGCATTCCCATTGAAGGCCCCGGTATAGGCTCCAGAGGAAAAGAACATTAAACCAAAATAAGAAACACCACTACGAGTATGACCATATCCAAAACAAATACCGTTAGAAGTATATGTCGGCGGGAAATATATATGGTAGCTTCCCGAACCCCAAGAGCCCGATAGCGAGCCGGAATTTCCAAGATAGGTCAGAGAACCTGCACCGTCTGTCGCAAATATACCGCCAGAGGCATAAAGGAAATATCCATCAAAGTAATATGGATAATTTATAGAGCTTCCTGATGTATAGTTTATATCATAAGTGGCAGGATAATTTAAGATAACTTTATCGCCAACGTCTATACCACTCGCATTAGAACCTACCAATGCTGTGACTTTGTCGCCACCGCCTTGACCGCCACCTTCACCTGTAACCGAAGCATTAAAAATCGGCATAGAATCCTCCCTTATGGATAAATAACTAACACAACAGACACGTCGGACGCCGGCGTTTCTGTACACGCAAATGTCAAGGTGTCCGTAGTCTGCGTTGTCGCACGCACACCGCTTGACGTATAAAGATCTTCGTTCGACCCATCCAA